>Ga0179591_1316434_pt1 | contig 18114 bp, 18 predicted proteins | sample CZOMad2_1_08_16f_FD_182891 | JGI IMG/M metagenome (GOLD analysis project Ga0179591, IMG submission 182891) | Vadose zone soil fungal communities from Angelo Coast Range Reserve, California, USA - CZOMad2_1_08_16fungal (PacBio error correction) | ecosystem: Environmental > Terrestrial > Soil >... | reverse complement strand
TTGCAGTGTTATCGTCCTGGCTTTTATAGGGCTCTTTAGCAGCTTCTAGCTCGAGTTTCTTTTGAAGGTCCTTTTTTAGCATGTGGACGATCTCTCGGTGTGGAGCAATCTCAATCATTTAGGACGCTTTCCCCGTTTTTTTCCTTCTAGACGTTGATGCTGTACAGCGAGGCCCCCCCCTTTCCGCCGCCTCAGCAATAGCGACCTTTCGAAAGCACCGACCCTTCCTGAGTTTCGGCGGGATCTCAGAGGACGAGGCCTTTCCGCGGAGACACCCTCGATTCTTTTGTTGTTCTTTCGCTTGCGTACCGCATGTTCTTCGTTTGCCATACTAATGGACGGCGGCTTCTTTCAATTCTGACCCCTTCCAAGTTTCGTATGTTCCTCAGCGGAAATGCGACCGAGTCCCTTCCCCCATGCCTTTCACGAGGCGAACTTGTTCCGCTTTTCCGAGGCCCGACCTGTTCCCCCCGGTCAACCGCTCCCGCCGCCTAAAAAAAAAGCAACCCCAAAAAGATGGTATCTTTTTTTTCTCTTCTCTTAAGGTCATGAGGAGCTTTTTTTATCCGCCTTTTTGGTCACGCTGTTTTTCCTCGCTAACGTCATCTTTTTCTTCGGCCCTTTTTCGTCACCGTCGCCCGTCCTCGCTCAAGAACACCTTTGGCGCGCGATGGTCATGAAAGCCTTCTGTCCGCCGAGATGGCTGGCGCGCCTTGAGGGGCCTGCGCCAGGTTATGGATCTGAATTTCAGCCCCTGATTCGTTCTGCGCGCGACGAGTCCCTTTCGCCCAGGTCGGCACGATTTCTTTTTCCCGATCGGAGGATTCATCGCCTTGTCGTTTTTTTTAGGCTTCTCACCTTTCAGCCGACTCGAGACGATGCTCGATTTTCAGGAGCAGTTCGACTACCTCTCGGCTCTTCTTTTTTTATGTTTACTTCCTCATCTGATCCACGAAAAGAAACCCTTTTCCTTCCCTGGCGCTGGATAGAGAACTTCTTTTTCACGCCTGATGCTCCTGCTCGACGGAAGACGTGGCGATTCTTTTTTCTTCGCGGCACGCTGAACCGTCGTTTTCTTTCCTCCGGCGATCGCCGCGCAAGGGCTCCTCACGGTGCCCTGCTCGCGTCAGCTCGAGTGTCCTCTTATACCGGCAGCTTCCCCTTCTCCGAACTCTTTTCCGGGACCAAGACGTCCCTTCTCTTTCGGCCTTTTTTGCTATAGCCGATTCGCGGCTCGCCAAGTGCTCGGCGGCGTTTTTTTGCGCGGCGACACACGCTACTCTTTAAAAAGGACGTTCCGCCTTCCCCCCTTTTGTCCTAGCGTGCCGGCGGCGGGTTTTTCAGAGCGACGGCGGCGGTCCCGGCGATCAGGTCGGGGTCGGTCTATTTCCTTTCCAACGCCGGCGGCGAAGGGGCGGTTCTGTGTGTCGAAGTAAGGTTTTTTTCTTCCTCCCTCCCCGCGGCGACCGAAACCCTTTTCTTTTTGTCATTTGATTCCTTGTTGCGCCAGCTCGGCCCCTGCTTTTCGCTCTGCTGAACGCCGACTTTTCAAACTGCTGAATAAGTTTTCCACTACGGCGCTTGCGTTTTGGTACAGATAAGACGACACCTTTTCTTTGACTTTGGGATTGTTTCGCCCCCTATCCTTCGCCTCCGAGGGCCGCCGGAGGCCTTCTTGAACAGATCGCCATTCTTCCCTTCTCTCTCACAGGCCGTTTTTCATCGCTTGCCCGCAAGCACGACTTTTTTCTTTTTTTTTGTGTTCAGTCGAGGCGAGCAGCGCGTCTTCCGTCCAGCTTTTTTTACTTTTAAATCGATGTGGCGATACTCGGGACCTCCTTTAGTCCTTCCACCTACCTTTCGCGGCGTTGGTTTTTTTCCCTTTCCGACAGAGTTGCGATCGACCAGGTCCTCTCCGTCCTCGCAATTTTAGGTTTTTGATTTTCCTCTTGAGTGTGGAACGAGAGGACTCTTCTCGCAGTTCATGAGGAGTTTCCCTTTTATTTCGGTCTGCGCGTCCTGACTCTCCTCTTTTTCCTCCACTCTGAGAGATAGAGGTTTTTTTTCCCCGCGAGACGAATACGCCACCTTTCCTTTTTCCGACATGAAATGCGCGAGTGCTCCCCCCCCTTCCCCAATCGTCCTCCTTCCTCTTCGAAGTGCTCGCGGCGGTTTGCGGACCATGGTCGAATTTCTTAAGGCCCTCTTTTGCTGGTGTTTTCTCTGAAATCGAAGCCGCCGGCAGGCTGTCCCTTTCTTTTCACGGTGCAGCCGGTCGATCTTTTCCTCTCTCCTCCCTCTCTTTTCTTTTTTACAACGCGTTCAAGTCCCCGTCGTTGCTGAGGGACGTCCCTTTCCTGGCTGGTGATCCCTAAGACTTTTTAAGGCGATCTGTTAATTCCTGAGACTAGGGCCCTGGCATCCTTCTCCTTCGATTCCCCCTCATCCGCAATATGACGGGCAAGGTTTCTTTTTCGGTTCCGCCGAAGCCGCGGCTCCTCGGTTCCAGATCTTCTTCTTAGCGGCTTCGGCGGTCCTCCTTTCCCCACAGAGGCGGCGTTCGGAGCGCTTCTCAATACACCGCCTTCCCTTCCGTTTTCCCTCGTCCTTTCCCATCCTCCCGATAGCCCCTTCGACGCCGTCCTTGCCGCATCGGCTCTTCGAGTCCTTTTTTTTTTTTTCGCCCCCGACAAACTGATTTCCTCCGCCGGAGCAGAGAAACGTTTCTGGGGCCGATTGACTTTCCCTTGTCGTGACTTTTCGACGAGACGCTCTTCGGTCTCGGTAGAAGAGACCCCCCTTCTAACCTTCCCTTCTTTTTCAGGTCTCGATCTCTTTTTGAGGATTTTTCGCTGCTTCACGCGACCTTCGATGTCTTCTCCTTCTCCTCTTGGCGATGCCGACTTCCTGATGTTATCATCTTTAGCTCATCGATGAGGCCCCTTTTCCCCCTCCTGCTCTGTATTACCGTAGAAGGGTCCCTCCTTTGCCGCGCAGATTGTGTCCTTCTTTTTCCTTCCTCGGCGATGATCAGCAGCGCCGATCCCCTCTCTCCCCTCAGTTAGTTTCCCTTTTTCTTGTCGTGGATCCCTTTTTTTGCGTGACTTCCCTTTTACGAAGTACGACGAGTAGGTAGGCCGCTTCTTTCGACGCCTTCTCGTCTTGGACTTCTTCCCAACGTGATGCTCCCTCCTCGGCGATGACTCTTCCTTCGCCGTTCGCGGAGATTCCCACCTCCCTTCCCGAGTTTTTTTGACGACGGCCTCGACGGCCTTATCTTCTTTTTTTTTTGGCGCCGCGACGAACTGTTCATTGCGCCTCACGTGTTCTTCGCCATGCAGTGTACGCTTTTTTTCTGTGACCATAGGCGCTCCCGTTTCCCTGAGCGAGATTTATTATTTGTTTTGGGATTTTTCGGAAGTTGGTCCCTTCTTTCCCCCCCCTCCCCCTTTCAGCCTCTTTGGACGCAGAGTCCTCCCCGCCGAGATCTCTCTGTTTGGACATTTAATTGTTCTTTTTTTCCGTTGTCGCCCTCTTTTCCAGAGTTTCAATGAAGCGTTTTCCCCCCGGCGCTTCGCCTCCGTTCGTCGCCTGCTCGTTTTTCATCTCATTTTTGGCAATTAGTGATGTTACCCTCTCCCCGGCCGACGGTCTTCCATTCATTAGCGAACGAAGGCCCCTGCACCGGCTTCGATTTTCAGGATTTTGTTTTACTCATTACTCTGCACGGGAAGGGCTTTTTTCGCCCCTTTGCAGAGTTTTTTCTTTTCCCCCCCCCCAAGAAGGGTCCTAGCTGGTTTGAAGACCGGCACGTTGGCTCATGGTGCCTCGCGGGACCTTTTTTTCTGCGACGGCGACCAGAGTTCTTCGAGAAGGAGAACTCCTTTTGGGAGTCCTTCTCGTCCACATGCTGTTTTTCCCCTAAGAGGAATTCGGCTTTCAGCTGATTCAACTCGAGCGCGAAGTCTTTTTGTTTTTTCTGTCCGTACCCGACGATCCCCTTCTTCCTTACAAAGTGTAGTTTTTTTTCTTCCCTTTTTCGTCGGCAACCATCCCTCATGTCTTTACGGATATAGGGTTCTACAACAGTCTCTTAAGGTCATCTTTCCCCCCCCCCTCGATTCACGTCAACTTTTTGGGAAGGCGAGTCCCGCGTGGACCTTGAGGGATTTTAACCCGCCTCCTTTTCCCACCTTCAATCTGGTTCTTTGTCTCACGAACGCCCCCCAAATCGGCAGTCGTTTTTTTCTTTTCCTTACGTTCTGTTTTCAGATGTCGGTGCTCCTTTCTTCAAGCGGTCGTGCGATACTCGAATTTTTTTCTTGGCGAAGGGTGCCTGCGGGTTCTGTCGACGGTCTTCTTTCTGGTGGTGGAGGAAAGGCGCCTTTCCTCCACAAGGAGACTCCCCTTTCAGATTAATAGTGAACTCTCCCCTCCTCTTTCCCCACTTCGAGCGAGAAGCCTTCTGTTGTTGTTTTTTATAGATTATAGAGAGAGTTGCCTTTTTTCGGCGATGAGGATGTTGCGGTCTCTTGAAGAGATTTTTTTTTGCTACTTGTGGACTGCTTCTTCCCACTCGTCGCGCCATCGACCTTCTTTTGGCCATCAGGTTTTGTTTTCCCGCCAGGCACCTTCGCCGTTTTCCCCTCTTTCCCCCTTGAGCACCGACAAGATTGACTCTTCATCACGTTGGAGGCGGCGTCGCCTCCTGCGATTTGTCGCCTGGCGGATCCCTTTTTTCCTGAAGGGGCGGTTGGTATGGCATTTCGAAGGATCCTTTCTCAAGGCCTCGCCGTCCCCCCCTCTGGTTTTTTGACGTGAAATCCTTTCTTCTCGTGTAGGACAACAGCTTTTTTGTTTCCGCTGTATTCGATCATCCTCCTCGAGGAAACCTTTTCAGCGAGCGCGTTGATTTTTCGCTCCCTCCTTTTTCCGGCGACGTACTTGCGGCTAGCGCGCCATCATCTCCTCCCTCTTCTTTAACAGTGCAGTCCTCTCTTCGATTCTTGTTGCGCTCTTCTTGAAGCGAGCCTCGTTTCTCCATCTTACGAGTGAAGCTAGACGAGGGTCTTCCCTCCGCCGCTTGCTGTCAAGCGAGGCACCCCACCCCCTTTACCCCTGAGACGAGGGGCTGTTTTCCAGCCCCCTTGCCCTCTTGTCTCCTAACCCTTATTTTCGCCCTCTTTTCTTCTGCCTTCGGGACGGTGAGCTTTTATTTCTACTCGAGCAGGTTTTTCTTCGGCGCCTTAGGTCGCCCGTTCTTTGCCATCACCTTCCTTTTTTTCGGCGCGTTTCCAATTATGACTCATTGCCAAGAGAACGGTTTTTTCGAGAGGCCTCTATTCTCCCCTCCCATCTGCCTTGTGCGAAAGCTCCTATCGCCTGTTCCCCCCTCTGCGAAGCGCGCCGAGGCCTCTCCCCCCTCCGCTCCCGGTCCAACAGATTGTCTCCCCTTTTTTCTGGCAGGTCATGATTCCCCTACCAGCCTGGCGGACGCTTTTTTTTTTTTTACGTTCAATTCCTACGGCGGCCCTCGGCGTTCACCGTCGCCTTTTCTTTCAAGACCCGCTCGAGAACGTCTTTTCTTTGATGGAACGCCTACGACGCCACGTGCGTTTTCTTCTCCTTTTTTTCCCAGGTCTCGCCGGCGCAAACCTTTTCTTAGAAGGCCGTCGAGGCCCCTCTCCTTTGGGCGCGAATTGAGTGAGTTTTTCTGCTCGCTATTCCTTTTCCTGAAGGACTCCTCTGGCGATGGAGAAGGGAGGCATCCTTTGTATCACGTTTTTGCCTCGTCCTCTCCTGAGAGCTGAAGGGGAGGCGCCTTTCCTGGTGAAGGGGAGGTCCTAACCCCGAAGCTGTTTTCCTTCTTGATCCACGAAACTCCTTGAAAATGCTGAAGAACTCCTGCCGCTGCTCGAAGTTTCTCTCCTCTTTCGCCGATGGATTTTCGCGCACAGCGATGGCGATGCTGTTTTTTCGGCACGATGAACGTCGCCCTCTCTCCGTCCGCAAGGGAGATTCTGTACCATTAGAGATGGCAGGATGCTCAGCTTTTAGTTTAAATTTCCCTCTTTTCGAGGGATTTATACGGCAGTCTTCCAAATCGACAAGGAAGACGTACCCTCCATTGGTCCCAGTGGTCGCGTGAAGCAGCGAGGACGCCTCGTTCGGACTATTCAGCTTCCGACTTCGGCGTCGATTTTTTCCTTCGGGCGACCGAGAAGAACTCGGAAGCCTTCCCTGCCCACGTCTTGGTCGAGACGGGTTTTGTGAACGCGGAGGATTTCTCCGCTCCCGTTTTTTGGCGTCCCACTTCAGTTGGCGGGGGCTCGGATCGTATTTTTCCCTCGCCAGATGCGGCAGATTCTCCTTTTCCTTGCGTTCGATTTTTTTCACTTTGGAAGGTGAAGGCTTCAACGCGGCTTTTTTTCCCCTGGTGAAGGCGCGGTGTAATTGATTTTCTTTCGCAGCGCGCTCCAGAACTTTCCCTCTTCGGACCGTGTTCCCCCCCCGCTGAATAAGTCTGACCACCTCTTTTTTTGCGGTTAAGCCGCCTTTTTTCGGAATGTCAGCTTTTCCCCATTTCGCGTTTTGCGCGCGGACTTCGAGGCCGTTTTCTTCCGCGGCGGCGTAGTTTTCTTGCCTCCGCATGATCTTTTTTCCAGCCGCAGCGAGATTTTGCGCCTTTACGTTCGAATTCCCGGCGTTGTGCAGCGGGGCATCACCGTTTTTTTTTGAGCAGTGCGGATTCCTCGAGCGACGATCGAAAGGATTGTCTTCTCTTTTCCTTTCGGCGGTTTTTTCACCACCATCATCCGTTCTTTTCGCCTTTGTGAGGCGCACTTCCGACCTTTTTTCCCGGTTTTTTCCCTCAGGCGTTTGCTGCCTGGTGATCGCGACCTTTTGAGCATGTGGAACGCGCTTTTTCTCTTTTTAGTTTCATGGGGCGGATTTTTTTTTTTTTTTGTCTTGTTTGGATCACAGCCTCTATCCTATCTTTATTTTTGTTGAGAGAGTAGAGGATGTGACTCTTTTCGACGAATCCGCCCACGAAGCCTTTCTGTCTCGGTGCTTTTTCTGCGTTAAACATGATACAATTTCTATCAACTTTTTTTCCTCGGGCGGAGGCAGGAGGGGGTTTCTTAAATTCACAGCTGTAGGAATTTCCCTTTAGCGAAACAAAGCATATGAGTGGTGCTCCCCCTCCGGGCATTCTCTTGCAGCCGGTCGTCTCTTTTTCCCGGCGATCCGAAGAGGCTCTCTTCCCTTTTTGCTGCACAACAGGCGTTCAAGACCCCTTTTTTTGCATTGCTGCGTATTCGCTTTTTTCTTTTTGATAGAGATCCAATGCGGAGGAATTCCTGTTCTTTTTGCCGGCGCTCGGGCGGACTTCTTTCCCCTCCCGGAAGCACGATTTTCGCACCGTCCCTCGCAATTGCGTCTTCACGATGGACCTCCCGAAATTTTTTTACAGAGCAGTAGTGCGAGGGGGCCCTCTCTCGCGTTCTTTTTCGGACGCCACCGAGTTTTTCTGGAGACGCCACTTTCACCGTTGGACTATTCCCTCCTTCAACATGTTCTTCTCGTGAAAGCATTCGTACGGCTTCACTTTTTCCCCCGATCGACCTTCGTATCTCTAATCCCCTACGGACGATCCGTCTCCCTTTCGGTGAGCGCAAGGGCGTACCCCTTTTCTCCAAGCGCCGACGGGGCAGCTCCTTGGTCTTTCGTCGAGTCCTTTTCATCGGTCTAGGTCGACGCTCTTTTTCCGCGGACGAGCCGACCTCGCCGCTCCTGGATTCGTCAGCTATTTCTTTGCGCAGCTGATTAACGACGCCCTTTCTCTTGTTGGGACCCTTCTCGTCGTCTTTCCATTATTGCGCTTCCCTTTTTTCCTCAGGATTGATGTTATCCCTTTTTAGATAATAGCTGTTTTTGCTTTTTTCGATGTTCCTCTTTCTCCTCGCCGTAGCTTGCATTCAACCTTTTCTTCGGCAAGCTTTTTCTCATCGCCAAGCTCCCTTTTTTCTGATCAGGCAGCGGACGCGTGCTTACTCTCTGATTTCTTTTTAGTGAATGCCGGGATTCTCGATTTTTTTTTTTTGGGTTAGTGGACAAGTCTCCCCCGCCTCCGGATCTACATCGAGATCGTCTCGAGGCGTTTCTTTGCGACACTTCTCATCGACTCGGCGATTTTCGTCGCCGTTAGCGGAGATTTGATCTCCCGACCTGTTTCTTGACTGTGCGACGACGGCCTTCTGCAAGCGCCTTAAGTCTTTCCCTCCGGCGCGACTGGCGGCATGCGCTCTTACCGTGGCTTTTTTTCTTTTCTGCCTGCCGTGTCCGAAGTCTTTTTTCCTGACATCTCGCTTTTTCCTTTTGATTCTCGAGGGCGCCTTACGCCGTCTTTCGTTTCCGTCGTGTGACGGAGTCTTTCATTTCTCTTTGCGCAGCATGACATGCGATCTTCTTTTCCAATCTGTTTGGAAATTTCTTCTCGGTGACCGTTCGCGTCGCTTGTGATTAAAGATTTTCCCCCTTGCTCGAAAAACCTTCCGTTCGTCGTTAGCACCTTCGTCTTCAGAGGCTCTTTCCTTTCCTCGCCATATAGTCCCTGCGTAGAAGGGCTTGGATTCCCTTTGAACAATCGCCAGAAGGCCTAGGCAAAATTACATTTTCCAGCTCCCCCCTGTGCACCTTATCGAAGGTCAGGGTGTCTAACGCCCCCTCTCCCTGAAGACGCGTTTTTCGCAGGGCTTTTTCACGCCGAGCATTCTCCCCTTGGGCCGATGTCGGTGATTCGAATTTCGTCCGGATGTTTTTTTTTTTTTCTTGCGGGAAGGGTGCCTAGCTTTTTTTTCTCGCGGCTTTCTTAGAGCGGAATCTTTCTTTCGCACATGAGGAGATGCTCCTTTGATCCCGTCTCGCGAAACAATTTTTTTTTTTTCTTCGACTCGAGCGAGAAGCGGTGGCGGTTTTTCTTTTTTAGCGTTTTCGCTCGGACTTCAAAAACTTGTATTTTCTCTTCCCCTCGTCGGCACCACTTTCCCTGCGTCATGAACAAGTTCGCGATCTCTTTTTCCACCCCCTTTCTTCCTTTTTAAATAGTCTCGATGCTCAGCGTTTTCTCCCCACCCTCGATTCACGTCAAAACCTTGTCCCTTCTCTCCTTGAGGGATGATTCCTTTCCCCCCGAAAACCGCGCCGCCCCCTTCCTTTCTTTTCCTTCGGAATACCCACCCTTTCTCGCAGGGGCTCTTTTTTGATGTACATTCCAGAAAGGGAATTTTTGCCTTTCCCGGCTGCAAGTTTTTCCGTATCCTGAAACGTTTTCTTTTTGTGCTGGCGGGACAGAAAGCTTTCTCCTTCGAGGGAGAGACGATTCCGTTTTTTGAGGTCCCTTTTAGCCGACGCTATCACTTCATGCTCGCGACGCACCCCCCTTAAGAGGACTCCTTCAAACTCGAAGTCCTCCTTTTTTGGGGGGATATCCTCGTTTCTCCTTTTCTAGAGATCGCTTCTCGCTCGAGTTTCTTGCCCCCGATGCTCTTTTTCCCGAGCATGTGCACGATGACTTTCCTCGTCGGCTCCTTGGGGAGGCATTTCCCCCACTGCTTTCTCCCTCCGTGGCAATCCGGAGTTTTCCTCTTCCGAAGAATTTCTAAAGTTTAGAGGACCGCTTCCTTGACGGTCTCTTCCTTTCTCTCTCTTTACCCCAGTTGGGAGGCGGCGTAGACTTTCTTCTCTTTCACGATGCGATTTGTCTTTCCGACGATTTCCACCTTCCCATAAGTTCCTTAGGGGGTTCTTTTTCCCTCAGCGCATTCTTCCTAAGGAATAATATTCCCTTTGCTCCTCCCCACGAATCTGGATTTCTGGTAATCGAGGTTAATATTCACGTGAGCTCTCCAGCTCCTCTTTCAGCCCGAGATTTTCCCACTGTTAATGAAGAAGTTCTTTGCGCGTGGTTTTCCCCCCTGAACTCGCTGCGGGCTTTTTTGGCCGCTTTTTCTCCGCAATCAGAAGCAGTTTTCTTTTTCTTTTGAACCTGTCTTCCTCCCTTTCGATGGCGGATGTGCGTTTGCATGTGGACGATGAGACGACCCCCTCGGTGTGGAGCACCTTCTCGGATGTCTCCTCGGTTCGATCTCTGATGTAAAGCTATCCCACACGCCCAATCCCCTAAAGATAAGCTAGGAGAAATGGAATTTTTCCTAAAGATTGAAGGTTTTAACATTAAATTTCCTTAGAAATGAAGATTTCTTCAGAGGATCCCTTTTTGGTTCCCGTATATTAGTTTCCCATCGAAGAAGGGTGAGTCCTTTTTTTTTTCGATGAGTCTCCCCCCCATCCTAATGGCCGCGGCGGTTGTCCCTTCCTTGCCATCTTTCTTCGAGATGTTTTCCCTTTCTCGACCGAGGAACTGCCTTCTTTGCCTTGTGAGAACTACTTCTCTTTGTTTTTTCAGTCGTGAAGCGAGCCCTTTTTTCCGACTGGGCGACTCCAACGCTCCCGCCGAAAAACAGCCCCCCTCCTCCCCTCTTCGGCAGGTCATGCTGCCCTTTTTTTCCAGCTGGCGGTTTTCCCCCTGGTGATGTCCTTTTCCCCCCTTTCCCATATCCTTCATCGGGCATTTTTTATCACGAAAGAAGGGCGTCCCTTTCTTCTCGCTCAAGAAACCGCTTTTCTGGTCCCTGTTTCATCTCTTCGCGTCCCCCTTTTTCCGACGAACGACAAGGTTCTTTTTATTTTTTGCTCCCCTTGTCGCCCTTCTCCTTCTTTGAAGCGCGGCATTCTCTAAGGCCGGTCGAAGGCCTTCCTTTCTTGGCGCGAGACGCGACCAGTCTTTCCCTCTTTTCTCCGCGACCCTTTTTTCGTTATGGCTTTTTCCCACCTTTTTTTCCCGGCTTTGGAAAGGCAAGCTTTCTTGATTCTTTAGTTCGATTTTCCCTCTCAGGAGTAATTTCCCCCCGAGCGGACTTTACACGCATTCCTGATACATTCCCCCCTCTCAGCTCGATGAAGAATTCCTTCTTTCTAGAGTGGCGCTCCCGATGGTACCCTGGGACGTAGAGGAGCTTCCTTCTGAGGCTTTTCCTGAACGATGAAAAAGTTTTGAATATCATTCTAGAAGAATTTTTTTTTCTTCCCATTCGCAGATCCTCCCCCCTCTTTTTCTCTCGATTCCCCCGTCAAGCTCGATTGAGGATCTCGGAACCCCCCCTCGACAAGGACGATATTTCTCCTCGGGACCAAGACCTTTTGGTCGCGTGACCTGCCTTTTTTCGCACCCTCTTTGCGGAAATATCCAGTCTCTTTGGCGGTCGCGGTTAAAGGTGGGCCTATTCCCCCCAAGGCCCTGAGTCCCATCAGAGTTTTTCCTCTCCCTTTTCTGTGCCCCGGCGCGCTCTTGTCCTTTTCTTGGTTTTTTCCATTGGCGCTCACTGGCCTTTCCTGCTGCTCCGGCGGGGCTCGAAGAGCCTCTTTTTTTTTTCAACGCCAGGCGTCTCCCTGGCGATTCCTCCATGACCCTCCCCTTTTTCAAACGCGGCGACGTTTATTTTGAAGGCGGGTTTTTCCCCCCGGTAGTGCGTCCCCCTTCCCTCCCCCGCCTCTTTTCTCCTGCTGACGCAGAATCCCCCCTTTTTTCTTTCTGAATAATGTCTGGACCCCCCACTCTTTATGGTTTCGCCGCGGTTCCCTTATTTTTTTTTGCATGTCCAGAGTGAAGACTTTCCCCCTTGAATAATATTGACGGCTTTTTTTTCGAGAGGTTATTTTTCCGAGGAAGGGGAACCCCTTTTTTCGAAGGAGGAGGTCTTCCTTCGAGAAATGAGAAGGAGCTTATTTCTATTTCGCCGATTAGAGCCTTACATGCCCGCCTTTTATTCCAGCCCTCCGAGCAGCTGCGGTTCTTTGAGAAGGAGTCGAAAGGCTCTTTCTTCTGTGGATCTTCCCCCGGCGGCGGCGATTCGTTCTTCCTCTCTTCTTTGTGCTTTTTCTTCCAGAGTGCGATGGTTAGCGAATCCCTCTCTTCGCCGGTCTGCTGCCTTCCCCGTGGCCGCGTGAGTTTCTCAAAGCTCTCTTTCCTCTCTTCTCGGTTCGTTGGCGGCCTTTTTCCCTGGGCTCGGTCACCGCCTCTACTTTGTTTCTTAGAGATAGGTTCCTTCTGACCGCGCAGACCGAAGCCGCTCCTTTTTCTTCGCCCTGAACTGGAGACCTGCCCTTTCTTACATGCTCAAAGCGCGGCCTTTTTTCCCGGTCCTGAAGTTCCCTTTCCTTTTTTCCTGGTCGATGCGCACGCTGTCTTTTTTTTTTTGACCAACGCCGCGAAGTCTTTTCTCGACGAAATCGCCGCCGCCGGGCATCTCTTTTTCCCCGGTTCCTTTCCGTTTTTTCCGGAGATCCGAAGCTGCCCTCTTTTTGAACCTGTGCACAAAGCTGATTGATTTTTTTTTGCTGCGGGCGCGCGCGATTTCTGGTGATCGAGACCCTTCCCATGCGGAGGAATTCTCTTTCTTTAAGTGTCCTCTTTTTGCGGAATCGTCCACGGCTCTTTTTTTCCGCGAGAACTCTTTTCCTGGCATCCGCAATCCTTTGCCTCTTTAATTACCGCTGTCAGCCCGCTTTCTTTCCCGCGCCGTTGTCAGAATTATTCCCCCTTTTTTTTCCTCCAGGATTTTTTAGCGAACTTCCAGGATTTTTTTTTTCGAGATTCCTGCCCTGACAACGAATTCACCCTCCGTAGGTTTTTTCCCCCCTCCTTGTCAGGCTTAATTTTTTCCACACGACCGAAGAAGGCGTTTTTACCTTTTTTTATGAAGCCTCCTTTTCCTCGCGCACGCTTTTCCCCCCCGTAACTTTTTTCTTCCCCCAGGCGTCCCTCCGTCGCGAGGCCATCCCCTCCTTTCGGGCACGATTTTTTTCTTTTTTTTGCATCGCGTCTTCGACAGCCGTTTTCTCTTCTTCGGTCGCCGCGGCACAAACTTTCCCCCCCCGCGACGCCGACGAGCGCTTTTTTTTTTCTTCTATTCCGTTTTTTTCGTGCGCAAGCTGATGCCTTCTTCTGGGCTTGGTACCTTTCCTCTCTTCAGTTTTCTGGCTTTCCTTTTACCGTGATGGTAGTTTTTGTATACGGTTTCCCCTTTCTGGCATCCGGCCGCGGTTAGGTCCCCCTCCTCGTGACCCCTTTTTCTCGCCGTAGCAGGGCCTTCGTTCAGCGCTGAAGAGCAATCTTCCCTGCATCGCCAGCGATGCTCCGTTTTTACTTCACGCCCAGCTGCGAACATTTTCTTGGCGATTCTTCATAGAGATTCATTTCAGGATGGACGGGATTCTCTCCCCGTTTTAGAGATTTTTGTAGCGCGATCGAATTCCTCGAGCATAGTATCCTCTGGAGGAAAAAGGGCCTTGCTCCCTGAACCTGATTCCCTCCTTTCGATCGTGAGAGGAGACCTTCTAGGGCTCCTTCCATCCCGAAAGGGAACGTTGACGGGGAGACGACGTATCGACCGTCTTTTTTTGGCGCGCAGATCCCCTCCTTCGGGAGATCGCTTCCCCCCTGTGTCCTTTTTTCCGTCGCCTGCAGGTTTTCTTTCCTCGGCTGCAATTTCCCTCGCCGACGTTCTCGTTTTTTGTCGTTCTTTTTTCTTTTTCCGCCTTATTTTTCTTCTTGCCCCGTATGTCGTGCTGAGGCGTCTTTTTTTGACCCAGAGTGACCCTCGACTACCTTTTTTTCCTTGCCGAGATTCTTTTTCCTTTTGCGACATTTAATTGCTTTTTTTTTTCCCCGTGCGTGACTCCTCTCCTCCTCTCTAACTTTCAATGCCGCGATCGACCCCCCGCTTCGCATCGGTTTCCCTTTCATCGAGACTTTTTCTGTCTCTCTTTTCCTTTGCAATTCGTGATGTTAAGCCTCCCCCCGGCGCCGGCCATTAGGATGTTGGTTACTTTTCCTCGCCGAATGTTTCCGGGCCTGTTTTGTCGAGTTTCCTCTTGATTCTCGTAATCGCTTCCCGACTCTTTTTCCGAAGGACTCCTTTCTCGCAGGGAGACTCTTCCATGCCGGCCACGTCAATCTTTTTTTTTTACGCCCGGGCAAGGTCGGTCGCGTGTTTCTTTTTTTTTTAAGGGGGTTTTAGCAGAGGCTCTTTCCCCGCGAAGGTCCTCGGCGATTCTTTGCTTTTTCCCTTTTTTATGGAGATTCCTTGCCGGATTGACTCGCCCCATGCTGGCGCGCAAATCCCTCTTCCGAGGACTAGTCTCCGAAGTCATCGACTCCTTTCTCGCGACGCAAAGGCCCTTTTTCTGCGCGCTACTTCCCCTTGGACGACTCGCGCCCTTCCCCAAGGGGAGAAGTGATCCTTTGAGCGAAACCTTCGGCAAAAAGCTTCTTTCCTCGCGAATTCCCCCCCCCTTCGATCGCGGGAGGATCGAACTGCGAGATGCCGGTTTCCTGCCCCCCACGTACACGATGAAACTCCCCCCCACCGCCAGAATCGTGTTTTTTCTTTAGAGGCTTCCTCCGCCATAACGAAAAACCCTCCACCTCGCTGAAGTCCCCCCTTCAATCTGGGAGGGTCCTTTTTAGCACCCTTCGCGGAAGTACCCCCCTCAGTCGTGTATCGAACCTTTCCCCCTTTCCTCAACTTTCCTGCCTTTCGCTCCCGTTTTTTTGCCTTCTCGCAAGGAAGCTTTTTCTTCAAACCCTTTTCGGTCCTTTTGGCGGGAAAGACGCTTTTGCCAATTCCCTTAGGGCCCCTCCCCCTAAGAGAGGACTTTTTTTTTTGAGAAGAGCACTAGATTCCACTTCTGGTTTCTCTTCGATTCATAGGGAACACTCTAGGAAGAAAAAAGTATCTGCCTCTTTTCTTTTTTTGGGTTCCCTTTTAGCTATCCCTTTTCTTTTTTCCTCCTCTGTTGTTGTTTTTTTTGAGATCGCTTCTGAAGAGATGGTTCATTTTCTTTATGGATTGGATTTGAGGGCATGTGCCTAGTTTTTTCCCTGGCTACTTGTGGAGCCTTTTCCATGTGCGCCTTGTATCACCCCCTTCCATTTGTCGCGACAATTAGTCCCTCGTTTTCTCCCCGACAGGCCCCCCTTCCCCTCAAGTCTCCGGTCTCTTCTCGCCCGACCGTCCTGTTTCTCCGATTCCCTTCTGGATTTCCCCCTTTGAGACGGCCGCTTGCCTGCCACGACTGCCGATTTTTTCGATCTTCCCCGGCGGGAATAAAGGCCCATGTTTTTTTCAGAGACTTAGTCTTTTTCGGCATTTCGAAGGAATCTTTCCTGGAGTCTTTTTCCCCCGAAGTCCAAAGACTCTTTGCCTTTGGTTTTGACCCGTGCTTACTCTAGGAAGAGTGGGCTTCACTTTTACGACAGCCTCCTTGACCTGAAGAGTAGACTTTTTTCTTCCTCTGTACCCCACCTCCCGTGATTTCCTGGGGAATTCCGCCGTTCCAGCTGATTTTTCAGAAACTCCCTCCAGCCCCCCCAGATTTCTCTCTTTCCTTTTGAAGGAATTTCTCATGATCCTGTCTGCCCCTTCCGCATCAGCTTTTTCGCGAGCAAAGTCTTCCCTTCCGAGTTTCCTCCATATCTACGAATTCTTCGAGGGAGGCTTGTTGCGCGCTCCTCTTTTCCATGTGAATGATAAGTTCCCTTTATTAGCATTCTAAATCATTTTTTCCTTTACTACGAGGAATTTCCTTTACTCCCCCTTTTCTCTAAGCAGATGTCTGTCCCGAGAGAAATTTCCCCCCCTCTTCCCCTTGATAATTCGCGACGGATGGCCTTTCCTTCCTCGGTCTTCGAACGCCTCCTTTTGCGGGTTATCCTCCTTCGGGCTCGACAGGAGTCCTCTTATTTTGGGAAAGATTTAGAGTTTTTTCTTTCGGACGTACCCGCTCGTGCGCGAGTAGGCTCCTTCGTTTCTATGGCTTACCGTCCTTCTCCTTTTGCAATCTAATGGCAGGCTTTTTTTGTCCCCTTTCCCCCAAGCCCCGGCTCCGGTGATCTCTATATCAGCGGAATGAGACTAGTTTTTTTCCCATGCTGAGTGACCTTTTTCTTCTAGGTCAGGCCTTTTTTGTCGAGATGCTTGACTTCTAGCCGACGCCGCGGGCCCCTTTGGCCGATTCAACCTGAGCCCTCCCCTATGTCCAAAAGATTGTTCTCCTTTCTCGGAGGTAATGCTGCGCTGTTCAACAAGAGGGAGGTCCCTCCGTCGAGTTTTCCTCTCCAAACGTCTCCTCAGAACGGACCTTTTTTCCCGAGTCATCCCGTCCTTTTAGGAAAAGTACCGCCGGAGTCTGTCACTTAAAAAAGTTTCGGAGAACGTACGGATTGCATTTTCCTTTCCGACGAACTCACTCTTCGTCTACTGGCCTCCCGCAACGGTTGCTGGCGAGCGATTCTTTTACCGCGAGGGAATGCTTTCCTTTTTTTCCCCGGATGGCTCTGGCCCTGGCATCGAGAAGGCCGTAGGCTTCGTCGAAAAGGCCAGGCTCGCGCGGACTTTCCTGGTCTTAGAAAGGCGGCCCCCGCTATCTAAGAGAACGGCTTCCCTATCCGATCTTTTCTTCTAGTTGACTTTCTGTCCCTCTCCCGGTGGAAGAATTGCAACTAGATACGATTTCTAGAGGTCGTCCCCGCTTTAGGGATTGCAGGTCGAGTTTCTAGATTCTTCCCCCCTCCCTGCGGTTTCCCGTCAAGCTTCTCGTTCTTGCCCCCCAGTCAACACGCTCCTCTTTTTGCCGTGAGAGAGCAGGTGGTTTTTTTTCCCCCCCCTGCTCTGATGCTTTTTTTTCTCTTCCTCGTCGAGCGAAGCTTTTTTTGCGTAAAAACTGCTCGGCCCTTCACGTCGCCTCGGGTGACAGGCGCCGCTACGTCCCCTGTTTTTCCCCTTAGATCAGAGAGGATCTCCCCTTTCACAGGAGTTTCTTTTTTAGAGTGAAGCTCGAGAAACCTCTTCTTCGGACAGCGCCCCTAAGGGCCCATCTAAAGTCTTCCCCGACGATTTTTCCCTTTTATTGACCACTTCCTTTTTCTTTTACGAAAGCTGCGCCCGCCTTTTTCTCCTCGTCGACTAAGATCTTTTCTTTCGTCGCGGATAGACCCGCTTCTCCGGCTCTTGTTTTTCTTTGGGCGCGGGCGACCTAGCCCCGCCCTTTTTTTCTTCCCCCAGGCGCGAGTAGAAAGACGCTCTTTCCTCATCCGCGGTCCCTACTCTTTTCTAGCTTATTTTGTGAGATGATCGCTTTCCTTCCCGGTGTCCGCCATTTCTGCCCCCCTTCGAGTAAGTTGTCTTGTTTTTTTTTTGAGTCGGTTTTTTTTCTCCTGATGAGGAAGATCGCCTTCCCCGCCGGTTCGAATGTTCTTGTCGCAGGTCAGGGCCTCTTCCTCCGGAGTTTTTTTGAGACAGTCCAACCCATTTCTTTGTTGACGGCGTGGTGTCCCTTTATTTCTCGGCCCCTTTTTCTCATCGCGGCTCACTCCCCCTCTTGTTTTTCCTCTTTTTGAAGCCGAATCCCTTTGCCCCCCCCGCTGAAAATTTTTCTCTGCAAAATACGGCTCCTTTTCCCCCTCGGTCGGCGGCACTTTTTCCAGAGTGAAGCACTCTTTGGGATATTGCGGCTTCTTTGTAGCAATCGTGTCTCTTAGCATAGGGCGTTTTCTTTTTTACGATGCCGGAAGTTTTCGGCGTTCCCCTCTAGCCCTTCTCCCGGCTTCCCTCTTCGAAACCCTATCACCCTCCTCCCTCTCGCGCTCCGAAGAGCACGGACGTTTTTTTTTCTTTTTTTCCTTGAAAGGAGTTGTGCCTTTTCTCCCGCAGAACGCGGATCGCCGTCACGCCTCCTCCTCGCAGAAAGGATGCCCCCCTCCCCCTCTTTTCATCTCTCCCCTGAACAGTGCCGGCGTCTTTTCCCACATCATCAGTTCGCGGTTTTTGGTCAGCATTAGTGAGGACGTTTCTTTTTTTTTTTTCTCGACCAGGTCCTCTGTCCTCCCCGAGAACTGAGCCTTTTTCCTCGCGACCGTGCGCTCTCTTGCCGAGAGGAGCGCCGTGTTGAGCACGTTTCCGTTCCTGCGGATCGAGGCTCGCTCGTTGGCGG
>Ga0179591_1191380_pt1 | contig 18117 bp, 15 predicted proteins | sample CZOMad2_1_08_16f_FD_182891 | JGI IMG/M metagenome (GOLD analysis project Ga0179591, IMG submission 182891) | Vadose zone soil fungal communities from Angelo Coast Range Reserve, California, USA - CZOMad2_1_08_16fungal (PacBio error correction) | ecosystem: Environmental > Terrestrial > Soil >... | reverse complement strand
GACCCCTCTATCACTTGGGGCTTTTTTGATGACACCAGACCATTTTCGGAGAAACGTCACTTTACTTGAATCGGCGTTTTTTCTTAGACTCTGATTTTTTACGTCCCTACATTTTTTTCCGACACAAGGTCTCCTACTCATTCCCCCCTTTTGATAGCTACCTTTCGCCACGGTCCCCATCGGATGAAACTTGCGACCCTTTTCCGATTCTCCCGGCTAGCCGCGTTGTCCCTAGATAGGCTTTGCTTTACTCTCATCCACGACTTTTCTTTTCCCCCTACTTTTTAGTAGCTTGGCGCGCATCCCGGCTGTTTTTTTCCCTCTCCCACAACGTCTATGGGTCAACTCATTACCCCCGGGTGTGATCTTACAGAGGCAGAAACCATCAAATGGCGCATTTATCTTCCTCTTGTTTTTTGCCCGACAAAACCCGTATCTCCTTTGACAATCCTTTTTAATTTGTGTCTCTGTTGCAATTCGTTCCGCGGTTGTTTCTCGCGTTTTTGGCCCTTCCTGACCCCTATGGCCCGGCAGGTCGGAGGGCCCTAAAGAGTTGGCTTCCTTCTATCTCCTTCCCATTAATTAGTCTGTGGTCCCCGGCTTCCGGCTTATCACACTATTTTTAGTCCACACCGCTCGACCTTCGCTTTTCCTGTCGGAAACCCCTTTCCGTCTTCGCTCACTGTTTAATCCTTCGTCTTGGACCCCTTGTATTTACCCCTCTGGTCCCTTCTTCATCTTGAATTCCCTACTTTTTCGTCGCGGCCCCTTCCCCTTTTCCGAGCACCACACAGAACATTTAAACATTGTCCTTTAAACGTTACTGCAAGTTGGCGTGTACCACCTCGGCTTAAAACGGGAACTTTTATTTCTCTCCCCCCCAAATTCTGACAGGCACACCCCTAAAACCATCATGACTCCCAGATAGAATCCTTCATTTTACTGATTAAAGTTTCTGGCGGAAAGTCCGCTCCCAGTTTGGACATCTCTGTTTCAGGTGGTTCCTGTATTGCACTCTCACCCCTTCACTCCCAAGTAGGCCCCCCCCTCAGCGGTCGATTTTCCTACAGCCGGATTTCATTCATACGCTTTTTCGCTGATGCCTGCTCCCCTGGCAACCTAAAGTCAACGATTTCCCATTTTCCACACTTCACCCCGGTTTCCGCCGTTGCCCGTGAAACTTCTTGTCTTCATCTGCTGTTGTTTTCCCCATGGCACCATGGACTTCTCCCCCTTGTGCCATCTTTCAGTTGACTTGCTTAATTCGTTCGCTACTCGTCAACACAGCCTTTTTTCCTTTCACATGTTTTCCACGTTCCCCCTTACCAAGGTTCTTCTTTACCTTCACAATCTGCTGCCGCGTACAATGAGTTCCTGAAGCCCCCCGTTCGTGCCCCCCCTCCATCACTTGTCTCCGTCCCCTCTTCAGTTTGGCCCTGTTTCGCCCTTCTTTGTCTTCCCCGCTTCACAAAGTTAAGCAGTGCGTATCAATACCTCTTCATATGGCCGTTGGCGCACCTTTTATTCATTTCCGGCATTGATAAGAATTTTGCCGCGTTGACCTTCTCCCCTTGTATCCCCGCAGCCACCAACTTTTTTTCATTCTTGGTCTCCAGTTTGGGCCACCACCCATGTCCTAACCTTTTCAACCTTTTCGTTTTCCTCATGGCTCTACCCGTCCCTTTCTACCCGGATACGCGAACATACCTCACCCCTCTACCTCTTCTTCTTGACTAATTGCGGTCCGCACTTTTTTCTTTATTTCCGCGCCGCGGCTGTATTTCTTCCACTCTGTTGATGGTTTCAGGCCCTCTGAATTCCCTGTTGTCGAACGGCCCCCAATTTTTAGTGTTAGACGCATTTCAAGATTGGTGCCCTACCCCTTCATCAACATTCATAAGAGGTCCCCCGGCTTTTATTCTGGTTCTTTTCCCCCCCTTTTCCAAGTCCTCAACACACCCCTGTTCGACATTTTTTATGTATTTCTTTGTTTTCTCCGGTCCCTTCTTTCGTCCCACACGATACAGCTACTCAAGCCGTTGATCGCCTCTCCTCCCTCGGCCGTTTTCCCCCGTCTCTTTTCTGGCAGAGGTGAAGTTCCTTGCACTGTTTTCCCGGCAACCCTTACGTAGGCGGGCTGTGACCTCGTTATTGTCCCTTGACTCTTCCCCTTTTCCCTCCTCCCCTTTTGCCCTAAACCCTTTGCCACAACCCTCATGAGATGAATCCCACAGCAGCTTCCAGTGCTCACCTGCCACCGCATTAAGGCTTCCCTTTTACTTCACCCTCTAATTGGCTGGTGGTTCTACTTCCTGTTCAACGCCGCTCCTTACCACCTTCCCATTTCGTCACTCACGCCAACCGGAGTCAGGTTTTCGTGGTCGAAAGCCCTCTTATGTCTTTCACCACTAACGTTACTTCCTCTTTCGATGGGCCGCCCGATTGTTCCTCAGTTGTCCTTCTTCTCATATCTTTTTTCCTCGCGGAACAATTTGGCTCCGCGGACGTTCATTTTTCCCCCCCCCCCACGTATTTCTTTCCCTTCCACCTTGTTTCTTCACAACGGCAACTCGATGGTGAATCCCTGTTCACAAAGTCCCACTTCCCCTTCTTGGGTACCACCTCAAGAAAGTTTCCATTTGCCCAACGTTCTATCCCCCCTTTCTGGTTCTCCATCCCCGATTTAATCCCCCATAGTCGTTGTTGCTTTTTCCATTTCTTACCCGCCCACAGCCGCCCTTGCCTCGGCCCGGTCTTCCAACATCTGCTGTGTTGTCTGCCATATTCCTTTTTTTTTTTCCTAACCCATAGTTATTGTGGATTTTTCCCTGCCGCAACTTGCGAGGTCCCCGGCTAGCTGTGTTCAACACAAATCTTCCAATTAGCCCCTTACGTTTCCGGGGCCGATTTTCTTCCTGCCTTTGATTTTTACAACCCCTATTCCGAAGGTTTATTTGTTCTAGTGTGCTGCACTTCAAGTGAAGTGTTTTTTTTTTTTTCCACCCTATTTTTTCCACCTTCCCCCCCCTGTTCGCGGTTTCTTGAAACCATATTTTTAGTTGGCAACTGGAAGCTTTTGCCTCCATCCTGCCCTTCGGGCATTATAAATTTCTTCCCCCCCCTCCGGTTTCCCCTCTGCTCTCCAACTCTACTTCCCCCTCAGTGTTATGTTTTAGTAACGAAAACCTAGCTTGCCTGTTTCTGGCCCCCAGCTTTCTCATTTGGTTTCAACCGATTTTTTCTAGCCCCCTCTCCTCTCCCCCCCCGGAAGTTTTTTCCAACTTCTTTTTCCTTTTGGCCCGGTGACCCTTCCCCAACTACGTTTTTTCAGTCAGGATACTCCCTCGCTTTTTTGCCAGTTCACGATTTGACATGGGATTTGTTTTCTTTTTAGTTTTTGAACTCCCTCACCCCCGTTCTTCTTTAACATTTCTGGCATGCTGACTTATATACTTTATGCCGCGTACGAAAGAGATTCCTTTGCCTGTCCCCCCCCCCCCATTTCTTCCCCCCTTTGATGGAGACCCGGGGTTGATGTTATTCCCGGGAACACCAATTTGAAATGGTTTTTTACGGCCCAGGTTCGAATTTGCGCTTCTCTCCTCCTCTGCGTTGCGCTGAGGTGTTGTTAGGTTTCCGTCTTTTGCAGTCAAGGCGGGGCTACTGACCTCCTACGCAGATTGGCACCTTGCTTGTATCTTACCACCCATCATTTAGACTTCCCCCTTTCCCCCTTTCTTTTCGATTTTTCCTGTTTCCCTTTAACTCTTCATTTCATCCGAGCGCTATTTGAACCCTGTCGTCTTTTCCTACGGACCCCTCTTTTATCAGCATGCTGGCCTTGTAGGACAGGTGGTGTGCCGCTTCCCTCCTCGGGGTGATTATTCCCCTGACTTTGTGGTTCATGGTATCTCCTCCATTTTTAATAATCCTAAGTTTTCTCACTATTCACCTTCCGCCTAGTCTGTTCCTGGCCCTTCGCGGGGGGTCCCCGTTTTCTTAAAGTTTTCTTCATAATGTGTCTTTCCTCTTTTTTCAAATCCCAGGAACCCCTGTCATTCCAAAGCCTTCCACTTTGTCTCGAATTTTGCCAGGAATTCGCCCGGCCTGTTTACTTTTACTTCCCCCGCGTTTTTTTTCATCGGCACTCCCCCTACTCCGGCCTTTCCCTTGTAGCGTGGCGCACTTGAGTTCGACCTCACCCACTCAACTACCCTTCTCCTTTTTAACGAATCCCTTTTCGATCCCCTTCCTTCTTTTACGCACGGCTTAATGATTGGTTTAAATCCGCATCTTTTTTGTATGGTCAAATTAGTCGGTATTAGTCAAACGTTTCAATCTCCGATTCATCCCTCTTTGAGGGGCCTGCCCCTCAAATATTCGCCTCCGTCACTTCGCTCCCCCAGCACCATGTTATTATAGAGACGACGCCCAGTCCCTTCATCACCTTATAATTCACCCAACTCGGGACAGGTAAATCGTGCCAGGGGGGAAATATCTTTATTGGCGGGGCGGCAGATGCAGGGTTTCTGTCATCCCCCAATTGTCCCGTTTTCCCTTCGCCTGATCTTATCGAAGCACTTCCCTTCAGATTGTTTTTTCTTTTTTCTGCGATTTTTTACCGTTATGCGCTTCCCTCTGATCCCACCGGATCACGGCCAGGGCTTGTTGCCCGACTAAAACATATAGTGTTTTTCTGACCTCTGCGTTCTGACCGACTAGTATTTTGTCCGTGGAAGAGCAATATTTTCCGTATCGTAACCGCCTTGCAGTTCGTCTAGCCCATTACTTATTGTCCGTATCATTTAGTTTTGTTCGGGTTTAGCGTACGAAGGCATTCCCATTGTCTGACGCCGTTATCGCTTGTTGTCGTTGGGGTTTGCGGAACTGTAATAAAGTTGGGTCCTTCTGGTCCTCCGCTGGTGGCCCGAATAACCCCGTTTTCGCTGCACCTGATCAATTTTCAACAAAAAAGGCGGCAGGGACATTTTTCTTACGGCCCTACTCCCTGGTCTCCCTTCGGTGGGTATGGTCATTCCCTCCAACCAGTCGTTTCCAAATTTACTTGTCACAAACATCTTTTTAGTGTCAAAGTGTGGTTGTCCCCCTCCCCGGTTTGCGCTCCTTACTAGACGGCAACCCCCACCCCGACAAATTTTCCCGCTTAACATGGGTCTTGGCCCTCCATTCTTTCTCAGGCTGCTGCGCACTCACGAGACCAATGGAAGGTTTGCAACGTGCCTGGTCCTCGTTTTTTTGGATTGTTTTTCTAAGCAAACCCTGAACCTCCCATTCGTCTTGTTTCGCGTAAGCCGTATACATATTTACCCGAAGTTCTTGCCCCGTTGCAGGGGGTCTCCCCTTTCTGCTCAATGCCTTCGGGTGCGTCGGTGGCCTCCCTCCCCCTCGCATGTTAAAGTCAGTTTTTTAGCAATGAACCCCCTAGTTGGTTAGTACTGAATTTTTGTACATTTGATTGATATGTCTACTTCTCCACTTAATCTCGTTGTGACAACAAGCCGCGGCCCACCGTCGATTTCCCCACCGTTTTCGTGTTTGCGAGTGTAGCAGAGCTCTTGATTCCTATGCCCTGCTCGGTGCTTGTCCCACCCGACCCCATTCCGTGATTGAATTTTCTTTGCGGGACGCGTTTGCGTGACCAGGTGCCTGTGTCCTTTTCCCCCTATCAGTGGGAACAATTGAATTCCCGCCCCCCCTTGTGCCCCTTCCTTCAAACTCCTCTCGTTCTTTTTCGTTCCGTTTATTTTTGTGTTTTTCTTTCAAATGCTGTATGGTTGATTATCCACTCCCCTTCTGTTGTTTATAGCCTATTTTATTGTGACGTTCACAAGTTCACACCCTCTTCGCCGTCCCAGTTTTGAGGTTCTTCCCTTTAGCAGCCTCCGTACTGACAGTGACATGCCGTTGCCGGCAATTTCTTCCCCAGCACCAAGGTCTTGGTCCGGCGGCCGATGACCCCTTTGCCCTGCTCTTCCTTTTCTCTTTTTCGTGTTTTCTGTAACCAATCTCCACCGCAAAGCTCCCTCCCCGACAGTTCGTAATGCCCTTGGGTTGTCTGGCGTCCGAGGCGCCCTGACAGTCTTGGTTTTTGCCCCTCCATCCACGTCCCCAACTCTAGAAGTCTTTGGTGCCGTTTCCTACCCGTTTTCAAGGTACCAGGGGCTAGTTGAACATTGGAAAATTCGCCTATTTATTTTGTCCCCCGCCTTCCACCATTGCAATTGCCTTCCCTTCCTTGTACCCCCTCTGAAGCACACTTAGTCATTGTCCCAGCAGCGCGCGGCCATCGAGGTTTTCAGCATATTTTTTTTTAACGCCAGCGTTTTTTTTTTGGCGATACACAGCTTTTTTGAATCACCGGCTTCTACGTTATATGTGACGACGTTTCCGTTCGTGCCTTTGTGGGGTCTCGGGGGGGGGACCCACCTTTCGTAATCTTCTGGGTCTTTTGGGGAGAATTTGTCCTGCAATTTCACATTGTTCCTGGATACAAACTTCCTCACCTGATCATCAGTCCCTCGTCTTTTGTTCTTATTTGTTTCCCTTGTTTTCCTACCCCTGACCCATGGTTTCCTCCCCCTCCCCCGATTTCCATTGCTAAACAACCGGGTGTTTGATTAGTTTCGGTTTTGTGGGACTGCCTTAGGGTCTTCCTTCTGTTTGGACCCATTCTCCCAAGGGTTTTTGCTGCGTCCCCAATCCTCCCCCTTCCCCGTGTTATGTCGTTTGAACGCGTTCTTTTTGGGACGAGTCAAACAATTTGAAGATTTTTGTGTCATTCCTCCTCTCCTGATTTTTTTGTCCGTTCCCATGCATGGTAACAGCGAGCCGAAGGTCACCATTTGTTCATTATTTTTCCACCGTGCCGGACACGTCCGTACGGTCTTGTGTCCTCACAAGCCCTTGGGTATCCTTTATGCCTCGCATTTAGTCCACATTCGAACTGCCGGTCTGAGTGTCACCCCAGTTTTATTAGTGGTGTCTCCCGCTCTTCCCGCGCGTTTTTGAAAAAGTATCTGTCGATTGTCACTTTGTCTTTCCCCAAGAGTATAAACCCCCTTCGATCTTTTCCTAGCGTTAGGAACCATCGTTGTTCTGCTTTATCGTCGCCTATCCGTGATTGCACTATGTTACATAGATTTCGTGCATTGCTCTTACAGACCTGCTGATGTGCTTTTTTCGGGATAGTTAATGAAGACTTCGTTCCTTTCGCACTCTCACATGCCCAGCCTCGATGTTCACTGGTGAGCGGCTGATGCTCCCCTGTCCAGACCCGGGTGTTTCCTCTAGCATTTCCTTCGTAACCGACACAGCCACTTGTCTATACCCGCATGGCTTTTTCTTTTTCCATGCTGCCGATAATGTGTGTCCCAGTCCAGGTTTGGGTTTCGGCGCCGGTTATCCTCCCCCCACAATTTTTGTGGGGGGGGGCGCCCCCACCAGGGGGCCCCTTGCCCTCTTGGCGTCAGATTTACCCTTTTTTATGTCCACGGTGACACATCCCCCCTTTGGTATGTCCAATTGCCCCTGTGCCTATCGGTAATTACCGCCCCTCTACAAGCTGTTGCCCCTTATTCTGAACGCGGGGCAAGCTCTCAGTGATTCGTAATGTTGTTACGCAACATTCACTTTGTTTCTTTTAATGCGTATCCCGCCTCTAGGTTTTCTTGTTCTGCCTGCAGTATCCGGCCTGGCGCTGCCAGTTCACAATTCGACTTCTCGCTCCGCTCCCCTTGAGTAGTTCCCGTTTCCTGGTGCAGTTTTTCTTACGTTCGCGTTCTCTTTTCACGGGTGATGCGGGGTCCTCCCTCCAAACCCCTGTCAGCAGGTTTCATCGCGTTGGGTCGTGTGCAGTTGGTCGTTCACCCCACGACTGGGTTGGAGTTTAACCACCTACTCCCCTTTCTTTTTTTTCCGTCTGCCTTTCCATAATACACCACACACCGGTGCCTCATGACATCTTCCCTACGTTGATTGGCCGTGGCGGATTGAGAAACAATGCCGAACGATCGATCTTATAGTACCCCTCACTTCGCGCCCACCCCTGTCTCTGCATATAGCTTGGTTCTCTTCATTTGTGACTGTCTCCTGATTGTCGGCGCACCTCCTGTAATAGTGATTGCACGGACTGGAAGTCAGCCGTGTAAGGATTGTTCCTACGCTCGTCGCTTTTTTTTTTTCTTTTACTGTCTTTTGGAGTAGTTCTTCATGCCGTTGCTCACGCCCCCCCCTCCCCCTTTCAATATAGGCTCTTGATCTCCTCTTCTTTGTTGTTTGTGGAGAGAGCCCTTTCTCATGTCGGTGGTTCTGGTGGGTTTTAACCGCCCCCACGTTGAATCTGAGCCTTGTGGGGTCCTCTTTATTTTTAGCTTTTTTGAATGTTACGAACGGCCCAAGGCGGTGTACGGGTGTTCCACTCCTTAGCTTCTTCATATAACAACCACCCCCTTTGAACGGGCCCATGTTTACGGAGCCACGGTGGTTGGGCCGTTTTCTTTTTTGCGGCCGGGTTTTTTCGGGGCGGGTACTTTTTTCGATTCTCCTAGCGTGATTTCGTTGGTTTCAATCCATGTCCGTGCTCCTATTTTCAAAACTGTATAGTATCAACCCACTAGTCGCGTTACATTCCACTTTTATTCTGTTTCGCCTTTTGTCTTTCGTTTCCTATCTCCCTTTTTTAATTGCAGGTTTTTCCCTCTGTTTTGCGGTTTTTGGCTCCACCGGCCTTCCATCACAATTTCGCGCGGGCATTTTCTTGTTATCTTGTTGTCGCAGTATATCCCGTCGATTCGCGTAAATGGGAAGGCACCTTTCTACTTGTCCATTTTCTTACCTATTCTCTTTGATGGTCTTGTCTCGGATTTTTTTTGACATGTGACTTACTCTGCCCCCGCTGTTGTTCCAGGGAAGCGTTAACGACTTGCGGTTAGAGATGGAATGATGTGAGTTGCCTTCCGGCTGGACGTCTTGATACATGATTTTTTCTTCCTTACCCACCCGCCAATGCCCGCCTACACCGTGACCCTACGGCTCGCGTGTGAACCTACTCTGTCGCTCACCCCCCTGGTAAACTCCCCCTTCGCTGTGTTCTGAGGATTTCGCTTTTTGTCGCTTCAGTCTCATTTTATACGTGAGAGACGCCCTTTTGCAGAGGTGACACCAATTTTGCAACTTTCTTTTACCAAACATTATTGTTTTACACAACACTTAGTGGTGAGACAAAGTTCATTCTCTGTTCCCCCACCCGCGCTTTCGCTTGTGGCAAATTGTACTCAACACATTGACCACAGCTTACAGTCCCCCTGTTTTTTCTCTGTCGACTTTCTAACCCTTAGTATTCAGTAGCACGCATCACCCGCGCTCCCCCCTTAACTCGCGGAGTTCCCAGGTGGTCGCTGCTGAGTATCACCTCGACTCGATATACGCACCCAAAATTCAACACAATCACCCTCTAAGCGGGTTTTCGTTTGGTGCGCTTGGGGGGCTACTCCACGCTTCAATTTCCCGCGTACGTTTTTCCACATCCTTGGCCAGTTATGGTGGTTGATCACTCTCCCCCCTGGCCCTTTAAAGCTCAAAGATGTACCCGCATTTTTGCCGTGACAATCGCAGCTTCCCGTGGAACCCTTGATGCCCTCCCCTCCTTTTTGAGCGAATACCTTCCACCATTCTATCATCAACTTTCGCCGCTTTTCTTTGACTTTCTTATCTTTTCCCTCCAGTCCTTATTTTTCAAGCCGTTGTTCGGTCCATTGCAACGGGACAACGGTGCACAAGGCCTCCAATTTCCTCCTCTAGCCCCTCCCCCCTTCTTGTTTCAGGGTTGTATCCCGTCCACGCCCTAACCGGGATTACCGTGGTCCCCCCCTCGGCCCCCCGTTCAGGCGGTGTTGCTTCCTTTCTAGTGGTGCTTGTCACTTTGTCGCTCTTGAGCGGCGACTGCGATGGGGTCGGCAGTTAATATTTGGTAAGACCATAGCCTTACCCTAAATCCACTCGTACACCTTTCCGTGGGGGCGGGTGATTATGACATTTCAGGTCCACTTTGCCTCACATGCTAGGTTTACACCAAGTGTACACTTTGTGCGTCACGGTATGCCCGCCGGTCTTTCGGCGCCGCGTCAAGGAGAAAACCTTGGGCTTTTTGATGATAAGTCACCTTGTAAACTCCCCCCCACTTTTTTCATAACGTTGCAACTTTCCACCAAACATTAATCATCTTCATCATCCCAAACTTCGGTCATTTCTACTGCATGCCCCCTCGCCCAGTTATTACCGAGACACGGGGGGGTCGTATCAGGTTTCCATCACAACATAGAATACTAATCTCTTCCACCATCACCCTGCGGCGAGGGGTGCCTTTTTTTAGGTAGTTCCCCTTTTTGGTTCAGAAAAACCTATCTCAGCGACGCTTGTGGGAGTCGACCACATGGGGGGCGACACACTCCCCCCACACCCCAGACAAAACCCAAATTGGGGCACGCCCCCCCCATCGGGGGGGAGAGCTCTTACCCCTACTCCGGGGCGCATGCGGGCCCGTGGGGTCTGGAAAATTCAAACTCACCCCCTACATAGGGGGTGTTTTGGTGGGGGGAGCGCGCTGACCTCTACTGGGGTTGAATCTTCAACCACCGGCTGGGATTGGTTGGGCGTCTGAACTAACCAGGGGAGGAGGTGTGGCCGGCCGGGAAACGGTTAGGTAAACTCGGTCTGTGGGGGGTGAACAACTCTCTCTTCTGGGACTTTCATATCCCCACCTTATAGATACCTAAACACAAGCCCGGGGCTTAACACCATTTGGGGTGGGCATCAAATTTATCAATCAATCAACGCAATAAACCAGTGTTTTGCCCGGATGCCCAAACCTCCGGTTTTTCTGGTCAGCGCCGATTTTTTATTTCATGTTGTACTGCATCTTCCTTGCAGCATTCACAGTCATTACTCAATGGTGTCATTTTTATTTTTCAGTTTGGTGTTTTCGATTCCCCCCAGACCTACTCGGCCCTTTTATTTTGTTTTTTACTTATTGTCTGACACCCCTTTGTATGACCTCTCAAACCCCCAGTAATTAGGTCAATCTAATGGTTTTTGCTGTCTCTCTGTTCCCTTTACCCACTTGCATGTTTTATCCCTCATCAGCCTTTACTCCCCCAAGAGCCGTACATAAGCCGCGGCCGCTCTTCGCGACCACCCTTTTCTTTTTGATTGTTTTTCTGTTTTTCGCAGTGGGCCGTGGGATTGGGGCCTTTTGAACGGGTGTTCACCCGGATAATCTTGTCGTGATCTTGGAGTCAGGCTGTTGCTTATTGATTCTTGCGGGCTTATGTCTGACTACCTTTTGCCCACTTGCCCAACAGGTCCGCCAGTGCCAATACAACAACTCTCAGTTCACCTTTAAACTCTTGACGCCATGTAGAAACTTCCGTCTTCGCAGAACGACTCTGTAACAGCCCTCCCCCCCAGCGCAACGATATCGATCCTTACATGCGCGGCACATTTGCCTTCCACACTCTCCCACTGCCCACCGTTTCTGACAGTTTTATGAATGGTTCCACCTCCCGTAACCTCCCCGTAACAGGCAATCGCCCTGAAATAACGCCTTCCCCCCGGAGAATTTTCTTTCTCTAGCCTGCTCCAGTTTCCAAAGACAAGAAAGCTCGCCTTCCCCTTCTATCTTTTTGGTATGCCAACCACGCATTTCTTGGGTTTGTTTTTTTTTCAGGTGGTCGTTGTTCCTGGCAGCGGTCCGGGCCCCCCCCCCCCTGGCTCCTTTATCCCGTCACTTCCCTCTCACACAACCAAAGTTTTTCGTTTTCCCAACTGTTTTTTCCTTCCCCCTCCCCACCTTTTTCGATTCAGCGGTAATGCTCCCCCCCCCCCTCTGTTCTCCCGCTTTGTTTCGACTGCCTATGTTTTCCTTCGCCCCTTTCTCCTTCATCCCGATTCAAAAATCATCTTTTCCCCATCCCACGACGAAGAAGGTGCTTGCCCGGTTTGTTCTGCGCTCTGACCCTTTTCGCAGATGCCATCGTGCCCCTTTCCTGGCGTTCGTCGTCAGCTTCTTCCTGCTTCGCTTTTGGGTAATGTCTTCCGGCTGGCCTGTGCCTCGAAATTTTTTTTCACGGATTTCTCTGTGTGCCACCCGTTTTCGCAACGCCTGGCCATGCGTCCCCGTCGAAAGTGGTAGGCGTGTGAGAGAAACGTTTTCTCGGCTTCTCTTGCCAGACCCCACCGCCTCCGAGCCGAATGGGTGATGGTGCTGGGAGCCCCTACTCGCTTTGCTTTTTTTCGGGCACGATTCACTGAACGTTTTGTGCCCACTGTGTGGCTCGACAGTCTTCACCCCACTGGCGCGGTCCACCGTCCTGGCAAACTAGGATACCGTCCCCATCCTCCCACTTGACAGACTTTTGACATCCCGTTTATGCCAGCCCTCGTCATCCTCCCTTTCCAAATGGGTTGGGCCCTATATTCTTTCTTTTCTTCCCCTTCTTCCAACCCCTTCTTTGTTCTCCCAGTCCCCCCCCTTCACCTTTTTTTCCTTTGAAACCACCCGTCTTGGGTAATCCCCTGATCCATTTGTGTACCTTTTATCGACGGCGGTGCGCATTAACTTCTTACGAGCGTCCATTTCATCGGAATTAAAATTGTTCGCCTGCGTCGCTACCCCCCCCCCTTGTCCTTTCACAAATCCCCTGCGTTCCGCCCCCGTGTCCGCCTATGCCTCCTTCCGGAGCTTTTTTTTAGGTCTCTTTCCCTTTCTATTTGTTGTTGACTTTTTTCTACTCTTCCGTTGAACCATTATACCCTGTGGACATTTTTTCTTTCCTCTGAACTGGACCTTCCTTCTCTCTCGCCTATCTCCTGGCTTACCATTTTCGTGAACTGTCACCTACTTTTTTCTTTCCCCACCATGCACGACACACTCTGGTTTGTTCTCTCATGTCTCGGTAAAATTCTTTTCCAACTAATGTCGATCTCTCCTTTTTCGATTCGGTTGCGACTCATTTTTTTACGATCTTTGGCGTACAGTCGGGACGTCCTGCCGGGGCCTACTCCTTCAGATTTTCACAAGCTTTTTTTCCTTCGTCTATATCCTTTCTTTTGTTTTAAATCCCCTTTTAACCGCCGGGCATCTTTTTATGGCAAAACATTCGCCTTCAGATTTGTGATCTACTTTCTTATGGTAGTGGCCTCCCCCCAGTCACTTAACATCCCCCCCCCCCCCCCACTCCCCATGCGCAGAGGACTTGTTTTACACGAGTTTTGCGTGTATAAGGCCTGCCGTCACGTTTTTCCCGCCACGATGCGGTCGGTTTCTCTCTTTTCCCTAATACCTCGTTGTTTTTCTCCTCGTGCTCCGTGTGGGGTGGCCCATTCTGGCTTGTCGGATTAGACCCCCCACCACTTTTCTCGGTTACACGCATTCACATTTTTTCTCCAAGTGCCGAGCTTCTCCCTCCTTTTATCCCTTGCTTTTGATTACCCTTTTTCACCTCCACTCGGGTAAACCACTCGTCAAAGTCCGGTCGAATCTTGCCAGTCGCCTTCTACGTGTATCGTTCTACAACAGTTATCTTTCCCAAGTCCCACCCATATTTTTTCTCCCCTAAGTTCAATTATCGCTTGGCTTTTAGCTGCCCCTCTGTTCTCTCACTGAACCAAACTAAAAGCAATCGCTCCCCCTCCCTCAATGACTGCCGCCTCGCATTCCGGTTTCCCCCTCCTTTTTTCGGCTTCTTCTTATCATGTTCCTCCCCGACGTTGTTTGTAACATTTTCCCTTTTCCTAAATTATTTTTATGTAATCTATCGCCTTTAATAGTCCAGTTCGTTTGGGCCTCGGTGGAACAGTGCCCCCCCTTTTCCTTCCAATTTTCAACCACGTTCTTATTTCGCCCCTTTGTTGCACTCTTAAACTGCTCCTCCAGGACTACCCTCCTTTTTAGGCCCCCCACACACACTGACCCTGGAAGTATGCTCTGGGGCGTCCCCCTCTTGACTAAAGGCTGTACCCTTTCCACGCCCTTCCTTCATGTTCTGTCAGCTTTTTTCCTTATTTGGTCTGTGACTGGGATTCAGCCATCGTCTGCACGCTGTTCCTGTTATCACTTATTTAGCACTGATCACCCCATTATCCAGGTTTTTCCATGAAAAACAGCTCTTTATTTTGGTTTGGGGCTGATCCAGTCTCTTTTTTTTTGTTTTGTTCAGTCTCCCCCGTCATTCCTTTTTTCCCTCTCCCTAATCGTCCTCAAACACGGAGTCTTTGAGACAAGCCTAATTCCGACACTGGAATTCTCAAGTGCGTACGTGTTGCGCACGCTGTCGCTTCATTTCCCCTTTCTTCCTTGTTTCAGCCCGGTTTTCCCCGTGTTGTCACAGAGTTTACCTGGCGGTCTCCTCTGGGGCCACCCCCCCCACCTTCGTGACTTTCGTAACCTCCCGCTTCCAGCTTTACTCCCAACTCACCCGTTTTTTTCTCTTTTTTATTCCCGTCAAAGGCCCCGAAACCATTTCCCTCTTTCTTCCTACCCCTTTGTTTGGACTAGCTTTGTGAGCTGTTATCCCACCCTCTCCTGTTTCTTCTTCGACCCTTTTTTTTTCTGCAGTGCCCCCTTACGGCCCAACCCATGTCCTTTTCCCCATTCTCCCCGTGGATGAGGCCTCTCCTCCCTCGCCAAATCTTTACCTAAAGGTCCCTCGGGCGCGTTCAATTTCTCTTCTTTCGGTCTGGATTCTCCCCCCTCGCAACCTTCTTGTCTTTAGTTTCTTTTCATCTGATATTTCCCTCCCTTTTGGAACTTTGAGGATGGACAAACTGGCTTCCTCCCTTTTCCTTTGCGGTGGTGGTGGATCACTTTACCGTTTCTCCTCCTTTTGCTTTGTGACGCATTCCCCATTTTGTCAGCGTCGTCTCCCTTTGGTTGTGGTTATTAACCGCCTGATCATTCGCCGGACGCCCGTGTCTGTTTTTCTTGAGCTGATGGACCCACTAGGCCCCCCTTCCCCCCTTTATTTTTCCAATCGTGGGAGGTTTACTTCGACTTTAGCATGTCTTTCTCTTTGTCAACCTGCTCAGTGCTTTGGTCCCCGCCAACCTTATCAGGTGTGAAGTCTTTATTGCGGTTACCGGTTTGCAGCCGTTTGACCCAATTTGTTTACCGTATCCGCACCCGTGTGCCACTCTTTGTTTTCCCTCAATTTTGCGGTAGTGATATTGCCCTGTTTTTCTATGCGCTTTTTTCTCGCGTTACATTATGTTTCAGCTCATCTATTTTGTGCTGCGAGATTTGATTGCAGGGTTCTGTTGCCACATGGTATTCGCTCGCCTTTCCCTCAACAGTTGAGCGCCCGCCTAACGTCCCATAAAAGGTTGCCGTTCCCGTGCCGCATGACCCCGTACCCAGGTTGTCGCGAGAACCAAGTCCCGGTTATGGTCCCCCTCGCGGCGCGACCTCTTGACCCGGCGTTTTGCGGCAAGGCTGATATTGTTGCTCACTGCCTTTGTGCCACCGTTCAGTCCCCCAACTTTAACCATAAAAGAACGATGTAATCCGCCCTGTTAGGTGTTTTTGCTGTTCCTGCTCGAGGGGGGTTCTATCAAGACGCCTTTTCATTTCTTGACGTTTGTTTCAGGTCATTTTTTTGTGCCAATCCCTGAGAAATTGCCGCTCTCCCCACCATTTGATTACTGACCCTTTCGGTAACTCCAATGCCTTGATTCTGTTTGCGCCCATAATCATCATTTTCTGCAGAAATACACCGCCCGTGCGTATTATCCCTTACTTGACCAGTGTCACACCTAGCCAATTGTTTTAAGCAGGTCCTCGCCCCGCGCCGACTGCTGGGCTGTCACATTCCTTAGGCGTGGAATTGAGGTTTGGACTTGGACGCCTTTGTCGACGTCTCCTTTTATTTTCTACGGCCACTGTTATGTAGTTACTCCAATGCTTGATGTGAAGAGAAATATGCTTCGCCGTCACCTTAATTCCTAGACCTTTTTTTTTATTCTCCCAACTGACGCCAAAAGCAGTGGTTTCGGGGATATTTTGTTGATTTTTTCTTACACTTGAATTACAGGTTCCGTGTTAGCGGTTGGATTCTTTTGCTCCCCCAATGCCGCTGTTTTTCTTCCATTGAGTCGCCAGTTATGGCGATAGTGTGACGCTTGCTGTTATCATTTTACTGCCTTTTCAAGAGTGGCCCCGGGGTTCCATCTTTTTGAATTCCACACCCCCGGACCGTGTTCCGCTGTCCCCTCGTTTGTTGCATGTGGCTAATTTTTTCTGTGTGGCGAGACCGTGTATCGTCCTGAACCATCACTTTGTTAAATTTAGCGAGCGTCTTCGGTTCCGTGCATTCTTCGATTCCTGGTTTGGGGTGCACTCGGGGGTGGGTCGCTTTCAAGACCATCTGTTGACTTGTGCCCACGAGGCCCGTGGTCGTCCCCTCATTCTAATTTTCCGGACCAAACACTGCCAGCTATTTGGGGTTTTTCCGATTTTTGCGGAGGCTTCACGGGGTGTGCCATTTTGTGGTCCTCTGTAGAGGTAGATTTCCTTTCACATCCCAAGTACTCCACGGTGCCGTGGGGGGGTTGGCTCGATGGTCTTCCTTTCCCCTCGGGCACCACATCCAGCTTGTACGTTCTGCTTCTTGTCATCTTGGCCTTTCCTTCCACAGTGCGATGATTCGGTTCCTCTTCATTTTTTTACACCTTCCACGCCCGCCGGTTCATGGGTATTTGGTGATGGCACATTATTGCCTCTTGTGATGATACAATCCGTAGCGAACCTTCTTTTTCCCCGACGAGTATTTAGTCCGCAAAACTTACCTTGAGTAGTCCGGAGTTTGCGCGACTGTTACCCTCCCCGGTACTCCCGCCTGGGCCGTCCGGTTGAAGTTGAAGGAAGCGTTTACTTCTGAACGAAGGGTCCGGGGTTCAGGTCGTCCCCCCTTTCCCCATTTTATCAATTTTTTTCACATAGTTCGCGCGCCATCTTCCTCCTTTTTTCCCTCTTTTGTTTCCCCTCCCCCCCCCCAACCACATTTGTCGGGTGGGGGGATTTGGCCCGTTTACTTCCAGTGGGTCCCCGATCAATTTTTACAGCTTTCTTCCGGTGTTGCTTGCCGGGTTAGCGTTTTGAAACTGTAAGCCTCTGGCTTCCGGCAACATTGTTCTTTATTTGCCTTAGTCTTTTCCTTGTACCCGTGCGTAGGTCCATGCTAAGTAGGTTCACTTTCGCCTTCCCGTGAGCCCGGATGACTTTCCATGTTGTTTTACGTCCTCCATTAATTTCCTCCGATAATGGGGGGGGGTATTTTTGCGATCACCCCTCTTTTGATTTCTTATCGTCCATTTTTTTTTAGTTTCCTTCAGTCATTTAAGTCGTTCCGCAAATAAGCGTGAGTACTCCGCCTAAGTGTGTGAAGTTTTCCCGTTCACCCGTCGACTCCCCCCCTTTCCGCTTTAAGTTCGCCCCCCAGCTCCCCCTTACGACCGGAATTCGATCGTGCGTAGGGTAGTTCCCCCCACACGTCCGTATGCCAGCTGCCCACCCCCACTTCCTCCCCTCTAGATTAATACCTTCACCTTTACTTACCCCTAACTTACCCCCCCCTTCGTGTTTTCAGTGCTGCGCCTTAATTGCCACACACGTGTGGTGCTGCGCTGCCGCCACGCTGAATTGTTTTTGATACAACAAGACCGATTGCATGAGCGTTGGGGAGCCGGTTTTTGGTAGTGTATGTTCAACGACTGCCCCTCATCAACCTGCTTACGCTCGGTGCGGCTAAGCTGATGGGCATCAGATTGTCATTTTCTCGTGCCATCCAGATTGGTTCGCCAGCCCCGTCGCTAATCTTGTCTTCATTTGGTAACTAAATAAACCTCATGTTAAAACATTCGTCACCCCACACCCACTCGTAAACCATCACGTTTGCCTGTGTTCTCCCTTTCTCGCGGCACTTTAGGTTGGGCAGGGCGAAGGGCAGTCTGTGATCCCACCTTACATTACCAAGTGCCCCTCTTTCTTATATTGGATGTTACTTTCTTCCTCCTTCCCGTGGTTGTGGATAATCAATATCCTATCTT
>Ga0179591_1368532_pt1 | contig 18125 bp, 19 predicted proteins | sample CZOMad2_1_08_16f_FD_182891 | JGI IMG/M metagenome (GOLD analysis project Ga0179591, IMG submission 182891) | Vadose zone soil fungal communities from Angelo Coast Range Reserve, California, USA - CZOMad2_1_08_16fungal (PacBio error correction) | ecosystem: Environmental > Terrestrial > Soil >... | reverse complement strand
CCGGCCAGTGCCGTTTTCCTTCGTGAGCCCCTCTTCATCGCGAGCTCGATTTTTTCTCCTCCTCCCATGATCGGAATTGCCCTTCCCTCCTGCGTGCTTGACCGTGACACCCAGCCGAGTTGGCTGATTTTCCTCTTCACTTACATAGACAGGACCCTCCCCCAGGGGCCGTCCTACCTTTTTCTTGATCGAAATCGTGACCGCATGTCGCCATGGTGAAAGTGATGTTTTCCCCCACCTTCAGGACCTTTTCCGCTTAGCCCCGGTGTAAACCCGCGTTCCTTCCCCTTCAGATTTTCCTCGGCAAGTCGGTCACGGACACCCTCCAAGGCTGCAGGGTTCTAGGTCGAGTGACGCCTTGCTTTTTTTTTTTTTGCTCGTGACCGTGCACCCTTTTCTTTTTATGTCCGACAGAGGATGATCTCCCTCGTAAGTTGTCGTCTCCCCCCTTCCGTATTGAATATGCGGGTCTGCTGCCCGCCGTAGTCGGACCAACCCATCACTTTTTTCCCCGAGTATTCCCTTTTCCTAAAGGAGTTAGCTGGAAAGTCACGATAGGCGTGCGGAGGTCGCTTCTGAGTATTGAGTCACGCTTTTTTCCCCGAAGATTCCGGAAGAAGAAGGGACTCCTTCTCGTCGCTGCCGCCCCTGCCACTAGATCTCCCTTTACCGCGACCGCTCCTGTCCTTCGTAAGCTCCCCCTCTTCAACGAGGGCATCGAGCCTTCTCTAATAAATTTTTAGTCCTTCATGGTTCACTCACGTGACCGCACCTCCCTTCTTCGGTCCCTTCGTACACTGACTTCCCTGGTACCCCCCCTGCGGAGATCACGGTAGTGAGCATCGAGCGAGAGGTATTCTTTTTTTTGAGTTCATTTTTCCCCTCTTTTCCTACGATAGCGTTCCCTCAACATAACATCCCATTTTCACGAGATGGGAAGGCTGCTTTTTTTTTGATTCTTCCTCCAGGGAAGCCTCAGATTCTTTTTTTTACCATGATTATATGCTTCTTTTCCCCCCCGATTCTGGAGCTTCCTGTAGATTCACTGCATAGATGTTTCTCCCTCCCCCGCCGTCTCCCAATTCTTTGATAGCAGAGTCAGGTCGCTCCGGCACAAGTAGGGGTGCGATGTGACCGCTCCTTCTTCCATTTCTCTAAGGATTTACGTCTCCCCTTAGTCGTGAAGGGCCGTATTCCTGAGCTATACGGGTATGGTTCTTTCGAAAGGAGCAGGCAGTTCGTGAGACGCACCCTACCCTCCGTCAGCCGCCGCCGCGTCTGGGCCTTCGGCGCAAGCTATTTATTTCTTTTTTCTCTGCGTCTCCTTTACTGAGGGAGAGCCGGTATGGTTCCCTTTTCCGACGTCGTTCTCCCGTCGATGAGAAGGCATTCTTAAGGGCTTCCCCGCACGGGGTCTTTTTTCCCTAATCCATCAGGACGACTGGCACTCTGACCCTCCTTTGCTCCTTGCTCAACCTATTCTCCAAGTGATCTATCCTTCGGCACCGTTTTTTCTGGTGATCCTTTCTTTTTGACCTCCGGAAATGAGAGCCCTCTTTTCAGGACCAGTTGGGAAGATCGTCGCCATTGGTTTTCGGAGTTGGGGTGAATTCGCCGTCCTTCCCAGTTTCTGACCCTCGGGTTTTTTCCGGTGTGTAGTAACTCTCGCTTCTGCAGAGCGCAGGCTCCCCCCCTTAGGCCTGTTCCTTTCTTCGAGATCTCTTTTTACGATTTGTTATCGATTTCGGTCCGCAGACCGTTCCCGATCCTTTTTCTCGCGCAGACGATGCTTTTAATGTCTGGTCCCATTCATAGACCCCTTTTCTGTGACTGTCTTAGGCTGGGGCTGTCTCTTCATGGGCCTCTTCCCAGGATGCAAGACTGGAAACTTTTTTCTTTAGAGCGGCTCCTCTTCCTGCGTTGAGAATTTCAGGTGGGTTGCAAAGAGCCTAACATTCTTTGTGGGCCTTTGTCGTTCCCCAGAAAGACGATCGGCGTGTGTGTTTGACGATTACCTTCTATTGATGTTTGTTCAGCTGTTTGTTTTTCCTCAGGATGGTGATCCTTTTCCCCCCCCAGAGCTTTCCCAAAGCAGTGCGTGACCCGCCGGAAAACACCTCGCTTCCTCCTCCGATCGCTGACAATGAAATTCGCCCGAGTAAGAGGGATCCTTTTTAATAACGTACAACCGTTCATACCTTTTTACACATTAGATGAGTCTTCCCTACTCTTTTTCCCCCCAATCTTGAGGTACCCCCCCCCTCGACCTGGCCGAGAAGAGCTAGGGCCCCTCCCCCCCGGTACCGCCCGAGAGCCGGCCTTTCCCCTTTCCCTTTCGGCGCGTGCGGTTGGTGAACATTTCTTTTTCCAAGATTCCCTCCTTTTTTTCAGAAACATTTGCAAGCATGGCTGGACCAGCGATGACAGCGGCTTTTTTCTCTATTTTTTAGCGGTACCTTTCCTTTTACCTCGACTGGGAGACGTTGTTTTTCTTTCCCAGCAAAAGATCCATCGCTCCCTCGAACGACCGACTGCAGGTCGCGGGTTTACGGGTTGTCAATTAAAGAAGCGTACTTCCCTCTTTCCCCTAATTGTTTCTCCACCCTCTTGCCGAAGTTGATGTCTTTTTTTTCCTTCAAAGTGCAGACTGCCTCCCTTATTTTCCGGATCGTACCGGGCATTTCTCTCCCCATCGCTTCGAGATTCGCCTCCCCCTTTTTATCCAGGACCCTTCCTTTGGATACGAGCTAAAGAAGATTCACCGGGCGTCTATCTTAACGCCGTCCAGCGATTACAGCTTACATTTTTCTCCTTCGGGAACCCGGGATCATGGCCTTTTTTTTCTTTCTTTCGGGGCCTCCACCCTTATCGCGCAGGATGAGTCTTCTCTTAAATTTTGCCCCTCCGGGGCCATCGAGGCGCCAGCGTTTTTTCATTATTCCTGGTCCTCTCATACGTTGTTGGTGTTGATATTCCTTTTTCGTCATCCTTCCCCCCTTTTACAGAAGTGACCTCCTTTCCTCGCTGCCGCTTTTCTCTTCATCCGCTCCAGCGCGATGGGCATGATCTCACCGTCCTGGGAATATGAAGCGGAGTCTCTTTTTCCTTTCTTATACACTCCCCCTTTTTTTCTTAGCTCGTAGCCCGGTGCCAGGTTTTACGTTCAAGGCTTTGCGTCGCGCGTCGATTTTTTCCCCCTCCATGGGCTCTGGCGGGATCGGCGGCGAAAGTTGTCCCCTTCCTTTTTGAACTCGGCAGACGTAGCTCCTGACAATCGTTTTACCTTCCTACTTTTCTCTTGTGACAAAACACCGGAAGCCCTCCTCGGTAACCGGACGCGAAGTCCCAGTTCCCTCTCTTCTTTTGTTGCTTATCCCACGGCCAGTCCGAGGCTTTTTTCCGGACTTTCCCTCCGATGGGAACGGCGACCCTTGAAGGATCTTTGCGAGAACAGGGTTTTTTTTTACCTTCTAGACTCTTTTCCTCGCTGCTACAGTCAAACGACTATGCCTTTCCCCGCTGAGCCGCGTTCCTGCTTGCGAAGGTGGTCGAGCTCATTTCGAGATTACTGGGAGAGTTTTTTTTTTTTTTCCCTCAAGTTTTTCCTCTTTTTTTCACCAGAATCGAGCAGCGTCTTCAAGCTGTTCCTTTTTCCGGAGATTGATAAATAGTCTCTTTCCGAAGGCCCCCCCCCCCCCCCCCGGTAGTTCCTGCTTGCAGATGGAGCCCCCTTTCTCACCGAGGGTGCCGCTTTTGGCGGAGTGATCGGCCAGTGGCTGGTGGCAGCGTCTTTCAACACCCTCTTCGCATCAATATAAGGCTCATTTTTCGTGCTTCTCAACGGACACCGCCCTGACTCCGATTATCAAGAGGGTGTTGCGTTCCTTTTTCTCAATCCCCTCCCTTTCCCCCTCGCTTCCGGGCGGCACCTGCGTGACATTTTTCCCCTCAGAGGGCCGCGGTCCCTCTTCTCCCCAGACATTCAGGCCGCAGGCACGTCCTCCGGGTCCATTCGGAAAACAGGCGCCCTTTCCTTCTCTTTTTTCCTCTGCGCTCTCAACGGCAGGGTCGAGGAGGCCCCCCTCCTTTCTGATGAACTCCTGTAGAGGCCGTGTCCCCCCTCCCTTAGCCCCAGCCTGGGCGACGATTTTTTTATGCCGCCTCTCTGCGATGACGACACACCTTTTCCCGGTTTCCATGTATCGGACTTTGTTCTCTCTGGGCCATCCCGTTTCTCACCCAAACTTTTTTTCCTACTCTTCCCCCTCCGGCTGAACCCGGTTTTTTTTCCCGGCCGAGCCCCCCCGATAGCCAGCGCAGTCACAATTGGCCGCGGTGATTTTCTCTAAGCTGTTCTCGTTCATCCTCCGGTTGGTAAGAAGACCAAAGGGCATCGGACTGGCTTGAGGTGATCTTTCCCGGTTTTTTCCCCTTCTTGGAGGCTTATTCTCCTTTCGCGGCCACCCATGTTTACGGCTCTCCCGCCGGCGCCTACTCGACGATAAGTTGCAGCTTCTTTTAAAGGCCCCCTTTCTCTTGGGCTGACGGCGGGCTTTCGATCACGCCATTGGTCGCATTCGAACGGTACCACACTTGCGGTTCGACGGCCTTTCCTGCACGCTCCTCTTCCGGGAACGCCTTATAGGCAAGGCAACTCATGTCCCATGGCACATCTTTCCTTCCGATTCCTCCTCCTCTTTCGAGACAAAGGCTCTTTTCTGAGGGCCTTCCTCCTCTAATGGAACGGGAACATACCCTGCTGCAGCCCGGCTTGCGGTTTTTTCATTTTTGCAGAATCAGGGATTCCATGACCAGCTCGGCGGACAGGAGTTCTTTTTTTTCCCCCTGCAGCGAAGCTCTGGGAGAAGACCTCTCCCTTTTTTGATTCCTTTTCCTCCTTAGGCTCTTTCGGCATGGACGCACGTCTTCCTCTTAGCTAAACTCGCGCTCGCTTTGACCCTACCGTGAGGCTAACTCCTTACCAAGTTTTTTCCTTTCTTCGCAGGCCGAAGAGCGTTTATTCAAATGACGGACTCATCCCCGATGTAGCCGAGGAAGGGCTTCTGGCCCTCCTTAGCCCGCTCTTATTTCCATTTCCGGGATCCCGGCCTCTGAGGAATTCGAGTGGTCCGGACGTTTCTCTCTGTGACACGGAGGCTTCTAAGGGGTCCTCGTCGCGACGGTCCCTAATGAGTAAATCCTCGAACCTGCAGACTTCTTCTCTGCCGATCCTTTCTCTTCCCAATTCCGTCGGCGCCAGCCCGCCTTGCTTTTTCTAGAGATCGTTTTTTCCGTTCTTGGCAGCAGACCGCAGATCAAGACTCTGGTCCAGATTATCTGACAGCTGAAGATGGTTATTTTTCTTTCTTGAGCCTACCCTTTCTCAAGGGTGCGGTCAACGATCTCCCTCCTGAGATCAAAGGCGGCCATCGCGATAAAGGCAGCCTGGAGAGGTTTGTAGTGACAGACTTGTTTTTTCCTTTCCCCTCTCCCCTTTTCGGCACGCCGCCCTTGACAACATCAGTTACTCTTTCCGAGTGGATTGTAGACCGCGACCATCACGTAAACCGGGGTTCGGAACGGCGGTTTCTTCGACTTTTCCCCTTGACGGCCCTTGATTTCTCGAAGTCTCCATCTTCAGTTGGGCACGCACGTTTCACACCAACTCGCTTTTTTCCCCCTTCCCCTACGCGTGATTTCTCCTTCCGATACTCTCTTTTTCCATCGGGATCGAGAGAGCTCTTCGTGTCATCGCGGTCATGCACGACTGCTTCTTTTCCTTTTCACGTGAGGTGGAACGTATCCTGACTCCTTTCCTGTTCCGAGGAGGATTTTGTTCTCGACGCGGGGTCGACCGCGTGATCGACGACCGCGTTTTGTGATCGGCGTAAAGTACACCTTCTCCCCCTGACCTTCATCCCTCCCTAGTCGCGGTATAGTGATATGGCTTTTTTTCCTTTTTCTCTCAAAATCTTTCCTTCTGAGAAGGAGCGGGTCGCCGTGGGCTCTTTCCCCGTCGCGGGGTGAGCAAGTGTCTTTTCCTGGCTTCCTGTTCTTTTTCGCTGGGGATTCCCTTAGATGGCGGCCTTCCTTTACGGTCGATGTCAGGGAGGTTTTTAGCGGCGGAGTTCGTCTTCCCTAGGGCTCCCACCTCTGATTATCGGAGCGTGCTCTTGTCAGGTGTTCTCCGATGTGCTCCTGCTTGACCCCATAGGTGCCCCAGCCCGTTTTGCAAACCGACCCCTCGCGGCTTTCTGCTTTCGCGCGCCAGACGAAGACGCGGAGAGTCCTTTTTTCAGGCAGGTACGAGAAGGCCCTTCTTTCTAGATGAGGTCGGCCCCCCTTCCTCTCAGGGCCCCTCCTTTAAGGGTCCAGGTGCGGCTTTTCTCGAAGAGTGTCTTCCGTCAGCACGGTGCGACTGTTTTCCTAAAATATTTGTTTAAGTGCTCCTGGGTACATTCGCTTTTTTCCCTTCTTCCCTGATCGTTCCCCTTTTCGTGATCAGTCAGGCGTCAAAGACTTTTCTTTTCGAGCATTTGTCTTTAACAGTCTCGCGGGTAGCTATCTATCCTCCTCATAATTGTGTTCTAGATACCCCGCGGACTTCTTCCTTCGCTGCTCTTTCCTTCCTCTTCACGAGATCTTTGACGCCGGATATTTATCCGTTGATCCAGCCTCATGCCTGTACAGGAGAGCACTTCTCTCCTGTAACTCTGCGCACGTGCTGACGGCTTTTTGTTTCCCTCTTCTTTCTCACATGAACCGTTCGTTTCTCTTTTTCCATGAGCCTGCACCCGATTGCACGGGTTGACCTTACTATAGCTCTAGTTTGACATTCTCCTTTCTCAGGACCTCTCTCTCTTTCTTGCCACGCGTACAGGCGCGGCAGAATGCTTTTTTTTTTTGTAGGTTTGCTGTGTTTCTTCGGTCAACGGAGCACATCGCGTTCCTGCTGGCCTAGGCAAAGACCACACCTTTTTCGTTTGCAGCGCTCTATAATCACGAGCTTCTGATCGACATCAGATGCTCTCCCCCTCCCCGACGGTAAATGACACTTCCCGTCTTATTCCTGCCTTTCTTAGGGAGCATTCCGGCCATTTCCCTAAAGTCCTTCTTTTTCCTTTAATAGATTGGCGAACCCAGGTCCGCGGACTCTTCAACGTAGTGAACAGATACTTCTTTTTCTTGTTGATCTCCCCCCTCTCCCCCCGTTCCCTCTTGAGAACCGAAGCTGATTTTTTTTTCCCCGGTCAGTTCCTTTTCTTTTGTACTATTGGACGCCGGGGCTCTTACCTCGTCCCCGTAACAGAGCGCCCCTTCCTCTTTGTTTACAGCACCTTCCTCCGCCTTTGTTCCCGACGATGAGCATTTCCTTTCCCCCTACGGCCGGCCTTCCCTTCTCACTGGACAGGCATTCCAGGGCCCGGCGTTAGTCGTGCTTCTTCTCGCCATCGCGCGTCTCCCGATCCAGATCTTCCCCATGATCGGAAAATGACCCGTTGATGCACATACTGCTTTTCCCCTCGATTTTTTTTGTGTAATTGCTTTTTCAGACTTCGACGCTTCCCTAAAGGGCAGTACAAGCAAAGCGGGCAGGCTCTCCCTCCGTGACCCATAAGTCGCAACCCGGGGGAGGACCCCTCTTCCTCCACTCCGTTCCCTGTTGATGGTGGCTTCAAAACCGCCCTGCGGCCGCACCGCAGTGCTCTGTCGCCTTTTGACAGGCAAGTCGTTTCCTGCCAAGGCTTCCTTTAGCTTGGCCGCTATTCCCACGTGAGTCTGTGCGGATCCCGTTTGACCGAACCCGTTGGCTTCTCCCGCGGACTCGCCCGAAGCTCCCTGTAAGTTCCTTTCTTCTCTCTTCCCCAGAGTTGATCTGACGGTCTGCTTCCCCCGCCCGTAGTAGGTTGGCAGTCTCTATTTTTTCGCACGCCAGGAGTCTTTTTCCTCCGGACTTTTTTCCTCCGATCGGAGGCGTTTTTTTTCGACCTTCTGCAGTCCTTAGTACCGAGTTAGGTACTTTCCCTCGACAGGTCCTCCTTTTCCGACTTTTCCAACTCTTCCCTCTGAAGCCTTTTTGCCCGATGACTCCACTTACCCTCAGAGCCTTGTCCTCTCCGCTAGTACTCCCCCGATGTACCCCTCTTCTTTCGAGCCCGGCCTCCTCCTTTACTTGATTCCCTTCCGCTTTCCACGGACCACTAACCCTTTCCGAGGCTCGTCTTTCTGAACTGGTACCAGAACTCTTGTGGGACACGTTTCTTCTCCCCTCTGAGGTAGTTTTTTTTTTCATGAGAGCACTTTTGTTCCCACTCGATCGCGAATCCCCGGAACACCTGCCCAATAACATCCAGCCTTTTCTAGCTGTTTTATGGGAATGCCAATCTGTCCCTGATGTCATTTCATCCCTTCTTCTTTTCTGAAATTTTGCGCGGTCCTTTTCGTCTTATTTGTAGTTTGAAATGACATCTCTCCCCTGGACCGCTCCGCCGGTGGCTCGTCCTCGTCCCGTTCGGCCGGTCTATCCCTCTTTCCCCCTGTTATTGTGCAGTTTTCCCTTTTCTGCCGAGGCGTTGAGATTCATTTCGGAAGTTCCGTCTCTGCCCTTATGTTGACGTGGCGTTTTTCCTTTTTTTCCCTCCCTTGTATTGTAGGCCGTTCGCTTCCGACCGGCGCATTTTCTCGCAGGACGTTTCTCCGCACCCTATCTGGTTTTACCGTTTCGAATCTTTCCCCCCTTTCGCGACGCTGTCTCACCGTGCTGGCGTGCTGCCGGCTTTCGAGCTATTGAAAGGCCTCTGTTGGCCGCTTCCCCCCTTTCGTCGCTGAAGAAGGCCGCCCTTTTTTGCAATTCTTTTCCAAGGGTGGATCACCTCAAGCATGCCCCCTTCTACTTGTCCCGGGGTTGCGGTTTGAACGATCGGCTCCTGCTCCCTTCGCCCAGAGGATCGCCCTCCTTTGCACCGAGGCCAGGAGTGGATTTCTTTCTGATCTTTTTTGAACGCGCCTTTTTTCTCTTCCTCCCAGGAAACGTGTTTCCTTCCCCTGGGCGGCTATACGGGCCAGGGGCTTGGGTGAGCCGGATCCGCTCCCTTTTCCTTGATACTGGCTTTCGCCGTGTGTCGTCATCGACATTTCAATCGGGCTTCCTTCTTTCGCCAGGCTGGACCTGAGGTCTTTTAGCGGTGTGACTCTCGAGGAGTTAATCAGTCTGTTTCCTCCGGCCTTTTTCTTATCGCGAAGACGACTTTTTCAACGAATTCTCTTCAGAACCGGGCTGCAGCGTTAGCTGCATGAGTGGTTGGCCGAGTCTTTTTTCCAGGCCCCTCTCTTGTCGGACGCACGGGATGGGCGCGTTCGTCCTTTTCTTATGCTTCGTTTGGTGCAACTTCTCCTCCCAACCGATTCCCTTTCCTTTCTGGCGTTTGTCTCTCAGAACGAAACAAGCGAGGTGACTATGCTTTTTCCCTCTTTTCCCCCCTCTTTTTTTTCCTTCACGCGCCGGAGCCGTCCTCTTCTCCTCTGGCAGACGACCTTTGTGAAAACGCGGCCACCCCGCTGGCTCGGTTAGTTGTGCCAGGGGCGGCCCGCCTTCCCTTCCTAGAGACGAGGGATTCCTCCAGTCAAGAGTTCCTCTTTCAAATTGCTTGCGCTCTTGGTTACTCTCGACCATCTTGCTGTAACCAATTTCACTCTCACTATTCGGTCGGTTCCACCTTTCAAGAACGCTCGCCAACACCCCCCCCCCCCCCCTTTCCCTTTGCGCAGTGAGGCGTTGACGTAGATTTCCCCTGCTCCGGGGCGAGCCGGTTTCCCCCTTGCACAGCCTGGTCGGCCCTTTGTCGACGTTCTCCCCCCTCTTCTTGGACTGCCCCGAAATAGGCATCGGACTGTTTTACAGATCCCATCTCGCCCCTCCCTTGGGAACGGCCGCTGACGGTACGTCCCTTCTTCCCTGGGGTGTGGTCACCCCTTTTTCTTATCAAAGATTGTTCTACACCCAAATATAAGTCTTTTTTCTCCTCCTGGATGGAAACGTTTTCCCTTCCTTTCGCAGCCGATCCCGGTCCCCTTCGCTTGACATCGATTTTTTTTGTTATCCCCTTACATTGTCCCTCTCCCTTCTGGAATGGCACCGGGCTAATTTTCCAAGTAAGACCTTCCCTCTTCCCTTTTATATAGAGATGAGTGACGGTCCTCAGGACGCTCAGATATCCGAGGTAACGTTTTTCCTCTCGCTGGATCGATTGTTCTGCTCCCCTTTGGCGGCAAACATCGGCAGGCTCCCTTTGAGCACACTCTTTTAATTCTCCCCCCCCAATTTTGCAACGAAACGCTCGGTTCCTCTCTTTCGAGCGATTTGTTGGATCCTCTCTTTTCCTCTTTTTTGTTGCAGATCTCTTTCTCTCTTTCCTCGTGGCCCCGAGGCGTTCCCCTTTCCCGAAGTGGACTTAAAAGCCCGCGAGAATGACGATGTTGTCCCTGAGTCCCAATCCGTCCAGCGAGCTTGGTCCTTTTCCCCTTTTCATTTGACTTTTTCCTTCCTTCGTCACTCAGATAGATTTTTCGTGTTTCTTCTTTTTCCCGGTGCCAGGCCTTCCCCCTGGCGACTTTCAAGGTAAGGGTTTTTGATTTCTAGCCGCCCCCTTTTTTCGGCGAAAGTATGCACGGTGGCACTCTTCCATTCGGAACTGCACGTATAATTTGTGTAGACAATCTGTGTATCCAATCGTTTACGTTATGCTTTGCTGTTTCTTACTTTTTCCTTTTTCCCAGAAGACTCCTTCTTTTTTCCCCCAGTTCCGATGGCGCGATGGATCGGTTTTCCTCTCTTTCCGAGTCTTCTTTTTTTTCCCTTCCGCTGATAGATGGTTTCTTCCGAACGCGTTAGAGATGGGGCGCGTCTTTTCCTGTTCCTGACCTTTCTTTCTTCTTTACATCTAAGTAACCATCTTTAAGACCGCTGCGCCTTTGTTTTTGAGGGGCTTGAGCGGTTTCTCTCCCGACCTCTGTTGGGTACATATGGCTATTTTTTTAACGAAAGTCCTTTCTTTCTTTTCACCCGATAGCGAAGCGACTGCTCCGGGATAGTGATTCCCCTTCGAGTAATAGTATATTTCCCCGGGGTCCTCAGAGATCGTCCTTTTTCCCGAACCCTCTACCCCTTTTTTTCCTGTCACGCACGGCGTGTCTCTGGCGCTGGCCTTTAGGCCGTTCGCGTTAACCACAGCGGACCGCCTCTATCCAGGCTCATCGTCACCTTCTGTTCGTCTTCTCCCCCAACGACACCTTACTTTTCCCTCCCTGTATAAAGCTTTTTTGCTCTTTGAACCAACCCGCTGATAATCACTCTTACCTCTCCACCACTCCGTTCGTCCCTTTAACAGTCGGCATGCTCCCTCTTCAGAGGCCCTCTGTCTCCATTCCCAGAATTAGCATCTTCTCCTTGTGTATAGTCCTTTGCCCCCCTCAATTCGTGCACATTTTCTGTCGATAATTTCCTTCTTGTCGAGCGGCTAGAAACCCCTCCCTCTGAGGCTCCCTCTCGTAAGAGAAGCTCCACCTTTTTTGTGCGAAGATTTTTTTTCCCCGATGGACGAATGAACGAAAACTTTCTCTTTCCTCAGGATTCTTTTTTTTGCTTTTTTCGAGGATTTAAGGGCTACCCTCTCCCGGAGGGTCTCGACGGACAAGGAAAGCCTTGGTTTTTGCCTGGTCTTTTCTTTTCCTTCTTTTCTCGTTCACCAGCAAAGATCACCCCCTCCTTAACAAATCCTTGCTCCTTTTCCCGGAGTGAGATCAGATTTCGACTGGGCTCACGGAGCAGGACATGAGTATTTTTCCCCCAGGTCCCCCCTTTTGCATGCTTGATTTTTCCTCCCCTTTTTGGAAGCGTGCGTGTTTGCTGGCGTCCTTTTATCGAGCAGAGAGCCCCTTCTTGCACTCTTTTTTTGTAAATAAGGCTCTTCCAGCACGTCTTTGAAAGGTGAGCAGAAGCGACGCGCTCGAAAAGGCACACCTTTTTCCCTTCTTCTCTGCGGGTCCTTTCTCCGGAAATGATAAGCATGCTCACCTCCTTCCCCTAAAACCCTTCCCCTTTTCCGACGCTAAGGATGAAGCCCTCACTGAATCCTGGCCTACTGAACTTGCACGAACTGATCTTCCTTCCACCGCCCTCCCTTTCCCATCCCGAATTTGAGTGACGTCTTCTGGCGACTTAAAAAGGTTCTTCTCCGTCCTCCTTTGCAATACAGAATGCTTTTGTGCGGGTGCTCTTCATTCTGCAGATAATAAGGAGGAAATGCACAGGATCGTCCGAGTTTCCTGCCTTGCCTTGCCGGCCCCTGCGAGACAGGCCGTTTTTTCGGAGATGTTCCGTACGGAGGGGTTGTTTCTTTTCTTTGTTTACCGATCCTTGCCCCCCTGGAAGAACGCTTTCTTAGCCCCTTTTTTTCCCTATTTCTCCTCCCCGGTACCAGTTCCAGACCAATTTCCTTTCTCTTCCCGAAGTTTTTTTTTTTTTTTTTTCGTTCCCATGAAGGCCCACAGCTTCGATGCGTCCCTCCGCGGCTCGCTTTTTTTTTACCCCCCTCCCTTCCTCCTAGCGGATCTTCGCTTTCTTCCAGGCTTTGAGAATCGATTCCACTGGGGCGCAGCGACTTCCTCTTTCCTCGGCTTCTTTTCCATAGTAGCGAAGTCTTTCGCGGTATGCAGCTTCCCCAGGCGACATCAGACACTTCCTCTCGATCGGCCGCCAGCGAATTTTTTGCGCCAGACCCCTCCCTCTTGCGGGACGATATAGTTTCCTTCTAGGGATGTCAGCCCGGCAGATCAAGCCTTGGTCAAGTTCTCAGACTTACAAGCTGACGCTTTTTTCCCTCCTTTTTTTTTCAGAAAACTGCCCACGGGTGCTTCCGATCCGCCCAGGCTGGAGGCCACGCTTGCCTTTTTCCCGGCATCTGTTGGCCGTGACCGCCCCCTCTTACCTCGCCCTGAGACGGCCTTGGTGAGCACCCGTCCCCTTCCTAAGTGCCCCTTTCCTTCTTTCGACAGCGAAACCCTTTCCTTTTCTTAACTGCTGGTCAACGAGGGCGAGCTCCTCCCGTGCGGGACGGGCCCTGTATTTCTTCTCCCTAAGTGTAACAGATGTGCCCAGTAAACCCCTAGCTTTTTGTACACTCCCGCACTCAGTCCCGGTAATTCGATCCTTTTTCCCCTCCCCTGTGCATAGGGATTCTTTTTCTATGGCCGTTCATCGCGAGGTGTGCCTCTTTTCCTTCCGGCTTTTCCCCTTTTTTCCTTTTTCGCGCCGCCGATTTTCTTCCATCGTGCGACCGGAGGCATTTCCCCGCGGTAGGTGCCTTCTGATCGCCTCCTTTCTTTGATCGACGACCGGGTTCCCTGCGCAATTCCGACGCGGACCTGACCTTACTCCCGTATTCGTTACGTTTCTTCGAAGGGAGCCCCTCCCCCCCAAAGCCCTCCACCGTTTGGAAGGATAGTCACTAAGGATTTGGTTTTTGGTTTTCGTTTCTTTTTGCGAGGACGTTTTTTTTGTGCGCCGGTCGATCACTTGTTTTTTTTCGTCCGTTTTTCTCTATTGCTCCTCATTATTTTTTGTGTGTGTACTGAGGCTTTTGTTTTTCTTGCCAGTATCTACCCCTGGTAACTCTTTTCCCGCGTTCTTCTCTATGGGGATTCGTGTCTTCTGGTGTTTTTTTATGTTGCCTATTCTATGATGCACTTTTCTTTTTTTCTTTCTTATCGGTCGATGTTTTTATCATGGCCTTTCCCGCGGCAGACCCCCCTTCTTGTGCCCTTTCTTTGATCGTTCTTTGCTGACGTGTTTTTTAATTTCTAGCCCCTCGCCCATATGATTCATGCCTTCTCCCACCCCCCCTCTCGCCCTTCGTGTGTACTAGATGCTGTCACCCTTTTTTTTTTGGACTTCTCCCTTCACCCCCTTTTCTCCCCCCATAGTTACCAGCCGATACCTCTTACCCTTCCGTCTTCTTCTTGTTGATTTTTTTATGCATTGCAGCCAGTCTTTTTGTCCCCTCCCTCTAGCCGCTTCTTTTCCCCAACCTCGGTATACGCGTAAATTGACCTATTGACCGACGCATTTTCTTCCGCGCGACAAATAGTTTGCCCGCTTGTATTTCTCTTAGTCTCGACTGCTTCTTCTTTCATGGTGCGTCTTTCTTCAGATTCTGTGCGACCCTTCCTCAGGTGCCTAATATTTCTTCCTCAAGTGCTCCGGGGTACTCCTGGTTCGAAGAGATGGATCTCTCTGCTCGTCTTTTTCCGGCGTCAAAGAGCGCGTTTTCCCTTCCTGGCCTCCTTTACTTCTTCTTAGTAGAACGTTTTTATTTCTCTTAATACTCCGTTGTGTTGTGAGAGTCTCCTTTCTTTTTCGTCTAAGCCCTCTCTTTCCCTGACATACCGCTTCCTCTCTTCTTGACTTTCCTTTTTCCTGACTTCTTGCCGGAAGACGAGGCGCTGGTGATCCAGCTATCTCTTTTTCCACCCAAGTCGAACTTTTCTCCCCTGATCGAGCAAATCTTGAGCACCCTCGCTGTGTTGCAAATTTTCGACGACGGCACCGGTCACCCCCTTCGTGCCGATTCGGGCCTTCTCGCAACTCTTCCCTTTTTTCCGGACTAATCGTTTCCATATCGTACCCTGCCCTTTCTCTGCAGGACCCAGCAGCGGCGTTCTTCTTCCCTCTACGGAGCTTCTCTCCTTCCGCATTGTCCTGACGAGTCGGTCGGTTGTGGTTCATCTTCAAGAGGAGCACATTCCTTTTTGATCTCGCCCCCCGAGATGTTGGCCAGGAGCTAGCTAACGCCCGAGGTCCCTTTCTCATCCGCCGCTGTCAACCCTCCGCCCTTCTCCCTGACATGCTAGATCCTCCTTCAGCCATCTTTTCTTTTTACAGCTTCCCCACCGAAACGTCAGCCTCTCTCTCGCATGGCCCCAGCTACTGCCTCCCCCACCCCCTTCCCTCCTTTCTCCCCAGACTATTCTCTACTGCTCCGTCCGCCCTCCCCGATTTACACTGACGGCTGATCCGTTTTCTCCGGTCCCCCTTTCGGTCCCCCTTGATTGTTTTCACTTGCACCCCCGGGTGATCTTTCCCTTCTAGTTCCTGGTCGACACCTTCGATCAGGACTTTGAGTAAAGCACCTCCGACGGGCCCTTCCCCTCTCACTCCTAGGAGAAAGGTCACAGGCGCGACCTTCTTCAAGGCCCTCCTTCTACGTGATTTTCGTCTATTGAAAATAGCGCTTCCAGATTCCCTTGCAAATTTCTTAAATCCTTTCCATACTCTTCGTGACAAACTTTTTTTTTTTGTACTTGCGGCCCTTGAACTATGGGAAGCCTTCCTTCCTTCCCCCAAATCCCCCTTTCCCCAAGATTTTTTCTCAGAACTCTTTTCTCAGGTAAGAACACTGGGTTCAGTTCTGTAGCGTCCCCCCAGTTGCACCTCTGTTGGAACAGCCCGCCGGCTTTCCGCAGTGGAGGGCCGCGTATGACCTCCATTCAGGTCTCCCCCTGCGCCTTTTCTTTTTCCCCGCTTGGCTTCTTCGCAGGGGCGTGATTTCAAGCACCCGTTTTTTCGCGATAGTAGCTCCGGAAAGGTGCGCCTTTCCCCGCAGAACCAGAGTCAGCCCTCCAAGCGTCTGATATGACTTTTTCGATGCCCGCCCCGTAGTCAGGTTCCCCTCATACGCCTTCCAGGAGTATCACTTTTCCCGACTAGATTTCTTTTTCCTCTCACTCGATCACGGCGGCCTCCTTATTTAGCCTTTGCAGGTCGCTGCTTACCTTTTTTCCCTTATCTCCCTCTGGTCCTCCCATTTTCCGCGGCAATCCCCCCTCTAGTTAGATTGCCGCCCTGCCACTCGATCTCCCTTGCCGATGGACCTTTTTCTTGCGACTCTTCTTCTGACCCGATGTACCTCGATTTTCCCTCTTCTACATCGAAGCTGTAGGCTTTGGTGAACTCACGGGACCCTCCCCCTACCCTTTACTTCGCGGCTCGCCCTTCCTTGACTGCGGGCTTTCTGCAGCTCGCGTCCTTTGGTAGGCGGAAGATTTTCCTTCGTCCTCACGGGGGGGACCCAAAAACTTCTACCATACGATAGCGAAGCTTCCTCGCCACCCTTCATTTGCCGGAGGTATTATCCATTTTTGGGACCTTGCTCTTTCCGCGGACCTCCTCCCGCTTTTCCTCCCTGATGATATGCCTTGACCTTCTGCTCGCACTCCTCCCCCCGGAGCAGGTTTTTAGTGCACTTCCCATTTAGCGGGGATGAAGTTTTTTTTTCTCGCAGTTTCTTTTTCCTTTTTACGCAAAGTAGGGCCTTTTTCCCCCTCAGAGCATGTCGTGCCTTGGCCGCAGATCAGTGAGTTCATCAGGATTCAGTAGTAGTGAGGGTCTTTCTTTTGTTACCTACCGCCTTCTCTAGGCAGTTCTCCTCTTTTTTCAGGAGAATGGCCGTATGCTGTTACGCCGTCGAAAGGACGCCTTTTCTCATTGCCCCTGAGCGCTCTCTTCTCACCTTTTTCTTCCTCCTTGCTGACAGGTTTCTCCTCTGTAGGACCCCCTTTTCGCTCGGCATTTTTTCGCTGCAATTCCGCCAGGCATTTTTCCCCCTGCGGCTCCTCTCAATTCAAGCAGGCACCCTTGGCGGCTGAAGCCGCACGGCAGGCGTCTTCCCTTCTCCCAGCTTCCTTTTCCTCAGGGAGGACAGGATCTTTTATCGTGCTGGTGACCCTTCTGAGCGCACAGCCCTTCAACCTTCCCTTGACCAGGCTGGCATGGGCCCTTTCCTTTCCCCTGACTGGCGGACTTTTTCCGGATTCCGAGCACCGTCTTTATCACTGGATGAAACTTTTTCCGGTGGTGTTTCCTTTCCGCAGATCAGTTCTTGTCGGCGACCATTAAGTCCATTTTTTTTTTCTTCTTTGATGTGGTATCTTCTTTCCCCTTCCATCAGAGAGTCTAGAGCTCCTGGTGCACTCTTCCTGTACCGCGAAGAGATGATCGTGCACTGATCTCCGGTTCCCCCTCCTAGTCCCAGGGATTGACGCGTGCCTTTCCTTTTTTTCTTCGCACTTTCCCTCGTAGGGTCACAGGTTCCTCCGGGGCCGGCCGTTTTTTTCTTCCCGGATTCGCGGTAATCTTTTGTGATGCATTTTGTGCAAAGAGCCGACCCTTTCAAGTTCCTTTTTTTTTGTCTGGAAGCTCCCTTCTCGGCGGTGATATTTCTCCTTGAGAGTGGATTCCTGTTGTCGCTGTGTTTTACCTTTTTTTCTTCCCGATGTCCCCTCCTCCTTCCGATCACTACGAGTGCTCTCCTATGGATAGGGTTTTCTCTTCCAGATAGCTGACCTGGACCCAGGGCTCCCTCCCTGAGGCTTGAGCGACGGGAATCCCCTCTAGCCCCGCGATAGGGTGATTTCCCCCCGCGAACCATCTTTCCCTTGACAGCCATCCCACTCTCCCAGAGGCTATCTGAAGGGTTTCTTCTCTCCAGCCCTCTTCCTTTCCCGCAGAGGTCTGCGCCGTGTTTTTCTTTTTTACGTGATGGCATTCGATCCCTTCTAGCCGGTAAGCCCCCCTTTCCACTCTGGGTAGCGCCAATCTCCTTTCCTTTTCCTCGCCCATCCCCTATCCATCCCCTTACGCCCTTCGACATAGGCCTTCCGCAACAGTCCTCTTCTTCACTGGGAACGGCCGATGCCGCGTAAGCCGCGGTCTTTCTTTTTGTCACAAGCACCGAAGCGTCCTTCCCCTTTGTATACACAAATTTCCCCTTTCCCCTTTACAAACGTCAGGCTTGCCCACGTGCAGACTTTCGCCGCCGATCCCTCTTCCCTGCACTGTTCCCCCGTATCGACAGGCGCCTTTTTTTCTCTTCCCGTCGACTTCTCCTTTTCACGGGCTACCGAGCTCTCTCCTTTCCCTGGGCTTTTATCTCTCTCTAGTAAAGAGGACTAGCTTCTCCTTTCCCCCAGGTAAGGGCAGTGATCATTCTTTTTTTTCTGGCTTTTCTCCCTGATGTAGCGCAGCTGATCACCTTCTTAAATTTTGTCACCGTCCCTTCGAGAAGCCATCG
>Ga0179591_1277627_pt1 | contig 18125 bp, 17 predicted proteins | sample CZOMad2_1_08_16f_FD_182891 | JGI IMG/M metagenome (GOLD analysis project Ga0179591, IMG submission 182891) | Vadose zone soil fungal communities from Angelo Coast Range Reserve, California, USA - CZOMad2_1_08_16fungal (PacBio error correction) | ecosystem: Environmental > Terrestrial > Soil >... | reverse complement strand
GGTTTAATTTTCGTAACTTCTTCTTGCCTCCTTTCCCCTCCTCTTAGTCTTCCGAAGGCGCCTAACCTTTCTTTTTCCTATGACCGGCCTCCACTCCCCCCGTGTAAGTGTCAGGAAACCGTTCTCCGTATTTCCCCAGAAGACCCTAAGGAGGTGGGGTCCGCCTAACGTCTTTTTTTACTCCACTTTCTTTAAGATTCTTCCCTGCCCTCTTATAGTGGAGTCACCTTTCCTTCGAGAGGATGGTGTCTTTCGCTCCCACTCCGTTGCTCTTGTTTTCTTCTTGAAGCACGTGTCCTAGTATTTTGGTGTTGGCCTCCTTTAATGTAGCTGCTGATGCGCTTATCTGGACACTCTCTAGTTTTCCCTTGCTCTCCCCTTCTTTTTCGCTTTTGAGCTCCGCGCTCCGCTTTGCCCCATTTCAGCTTCCCCTTCAGGGGAGCTGCCTTTTGGGCAAATGCTGGGAACGCTACGACTACAGCCGCGAGCCACAGTTTAGTTTTGGAATCTCTCCATGACATGAATCTGGCATTCCTTTGAGATCACTAAATACAGAGACAAAAGTTAATCCCTTTTTTTAGACGGATTATAGATTTACAGTCGATTTCCTTTTAACCATGAGGGCCCCCCCACACGCGCGTTCATTGCTCCCCCGGCGCCTAAAGCTAGACGCCCCCCGGAAACAACGCCCAAGGAGGCTTCGAGAAAGGTCACGGACGAGTGAACCCTCCATTTGAAGGACCACCCCATCTATACTCGAACAACTGGACTCAAAGAGAGTCTTCCTCAAGCTTTTAGAGCGATATCGTATCCTCACTTCGATGGAACCAGAGCGGTCACCGCTTCGATTCGCTCTTCTTAGCCCTTCACCCCCCTGACCAGTCCCCGATGTGTCGATTTGTAGGACCCAGATCAGTCTCAGTCCCCCCGAGTTCCGTTCATTTTTTAGTAACTTTTTACATTTCCTCCCCCTCTGTCATCAGCTCACGGAGCTTCCTATCGTCCCCCCCTTTCAACTGACCTGAGTTTTTTTCTCGCGTCGCGTTTTCCGTTCGCCCGGAACTGTAACAATCTTTTCCCGCTGTTTTTACGATTTGTGTGTTAGTTGGTCTCCCACCTGTCGGGGCTCTCCACTTTTCCCTCTCCAACGAAGCCCAACCGCCGGCGCTCCTTAAAAATTTTCTTTCGCGTGATGGCCATTTCCTGTCCCCCCCTGCGAGCGCTTTTCCCTAACAACGATCATTTTAACCCACACGCGCGTTCCGACTCTTTGGTTAGGGAGATCATACCCGACCTCCCCTGATCGGAGTAGACGCGAACCGAGCCCTAGATGTTTCCTCGCGGTTTCTTTACCTTTTTTCTAAAGTCCGTTCTATTCCCGCTCTCGTGCCTGCCCATCCCAAGTAAGAAGGAACCCTTGCGAAAAATGCCTCCCGCACTAGAGCGCCCTGTTCGATACTCACGGACACCCGCCCCCCCTTTCTCGTCCCGATCCTACTGACCAAAGGAGTAGCAAATGACCGGCCCGAGGACCAAGCATTTTTCCTACTAACCCCCTTCTCCCCACGATTAACATGTCCTTGTAATAAACCTCGAGTAGTTAAAGTCTGATATTATCTTCGTCGTGTTAAGAACTAATCCCTCCGACCGAAGCTCAGGCTGGCCAAGATTCTTGCTTTTCCCTTGCCTTTTTTACCTCTCTAGGTAAAAGTGCTTTAGTTTTTCGCCTCTGGGAGTTGGAGCAACGCAGGGCTCTCCCCCATAACACTTCTTCTTTTCTTTTGAGAGCCGCTGAATGATGGCCTGCGCTCGCTTCTCCCGTGCCCCCACCCCCCTGATCTCTCTTTGACCCAGGACATGGTCTCTGGGGGTTCTTTTTCCTCAAAGTCTTCGCTGTTTTTCAGCTGCCCGAAGCCGGTTCCCATACCCTCCTCTCTCCCTGTTGCTCCCCTTTTTTCCTTTCTTACGGGAGTAAATAGCGCGCGCGGTGTCACGCGCGTTCCTCTCGTCGTGATACCACTTTTATCTCCCCCGGACTCGATTCTTCCCTCTTCCCCCTAGTGGGTTTGCATGAGAAGTTCATTCTTTCCCCGCCAAGATTTCCTGGTCAATCGCGTGGGAACCTGTTCAGATCCGCTGGCTTCCCTCTTTACTAATGCCTTTGGAGTTCAAGTTCCCCCCTTCACCTCTCGAACAACTTCAACTCTCACCCTGCTTCCCCCTCCTGAAGCTTGCCTGATCTCGGCCCGCGTGTCGGTCGTCTTCTCCCTTGTATTTACCTCCTCCCCCCCCCTTCCCATACACGGCTTCCTTCTTTAGGGAGGTTTGTTTTTGTTTAGTCGGCTGTACTCTTCTTTTTTTCCAGTTCTCTGTCGGTCTATTCTGCCCTCCCCCCCTGGCGGTCGTCAGAATTTTCCTCCCCCTGTGATAGAGTTTCACGCCGCTCCACCTCGGTCCCCCCCCTTGCGGCGTTTTTTCGTCTAGTTTTTTTTGATTCACTCCCCCCCGAAAGCGCCTTTGCAGTTGCCCGCTTTTCCTTCTTTAGTGCTTCCCCGCCTTTTCTTCCGCCTATCCCCACGTCCAGAATCGGCGGGTGGCAAAGTCTCCGTCGACGTTTTTAAGCCGGAAGTGAATCTTTCTCTTTTTTTTCCCATATCGGTTCCTTAAAGGCCTCTCTTTAACCTTAGAACCAATATTTGAGCGCTCGTTTGCCTGCTACCCCTAGGAGACTTGCATGGAGGGATGACCATCCCCTCTTTAGGCTTTCCCTAGCGATCCTTTTCCTGGAGGTTTGTTTTTGTTTTCTTTTTTTCTCTAAGAATCTCTGCAGGGGAAGGGAATTGGTCTTCCCTCTATCTTGCTCCCCCCCATCCTCAATATCTCTCTTGGAAGATAGCCGCTGTGGCTGGCCTGACACGAGATTCATTCCAGCTCAGAACGTCAGCAAGGTCCTGACCCCCCTCGGTTCGTTTTCCCGGTCTTCTTTCACGTAAATTTCCGATCGCGGGCCCAGGCGCCCTTCGTCCAGGTCGCGCGCCGACCCTTTCTTTCGGAGCCGTCTATTTATTCCCAGGGACGAGGCCGGTTTCATATATACTGCTTTGTCTGCAGATGTATTCGATGACCCCCCCCCCCCCCCCCCAACACCAAAAACCCCCCCCCCCCCCCCCGCCGCCCACCACCACCCACGCCCCCCCCCCCCCCCCCCATATTAACCTGACTCTTGTTGCCCTCGACCCCGTTATGTCCCCGTAACACAACCTTTCCCCGCTACGTTTGGTGGGACCTTTTTTTCATGATCTGTTTCAATCCCCGTGTTTTCTGTGTTTCCGATTTCCACCTCCTTCTTGTAATTGAGCCGATTTGCATTATCTCCGTTCTGCCCCCGTAAGGGTTTCGCCTGGAGAAACCGGACAGGCCCGTTTTTCATTCGTCTTAATCCCTTTTAGTCAGTCCCCTCCTCTGTTCTCGCTTGTTTAACGCGCTTTCCTTCCCCTCCAGAGCCTCATGGTCGGTTTATTCCCCCCTGACCTCCCTTGATTGCCCCCACATACTACCAAAAGATAAAGCCACTTGAATTTTCCGTTCTCTCTCCTCCCTTGGTTCCCCCCACGTGTTAATTTTTTTTTTGTTCCGTACTGTCTTCTAGTAGGTGTAGCCCGAGCGTTTACCATTTCTTTCTCTAATTCATGTTGAAAATGCCGGGCTTGGGTCCCCCCTTATGCACTTCTGCTTGGCTTGGCACTCCGAACCTTCTCCCCAAGTGAAAGACTCGGTGTTTATTAATTGATATACCTGCTTCCCTTCACTATTTCGCCCTCCACAGTCCTCCTCCCCTCAAGGGTTTAAGTCGTGTCTGAGGATGCATGCCCCCTCCCTCCTATTTACAATGACCTGTTCCCGGAGATGTCCCGTTTCTCCTTACCCCTCCCCCCTCCCCCCCCCCCAAACTTGCGGCATCCCCCCCAGCTTTTCTTTTCCATGCGGTCAGTTACACTCTGCTTGAACTTTTTCCCTCCCTTTTTCTGACAACCCCCAGTCGGGCGGATGAAAACCGTTCCCCCCTCTTCCGTTGAATTTCCATTTTTCTGAGTCCTTCCCCTTTTCTCTTCGTCCGCGGCTCAAAGTCAAGACATTCCTTCCTGCCCTTTTTGGGGATAGTACCCCAAGGCGACGTTTGACTGAAGCCTTTGCTAAGTCTTCGCTGCGTCCCCTCCCCCCCTTCTTAGTTATCGTTATGAGGGCTTCGATTGAGCGGATCATACGGACGGCCTGCCGCCCATCTCTTTTCTCCCCCCCCTTTTCTCTCCCCTCCCTCCACTCTCACCCCCCTTACCTTTCCATTCCCCACCTCCTCTCTTTCCCCCTTTCTCCCCCATCTCTCCCCTTCTCCCTTCCCCCTCCTGATGGAAGGACCTATGTCCTATTATTACCTCGGTGTTCGATGGCGTTCGTGGGGATAGCGACGCTCTTTCCTTCCTTTTCCCCTTCGTCTCCCAGGCGACCTTCCCCTCCCCAAGGAGTGCATTCCCTCTTCAGCTTATCACCCTATTTCCTGTTTCTCCCCCCACTCCCTTAAAACTCCGCGCTCGTATCGTCGGCATGATTTGTTCGACATCCTAACTTGGCGATCATTCACACCCCTTTATTTTCGTTGGTATCCCCTCCACATCCAAGAAATCAGGAGCTTTTCTCCCCCCCGATTTGTGCGAAAGACTTCTCTCCCCCTATCCCCCCTGCTCGAGACCCCCCACTCCATAGCCCGGGGTTGTATTTCCCTCCCTCGATAAACCCTTTCTCCGAATTTCTGCATTTCCTCCCCTTTCAATAATAATCCCCGTTTTTTTTGGGGTAGCCGACCCCTAAATTATTCTCCTTTTCTTTTACCTCTATACCCGGGGAGGAGCATCGGATCAGAGATCGCTTTTTCTCTCGTCTCCCACCCCCTCCCGTGGCGACTGATACTTGCGTCTTTTTGATTGCGTTTTTCCCTCCTCTCGGCAATGTTTGGTTATCTCCCTGAGTAGGCTGTTTCCCCCCCAATGCCGCTCTACCTCTTCTGGTGCGGGTGTCTGTTTCGTGTGCTCCAGCAGTCCATCGGCAGAATATTACTCCTGATACTTTTTTTCTAATCCTTTACGTTTTCCCCTTTCTCACTCATGAGGAGTCTATCCCTCGCCGCCAGCCGCACAAAGCTGAGTCACTAGTCGCTATGTCCCCGTGCCTCTTTTCGTTCCTGTTTCGCTTATCCTATCCTTTTGTCAGCCCTATACGAACCTTCTCTCCCCTGTCCTACCGTGTCTGTACCATACCCTACCCTTATCCAATTCTTCTTAAGTTCGTCCTTTTTTTAAGGTGCCCCCGAGTGGCATCCTGCCCGGTATGATCGACGCTTCGACGGCATGTTTTCCCCATGTTTGTGCACCCCCTTCCCCCTGCCCTGCCCTCCTAATAAAGTGTTATAATCGCCGGTGGTGAGCTTCTTTTTTCCCTCAACCCCGAATGTTCATTATTCTCAAAGTGCCCCCCCGAATTTATCTTCCTTCACCCAGTTTTTGTTTTGTATGTGGTTAAGATAAAATTGGCATTTAACACCCGTGTCCCCTTTTTTCAGGATTTTTTCCCCCCACCTCCTCCTCCTTAATTACCTCTCCCTCCCTCTCCCCCCCTTACTCTCTAGTGACTTTCTCTCGTCAGTTAAAGGTCGCGAGCTCCTTCCTTCCCCTCCAGTCTTTAGTTTTTTCCTTCGGTGCTGCCGGGCCACGATTATGAGAGCCTTGTGATAACCTCCCCCTTCCTTTTTAACTCTCCTTTTATGACTTAGACCGCATCACCGAAGCAGCCTTCCTTGGACAGAGATAGATCTTCCGGACGACTTTGCTTTTTCCTTCTTGTGGTGCTGACTTCGTTCCCTTTTCTTCGCTTCCCCAAGTGACAATGCATCACCGTCGCTCCCCCCCACCCCCCCCTGCGCCCCCGACGCTCCCCCCCCCGTCCCCCGTTCCCCTTCTCGAACGTGATCTTACGACCCATTTCTTCTCTCCAATCCCTTCCTTAGGTATACCATCCCCTTCGAATTCTCGACTTCGGTTATTTCCAACTTTCTTCCAATAAAAGCCCCGTGAACCTTCGAAGATAACCCACCTTCTTGCCCCTCTTTCCTCTACAAAAATGACCCATAACCTTCTCTTACTTATTTTCCAATTTTTTCGATTCAGACAAATACCCCCGGTAAGTCCCTTCGGATGTGGACATCCATCGACTCAAGCGTCTTGCCTTCGTTTCATCTTGCGTCGCTTCCTTGCTGTCTTACTGGTTTTTCGTCGCCGAGGACCTGGATTTCTTCGCTCTTCTTCCGAGGACTTCCGTTGTTCCTGCCTACTGTCTTTTCTTGCCCCCCCATTCCTTTTATTCCGACAAGAGTGTTGCACCTTGCTACTTGTGCATCTTTCTTCCCGAGTCTCTTTTTTTCCCCTAAAAATTATTTTTCGCGGCGAACTCGGCGTCGAGTTTTCCCCTCTACTCTTCATTTTCCTCCCCAATCCATCCCTAGGAACGATGGATGTATCCCCATCCCCCTCTCCTGATACATGGGAAGCGGCGAATAATCACTTCTTTTTTCTTTCCTCCCCCTACATGACCGTCCTCCGTTCTTCTTGATTCCTTTTGATACCTTTGAACTCTGTCTCATTTATTCCTCGATTTCCCTCCGGGATTAACGTACCTGATTTTTCCTACTTTCGCACCCGCCTCTTCTTTATGGGATCATCTTTACCCCTTCTGGATCCCAAGTCTCCATTTTTCGTCTTCCCCCCTCTCCTTTTGCGTCAGTTCAACTCGCAGACCCCTCATCTCTTTCTCCTGAGTTCCTTGTCAAACGACGTGTTTTTTCTGAAACAATTCCTCCGTCCCAGTCCCAAGCTTCATATATTTACGCCATCGCGACGGTCTGTCCCCCAGCTCGATGCTAACACCCCACCTCCTCTCCCTTCCCTAAGGTATGTTGCCCCGGTTTTCTGCCCCTCCCCAATTCTCATAAACCGTTCCGAAACGCTTTTTCCTTAGCGATAGCAGCTTCTGGCCAAGGCCCGCCGGGGGAGATGTTTTTTTTTTGCGCTTTACTTTCCTTTTCACACTCCCCCCCCCTAATGTTCTCCCGACGTCGATGCCCCTGATCGCCATTGATCCCACCTGATCTTTCGTCCTTCCTGTCTTTCAGCCGCCTTTCTCCCTCCCCCCCGCCCCGCTGGCCTCACTCTCCCATCGCTTCCCTTCCGATTGTGTTATCACGCCCCTTCACTCCCCTTCTTGCAACAGCTGCTTTCCTTTACCTCCTTCGGATTTCCTTGTGAAACCGCTTTTTGACACGTATCTCTCGGGAGTTTGTTCTCCGGCTGCTTCCTTGCCCCCCTAGACTTCCCCTTTTACGCCACTCCCACTCCTCATCGAACCCTGTCCGTGAGAGACTAATTTTTTGTCATGGCGATTCGCTTCCTTCCCCCATCCCTTTCTCTCTCTAAGTCCCTCCTCTTTTTCCCCAGGTTTCGCCCTGCGTGGATTATTCCGTTAAGACATCTGTGAAATTAACTTGTCCGATCTGAAAAGTTGACCTTACCACTCTCAGTTTCTTTACACTCTCCCCCTTCTTCGTTTTTTTTTGATTGCTCCGCAGATGCAAAGGACTACCTTCTCTCCTTTGTTGTCACTTCATTTATCGTGAAAAGGGTGGCTTATGCCAAAATCTTGTCGTCCCTTCGTTTTCTAGCTCCCTGGTTCTAGATCGTTCGATAAAGTTTTGTGGGTTTTCCTTTTTATTATCGCCCTTCGCTCTTCGGTAGTCTTGCGGACTTTCGCAGTCCGTCCTGCTTTTCCTAGATCCGTTACCTCCCGCATTCAAGCCATCTCAATTGATTCCGCGCCGATCCCGTCCTCGCTTGCTCCGATTGCCCTTTTCCCAAAGCGTCCTCTAGCTTTTTTCCCTGGCGTCGTTTTCTCGTCCAGTGCCCTCTTTTGTGCCCTTAACCTGGTTCACGATCCGCTTTGTCCACGTGTCGATCGGCTTTTTTAGTCGTTCTTCCCGAGAAGTCATCGACCTCTTTTCGCCCCCAATCCATCCCCCTTTCTTTCCTCCCCCACGTCCCCCGTTCCACGCTTTTTCTCGTTACCACGAGTCGAACTCCCAAGTCCGCCTTTTCCTCGACCAGAGATCTAGGGTCGAGACGACGTTCGTCTTCCGAGATTCCCTCCCACTTCTTACCCCCTCACCCCGTCGCCATAGACACTCTTTTTTCTATGCTTCTTTGCCTACTCCCCCCCCAATGACTTTAGATGTTTTATGAATCAGAAACTATCTGAGTTGCTCTTTCCTTCTCTGTTCTAGTACTCTGATAAGTTCGAAGTTCGAAAAACCGTAAGCGCTTTCTTTCGACCTCCAGTGATTGCGAGATGTGGGTTCCCCTCCATTCAACTACCCTTGAGATTCGCCCCAATTCATTCCTTTTTTCGTCAGGGAAGAAGTAGCCTCCCTCCCGAGCCTGATTCCGCCGTTCACGAAATCCCGGACCTTCCTTTTTATAGAATCCGGCGACAATGGCGCCTTTTCTTTTCTTCTTGGGAGTAACCTTGTGGATTCAGTCGTCCCCCAACTGCTTCTCCCGATTAATTTTTACTTTCCACGCTGCCCTTGCCCTATTCAAACTTACGCCCTCGAAGTGCGAGTGTCTCTTCGGCGATCCTCAGTCTCTCTACTGCTTTCAGGGGAAGCTCTCGAGGTACGCCTCTCCAGAAAGAGAGGCCCGGAGGCCAAACGCCCCCAAGACTCTGCACAACTTTTTTCTTCACCCGCCGCCCCACGAGCGCTCTTCGGACCTTCCTAGAAACACAGAGTGTTGCGCGATTTTCCTCTCGGGTTATCCCTCGATTCCCGCACCCCTGAATATGACCCAAGGCTGACGCTTTCCTCTTGAGAGTCCAAACCCCCGCCGGCTTTCGCCTTTTTTTCCCAGAGACCTCTCTTCCTTTTTTCATCGCTCCCCCTTTTTTTGTTCGTGAGGCCGTCATACAAGTGTTTTCTGAAGTCTAAGGAGTGCTTGATTGTAACAGTCCGTCCTTACTCCTTCCCTTTAACTTTTCAATGAAGAAGCGTTTTTTTTTTTAGGCCCCGGGCGCGACTTTCCCCCATAATCTTTCATCTAGGTTTGGCGTCGTTTTTTCGAGCTACGGGCAAGCTGCCTCTATCAATTTTTTTATCCACCTAACAGGGTTCCCCAAACTTACTTTCTGAAGTTTAGAGCTGGCCCGTTGCGGTTTTGCTCCATTCTTGGCCGCGGTGTTTGCCCAGTCATCTCGCTTCGACCCTTTTTGGCGTTTCCGCACTTCTCCCCTTTGATCGTTTTGGGCCAAGCACCGCCTCGTCAAAATTGGCCGCTGATGCTCTAGTCATCCTTGCCACCCATTTTAGCCCCACACACCAAACCCCCCCCCCCCCACCCAACCCCAAACCCTCCCAGACATGAAGATTCGAAAGCCAAAAGTTTCGCTCGCCTTTAGCTTTTTTTCCCCTCCGGTTATGACTGATGTTTTGGCCTCAGGATCCACATCGGGAACTCCCCGCCCGAGGCGCGGTTGGTCCAGAACGATCCTTCTTGCCGTGTTACTCCTTGTCTTCCATCGGGCTCCGTTAGTGTATTTCTGCCCCTAGCGATTTGGCGTCACGAAGACTTCTCTCCTCCGAAGGAATTTTTTTCGATTCTTTTTTATTTATTGGCAGTCGCTTCCCTTTCTTTTTTCCTCTGTTTATTTTCCTTTCCTGCGAGAGGTGCTTCAGGACGCTTGTCTTAGAACACCGATCCCTCCTCAAGACGGTGGCCAAAGCCGCCGCGTCCAGAACTCGTTTCCGCCCTTCTCTTGGGGTCTTTCCCCCATCTCTTGTGAATTTCTCCAACTTTCCCCTCTCCGTCAGAGAAGGCGACCCGAGAGGAATCTCCCCTTTCTGCTAGAGGTTTATGCCCTCCCTTCCCCCCCCCCGGGATATCTATTTTCCTCCTCCTCCGTGTTGTTTTTTTTTTCTCTCTCTCGAGAATTGAGATAACACGTAGCCGCCGTTAACATCTCTTTTTTCCGAGCTTTTCTTTCAGGGCTACAGAGATCTTGGCAAAATCACTATTTTTACAGCGACTCTGAGCTACCTCCTCAATGACTGATCTGGACTTTAGAAGTAGGGGACCGTTTTCCGAGTTTGTCCTCTGCCAGCCCCCATCTTCTGCGCCTGGTCTCTCGGACTGAAACGTCACTTAACACCCAATCTTTACCCGCCGAACGGCATCTTCGTCACACCGCCTGTCTTCTCCCACGGTCCCGGATGTACGGAGTGGCGCCGAGGTGCGGCTGCAATTTGTCAGTACTTCGACCTAGCAAGATTAGAAAGATTAGCTCCTTAGCAAGTTACCTCTGCCTTCATTTAGAGTTACAAGACTATAGAGCCGACTGCTTATTGCTTACCCCCCCCCCCCCCTCTGTCTGTTTGATAGCTCCGTCGACCACAAGAGATTACCAGAAACTTTCCCCAGTAGAAACATCCATCTGCATTTGGTCGTTCATGTTCCTTAAGATTCTTTTTTTTTTTTTTTTATTTACTTTTTGATAATTTTCAGGCTCTAGATACTAGAGGTCCATTTTACCTGAGGAAAGTTGCTTGTAACCCACACAACTCTCAAAGAACTTTCCGCCTTCCCTTCCACCGTTTGAAAGGGGTCAACAGACCCTTCCTATATTCCTTTCTCTTCCCCCTCCTGGATTACCTCCAACTTCTGCGGAAGAGTCTCTATTAAGTCTACTAGTTTTTTTATTTCACCGCTTTCCCTGTTTGGGCCCATCATGCTTTTGTACAGATTGCCCCCCCTTTAGGTTTTCCATGGCGCGCCCCCCCCCAACCTCTTCATTCTATGAAACGAGTCGATTTAGTTCCTCCCTGAGATAAGAAAAACCCACCAGAAGATCGTTGAGACAGCTAGTAAGTATGTACTTTTGAAGTTTCTTTCCCGTGTTCCCAGCCATCCCCTGCTTACGCGGCCTAACCTCTTTTGAACGGACTTTTTCTTCCAAGACAACGTGGACCAGCTCATGTTAGTTTTCCCACACAGGTATCGTCGGTTCCACATCTCCTCCGGAGGGTGTGTGTTCCTCTTTCCATCCCAAGTCGCCCTTTTCCGGTGTTTACTCTCTTTCTCCCGCTCAGCCCTTCATCCGACTTGCATGGCTGTTGATTTCTCTTCCCGCTCTCCCGCTTTATTTTTTTCTTCTTGTAAGACAAACCGTGATCCTCTTTTTTTTTTTATTTTTTTAGACGCTTCCGACTCTTTCGCCCTTTCTGCTGAGTAGGCCCTGTAGTCTTGCTCTATCGCTAGATGTCAGCTTAGGTTTCCCCCTTCTGAGGTAAGTTTGCTTGCCGAGGGGCCTCTTGTGCCCACGAGGATCCCATTTATGCCTCATTTTGTGAACGGCCTGAATCAGCGCACTTTGTTCTTCCTCCCAAAGGGACAGCGACAAGGAGACATGTTCTCCGGGCAATATCTAGTTTCAGGAGAGTTCGTGTCATTTGGGTCTACCTCTCGTGGGGAGGGGAGACTGGATCGCCGATAAACAAAGCCGAACCGGGATGGGATATACGAGTCGGGTTCTATTGGAGAAAATCTCCTTAATTAACGCTCCTCCTCAAAGCGACGTTCTTCACCTTTTCGAGCTGATCGTATCATCCCTTCCTAGCCCATAGCCCCTTTATCGCTCTGCCGTCTCGAGAGGCTTTCCCCGCCCCTACCCTTCTCTGATGTTCGTTGGGCCCCCCCAGTTATCCTACGCAACGCTTCATGACTTATTCTTTACTTGGTAATTCGCAGATAGCGTTGCGAGTCTTCCGACGCTTCGATCCCTGCCCTGCCGAATCTCTCTGGAGAGGCTGTCAGCTTTTCGTTCCCTTTGTTACTTGCGAAACTATTTGGCACGACCTTTCTGTCAGCCCCCCTTTTCTGGGATTTTTTGTATTACAAATCTGTCCTCTTGCAGGGAGATTCCAAGCGTCCCTGCCTAACCACCTCGATCTCACGGTTCCCAAGAGGATCATTCATTGCCCCCGTGCCTTGGCACCACCTCTAGCCATTTTACCCCCTCGACCCGTACAAGTCCCCCGGTGCAAAAAGAGATAGAGCGTATTTTTTTCTGGCATCTAGATCCACAATTTTTTAGCTATAGGACGAAGCTTAGATCGATGGTGAGAGGAGGTAGAGGAGCTTCGCAGAGAGAGTTTAAGATCAGTCCGGACTTAGACAATCAGAATTAACAGCAAGACCCACCTCTCTCATCCGTTGACATCCCCGTCCTCCCCCACAATCCAACTTGTGCAATCTCTCCCAACAAAGGTTGCGCAGCGCGCCCTCAAACTGCTTTTGCCGACGCCACCTGGTAACAAAAGTTTAAAATGCTGGAAGGCAGATATGTCCTAATTCTTTCCGACGGATACTTTGGTTTACTCTCCTAAAGTCCCCGAAGGAGGTTTTCCCAGCCGTCTCAGTGTCAGTTCATTATTTTTCCATTTTTCCAATGTGCTCTTAGGTTACCCCTCCTATTCTTGGCAATAAACGCGGCGCCAGTCCCCCTTTGAGTTTGCGCTTTCTTTTCCCCTGATGGACTGCGCGAGACTCCCGTCACAAAACCCCCTTCTCCTATAGCAACTTTTTGTCCATTTGTTCTGGCTTCCCCTTGGTGGCATCTTTGCACTCCACAACTCGGCATCTCGTTGTCTACCTCGCACAGATACTCCCGGTCCCCACATCCGCTACTCCGTCGTCAGGTTGCACAGCGGTTCCTCATCTCCCCTGCCGGTCCCCTCAAGCTCCGACTTTTCCCGGTTTCGACTCTTTTCCCCCTTTACCCTCCTTCCATCTTCGCTTTTTTTAACCTGTCCCGGCACGCTTTGTGGCATTTCGGCCCCGACACGCTTCTTCATCCGTGGTACCCCCCCCCCCGTTCGACTTCCTTCTTCCCAGTCTCCTTACCAGGGGAGTTTTTAAATGAAATTCACCCCTTCTTCCCCCCCTTCTTCTACTGACCCCCACCCCCCCATTACCCCCTCGCCCCGGCTTTTATCTTTTTTTTCCTGAATTTCAGCTGAAGATCGCCGCGTCAAGACTTTCTTTTTTGATTTTGGTCGCTGGTTGTTGTTTTTCCCCGAAGAACCTGCCAATCCCCCCCCCTGGATTTTGATGGGCTTGTTTTTGTTGTGTTTTTGAGCATGCTTTTACGTATGATCTCGTCGATTTTTTGAGTCTCTCGCATTTGTGGCGCAGAAATTTTTTGTGAAAAGCTTTCCTCGATTTTGCCCGCGCTACGGGAATGGCGTCCCCTGCTTTCTGGTGATCGCCCCTGATTTTGTGATTGACTCCCTGACATGTTTATGATCTTTCCTAAGAAGCGATACCCGCTTGGCTACTGAAGTTTATTCTTTTCCCCCCACGGCCGTCGCGGATGTGTGTTTTCGACAATTCGGTGTAATTTTCCGTGAAGCCGGGTCTATACCTCTCTTTTCCCTTACTCACTACGCTGAGTTTCCCTGATAAACCTACTCGCTGGATCTCCGAGGAGTCATTCTGTTCTCCTGCTTACCCCCGACTTTTGATTAGCGAGAGTTCCCTATAGCGGCGGCCGTTATCAGTCATACCCCCTGCCTCCCCGGTCCTTCTGGAATGAATGTGCTGCTAGAATCTCCTCGACACTCCGACTGTCGCCGGGTCCCTATCCGTGAGCTTCTTTGCCGAAACGAGCTATTCCAATCACTCCCTCATCCCCCAGCGTCGTTACCACTCCTGTATTCCTACCTTATGGTCCTCAGGTCCGTCATATCAGGCCCCCTCGAACTTACGCGTAGGACTGTACGACTCCCCTCTTCCTTCGTTTTTCCCCTTTCCTATCAGTCTCCATTCCGTGGAACGGCCCCAAACTCACGAGCTGCCGCGTGGATTCGCTGTGTCCCCCTCCCGACCCTGAACTGCTAGTTGAATCTCCCCCGCTGGACACATACCACATAACGAGGCGTTGTTAGGGCATTTTTTTCTCTATGCTCTGTGTCTCTTATATGTGTGTCTCTTTTTTACCTAATTGTCTTGTCCTTGACATCCGATTTGTCCTACTTTTCGCAACGTCCGGACTTCTTTCGAACTACTGGCCTTTTCCATTTCGCTTTCCCCCTCTGGGTTCGTCCTGTTTAAGCATCGTCTTCTTGCCCCCGAGATGGACCGCGCAGCCCCTCGCCTGATTTTGTGTATAGACCGAACTCCTTCCCCCTACGATCCCTCCACCATTATCAAGCACCCCCCTATCTTTGATTACTCGATCGCTTCCCCGTAGTGCTCGCTAGGTGATTAGAGAGTAGCCCTTTCTCTGCCCACATTCCTTCTGTAGCACAAGTCGCTCCGCCCTTCTTTTCCCTTTCAAAGCCGCCCATGAAATCCGTTACTCGTCAGGATGACTGACATTCCCCCCCTACTTTTTTTACTACCGCTTACTCCCTCTTGCCAATCCCCTGAATCGCTGTAGATGGGCTTAGTATGTATGTATTTTTTTTCCCGGTAATTGAATGAATTACTAGTTGATATAATGACTTCCCTGTATATTTAGTTGACTTCTTATCTTAACCCGCCCCTCCCCCACAGCGGGAGGACTTTTTTTAATTTGAAGTCCTGACATCTGAACCTCCCCCTCTCACTTCGTCAGATCGCTAAGTCGTCCCTCTTCCTACAACCGTAGCTTGCTTTCTTTCCTTGGGTTTATGCCTTTTTGTTAAAGACCCCCCCCCGTTCAGACTCGCCTTGCTGTAGTTTTGTCTCCCCTCTTTCCCTCCAGCCCTGCCCACTTGTTTTCATTAACCAACGCCCAGTACACGTTTAATGAAATGGCCTACCTTCTCTGCTTTGGCCAAGACCTTTATTGCTCGATCAGGTTTCGTTATGATTGGATATCGATGGCCTGTCTATCGACGCAAGCCGCCATCTGGGTGAAATTCCCCAACATCTGGGTCGCCTGCTGACTCCCTCCCCCTGTTTGGACCGCTGGCGGCATCTTTTTGCTCAATTGCACTGATCCCCTCTATCTTAGAAGAACCCTTCTTCATCAGTCGATTTGAAAGCTGATCGGATTTCTTTGCTAACCCTCAGTCCCCGCCAGCTTGATTCTCTCTTTATGAGGCCGAGACCTCCTTTACTCAGTTTGGAGACATAACCCCCAAAAACAAACACCCCCCTTGGTTTCTGGCTGAACTGCATCCCCCCCGACCGCCTTTGAGTCGGATTTTGGCGTATCTCACCACTCGTCTATCTGCTACGATGACATGACCCGATTAGCGAGTAAAAAGGGAGCCTTCCATTCGGAATATCAGTTCCTTGTTTTTTTTCTTCTCCCGCATTTACTTTTCCCGAGTCCGATATCCGGGAGATTGATTCATTCTTCTCATCTCTCCTGGTGTATAGTATTCCACCCCCCTCGGGGCGAGGCCTGCGTCTCTTGCTTAGTTGATCCCCCTACCCTTCAACTCTCATTTATTTTCCACGATTTGTCTTGCACACTTTTTCCTTCGCTGGGTCGTTACTGCCTGTTGCTCCCTCATGTTCAAATCGGCGTCCTTTTCATTACGCTCTTTGCGGAGCCTCCTCCTTTGGATCTTTGAGGATTTCCGTGATCCCCAATCTTCTCCTCCCATCGCTGAGTTGCATAGTCTCTAGGTGAAGTTCCACGCTTCAACGGACGTCATTCCCTCCTTCCTTCCTTCCCGTTCTATCCACGCCCTGTCATCAGGACTCAGTTTTGTCTCCCACCACTAGCCCCTTCTCCCTCAAAAGATCGTTCAATGGGGTAAGTATCCTTTTGGTCTCCTGTCTTTTTCTTTTGTTTTTTTCGCTTTTCCAGGACCCCTTTCTGTTCCACATTCCATTCCACCCCCCCCTCCCGGCAAGCAGCCCCTTTATTTTACCAATTCTCATAGAATTTCTGATTTCGTTAAACCCCCATTTCGTTAGGTTTGTATGTAACGCCCATTTATCTGGCCGCCTTTTGTTTATTCTGTGCTTTACCCTGTTCCCCGACAAATCCCTGGGACTGGTCCACGTTTTATCTAACTTCCCCTCATCGGCAATACACTCACCGTCCCTCCCTCCCTAAATCCCGGCGAGTGCTCTGTAAGTGTTGCTCTTTCTATTATAGCTTGTCCCGCGTCCTTCGAAGGAAGTCTTGTTTGAGAATTTCTTCTTGCGGGCCACTCTGGAGGAGCTCTTTTGCTCTTTGCGTTTTTCAGCATCGACTTCTCCCCGTTTTCCGGCCACACGATCTAAGCCCCTTCCCTCCCTATCTTAGCTTTTGAGAACGCTTGGTTTTAGTTGTTTTTTTGCGATTGTTGGTTTCGTGACCCTTCGCGGGCTTTTTCGTCCCGGGGGGCGACTACCCCTCTTTCTTCCTTCCTACCATGACCCCCTTCTTTTCAGACGAATGCCCCTTTCCTGTCGGTTCCAATCATCTTCTTTCGCTTTTTTTTTCTTGAAATCGCTCAATACAAGACTTTTGCAAATCGCCCCCCATCTCCATCTTGGTGGGACCACAATTCCGCGTTCACCATGGAAGAACACCTTCTTCTCCCCTTTGTTCTCTGTTTCTTGTGTAGTATTTCACAATCAGCTTCTTTCGCTGTGACCAATCCTCCTCTTTCTGTCTCTGAGTTTTGCGTTTTCGTCCGTGTTTTTCGGCCCGTCAAGGAAAAGGACTGTTTTTTCTCTTGCCTTTTTCGCTCTTTTATCTCAGGTTTTGTGCCTCGCATGTGCTGTGACACTCATTTGTTCTCTCCCACGAGTGTTCGACCTTGCTGTTGTGTTTATGGGGAATCCCGCCCCTTTTTCATTGTCCAATTTGATTGATGTTTACCGCGGCTTCACAGCCTTGATTTGTGTTTGCTCCCGTCCCCGATTTCAGTATACCCCACTCTGGCCCGGTATAGTCTGCCTTCTTCACCACTACCCAGCCCCCAGCCGCGGCTATGGAACGTCGGGCGACAGCCGAAATTCTTTCTTTTCACGACAATACTTCGGCAGCGTTTTTTCCTTCAGTTTAGACTTTGATAAACCTCGGGTACCCAAGTAATCGATTTCCACGGTTACTTTCCGCTTCCCTCCAATAAATTTGACTAGCAGCTTCTTTTCACTTGGATCCCTAGTTTTTCCTCCTTCGGCAATTATAGGCTTAAGGACCCTCAGCCCCCTTTTTCTTTTCCACCCTCCCCCCCTTTCGCAAAAGATAAAGTTTGTGTTTTTACCACCTAGATCCCTTTCGTGTCCACAAACGGACGCGATCCAAGCTTATCTAGTCATCCCTTCCCTCCTACCCCCCTTTTTTTCCTGTCGCTCGATGAATACAACCCAATTCCTGCAACCCATGATACTTCTTTCAGTTGGTTCCTTTGCCACCCGGCGAAGACCGTCCGCCCTTTTGACTGACGCGGTATTTTCACGGCCATTATAGTTCCCTTCCGTCCCCCCGGGGCTTTTAGTATTTTAGTCTTTTATGTGGTCCTTCCTTCATTTCAAATCACACTTCCTTAGCACCCCTACGGGAGAGCAGCGCTACACTGTCATCCCAAGCTCCTTCCCCTGCAACTTTCCCTCTGTGCCGTTGAACGCACTTCCCCGCATGAAAGCAGACCAATCGCTGTCTACTCCTCTTCTGCGGCGATCTGATGAGGTTCCCCCCCTCATTCGCGATTCTACCTTGCTGCCCCCTTTTAGGCGTCTGCGCTTTTTTCCTGTGCGCCTTGAAAACAGCGTGTTACCCTCTCTCGTGCGTGCGGCCGGCTCTGGACATTTAACCCGAATGCCTTTTTCCACCAGCCCTCAGTACAGAGACCATTTATTCTTCCCTTACCCCCTAACGTTCATTGTAATCCTGTTGTTTGTTAATGTTCGTCGCATGCGACTACCCTTGTTCAGAGACAGTACCGTCTTTATTTTATCCCTATCAGGGATTTTTTTTTTTTTTGTGTTTCGCTGCCTGAGTCTTCATCCTCCCCCGCCCTTTTGCATAGGATGAACTTCATTTGG
>Ga0179591_1199913_pt1 | contig 18126 bp, 24 predicted proteins | sample CZOMad2_1_08_16f_FD_182891 | JGI IMG/M metagenome (GOLD analysis project Ga0179591, IMG submission 182891) | Vadose zone soil fungal communities from Angelo Coast Range Reserve, California, USA - CZOMad2_1_08_16fungal (PacBio error correction) | ecosystem: Environmental > Terrestrial > Soil >... | reverse complement strand
AGATTCTGGATTCGCCCTCGATATATACAACTTTTGCGGGTTCGTGTTAAGCGTTCAGTCAGTGATTTTTGGTGTCTTGGCTGGGGTGCCGATCCCAGGTTTTCGTCTCCTGGTCAATTAACACCCAAGATCCGCCTTCTTCACCTTAACACTGTTTCGCTGCCCCGCATTGTGTCCCCTACTCTCATGACTGTTTCGCCCTATCGCTTATTTTCGCGTTGTCCCTGCGCACCTTTCATGGTCTCGGAGTGATCAGTGTCTTGTGATTCGTCTTTTTTCCCCCTTTTGAGCGGTTTTGTTTTCTGCCAGCCGCCATCGTTGGTTTTACCTATGGACTTCGGCATGCCTCGGCGGTCTGTCCCTCTTATTGCTGCTTGCAGGAACTCCTTCCAGTCGTCTTTTTTTTTACTTATCTGCCAGCCGCTTGCCCCAGTCTCGGACTCCGTCGTCTGCACTTCAGGGGCTATTCCTCCCTTCCCCTCTCCTTCCGAGGCTGGTTCGTGTTTGCTTCCTCCGCATACATTTTAGCACGCTGCAAGGCCTTTGATCTTCCCTCCCGAGCTCTGAGGATCTCCCAAACGCACTTCACTGTCTCTTGGTCAGTTCCCGGTCCGGTGTTCCCTTTCGCATTTCCCATTGCGGAGTTTATTGGGTTTTTTTGGGGTTGTGGTGGGGGTGTTGTACATCTTCGGGGGCTTGAATTTTTGTACCTTCAGAAGGCTGTTTCTTGTTCAGTTTTTTCAACAAAGTCCTCAGCTGTATCATCGCCAGTTTGCGCCGCTTGTCCCCGGTTCCCGTACTTCGACTTGCCCCCATTGCTCCTCTCCTGGCTCTTCCACCTAGTGCGATATCGGTCCCTTCCCCAAGTTTCCCCAAGTCCAGACCCCAGTAAGGCCCGGACAAACCCTTGCCCCCTGCACCTTAAAGCGCTTTCCGCTTTTCCCTTGATTTGGTGCGGGGTTACACCGGTCATTTCGGCTCTGAGTTTTTTGTAATGTTACCCCCCGCTTTTCTGCGTCCAGGCATTCTCTTTTGCGACCATGCCGACCAAACGGCGTGAGCTTTCCCCCGTTTTTCCCTAGGGGGCTCGCGGAATCAAGAAAGCCGCGCCCTGACCGATAAATTAATCCCTCCTTAGGCCCTTTAAGTTCTGCTCTCTGTTCTCTAGATGGTTGTCATGTCGTCAAACTTTTGCGACCACAACGTCCGGTCCCCCCGAGACCACCACAGCTTACTGTCGATTCATATGACCTCGTATGGATCCCCGGTAGGTCTGCCCTTTCGTTCTTACAGAGGGAAGTCACTAGTCTGTTTGGATTTCTAATCTGGTACAGCGACCAAATTTCGGGCGATCGTCTTCTCACCGCCCTTTCAAACCGGAGAGCAAGAGATCCCGTGGTGGGCCCTTTTTTTCCCATTTCTCTGGAATGCCTCAAATCGCCCGGTCCTACCTTTTTTTTGCAGCACCCCCCGCCCGACATATTTACCAGCCCGGTTTCATTTTCTTCTTTTATGTAGATACTCCGTCTTTCCCCGTTGTTTCTTGACCCAATCTTCCCCTCCTTTTGACACGTTGCTTTCCGTCCACTTTTCCTGTGTCAGGTCGTTCAGGCGTCTTTTTCAAAAATGATTATATTGCGCGTTCCCAAGTTTCAAATTGCTTTTGCTTTGCTTCCCCAGTAAATCTTACTTCGCCCCGTTATAATCCCCCATTTTTTTTGCTTTTTGAATCTTCCGCCACGTGCCTCTTCAGTGCCCTGTCTGTTATAATGTGTACCCCTGATTACGCGGATCGATTTTTGCCCGTGCCGTGCCCCCATCCGACGCCCCCCCCAAGGCACTACTATCGAGATCCCGGTATCCGCGGAACGGCGGTGGATGCCAGTGCTCGCATGTATCTCTTTAGCTCGGTCCTTTCTTTCTATACATCCCCCCCTTGCGTTCCTGCTATTCCCGTTGCGCTTTTTTTCTTTGCAGGCCCGCTCCATTCGAGCTGTTTGAAGCATGCATCGTCGGCCGACGTACACATGGGATAAATTGGCGTCTTGTTCCGCCCTTTCTGTGTCAGATATGTTTCTTTCATCGGTTTGCTCAAAACTGACATAAGGCATTTCAATTTCGGTCACTAGTCCGGACCCACCGAGCCGCTTCTTCCCCCGCTTTGCGCACAAGAAGCGACAGGCGTGATCGGGAATTTCGCTTGGCCAGTGCGTCGACCATGCCACTGGAGTAACCTCACCCCCCCAATGGCTTTAAACCCCCCCTGATTAACCGCCCGCGGGTTGTACCTTTGGCCTACAAGGCGTCTCTTTTTGTGATTGCTCAGTTTTCCAAATCCTGCCGTCCCCCCTTCATGTAGTCGTCCATCCAAGGTCTTGATCGTTTTGTCCTACCCTTGGTAATCCCCTGTCCGATCTCCCTCAGGGAACTCCCTGGGTTGCTTCTCGAGTAGGCTTGTGCTTGCTGGTTCATGTTTATTTCCTGCGGCCCTGCGGCGGTGGGTCTATTTTGTTGTCCTGTTTTGACTGTTTTTTTTTCTCTCCTAGGGTGTGGCACTTGGGGGCTTTCATACACGTCACAATGAACCGCCCTCAATGCCGTGTTTTTTTGGCCTCTCGTTTCATGCTTACCCCAACATGATTGGAGAAGCCAGTTCTTCTGGCCGTTTGCACCTTTTGTTGACGGCGGTTATGGAGTCTACCTCGGATGTCGATGTCCCTTTAAGCATATCTGCGCCCCTTCTTGGCGGCCTCTCTTACCTTGGACCTGCACCTTCTTCAGTTGGAGTCAAGATAATTCGTCCTTTCCGAAACATTTCTTATTGTGACCCTGCGTTTGAGGCCTTGCCCATCCCTCTCGTCTGTTCCACGCCGGTTATTTGCAGATCGACGCTTTTTATGCAGATACCCTCGACCATGGATCTTCCCTCTGTGAATCTTTGTTTCAAAAAGTGTTATCCCGCGTCTGCCCACCACCCCCCCCCTTTACGAGATCTGAACGCACCCGACCCCCCCACTCCTCATTTGACCTTTTCCTTTCGTAAATAGTTGTCTCCGTGCGGGAGGTCGCAAACCCTTTTGAGACCAAGAGAAGCCCCCGATATGACTTTCGTGTACGGGATCATTTCCCCCGGATCTTCCACTTTTGTCATTTAAGCATTTTTCCACCTTTGAACGTCGACCTCAGAGTTCCTTTCTTTTTTTTTTTCTTCTTTATTTTTTTTTTCTTTTTTGTTCGTAGGACTGACCATGTGCTCCTTTTCCCTTTTTTTCATAGTATAAGTACGCCTATCCCTCCAGAGCGATGCTATAGCGAGCCATGCCGATAAGCTGTTTGTACAACCCCCCCACCTACTCTCTTTCTACGTTTGTAGCCTCCGATACGCTAAAGCATTCGTGATTTTATTAGCCCCGGTTCTTTGGCCACCCGTGGTCCCATTGAAAGGAACGTGGTCGCCGGTATCCTCTGCTCCTCCAATTGTTGGATCCTACTGGTGCCAAACATCACCTTGAGACGGCGCGTAAAAAGCTCGTACCCCTTTATCAAACTTCCCTTGGATGGCCGGTCCCTGTACTCCGCTTTTTTGTCCTTTGAACTCTTTATTTAGTACCCCCACCAACACATTTCGATTAATCTTTAACTTGTTCCTCCGCCACCTTACAGCTTGACACGCGCGGACCGCGACAACGCTTTCTTGCCGAGTTTCCCTCCCTCTGCTGGCAATTTTTCACTGTCGTTGGTCTCCCCTGGAGCAAAGGTCCCTTTTCCTCCTCGAGCCCCTCGTTTCCCCCGTGACCCCCCCCCAACGTCCTTCAAGAGGGATACTTTTCCACCACGGTTTTCATCAACCGTTAATTTGGACTCCGTTTCTGTGCGACCACTCCCGATCAATATTGGGACCTATTTGAAACTGCCACCACTGTCGAAAACTCTCTTCTCGGCCAAGATGTTGTGCGGTGTCGCGTGATTTCGATTTTTTCCGGCGGAAGCTACCTTTGCAGGCCTTCCCAGAGTTTTATCTCATCTTTTTTTTTTTTAGCCATGTCACGACCCCCCGCCCCCTTTTGCTTTTACTTACTGTTCCCAACATATTGCCGTGGCACCCCCCCCATGGCCACCCCCCCCCCTCCCCCCCTCGCAATACTTAAATTCCACGGACACCCGTATGAAATGTGTGCGTTCTTTTACGAATTGACCAGATATTCCCGAACACACTTTGCGTCCTTTTCACAATTATAGCTCTTTTTTTGTTTTTTGTGGGTTCTGGGCTGTATTCCAAACGGGCGTGTTCACCCTCCACCATGCAATTCGCAAAACTGGGTCTACTTAATGCTTTTTCGCGTTTTATCGGTATGATCTTTTAGATCCTATTTCCTCCTCCTTACGTTGTTTTCTTTGATCCCTATGATTCGAACGAGTATTTGCGTTCCCATCCCCCGCTAGCCACCTACCCCCGTCTTACCCATGTTTTTGTGACAACGATTTTTTTTGCCCGCTTTTTAAGTTTTTTCCGCCCCTTTTTTTCATCGTCGCCTTTCCCCACTACCCTACTGCCTCCAAGCTCCTCATTCATCGATTTTTTGCCGTATTTAGACAACCTGCGGTCGCTCCTCATGCTCTTTACTATCGTCAATCCCCGAAGACATTGTAAGTCGGTTGTGGGTCCCTTTCAGCGAGTGCCCCGCGTGTCTCGTTCCTTGAATCTTTCAAATGCCCTTTTGTTCTGATCCGCCCCTCGACCCCATCGCCAGTGCTTTTGTTCCTACGGCGCTCACCCTTTTCGTCCTCTAAAGCGCGACTTTTCCCGGAATTACGCATCTGCACAAATAGTTTCTGCTGCCCTCCTTTCCGAGCTCCCCCACCCCCCGCTTGTTTGTCCCCTCGATTTTTAGTCCTCCCTTTGGTTTAATTTTCACTGTTCCCATAGAGTTTCGACATACCCTTCTTAGTTGTGTAATCTACACTATGAAGATAGACTTGTATTCAGATTTTACCGATTGTGTTCATCCATAACGCAGAAGATGTTTACGATTTTTCTAACTTGCCCCACATGTTTACTCTGTGATTACCTTTTGGAACGCCCTTTTCCTGACGAAACTTTCTTCTTCATACAAGTCAACGGCACAGTTCTATCCTGTATCGGAGACCCCGCAGTAGCGTTTAATATTCAGAGAATCTGCCCTCCGGCAGGTACCTTGGAACTAAAAAGCTTGATTGTATTATTGTCTTTGCCATTACAGCTCCAACCCCCCCAAGCAGGGTCCCCATCATCCCCCTACGTTTTTTTTAGTTGAAAAATTCGTTAGTGTTTTTCGATTATGTTGTCCTCATCTTAGAAATGATGTTGTGCCTCAGATAGTCATTTCTATCCTCACCCATTGTGATCCGCTAATTCCCAAGTCCGCAAAGCTTTGTCGAAACCCATCAGCACCAGTTACAAATTTTCCACCCCCCCTCTCCCAATCCGCCTCTTTTTTTAGATTGACTTCGAGCTCAATTCCATAGAAAAACCCCAGTTATTTTTCTAGTCGTATTTGTTTGCACACCCCCACATTTTGCTGGTAGTCGCTTTACGACTAGCACAGCTCGATTTAGTTGCGGGATAGTCTTTGTCAGCGCCAACCCCCTTTTCGGATCCTGCCCCTTTATCAGCCTTCCAGAAAGCCCTTTATTTTTCTTTTTTATCCCTTTGATATATGTTCGGAACTATTTGACTTCCTGCTCTGTTTGCCTTATATCGCCCCTGGTTCTCTCATTGTTTTGCGGGTTTTGCTATCCATCGCAATCCGGAACCAACAGCTTTTTTTTCCCGTTTTTCCTTACCAAATTTTGCGTGCTTCAGCCGTTGACCTATTTGTTGAGCCTCCCCCTCCTTTTTTTCACCCAGGTTTGCAACGCTTTCTTACTCTGCGTTTAATATCCAGGCTATGGGTTTCGACAATCTCCCGTCCCCGTCGCAATAACGTCCTTGATTTTGCGAATATGTTTTTTTCTGCTCCCCGATTCTTATCCCTCCATAACATGAGCTCGTAGGCTCGTGCTTCCTGTTGGGCCCAATCCATCCGTTTGAGTGCATCCCGCAAGGGATTTTCTCCTGCCCCCAAACTTGAGCGCGACTGCTTTTTTCGCCCCCTGTTACTTTGTCCCAGCCCCTTACAAACCTATCCCCAGTACCGCACAAGTGCGCAGTACCCACAGACTTTTGCGGTCTCCGCCTTCAGAATGAACCCCCCGGCCAGGGCCCCCTAGCCGTTAACCAGGTTGCCCTCTGTTTTTTTTTAACGAGTATTGTATGAAAGCGGTCCAAATGTTTCCCCCACCCCCCGCGGTGATCGACCCACTGTACCTTACCCCGTCCTACTAAGCAACACCCCCTCGCTCCCCCCCCCCATCGCGGCGTCACCGGCCGTTTCCTCTCAAAGCCCACGCATATCTATTTTTCCATTAGGATGTTCTTAAAACGCGCTGCCCCTTGAGCAGCTTCCAGACTACCTCGCGTTATAGGAGGATTGCTTTATGTCTTTTTCTTCGCCAAATCCGGCCTCTTTACGGTATTCCTCTCCACGGCTTTGTACTCCGGGTTTGCCCCTATTTGTAGCGCTTCAAGGACCCCTTAGGAAAATATTCCTCGGCTCGCTTGCTTTTCCGAGAGAATGAGGTAAGAAATACCCCCTGATTGCGGCGATTTTTTGCTTCCGATGGCTACGGTTCGACTACCTCTTTGCCCTCTTCGGTCAAAGAATTTCTACCCTCACCTTTCAAGGCAAGAAGGTACTCGGTCAAGTTTATCTCGTTCCCTTTTTTCTATGCGTTAATCCCTGATTCATTGATTTCGGAATGCGACAGCTCCAAGGGCCTCGCTACGCTGCGTCAATGGCTTTAGCTTGTTTCTGGAAACAGACACTAAAAATTCCCGCGCCAAATTGATACTTTCACCCTCTTCCCCGCGTTCTATCGGGAGCGTTTTGCCTTCGTGTAGCTCTTTTTTGTTTTCTTGTTCCCTTCTGATTGCTCCTTTGTCTTCGGCTTTAGGACCTTTTTCCCTTGGTGTAAACCCCGATTCTTCTAACACTTTTGAAGCGAGGAACTTGTTGCGAACCCGCTCACCATTGTGCTGATCCGGTGATTCCTCTTCTTTACTCCGCTAGCTTGCGATGGACGCCATGCTCGTCTCGCTCCTTGTGTGTGTCAAGCGCGGCCAAGGCCACTATTTAAAGCACTTTGAAGGACAGTTTGGAGCGCGGTCGTTTCCTATTTTCTGGCTTCCACCCATGGACGATTTTCTCAGGAACTACGTCAAGATTCTCATCTGTACTTGCTCCCTTGCCCGCAGCGGTTGACAGCCTTTTTGCTGTCTGTCCCTGAGAAGCGTCGTGTGGGCTCCCCCTTCTCACTCGAAAGCCCCACCCACACTGCTCCGGATTTTTCTGCTGGCTAAGGTTTTCCTACCCCGGGCTTCAATCTATCACGAACAAACTTCTTGTCCTGACTTTGGGGTAATTGCAGGGCCCCCTGTCTCAACTTATGGGTCACTTAATCCCCTTCTGCAAAGTCATCGCGTTTCATCACTATGGGTCTTCCCCTCCGGCCCCGTGTGGTCCCGCGCCGTGTTTACTGTCGGAGGAAAAAGCAACACCGAGCTATTTTTGCTTTTTCGAACCAGGAGCACCTGACTTCGGGCAATGTGACCTACCTTTTGCCTTTCCGTGAGGTCTTTCCTTAAGACGAGCCAGAACTTGACTGCTGCTGGTTTTTAGAGAATGCTACTGACCCGTACCCATACACCTTCGTTTATTCTTCTCCGTCAGCTGCGGTTAAACCCCCCTTTTTCACCTCAAAATCTTCCCCCCTCCGGTTCTCAGCTGCCTCACTCATGCTCTGCCGAGCGTGACGACCTTGGCTTCCATCTTTATTGCTGGAGGGTCTTTTCCTTTTTCCACCTTGGTCCTCCCGGCGATGATTCGCCTAGTGAACGACAACTGCCTGCCAATTTGGCCGTCTCCTTAGTTTCGTTTGCGGTCAAGTGAGATCGCGCTTGTCATGAGCCTCTAGCTGATTTTTTTTCCCTAAGACCGCCTAGAGTACCCTCCCCTACTTTGAATGTTGTTCAACACCATATGGTACCCCCCATTTCTCAGTCTTTCGACCACTACACTTTGACCCCCGCCCCCCTTTCGAGAAATTTCACCTTTCTTTTGGTGGTTCTAACGGGGCTTCGTGGGCCCTCATCTTCCTTCCACCTTCCTTTATCAGCGTCCAACTCATGCTTTTCCCTCACAGAAAATATCTCGCCACTTCTGTCTCCCCTTGCCTTCGCCAGCGACGGTTTCTTCCTGCGACTTGGGCAAGTTTATGGCCCTGAAGGGACTCCGAATTTCCCCCTACGATGTCAATGCCCGCGTTTAAAGGAAGACGCCAGATACCCCCTTTTCTACCTTTTTCCGATGCCCTGAAGCCACCCGCTTGGCGGGCTGTGTCCACCCTCTCAAATTTGTCCGTTGCGACCGTCACCCAGGCCGCCTCCTATAAAGAACCCCCCCTTCCTGTCGCCCGTCGCATCTAAGGATCGTCCTTACGATTGGCCTCCAGCACCTTAATTAAGCCGTTCCTTCTCCCCAGCATGTGAGCGCGTCGCCCCAGCAGAACGTGGGTGTAGGGTGCGCCCTTTCGAATTTTTTTTCCTTTCCCCCGATGTGAGCGCTTTCACTTCAAAAGTTCCAGAACGATCTCCCCTTTTTTCACCCTTTTCCCTTTTTTGTTACAACTCCACATCAAAGAAGATAAATCCCGATCTGATAGTTTGCAGTCCCTCTTTTTTTTTTATCCTATTATATATCTCTTTCTTCAGTTGTTGTGTTGTCCTTCCAGATAGCTCTTTACTTCTATCGGTCACTCTCGACTCTCCCAGAGAGGCTTCGCTGTTATGTTGGCTTTTATCAAACTAAGGGAAGGGTGGGTGCCGGTGCTTGTCCCTTGTATTCCGCGCTCTCCCTTTTTCTCGCTCGAAATTTCCAACAGAGGCCTTCTTTTAACAAAAAAATTTTTCTTCCTTTTTGGTTTTCTTTCTTTATTCATGCTTTTTTTAGCAGTCCTTCGTGACCTGTTTCCACCCTGGTCTTTTGGTATCCCCGGCTTTCAAGAACGGGGATCGGCACGGCGGCGGCCTTCGGTTGTAGTAACCCTTTTTCTCTTTTTGGACCCCTCCCGCCAAGTTGCGACACCCTTCGCCGGCGGGGACGAGGAGCTTGCTGGCGCTTGCAGTTTTTTTTTCCCAGGGGCTTAATCGTCTTTTCGTATTTCCCTCGCCTCCCCTCCTTGCCAATTCGCGCTAGTTTATCCGTTCTTTGCAGTCCCATTTGCTATAAGAAGGTAGCCTGCTGCGACCTTTTCTTGTGTGATGAACCAGATACTTTCCCCCTGTTGCGCTGCCTAACAGGTTTCCCTTCAGATTGCAAGAGCCTCTAGGATCCACCCTCAAGGTAATCGCGTTTTTTTTCCCCAGGTTCTTTCCCTGAAGTTTTAGTCCAGTTCTTGTTGACATCTTCACGTTTTTGTCTTCAGCCCTATGGTGACGTCATTTTTTTTCCCGAATCGAAGACAGGCTCCTTAGTTCCCCGAGTACTCAAGCGATAATTCCAGCCCCCCTCTCCCCCCGTGGCAAACCCTACCTGCGAAGCCCAACCTAGCGTCAAGTTGGGCGATTCCTCGGGCGCATCCTCCAGTCCCATTTTTTTGCAACCTGTAAGGACCCCCCCAAGTCCGCCCCGTAGACAAAGTTTCTGCCCTTAAGAAGCGGTTTCCCGCGCAGGGGTTTGAGTGATGTCTTATGTTTTCCCCTACCACTCTTTTTGGTTCTTGAGTTTTTTGGCGATGGGTACGCCGGATGCCCCCCAGGCATCCCCCCGTCTTTGCCTCATCCTTCCTGACCAACCCAACGGCGATGCCCGCTCTCCCCGGTCCGGTGAGATTTTCCTCCTCCTCTCCAGCACAGAGCACTTGCCCCCCCCCCCCCTCCTCGCCCTTGTTTCCAATGGGGATTCTTCTCGCCCCTATCTGGCCTTTTTCCTTCTTTACTCCCAATCTTCCCTAAAGAGCCGGCGACGAGCCCCATGATTGCTCGATCTCTATTTCCGATGGATCTTAGGTTGACCTTTCTTTACCATCCCGCCAGTCCATCCCCGATGTGGCGTGGCATCATTTTTCCCCCTTTCACACCCTTCCCCCCCGGGGAGGGATGTTCGGCTGTCCCCCAAGTAGTCAGTCGATCTGCGAGGGTTTTTTCCCTTTCCCCCGATGTATCCTGGAACCAACCCATCGCCCCGTGAGCTTCCCCGGCTCCACGTCAGCAGAACACCGGCACGCTTGTCCTTGCTCTAAGTTATGGCACTCCCTTGATTCGCTCTTACGTGTGCTTTTTCGAAAAGTTCAACGCGCGACCCCCCTATTCTTACGGTTCCCCCCCGAATCATTTTTCCCCCCCCTTATTGCGTTCCAGGAGTTTTCACACACCGGCTTCTTCAGAGCGTGTTCGACACTTCGGTGCAGTATCTTCAAGTAATACATTCCTCTTCCCGTCATAATCCCCACTGTCGATTCCCTAATTTCTGTCACGTGACCTCGAGTCTTCACGCTTTTTCTTTTCTTGTTGTACCACTTCTCGCCTAAAGACCAACGGCCATTCCTCCTGTGCACGCCCCCCCCCCAACCTCCTCCACGTACGGCAGAGGATAGTGAGAGAACTTCTTGCCTCTTGAATTATGCTTATGCGTTGCTCTGAAGGTCCCTTGTAGTTCGTTCCAGCGCCGTATTTGCCATAGCCCTTGGAGTCTATTAGGAGCCTCTTTTATGCCCCCCCTTCCGAGACCTTAGATTGACGAGCCCCTCCCGCCCCCCTACCTAGCCCGAAGTCACTTCTTTATACTTGTTGAACTTGCAGACCGATGTGAAACGATATTTTTTCATTCGTTCAACACTAGGAATGTCACCATTCGATCTTTAGTCACTTGACAACCATAGCCCCCCTTGCCCGTATTCGATTTCTCCCCCCCCCCCCCACCTCTGCGCCAATCCCGCTTGGACCTTTCTTGAATCCAGAGACCAGACTGTCAGTGTAAACGCGTCCAGCCAGCCGTGATCCTTGAATAACTGCTTTAGTTGAGTGACGGTCGCCCGCGTACCCCCCGCACTAGTCGCCAGTCTCCCTTGTTCGGCGAGGCTGCGCAGCGCTGTCCCTCGTTACGCTAACAATAAGGCCCCCGGATTGCTTGGTGTTGTACGTCCCCTCCTTCTACGCCGTATTTCCTGTGGGCGGCTGCGGGCTGCGGGTTTGGTGTCTATTTTTCTTGTCCTTTTCCATGTGGGTCGATATCCTCGGGGTGTGGCCCCTCTTGGGATCTTTCATACAAGTAAATTGTCAAGTTCTGCCGTTTGTTTTTCCCCCCCCTCCCTTGCCTTCTGAAACCCAACCATGCAGGAGACGCCATAGTCCCCTTACGGTACTGCGACACTGGGTGCTGCTTTTCTTTGAGATGACCTGCTGATTTGGGCCGAGGAAAATTTCGAGCAGCCACTTTGTCCCCTTCTTGGCCGGTCCCCGTCCGGGATCACTCTGCTGCTTTGGATCTGCCATATCTGGTCGCAGCTTGTTCATCCGAATATCCCCTCTTCTTTATGGAAGGCTTGCGTGCTTCCTTCCCGAAGCTATACCCACCCGATTCTCTCGACTTGTATTGCCCCGCTACCATTTTTTCGCCTGGCTCATCAACTCCCTCGTCTTATTTTTTCCAACCGTGGTTGTTCCCTCACATAAAACTCACCTGCCTCCTCCCTACCCTATCTGTACGGCAACGGTCTTTCCAAGCTGTTGTATGTCGGGATTGTCGACCCTTTCTGATTCCCACCCAGCAGCCCGCCCCCCGCGTCTTAAACTGCTCCGGCCTGACCCCGGCATGCCAGTCCCTCAATTCCCTGCTTTGACTGCGCTTTTTTTCCCCCCCTTCGTCTTTATTTCTAGTATTGTGGCTTTCTGCTGTCCACATTGGGGTAATCCAGTTTTCGACTTCTGCCTCTCCCTTTTTTTCCCTCGTAGCTTGGTATGCGATGCCAGATCATTCCCCGCACTCCCAGCCATTTGTTCCCACCAATGACCTTTCCTTTGTCCTACTTCCCGCGGATGCCCCGCAACAAGCCCCCTGAGTTCTTCTGCTGAGTCTGTCTTTGGGACACATAGTGAGTATTCCCATTGCTCCCTGCCCGGGGCTCCGGTATTCCTCGCCCTCCCAGCAAATGGTTCGAGTACATTCCCTTCTCCCGATTTTGGACCAAAACATTCCCCCGTTGCTCCCCCCTGACCAAAAATTAAGATTCTCCAGAGTCATTTCTTTCAAACGTTCATTGGCTTTCGTTCCTGCCCGCCGCGGGGGTGTATTTTTGAGTCTTATTTAGCAACCAACCAATTTTGGCCTTTATTACGCCCCCTTACCGAGGAAGCCTCCCAGCCCCGGGAAGCGTTCATGTCTCCCGGAGTCTCGCCGACTGCAATTCATCATTTTCTAGTGACTTTATACCGCATTAGGTCCGGAAACGTCTCATCCTGTCCCGACCTGGAGATCCTGATTTCCCTGTTGTCCCCCAAAACGACTCACAGAGGGACTGTCAAGGCGCCCCCCCGTTCGCCCGAATAGTGATTCCTATTTTCCCCCCAGTACAATAGACGTGACCTCTTTGGCTACCTTTTTTTTGAACATGAAAAATTGTCGGACTCCCCCCGCGGATAGGCACCGCATTTTGTGAGATTAGGATTTGTTTCCTCGACTATTATCCCGCTTGTTCCCCCTTCCCCGGACCCCGTGAAGGAAGATTTCTTTTCTCTAAGAGTGGGTTTGTCGACCCAAGCGTACCCCCACCAGCCCTACCTTCTATTCCTGCTCCGTACCCCACCAAGGGCACAATCCTATTGTAAACAGAATATCTCCACCCGCAAGATCCATTTAACAAAACGTCCCCCCTCTACATTTCTTGCTTTCTATGTCGATATTGGAATATCCTTCGCGGCGGAAACTCAATGGGCGCTAACCAAAAAAAGATTGATTCTTTTGGGGATCCTTCTTTTCTGTCCTCCAAATTTTCGTTCTAACCTTACAACAATCTTTCACCCTTTTCGTTGAGCAACAAAAATTTTCGCCTTTTCCCTGGACCGCAGGTGTAGGGTTGACCCGCCAGATAGACTTCAATCCTTCTTGTCCATACCCCATAAGTTTTTGTTTTCTAGACATCGACCCCCGTCTCTTTTTTCCCCCGATCAAACGATTTTGACAATTAATTCTGCCCCCTTGTTTGATAACATTGAACCAGGTGCCTCCACTCCCTTACTGACCCTAACTTTTCCTCGCCCCCTCCCGCGAGCTAATACGATGTTGCCTTTCTTTCCCCCCTTTCTGTTCGCTGTCAGTATTACCAGATAGCCCGCCACGCCTACCCCATTCCCCCCTGTGTCAGTGGGTTCTTAGTATGTCGCTTGGTTCTTTTCTTTTTTCTCTTCCTTTTTCGGCAATTTCTTCCCTTTTGTGTCTTAGCCAGCCGAGACTGTCTCACGTCCCCCCAGCGCCTCGTGCGTTCGTATCGACCCCACACCAAGACTTTTAGCTAACACGCAGCGCTTCCTGCAAGTGTCCCATGAATGGTCCAATCCTTCTCGGCTCTAGCCCGAACAATTCTTCTCTACCACCAACCCCACCCCAGACCCCGCTTTTTCGTACAGAACAGTTTTTTTCTTTTCCCTATCCTTCCCAATTGATTCGGCGGTATTGGTACGGACCATTCTTATATGCCATTATACGCATGTTTTTTTCTCGGGAGAATTGTGCCACTTTATGCCCACTCCTCCAATTTTTTATAACTTCTTTTTTTGCACTTGAATACCTTAGTTCTCGCTGACGGCCCAACTGTGGTCCTCGGACCTTTTTTTCAGTCACTTAGACCAGTGAATTCCTTCACTCTACCTTTGATATTCCGTTGGACTGCAAGTCTTTTGTCCCTCTTTCTTTCCCTTTTTCCTTCAGGAGACCGGTCCCTTTCTCCTGTCCCAATACCCCCAACTTGAATGTACCGTGTTTGCTAAAGAACCCGCGTTCCAAAATACCACCCCCCGGCTTCGTCAGTGTACCGGCAGCCCCCCCCTCTTTCTGAAAATTCTTCGTGCGCTACGGTATGTGTTTTGCTCCACCTTGCTTGCGGTTTGTCCCCCTGATCGCCTCTTCCTTTTCTGCTCCTCGTCTGAGCATCTTAATACCGGCTACCCTTGTCCTGCTCTTCGACTCAGCACGATAGTAATCATCTTCCGCCTCTTTCTTTTCGCCCCTTTTTGGTGCCCCTTCTTCCCTCAATCTCCCCTTCTTCTTCTGAGTCCTTGGTGGGCCACCCCCTTCCTTTGAGGTCGGTTGTTTAGTTTCCTACAGTTCTTAGGATGAGGCTGTTTCTTTCGGCTAAACGTCCGTACCGTGTACAACACTTTGTACCTTTTGCCTTCCTCCCCCCTAAAATAGACACTCCTCCCGTGGTTATAGCGTTCCGTTTTTTGAATTTCCCTTCCTTCTTGTTCCTTTGATCCGTCCTTCTTGTTGAGTCATCCTCCCTCGTTTTTGGCTGGCTTTTTTGTTGCTCATCCACAGTAGACTCCTGAACACAGCTTTTTCAACTACCCTCTTGACTTTCCCCCATCGATTTGCGTGCTTAAGATCGCGTTCACGCTGCTTGGGTTTTGATGTTTCCTTTTACTTAACGCGGCCTTAATTGAACAGGTCTGCACGCGCTGCGCTCCCTTCGATGTGTTTCTCGAATTACTCAGTCCGATCTCCAATAAACCTTCTTCTTGTCTTCCAGACGAGATCCTTGATGCCCCCTTTTGAAGCGCGTCGTCCCCCCCCTATCGATTTCTTTATTCTTCTCCAGGATCTTTTCTCCCCCCGAAGCTTTTCCTTTGCATCGACTTGACACGTGCCCGCCCTGCCACCACCTTGTCTTTTTCACTGGGTTCCACGGCCCCCCCTGTTAAAAATATTCCCCTTTTACCTCTTCCCAACGGGTTCGCCCAGCCCCATAACCGGTAATCTCCGTTCTATCATTTTTTTCCTGCCCACCCTTTAAGCTTCGCATCTGCCAAACCCGTCGACCCTTTTGCTTGCTGGTACCTGTAGTTATGAAAGCTCCCCCCCAGTAGGAACATTTCTTGATATACCCCATGTTTCACCGGACCCCTAACCGAACCCCCCGTACCCCCACCTCCTCCCCGCCTCTTTCCGCCCAACGCGTTGACCCTCGTTTTTCCGACGCAGGAAGTGCCAGTAAACCGCAGATCCGATTGCACCCATTGATTTATAGCCGTTAAATTCTCGTACCCAAGCGTCTGAGGCCGCTTTCCTTATTAAAAGAGCCTGATCTTTTTCCCTCCCCCCTTTCCCTGGACTATTTGAGAGCTTTTTTCCTTATCCCTCCCCGCACCGGAGAAGCGTGATTTGTCACCCCAGTGGCTTTCTTTGACTTCCCCCCAGTGTGACACATTCCAGTCCTTTTTTGCATGTGCATTCAATACAGACCCTTCCAGTATCGTCAGGATTGCTCCGCATTTGTTGAATCCTCATTCTTGACCCGTAGGGCTATGGTTTTACGAATCTCCCCCCACTTCCCTTGCTTTATCTCTGGATCTGTTTCCGTCACGACCTGAAGGAAACAGTTAGATTCGTGTAACAGCAGGTGCCGGGCAATATCCGCACCTCTTTCTAAGAACGTTATTCTTGCACGCGCGCTATTCGCTGCGTTCATTTTTCCAATCCATAATGTCTTTCGGCCACTGAAACGAACACGGCCTTTCCGAATCCCAGCTCCTGCTCCCAATGGCGGTCTTACTATCACGAGTCAGGCCCTGCTGTTTTTTGACCATGCATAAAATGTCTGCAGAAGCAACTTTACACTTCCTACAATCTCTGCCCTATCCGCGGTTTCTTCTTTGGGAGAGTCCCTTCCCCCCTTTTCCCGGGTTTGTTTTGGGTTCGTGCCGGTGAGGATGCTCGTGTTGGCTTGCCCCTTCGTTTCCGCGTTTTCTTTCCTGGTCCCCTCTTATCTTACACGATTGAAGACGGCGTCGAGGAACCTTTCTGCGTTCCTTATCGTATCCAATAGATGTAAGCGCTCTTGACTGTCCAGGATCACTTGAAGCTCATCAGTCACCGACTTCCCCCCCCTCTGGATGGAAGCATGGAGCGCGCCTGTGTGTGGTCTTGCACTTCCGTCCCTCTCCCCCCCCCTCCCTGACCAATGCTGCACTTGTCCACGGGCCGGAATCGTTTGCCCGTCCCCTGTTTTCCTCCTTTTCTGGACGAACACTGAATGATTCGCCGTTTATTTTTCTCCCTCCCTCCCGATTCGTGCCAGATTGCCTTGTTGCAGCACTTTGAATATTCGTTCCGGTGGTGCTTCTTCCCATGTCCCCGCTCTTAGTTGCTCTGTGGTGAGGTCTTTACGAGTCCCAATCGAACCGGCCCCCACCGCGAGGATTCATGTGGCTACGGTTTTATCGCTCCCTCCCCATGGTTATTGTCGCTTGAAAAAATCTAGCAAGCCCCCCTCCGTGGGGACTTCCGGAGTGTCCTTGAAGGAAGGGGATTCCCTCACCTTTGTGCATCCCCCCCATACCGGCTCCTCCTGATTGCAATAGGATCGCCGCTTAAATGGTTTTTCTCAGGACTTCTTCTCGGTTGGTCTTCCTTCAAGTTTGTTTCAAGGTGAGGACCCCCCGGACCCTTTCCGATCTTCCCTACATGAGCAGCACGACACCCAGGCGTCCGGATGTAGGTCAATTTTTTTACACTTTTTGTGATCTGTATTTCTGCATTACGAGCTCTTCCCCGCGTAATGGGTCTCAGCCTCAGTCCTTTTTATATCCCTTTCAATGCTGGAAATCCCGGATCTGAATTTCGAGCCGCCTTTGGCCACATCGACCAAACCCACCCTCCCCCCTTTCCTATACTTTGACCCCGGCTGTTATCTCCCCTCAATTCTTTATTCTCGAGTTCCTGCTCAGTTGTTCAACCCCATCGTCTTTAAGGGCCCCCCCCCCCCCCCCCCCATTGCCCCCCTTTTTGTTACTTTCCTTCACTTTTTTCTGTCTGTTTCCCGTTTGCGACGGACCGTATTATAGCCCCTTGGAATGCACGACGAGCGCTCCATACTTTTTTTTCTCGATTATTTTCCTTGTGACTTAAAAGCTTCCTCTCTTGCTCTTATCCTCTTGTTTTGAGTCTTTTTCCCTACAGAAGATCTAATACGAAAGTTAGTATTTGCCCCCCCCCAGTCCCCAGCCGTGGCCCTCGAGTGGACCCCCCCCTTCTTTTCAGCCCACTTTTTACGCCCGCTTACTCACTTCACCCTTTCCCTTTAACTTCCCCAGAGCTACAAGTTCGTGAGTTTTCGGCTAATATCGGTGTTTTGGCCCTTTTCCATTTCTGCTGACTCCTTGCTACTATTTCTTCTTTCCAACTCCCCTCCCTCGTCTGCCATCCCTTTATATGCACTTTCCTTTGAACCTCTTCATCGCTTATTCCAGCTTGACTTGTTAAGCGTTTTTTTCTTGAAGGGTCTCGTACAAGCTTTTCCCTCGGCCCCCGGTTTTTCACGTCAATTCCAACCCTCAAGTAAGAGCCGCCTTCCCCTGAAGTCCCGATTTCTGTCAGCCCCCAACCTCTCGCTGTTTTTTCCCTCCGCCTCCAACATTGTTAAGGCGACCTTACCCCCCAGACTTTCACTCATCCCCCTGTTCATTTGCCTCCTCTTCCCCGTGTGAAGGATCCCTCTCCACCTACACCGTATTGTCCTCAAATTACTTCATCGATTACTGCGACCCAGCATCTGTCGCGCGCGGCCCAGCCGCTGGTCCTTGCTCCTCCTCTCCTCTGTCTTCCTCCCTTTTTTTTCCTGCTCGGACACAGACGCGTTTGGTACAGTCCAGGCACCCCTAAAGATACACATCGTTTTCCCCCCCCCCCATCCCTTGCCCCTTGCGTTTTCTAAACCCTCACATAACTCCGATCCACTCTCCTGTTTTCATCGGCGCTGTACCCCCCGCCTTCTTCC
>Ga0179591_1353912_pt1 | contig 18127 bp, 17 predicted proteins | sample CZOMad2_1_08_16f_FD_182891 | JGI IMG/M metagenome (GOLD analysis project Ga0179591, IMG submission 182891) | Vadose zone soil fungal communities from Angelo Coast Range Reserve, California, USA - CZOMad2_1_08_16fungal (PacBio error correction) | ecosystem: Environmental > Terrestrial > Soil >... | reverse complement strand
TTTCAGTTTTTGTTTCCACTGCTCTGAGGTAAGTTCAAGAGGTTTTTGTCTCACCTTTTCCCGGCCCCCCTGTAGTGAGGCAGAGGCTTACTAGTCTCCCCCCTTGTTACCAGTCTCAGAAATTTCCAAAAGAGCATTATGACCCGACATCTCCTGCGCGGGAGAACTTGAATTTCTTTTCTCATCTAGGTTCTATTAGTCTTGATAGATAGTGAGGATTGATCCTAACATCGTCCTCCCCCAGGTATCGGGATGACTAGGCGTGTCATTCTACGATTTGAGGATCCACGACGCGGTTCTTCTCTTTTATCACTTGTAGGGACCGCTTTTTCCCGCCTTCTGGGAGTAGAACATTTGGTCAGATATCCCCGGGACCCTAGGACATCTTACTATTCTCTACGTGCTCTGGAATGTAGAGTTGTTTCGATTCCCTTGTAGGAAAATCTTACTGAGGCTGACAGTACTGTGCATTTGTTTCAAACATTTACTGCCTCGTTCCCCTTCTTCGCCCGAGTGCAACCGTCCGCACCATGAACCCTGAGAGGTCTCATCCCCCCACATAGATGATGTCCGGCGGGTCCACCACGTAAGGGGGTTTCTTTATACCTCGAATTTTGATTAGTTTGCCTTGTTACCAGAGGAGGGTGAGTGTACAGGACAATCTCGTATTCGAGAAAAAGGTGTCTGAGAAAGGTTGAACGTAGTGACATCCCCCATCCGCAAGCCCTGTGAACCACGCTGGGGCCTCTCTCCTTCGTTTTTCCTATTGACAGAAGACCAGACCTGTCTGTTTTTTACCCATTAGCTGGAGCCTTAGATATATCTTATTTTCTCGACTCCCGTCGGTAGGTATCCCTGTTTTGCCAGGGATTTCGTGGTGGAGCGCCGGGCTACTGTCCGCGGCGATTTCTTTTGAAGTCGATGGAACCTTTCTCATCACCCCCCTTCAGAGTCTATAAATTGAGACCTGGAAGCAGCTCCCTTTTGGTACTTGCACTCGTGTTCCTTCTTGTATTTTATCGTCCTCTATTCCCCCGGTCGGCCAAGAAAGTCGAGACATTCCCCATAAATGACGGCTGAAGTGCCCCGCCGGCTTCACTCGCGTCTTCTCCTACGCTCCGAAACAATCTATCTGATTTGAGACCATCTTCTGAAGTTCGTTTGTGTCATCCGACCCTTAGTTTCTTTCAGGCGCGCCGTTTTGCCCCTGGAGTAAAAGTAATAGTAGGCGATCACCGGCTCCCCTCTCGGCAGTTCGTTCTCTAACTTTTTTAGAGCTCGTCTCTAGGTTCCCTAGCACTTTCCCTCAGGATTTTTCTACTTTTCCTCCCCTTTCCCTTGAGAGAGAAGTTTAGCCCGACTCGCTGTAGTCTATCGAGTAGAGTCCTCCCTCTTTTCCTACCTACAAGTGTTTGCGGATAGACCTCCCCCTCTTAGAGTAGTGCTCCTGCCCGCTCCCTTTTTTCACACTTCCTTCCGGAGACGTTTCGGACATCTAGTTGACGAGAGAAGAGTATTATCTCCCCCTTGATCTCTCTCCCGCGATCCTTCAGATATGCTGTAAGGATCAAGATTAGCCGTAAGAGTCCCTTGTGACCCCCCTTTCTTGCACCTTTGACGCGGAGATCACGGACGTTCCGATCCCCCCCCCCCCTCCTCATCCCCCCTTTTATAAAGAAAGTTTTCTTCCCCCCCCCCTATTTTTCCGATGTATCGGCGGTGGACGGCCCTCAGAAGAGGCTGGCGAGCGCTTTGCTTTTTGAAGAGGGATGCGGAAGTTCTTTGGCCGCCCCCCTCTCTACTCTTCGGGAATGATTCTTTAAGACAGCAACCAAGAAATACTGTTCCCTTACATAACAACCTACCTTCCTCCTCTTTCCTTTATCACTAGATGAGGGTTCTTATACATGCCAATCTTCTCTTCAGATCGAATTCGGCCAAGGGAAGTCTCCTGCTCTTCCCCCCCCGATAATCCCTTGTCCCCCCCATTCCCGCTGGTTCCCGAAAATAGAATGCTGTATTCCCTTGCCCAAGACTCTTTTTTCAACCCGATTGAAGGTACTCCTATACGGGAAAACCATATCCCCCAAACATATTCTAACCCTGGCATTATGTTCCCACAAGATTGTTCGAGTGTTTTTGCCGCCTCAGTCAGTGTCTATGAAAAGGGGTCTCCCCGTGTCGTGTGGAGTCTCGCCCCAGATCGGCTTGCACAGAAACCGCAGAGAAGGCCCTTTATACCCCGGTCAGTGGCCTTGAACCGTGCGGAGGCAATTAATATTTGGTCCCCTTCTGCATTTGTCTGATGGTCCGTTTCAAAGTCTTCTGCCGTTCACCAGATCCTCGCTCACCCCACTGGCTCCTTTTCCGCCCTTTGAGCAATGTCACCAAGCTCTCTTCACCTGATAGAACATATCCTCTCCCTGTCGGCGCCTGACGGTCCTTTCGTTTTTCATGAATAGAATCGGTAGTTCGCACTCTCTAATCTCTTCAATCAGAGGAAGAGCTTTACATTTTTTCTGGAACGCATCCCGTCTTTCTGTGCCTCAACTTCTCCCCGAGCCCGCCGCTGCGCGCGCCTCACGTTTTTCTTCCCCCTTTTTAAGTTTCTTCCCCGTACTGAGCGCCCCACCCTTACTCATCTTACCCATAGAGTCAGATATTACCGTCCCCCTAGCCTCCCCAGCATCAGTCCGTTCTTTCGGCCCGAGGTCTGTAGTCCTTGTACATCGTTTTTCGTTAACGCCCTTCTCCCCTCCCCTAACAAAAGGAGGGAGCATTCCTTTTCGTCCCAATACTGAAAGTAATATAAGTTTGCTCCACCTGATGCCACCTTCTGCTTCTTTCCTTCTGGTCTATTTTTTTCAGTTGAATGCTATCGCTGTTATGCTTTTTTTAAGTGTTCCTTTGGGACGGTCCGACGACTTACGCCACGCGAACGAGAGGAAGAACCCCCCCCCTAGATGATCGGCCTTCAAACGCCGGTACCGCCGGTGCTTTTGACTCATGGGAGTGCCTTCACGGCAGGCGGTTCCGCACGCAGATTCTCCCTCAGGCCTTCCGGTTACGAGGAGAAGTGTCGTGCACCCTTGCGCGAGCTAGGTAACTCCCTAGGTTGGTGTTGTTGAGTGAGACTTCCCATGTGGCGAATCCTTTCCTAGAAGTCCTCCAGCTATCGCCGTGTACAAGACTTCCCCCCTGGCGTGCACTCCAAGGTGTATTAGCGTCGTTTTGGTTGAAGGACCGATCGGTCTCCCACCAAAAGCTCTTCCACGCGTCGATAGAGTCCGTTCCTTCCTTTTAGCCTGCCAAGGTCCCCGCCCCGCCCTGCTCGCCAGAACACCGAAAAGATATTCCTCCCATGTCCCAAGGCATCCCTGTGTCAGCCTGGTGATCCCGAGACAGTTTGTTCCCGAGGTTTCCGACCGAGCCTAGCATGTTCTCCCACATTTATATCTTCTCGGTCTTGAAGAGATCATTCACCTTTCGACATGCCTCTAAACAAGACTTCGTAGGAGAGTTCAAGGGTCTCCCCGGGGTCCGAACTGGGACTTACTCAGTCTTTCTTCCCTGGTTGCGTATCTTTCTATCACTTAAAGTTACTACAAGGTATCTCCTATCAGGTCCGTTGAACTTTCGTATACGTTGTTCTTTGTCCTCACCGACCTTCAAGAGTTTAGACAGGCCGCTTGCCGCTTATTCGATCTTCTCAGTCTCTTTAAAATCCTGCGTCGATGCCATGGCGAAATTCAGGCCGTTTTTCTTTTGTACACCTTTTTTTCGCACCGTGGCTCGTCTACTTCTCTTCAGATTGTAGATTTCCCCCGCTACTTTCGAGCCTTGTACATGCGGCGGCCTTTAGCTTGATACCGAGTGTTATCTTCCCCATATGTAAGGAAGCTCCCTTTTAACCGTCACCGTTTAACCTCACCATGCTTGACCCCCAAAGGTAGATGATTTTTACCGCTCTTGTGTCAAGAGCAGTTCGTGGGGTGCACGTCTTCCTCTCTCTCGTCGGAGTTCTTGCCCAAGTCCTGCGCTGTGGCGACACAGTCAAAAGCCGCCTAGGATGAACATTTGCGTTCAGTAAGGTAGCGCTCCCCTTCCCCCGTTGGTTCAACCCTCTCGTTGATTTTCAGCTCTATTTTTTTTTTTCTTCGTACCCATTCACGTGCCTGTTTACCCTATTTCCAGCGAGTGAACAGGGGCGTGATGAGAGACAGCTAGTTAACTACCTTTTTTCCAGGGATTATCTTGTTGGAAGGTTATCAAGTAATTTGCCTCTGCGCTGCGGGCTTGCGCTACATGTCGCCCATAGCGATTTCCTTAGAAGGAGGAAGCTGGTTGGTATCCCGTTTTCCCGTTTCCTTTCTTGTGGATTTTCGCAAGGCCCCCCCCCTTCTCTGATGCTCCGGTCACACGACCCTCCCCTTTTTCTGCTGCGCCGCTTTACCCAAATTCAATCCCGCAATCGCTTCCCCGGCTTCCGGTTTCATGCCTCTTTGTCTCACTTACCACCCTCTCAGTGCAGTGTCTGAGACCGGATCCCCCCCGAATTTTCTGAATAGTGTACCCCACCCTTCGTTTTCCCGTCCCCGGTCAGAAGTTGTCCCCCCATTCACTGTCCATATCAAGGTGAGCATGCTGCCACCCCCCTTCCCCTCCTTGGGATCGATGATAGCATTCATTCGGTTGTCTCTCTTCTTTCTCCTCTGTTTAAAGGCTGTCCACGACCATTCTCGTCTCCTCTACGGTTGCCAGGTGATCTAGCCGGATTTTTTTGGCGGGTCTTCGAGAGTAGTAGGATATCTCTCCTCCCTCCTTTTTTTTTGTTGCTAGAGACTCCTATACTACTTTTTTAAAGATAGAGTCGTAAGTCCCGCTAAAAGTGGAAAAATATGCGCCCTTGAGACGATCTTGGTTTACACAGCGGATCTCCGGTTCCCCCCTTTTTCCGCCTGCTTAGGAGAGACCTTCCTCTTTTTCTTTCCGTCTCGTTTTCTCCGTCAACGCATAGAAGAAGGGAACCGCATAGACCAAAGGCTCTTCATACTTCCTTTTTGTTGAAATCTGCCCCCGACCCTTCTATCTTTTTACGACTCGTTTGTTCTTCCTTTACGGCTTCGCGTACGCCGTCGATTGGCTCGGTTTGCATGTCGGTGGAATTGGTCCTGAGAAATTTCCTTTTCCCCTCGCTTCGCCCTTCGTAGTGTCCTTCCTTTTCATCCCAGACAAGCAAGTACTTTCCCCCCACCCCTTTTCTAACTCCGCTCGATCCCCGAGAATATCTCCCCGAAGTGGTTTCAGATTCCATACACTCTCATCATCGTCCTCCATTCGCCAAGAGGACAAAAGGACCCCCGGTAATGACAGCCAGTACCCCCCTAAAAGTGTTGAAACCGAATCCCTCTTTACCTCTATTCTATTCGTAACCTCTGCCCTGAGTGTCTCGCTCCCCCCCCAGCTCTGTGTTTTCCCCAATTTGGGTTGAGTAATGCTAGAACGGGCACACCCAACTAGGACGTCAACAAGGAGCATAGCTGCCCCTCTTGCGTGGGTTTTTTTCTCCTCATCTCCGTATTTCTTCCCAATGCCTTATTCTGTTGTCCGTTCCGCCACTCTCTTTCTTTCCCTGAGAAGTAAGACCTCTCTTTAAGATTTCTTCACACCACTGTTACTTTCCGTGAACGTGGTTACATTTCTTACGTTGGGTCTCTAGAATTGTTATGTTTTAGTCGTCTGCCCGCGACTTCAGTCACATATGGCCCGATCCTAGGGGATTGCGAGGAAGGGAGCGAAGTCCAATTCTCTCCCGGCCCCGTCCTCGACAGTCCAGTTTTATATTCCCTCCCGAGAACGGTGCGTTCGACTTTCCCCTGCATCGGCCTCTTGCATGTCCTCGACGAGTTGACGTGCGATACTCCAGAAGCGTTCCCCCCCGTGCAAGAAAATTTTTCCTGCACATTCTTTTGTCCAAGTCCTTCCCGATTCCCGTGATCCTCACCCGCCTAAGTCCCGTGCAAGACCGAGGAGCTCGCCGAGTTATCCTGAGGACCTCAGGATGATCTCCACGCCTCGACTTCCCAAGTAATGTCTACTCACCTCCTCTGAGAGCGCTTACCAGTTATCCCCTAGAGCGCTGGCCCTCCGTTACGTGCCTGGGGTCTTTTCCTTTTTAATTTACCCCAAGAGATTAGTTCACTCTCATCCTTTCCCTACCATGGGAACCCGTACTGCTCATTTCGTTCAAACTCTTGAAAGTAACCTGCTCTTGCTCAACCTTGAAGGCAAGCTTTAAGTGTTCGTGACTGACTTGGAGGCTTTTTGTTACTTGCTTTCGATCTCTTGCTTTGAAGTTCGAGTTTCCGCTCTCCTTCAGGAGCCTATGAACTCGCGGGCACATATGTTTTGTTTTGGCATGAAATTTTAGATGGCTTACCCCCTCGGTACGCTCTTTTTCGACCCGAATCATTTCCCCTCCCTTGCCTTCTTTTAAGAGCTGTGATAGGGCGAAGAGCTCAGTCTTGAACACTGGAGACACCTTGCACCCCCTCTTCTCCTAGTTGTGCTTTTGAGAGATATTCCTCTTCCGCCCCGCCCAAGTATTAATTCATTGTCCGAACTCAACGCGAGCGTACCGCATTCTGATGAAGCCCCCTTTCTTTTTTCGCCAGCTTTGAGGACGAGGGTGCCCCCAGTCCTCTTCGGAGAATCCCACCAAAAAGATCGCCCCTCTCGAGCGGTTTTCCGTAATGCCTTCGGCATGAGGGCCAGCTCTAAATGACGCCGCCAACTTTGCTCGAAAGGCCGTAACCTCCCAATTCCCCGGGTCACGCCCCTTATCCGGGTTTGCCCCATCCCGGGTTTATCACGACGTTCCCGAAGCAAGTTGAAATCGTCTTCCTCTGCTTGTTCCGACCAGCGTCAGTCGTCGGCCCAACTGTCTTTCTCTTTCTTCTTTTTTACGATCTAGAGGTAAAGTCATCCCTCCCCTCTCCCCCCCTAAACCTGATTCTTCTCATCAGCAGCCCCTTTCGTGGGAGTTTGGATGCTCCTCTCGCAGGATTTGCATTACTCGTCTTTTGGCAGCGCTCGCGGTTGGAGACATCCGCCGGTCCTTCCCCGGTAATCGCGCATGGAGGGACAAGTCTTCTACTTTCTCTCACTGAAGGGGCTGTGCCGTCTCACCAGAGATTGTTAGCCCCATTTCTCTTCCCTGTTTTCATCGATTTTACGTCAGTATTCTTCGAGTCCATTTCCCGCAGTTCAGAAGAGGCCTGAGTCCCCCGGTCCGCCTGATGTCTCTCGCGTAGAGTGTCCTCTCCACGGGTTTTCCGATTCCTTTTCTCTGTTCTCCGGAGCAGATAGAGGTCCCCCTTTCCCCTTTCTGTGCCATCATTCGCCGGTTTGTGAACTAGACCCCTAATTCCCCTCCCCGCGCGCCACCCGTTGAAGAATGATTCCAGCGAGGCACGAGCACTCCGTTGTGTTAAGATCCTTGCTTCTGTCTGCTTATTCCCCAGCTGATTTGAGCACCGAACACGGCGACCGTCTGAGACCCTTTGATTTCCAAGTATATGTCAGCCGAGCTCCACATCCACCGCATCTTGTCCCGCTCCTCGCAAGAAGTATTTTTCCCTTTCTATCCATTACCCCACAATGCTGGACCCCCCCGTCTCTTTCGCTCGATCCCCCATTGGCGTCTGTCTATAGCCCCTGTACTGGTTTCTGGTTTTCGTTTAATCTCATGTTCTCCTTCAATGGACTGGAGATGGGCCTATGCTTTTTTGTCTTGTAACGTAGAGAACCACTCCAGTTCTATCTCCTTTCAGCTTGAGGAAGAGCCGTTTGTTTGTCCCGTCCCTTGTGCTGTATTGCTGGAGAAGTCCTCCTGCCAATACTTTCTCCCCCTCTCGAGGAAACCCGACTCTCCTCTTTCCGCGCCGCCCTTCCACCTCCCCTCCTTCGAAGGCAGCCTTCCCCGTTCACTTCTTCTTAGTTTATGACTTGAAAACCATCGATGACCAGTGCCTCCCATTTTCTAGCGTCGTTTGCCTTCCCTGCGTTCTCTCAGATCGAAGTGAAGACGGGTGAACGATAGTCGGCCTCTACGTGCAGCAGTCTTCCCCGTCTCTTGCTTCTTATTCTCTCGAGCAGGCAGTTGTTTCTCGTCTCTTCAGAGAGTGGTTTCCATGGCGTATATATTTATAATTGAGACCGGTTGCCCCGTGATCGCGCGGCACCATCTACTCGAGCGGTTCTGTCTCTCTGCTTCATTCTTTTTTAGGTAATCTTCTTATCGTTTGTTGTTTCTCTCGATCTCCCCGATAAGCTAGAATCACGGGCGCTCTTCTTAGATCACGTGTCCCAGTGCACCCGGATCCTTTTTTCCCCCTCCTCACTGAACAGAGAGAAGGCTCTCCAAGACTGCCTCTGTCCCATTTTTGGTGGTGGTATACTTATATTGAAGACGGCCTATTTCACAATGAAGGAGTACTTGAAAATTTTTCCTCTTCACCTGGTGACTTGAATCAAGACCGCTTCCCCCCTATGACCCACCCTCCTTCTCGATATTTCTCCCTAGGTCCCGGGTTTCCGTACTTCCCGGAGTCGGTCTGAATTACGAGGGACTCCCTTTTCTCGGGAATGTAGGTGCCTCCCCCCCCTCTCTATCACGCGTTTTTTGAAGGCTTAAGAGGAGGTCTACTCTTAGGAAGAAAGTAACTACCTCCAGTGCCTTACCCCTACCCAAGAATCCCTTCTCTTGCTTTTTTATCTTGTCTCGTGCCACTGTTTCTCCTTCTGCACCCTGGGCCAAAGGAATACAGACATGACCTTTCAAAGGCGCGCCCCTGCTTTTCCACCCCTCTCAAGCTTGGACCCCTTCTCTGACCCCTGAATAGAGAAATCCCATGTCCTCTCTCTGCCAGCCTTTTTTAAATGTAAGGTTATGTTACTCTTCTAAACTGGACACCTCCGTCGCCTTTCAGTTTCGACCTAGCGTCAGATTCTTTGGAGCGTTGCTCCTCTCTCCGGACGTTTCTCGACCACCTTTTTTCGGATCTGGCCGTGTAGACTGTATTTCACACTCAGAAGCCTCATTTTTCCTTCTTATACCCCCCCTTGCTTCGTTGACCGCGATACATCATTTTCTTTATTTGCTGGATTCCTATTTTAAGGCCCTATCTCCTTCACATATTTGCCGATAGGGTTTCCCCCTTCGCGTACTTTCTCCTCCGCCCATTCTCTATATACCGAATGCCCTCAGACTCGCTAACGGAGCCCTCCTCCTGTTCCAGGGCACTGTCCATGTCCATTCGCCTGCATTGAAATGAGATAAATCTTCAGCAGGCAGCTCAACTGTCCGAAACTCTCTTGTCAACTTCTCCCCTTTCCTTTCAACTTCGGAAGCCTTTAAGCGGTCTCCTCCTATGACGTGAGGAAAGTGGAAGTATCCCCCTCCCGTCTCGCGCCAAAGACGAGATCAACTCCTATTTCCTGCGTCCTTCCACCGTCTTTTCGCTTTTTTTAAGAAGGCGGTTTTGTTTTCTTTCTCTATGGTCCCTCCTCGATTATCAAGAAGAGAAACCTATCTTTTTTTAAGAACGCTCGGCCAGCTGTCGAAAATATTTGAAAATTTACTTAGCTCGGATCAACACCCCTGCCACCTCTGATGCTTTCCTTGGACCATAGTGAGACTTCGTTCCTTCTGGGCTAGAGAGTGATGTGTTCTCTCTTGGGCCATAGCAGTCCGTAAGTAAGAGATATCCGAGATTGATTAGTTTTTGTTCGACTTATGATTTGCTTTCTTTCCCCTCTCCTCCTTTAGTTCTACTGGGAGTTCCCCTCCTTGCTTGTTTAATGCTCCTTGTCTAGAGGGAAGGATTTCCTTCGGAGAATGGAATCTCTATCTTTTTTTTCATATAGACTGAATTTGTTGTTTTTAGTATATCTCCCGTGACGTTATAGCGCGTCCGAAGAAGACCGCTCTGCTTACCCTCTGGGCGGGCACTCCCATTGTGAGAAGGGGTAACTGGTGACGACTTCGACTGCGTCCCCCCCTCCTTGACTCTTTTTCGACTTCAGTACTCGCATGTCTCTATTTCAGCTCTACAGGCCATCCTACACTTCTCTTCTCCCTAAGGAACTGACCATATATCTGTAAAGAGCACATGTGTGAAAGCAGGGTGTTTAGAATCGCTCGCTTCCGTTCCAACGCGTGTTTCCTCCTTCTGATCCTTCTCCCTGTATAGATCTCGGTTGACTCGCTAGAGTAAAGTTTCAGTGAAATCGCACCTGATGTCAGTCCTTAGCGCGCCCGGCTGTTGCGGCGGAGAAAGATTTTACTATCATCTTCGTGCCTCTTATAGTGGTTTTCGCTATAGAGGCGGTAGCCTCTCCCTCGATCCCCTCCCTCCGGCGAGAGACCATGGCGGTGCACTGATCTTCGTACTGTTCTGATTAACGAATGGATGAGTTAATTTTTTGAAGGTCACGCCTTCCCAATGCGCTTGACGCGCTCTCGGATTTCTCGACTTTCATGCGTCTGCTCCATGTGCAAGTGCGTGCAAGCAGAGGCGTCGGCTCCGTCTGGAGATCTTTCCTCTCGGGTGATTGAAGAGCGACTTGGACATTCTTTGGCTCCCCCCTTCCTGACCTGGAACCTATTCTCGGCCCGTGAAATCGATCAAGGTGAAATCTACTCCATAATTCCCATTCGTCTCTCCCCCCAAAGTACTTGCCGGTTCCCTCTGCACTTTTCAGTGGGGTTCTCCCCTCAGTCATTAAGTAGAGGAGTCTTAGGTCCCCTAAGAGCGTGGCGAACGACCCCCTCGACTCCTTAGAACCACGGTTTTCTCGTCCGCGGTCTCTCCTGACGCTTCCAAAGAAATCTGTACCCGTTCTCCTTTTGCCCCTCCTTATGGCATAAACTTTCAAGCCGGCCTTGTCTTTTGTTTTTTGGGTTGCCCCACACAATTTCTCTTTCTCTGCCCTTTTTGTGTTCTTCCCTCGAAAGTAGAGTAGAACCTTTTCCTTTCTTCTTCCTTTTTTTCCGCTCCGGTGCGTCCGTCCTTTTGGAAGGCGATGGAGGGGGTCTGTCCTCTAAGAACACTTCGTCGAGACAGGATAGCTGAGTCCTTCCGTTGTTTTCTCCGGAAACGTAGTGTGTATGCTTTCTGTCCCCTATCTCAGTGCCCTCATCGTAGCATTTCAAAAAGGCCCGTTTCCCCCCCCTAAATTTCACGCTCAGCTCGCTTGAGTCTCGTCCCCTCCCCTTCCCTTCCCTAAGATAAACAACCCCCATAGAGAGTGCTTACAGCCTCTCTAATTCCTTTTTTAATTCGTGACAAAGTTAGTGATACGAGAGACCGGTGCCGACATTCTTTTTCAAAGCCTTTTCTTCTGCGATCCCTTTTGCTCTTCTTAACCCCCCCTCGAGGAAGCGCTTGTTCTCTCTGATCCTTCGCTTTTATCGCTCGACTCGTCGGTTTCCATGGTAATAGATGTGTAAGTATTCCGTACTTTTAAAGGTGTTTCCCCCTTTGCTCCTATAATAATAGGCTAAGGATCTATGACCTCTCCCCTCCTGTACCCCTTCCGTTTTTCTTGCTTTTCTTTAATCTCCGATAACGATCAGAGTTCGTTGGTAAGATCTATCACCTTGTCCACCGAAAGTGACGCTCCCTGGAGGAACAACGACTCTTCTCTGGTTCCGAGAGAAGAGATACGCACTTCTTCTTATCTGCCGTATCAGACATGAAGCTTTGCCGCCTTTTCCCCGTTCTTCAAGGTTTCCACGACTAGTCACCGGCGTCTTAAGATCCGCCTCGTTTCCCTAAGACTTCAGGATAGGTAGGCCCATTGAACTTTTCTCTGGGGGTCCCAGCCTAGTCGCGGTTACTTCCTCATGTACTCTCTCCGTCCCTAGCCCCTATTTCGCTTATGGCTGGTGCTCTTCTCCTACACCCTTACTCTTTAGGCTCGATCGAAGAGGCCATATGTTCCCCTCCATCCCCAATGCCGTCCTTCCCTCCCCCCTCAGACGCGCATAGAGACATTGCCATTTCTCTCTGCGTGGGTTTCTGAGCATTCCAAGAGAAAGAGCACGCCCATCTAACTCGGCAGGACTGTCCCTTCTTTCCCCCGCTTTAATCATGTTCCAAGGTATAATCGACTGGCTCTCGCCCCTCCTCTTGTTCTCTCGCTCCCTTTTTGGGCCCCACCCTCTGAGGTTTTTTGGCACTGATCTCCCTTTTCCACCCCCCTAACCATTTTTTGACAGAGCGGTGCCCAGATTTCTTTTCTGTGTCTGAGAGATAGTGTACAACCTTGTATAATCCTAGCTGTGGCATTTTTTTCGCCACGTCTCGTGAAAGACCTACTCCTCCTTTCGATTCTTCTTTCTAGGAAGTGCATAGACCTACTTTTTACAACCTCTTACGGTGTTTCTAGATTGCTATGGGCGTCGATTTCACCTGAGGCTCCTTTCCCGCTTCTCCATATTCTGATAAAGGCGAGGACGGGCGCCTCTTTTTCCCCTCGCTCTGCCCCTTGCATGCTTATTAGTCTCTCTGGGTGCGAAGCTTTCTCTTTCGGATGAGGGAGCCTCTCTTTACGTCTTGCCCTCAACTCTCTCCGAAGGTTTTCAGAGTCCTGGAGGAAAAATCTCTTTTCCTCCTCCCCCGCTTTCCTTTCAAAAAATTTTCCTCCCTTCCGGACTCATAAGTCTGATAGACAAAGGGAGGGACAGAGAACTTTCTACTCTTCCCTAGTTTGCGAGTATCACCCGCGGCTCTCTTTTTATCCCATGATGTCGCCATATAAGAAGGAAGGGGCCCGATTTCTTCGAATTGTTACATCTTCCCAGCTTTTTTCCCCCCGACTCTGCTACGAAAAGGAGGACGAGATAGTCCGATCTGGTCCCCCTTTGCAAGTCGGTCTTTATTCCCCGATTCCCGATGATGAAGTTTGACCCTATTCTCTTCTTGGTCTTTTTTTTCCCTTCCGTTTCGATCTAGGGATTTGCTTTTTTAGAGATGGCAGATCGTTTTTCTTCTAGAACCTCGAGTTTACTTGTTTTTTCTCTCTCTTCCCCTGTACGCAGATGGAGCGGAATGGTTTAATCCTGCATGTCGGGTACGCGCGCGGATAGTCCCGGAGTCAGGCATAGAAGTTCTTGTTTCAAAATGCATCTCTCTGTTATAAATCAGTTTTTTTTTTATGCTCCTTTAAAGTTGACGAATAGAGGGAAGTCCCCCGCGACACTCTCTCTTACCCGCTGCCTCGGGCACAATTAGTAGGCCCTAGAAGTTCCCTCGTTTTCCAGAAAAAATAGTCCTTCCTGTCCCTCTTCTCTGTCCGGCTTGGAAGGGAAAGATAGAACCCAGCTTCCTCCCTATAGCCCGGTAATTCAACGGACATGACTCTCTTTTTCTCACCATCTTTTTGCCTTCCACAGTGACAGAGTTGGCGTCCCCGATTTGGTCGGCATCCTCTGAGGATAGGCGCCTCTCGATGTCCAAGTAGAACCAGTCCTCGCCCAATATCCACTTAGTAGAGTCCTCCATCTCTTCTTTTGGACCTTTACTCTCAAGAGTCCCTGATATAGTAGTGTTTGCTCTATTCTTTCTCCTTTCCATCGGTTCCTCCTTCTCTTCGATCTCCGAGGACGGGAAAGTAGTTTTGGATCCCGTGCGGGAGGAGTTCCCCGAGTTTTTCCGCATGTCGACTGCCCTTGCTTGATCCCTCTTTTCTCGGCTTCGCGCCTCATGAAAGGATCCGGAAGGAGGTCCACCCCACGTTCATTCTCCCTTTGCTCTTCGCATCTCGTCGATCTTGTTCTGTGAATTGATTTACCCCCCATGCTAGCAGTTTCCTGAGCCATTCTCCAACTAGATAGGAACCCTTCCTCGCCGGGAAATCGTCTTACGCCCATCATCACCCTGAGGCCTGTTTTTCCACCAAAGTCTTCTTCCCCTCCGCTTTTCCCGTAGTTCGTAGAACGAATTAGTTGCGGCTTCTGCTCTGGCCCGCCCGTGCTGAGATGGACGAAGCCAGCTCTTTTCCCGGGCTCGATCCCTTCCGTCGCTGTTCCCACAACCCGCTCCCCCCACTGGTCACTGTGTCTTTTCGAAGAAGGGTAGCCTTTCCTCATTCCCATACCGGCCGGCTTTTTTTCCCCCACAAGAGTGGCAGAGATGTCATGTTTGTTTCTCCTCTCCCTTCCTTGGTCCTACTTTTCCATCTTGTGGGAAGAGAGGAGACCGTTCTTTTTGCCTCGGCCGATTGGTTTTGCGAGATTGTAATGTCTCCAGAACCAATGCAGTCGATATTTCAATGGATTAGCCCTTGTCAGTGCCAGGGTGGGAGTAAGGCATTTTCTTTTTTTGGTCTTCCCGAGACCATGGAAACAAGTAGTTAGCGTGACCAGTCTTTTAGCCGCCTCTTCCCCCACATGTAACGACTTCCTCTCTCCCCTTTTTCCTGTGTCCTGCGGCGTCTTATAAAGGAAACCAATCGGACTTTTCTTTTCCTACCGCTCTCCTGAAGTCGTTTGCCTAGTTCCCCCGGTTTATTCAGCCGCTCCGGTGCGAACGCTTGTTTCCACCGTCCGTCGGCATCCACGGTGATACGGAGGACCACGCTTCCTTCTCGCGGTCTCGACGTCAGGCGAGTAGTCCGTCTGGATCGGGTTCACGGCGATCGCTTTTCCTCCCGTCTTTTGTCTCTGGCCCCTTTTTTAACCGGTGATCTCTGCCAGAGTTCGACGAAGTAGAGGATATTCTTTTTCCTCTCTTTTTTTTTTTTTCCTCTAGCCTTTACTACCTCTTCCCATCTAGATCGGGCTCCCGGCAGATAAAAGTGGCCAAAGTGCGGATCCTCATCCTTTCTGGTTTTCCCAGCGATCGCCGTTTTTCCCACCTCTCTAAGCGAGCCCCTCTCCTTCCTTGCTCGCCAGAGATACTGAAGAGTTCCCCCCCCTTCCCCCTTCCGAAGATTACGTGGACCCCTACGGGCCAAGTTGAGAGATGAAGATCACGAGTTGAAAGCTTTCCCCGACTTCGATCTCTGTCCATCAATTTCTAGGTTTCTTTTTACTGTCTCTCGTAGAAATGACAGAGGAAGACAGGAGCGTCGTATTTAGTTGGACGCGCGCGACGATTGGTCCTTTGCCATGATCAGGGCATCTCGGTTCCTCCCCCGACTACCCTCCCGACCTTTTCTTACCTCCCACCCCCTCAGATTTTCCCCCTCCGCATCGTGACTTATATGAAGTGGTCTGAGAGACCTATCCTTCCGCCCATTCGACCGCGGCCACTGACCCTTCCTGAAATGTGATTCAAAAAAAGATAGAACGGTCCCCCCCCGGTCACCTCTCTTTTTGTCTCTAAACCTCCCCTTATTTAATTTTCCCTAGCGTCTGCTCTGGTACAGATGCAGGGCTCCTAGTAAGGGACACATTTTTCTATCCCTTGACCGTATCCTGTTCCCGATTTTTTGTTCGGTGCGAATCCTTTTTTTCTGCCAGAACCTGGTTTTCCTCTTCCCCTCTTTGTCCTCCCACGCCGTTGGCCCGAGCATATCACACTGAAGGCAGTACACGGACGTGCTCTTCTTTGGACCATAACTATTCCTTTTTTTTCGAGCCTGGTCTGATTTAGTCCCCTTCTTTCACCTTCCTTTCGCCGTCACCAGATGGTCACCTTTGTGATACAGGCGCATGACTTTCCGTCCTTCCACTTCGCTCGTCCCCGGTAATCGACACAGTTAGTGTTCGATTCATGACCCGCCGAATTTCCGTCACGTTTGCCGTTACTTGGAACTGGTACTCTCCTCTTACTTCGTCCCCCGAAGAGCGTACAGCAGGTGCCTTCCTTGCGAAACACAAGCTCCTTCACATGCAACCTCAGTGTCCTCCAAGTCGACTCCGTGCCCTTCTTTCTCCCCTCTCCGTGGAGGAAGATGTCTAAACCCGATCGCGCCACCCGTAACGTCGTCCACTTTTTGCCCCGAGAGCTCCAGTTCTCCCTCCGCCTCTCTGCACCCCTCTCCTTTTCTTTCCTTTTTGCGCTCCGTGGTAATCGAGCTCGTCCCTCCTCGCCTCCTTCCCTTTTGTCCCGCTCGGCTTTTCGGCCCCCCTCCCTTTAATAGAGAGTTTTGGTCTCACTTATGGCACCGATTCTGCCGTTCGTGCACGATTCCTTTTTCTTTTCCCCTGCTGGAGATGAGTGCGTTTTCCTCTTGGCCTCGATCCCCGAGGCGATTCCCTCACGACTAGGCCCCCTAGTGTGGTTGTCCTCCTTGATACTGAGTAAGAAAGCGGTAGCGACTTTCTTCATCCGGCAGGCGGTCCTACCTCTCTTATCCCAGTAGTACGGCGAGGAGAAGGAGGGTCTCAACCTGGCCTAGTATTTGAATCCCTCCTCCTTTTTTTTGTGATGCTGAAAGATACAGAAGTATAATAGTCCTTCTTCCCGATCTCTTTTAATGCAGGAGTTTTCAAGTTCGCCTGGATGAAGCGGCTTTCCCGACCCTTTTTCCTGTTAGATAGTCCCAAAAAGACCGGCATCCCCCACTCGGTCCCCTATTATTAGCAGGAAGGCGATAGGGACCATCCTTACCCTTCAGCATCCCTGAGATAGAAATTCATTACACTCATATATCCTCACAAAACCGGAATAATAGGGTGTCAGAAGGTTTCCCCCCTCCCGTCCGAGGACTGTGCCCCCCCTGATTTGTCAAGAGCCCGTGGTAGGACCAGTGTAGTTAGTAGATTTCTTACGCTCATCCGTGATTGTAAAAGCAGCCCATCCCCTCCCCTGCACGTTCGCCCTAGCGGCCAGAAGGAGATTGGATGTTCTTTGACCCATGGAATCTTCCTCCAGCTCGCTCTCTTTTCTTTCTCTTATGGGAGAACGCTTCTTTCGACGATCCATCTTCTCACTCACAACCCCTTTCTAGCGCGCGCATCAGGGCTTTCACGTTCCTTCGTTTTGATCACTAGTTTCTTTCCCGTCCCAGAGCTTGTTCATGTCGCTTACAATGATTTACGAGACTTATCTGCTCTCCCGCAAGTACTGAGTTCCCGAGGTATGTTTTCCATCAGGCAGAAAAGCGCCCCCTTACTTTCCCTTATTGCCTTAGGAGATCTAGTGAGAGGTTCCGTCCCCCCCTGTGCCTAGTCGACTTGGACATGCTTTGAAACGTAAGGAGACGGGTCCGTCTGTGCCTGAAACATCTGTGAACTTCCCTCGCCTGTGACATAGCCCTTCCTTCCCCCTCTCCCTACCCCGATGAGTGTAACGGTCAGTCTTTGCAGCCTCCCTCATGCTCCGGAGTTTGATTAGGGCAATGAGCTTTTTTTTTTCAACGCAACAGAGCCTCGATTCCCCCCCCTTTCGAGTCCCCGTAAGGTCGAAGAGCCAACCATATTTTCCCACCGCCCTTTCCTTTTTTTCGCCGACTTAGGTGTGCCCGTCCTGTCCTTACCCTAACGCAGCTGGTGGCCACCCTCCATTTTTTCTCCCCCCTCTCTTTCCCCCCCATTTGATTTGTCGAGCCGCGTTGACAATTAGGATTAGATGGTTTTTTTTCCATCGCAGGGCGCTTTGACGCAGGCGATTCCTGAGAGTGTCCAGTCTAACCAGCAGCGAGATAAGGGCTCGCTTTGCGGCCTTGCGGTTTTTTTTTTTCTTCCCCTTCCTTGCTGGGTAGGCTGGGACGAGATTCATGCCATGACTAGTCGCCTCTCGGCCCCCCCCGCGTCTTCTCAGCTTAACCTCCATGTTTCGACTCAGCTGTCTTTCGCCGGCGCTCGGTTTTTCAGCCGTCCCTCTCCTCTAATTCACCCCCCCCCCCACCGAGTAAGTTGCTTCGCGATCTGAAGTCGTTGGAATAGTGCCCCGTGACCCCGTTATCTTCAAGCGCCCGCCTTCCTCTCCGGATTGAAAAATTTACTTTTTTCAAGGTTTCGCCGGCGGCCACGAGCGTTCAGTCTTTTCACGCGTTATAGTGTCTATTCCTGTTTCTCCCTCTTCTCCGTTGTCACGTCCCAGGTTACGGGAGAAGGTGCCCTTTGACTCTCCCTTCTGCCGACTCGATGACCCTGGTAGTTCGAGAGTTTTAG
>Ga0179591_1270145_pt1 | contig 18134 bp, 19 predicted proteins | sample CZOMad2_1_08_16f_FD_182891 | JGI IMG/M metagenome (GOLD analysis project Ga0179591, IMG submission 182891) | Vadose zone soil fungal communities from Angelo Coast Range Reserve, California, USA - CZOMad2_1_08_16fungal (PacBio error correction) | ecosystem: Environmental > Terrestrial > Soil >... | reverse complement strand
TGTTTCCCCCCCCCGTCATCAAGTTCCCTCGAGAGTCCCCCTCCGCCCTATCCCTCCCCCCACTGTCCCCTTTCGTTAAGCGTGTCTTCCGGGTTTCCCATTGCAACCCCCCTCCCTCGACTCCCATAAAATTCCCCCCCTTAATCCTTCACTGGTTCACTCCTATCCCCACACCCGCCCACACCTGTAACTTAATAAGGCACTCCCCTCTGGCGTACACCCACGATATCCTGTGTTGTTTTTCTTAAAAACCCCCTTACACCCTCCACATACACATACATAGATGACGGAGTCTGTTCACAATCATCACTTCTCCTATGATGTAATTTTGTAAATGATTTCCGTCCTGAGGTAACGCTTTTTCCCCTTTTTTTTTTTCCCCACCATCATTTTGGTCCATCCTGAGTGCCCTTACACTCATAATTGTGCCAGTTCCCCCCCGATCTTTCAGACTCCCCGGTAGCCCTTCCCCTTTTTATTTCCTGTTCCGGCCACCCACCCCCTTTTCCTCGTATTCTTGAGTGGTTTGTTATGTCTCCTCTCCCTAGAGACCATGCATTGCCTTGTTCGTCTTTGCTTTCCTTCCCCAGGCGTCAAACTGGGTATACTGAAATGTCAAACCCCCCCTAGCGTGTTTCGAAGCTTGCTAATGTTCAAGCCGGACTTATAAACCTCCCCCGAGACAGACAGAGGACGGAGTTCTTCTCCCCCGACAGGTTTTTTTTTTTTTTTTTTTTGCCTTATTTTGCAGCTTTGGTTTGCCCCCTCCCTTTTACCCCCCAGTGCCCCCAACGATTCATGAGTATGCCTTGCATGAGTCTTGATCTACGACATCATTTGAATGCCCACCCCTTTTCCCTACTTTCATACGATCCAATGTCAGCGCTGACGGCGACACCTTGTTCGTTGCTCCCAATTTTTTGTCTTTTACACACCCGTCCTCTTCCTTTTTGTGCTTAGTTACGACCCCCATATGGAACCATCCACTCCGGATCCTCCCTGCTTATGTCAACAATCACTTCCCACCCTCTTTTATCTGCTTTATTTACGAACCCAAAAATGCCTCGTGACTTCCAATGGTCGAAATGCCCACCTGTGGTCTGACTTCACTCACAGCCGACTTATGTCCAGGTGCAAACCTGAAACCCTTTTTCTCCCATTTCCGCCCCTTATCACTTTCCCATTAAATGGCGGTTCCCCATTATTCCGTTTCCGCTTTCAAATCCCCTAGTTCGATGCTTTCCCCCCGAAATCTTTTGCATCTCCTGCCCTCTTTTTCTGATTACCCCCCCCTCCACCAAAATTTTCCTTTGCTTTTTTGTGTATAAGTGTCTTCTGAGCGCTCAGAATTTCTCCCCTACGACCGATGATGTCCCCCCTAAAGTCAGCCACGTTTCTCAAGCATTTCTGCCGTGTTTCTAAATCAATCCCAAACCTTTTAACCCCGGTGAACCCTGTTCCCTTAGTCCCCTGTACCCCTCAAAGCGTTGACACTAGCTTTCAGGTTGCGCTTTTCCCCCCCCCCCATACTACTTTCCAATTCCATCTGTTGTAGCCAAGTGTGCTTCGGATTGATCCCTGCCCGTTTTATTATCTCCCAACCCAGGTCTCCCGTCATCCCCGCAGATCGAAGCGTTTATGATTCCACCAGACTTTTATAAGTTGGCGTACCAGTTTTTTTTTTAAAAGAGCCCTGTTTTTCCCCCCTCGATTTTCTATTCTTTCCACAGCACCTTTTCCACACATTCGAGGCAAAAAGTGACCTTTGTTTCTTCCTTCCTTCCCTGCTACTTTCCTCCTTCTGACGTTTCCCCTTGCATGTTACTCCTCCCCCCTGTACCCTCCCCAATACCACTTTTCTCCCCCTGTTATTTATTTCCCCCCACCACCCACATCTGACCATCCATTTGCCCCCCCTGATACCCCCCCTTATCTGTAATTGGTGGACCTGCACTTGTTTGTTGACTCGGCTCCCCCCTGCGATGTTTTTCCCTCCCCTGGGCTACCTTTCTCTTCCACCCCTTAATCTTGGCCTCGTCTCCCCCCCATTTAACATCTCAATGTTTTCGGCTGTTCCTGCCCTCCACTTTATTCTCCGGACTTTGCTTTTTTTTCATTGTTTCATAACCGGATTGACCCCACCTTAGGAAGACAGTCTTGTTACCACACTTTACTACCTTGCAACCCCCCCCCCCCCCCTATTGCTACCAAACAGCCAGGAAATTTTCCGATGTCCCCCTTATTACCACCCTCTCTAGAACTTTTCGTTTTCTTCAAATTTCTTTTTCTCTCCCCTGGTCCCCCCCCCTTCCCTCTCTCTTTAACTTTCACCAAAATCTTTTCCCCCCCCTACCATCTGGTGCTGTGATCCCCAACTTAGTACCCCTGATCCAATTTCACTTGGCTACGAACCTCTCCTCCTCCATCTTGTCCCTTTAACTCTTTTTTTATCACCCTTTGCCCCTCCCTTTCTACCTTCCCACTCCCCCCCACATTATATTTTCGCTCTCGGCGTTCCTACGTCCCCTCTACAGCCTGAAAAAGTACTTCATCTTCTGTGTAATTTCCAAACCTGCCGTTTTCATCTCTCTTTTAATTGTTTTTTTTGTGAGAGATGAAACTTTGACATTTTGGTTTTTAGTAGCTTTCCTCCCCTTTTCCCTTGACCTTTTTTCCTTCTGTCCCCCCTCCAGTCCTCATTGTTCCCTGCCCCGGAAGTTCACCTGTTTTGTCTGGCTTAAGAACCTTTGCAAATTAATGACTTCCCCCCCCAACTCGTTCCATCATCTTTGCGTCAGCTCGATGACCCAGTTTTGAACTTTCATCCCACTCCTTGCTAATATTACCCACTACCCTTTTTTCATTTCTGCCCCCGCCACCCCAGATGATTACCCTTTGTACTTTCCCAAAGTTAAACTAATGCCTGCCCAAGTCCTCATTCGTTTTGCCTCCCTAAACTCTAATGGTCCCAGTTTTCCCCTTCCTGGACATTTATCCCTTATTTTCTGTAGATTTTACTTCCCAGTCATGCAACCGTGCCTTTCTGCCATGCTTCTTCTTCAACTTTTGTTTTTTGGCGTCCCGTTGACACCCCAAAATACCCAATGCCGGAACGACTTAGATTGTCCCTTGGATTTCCAAGACATACTTTTCATTGTCTGATGGTTCCTTTTTTTCACCCCCTGTCCCTCTCCCCGTCAGGACCTAATTCTTTTCCATGGCAAAACAGTACCCCTTGGAACTTCCCTGTTGCCTTTTCCGCACCGTCCCAACGAAGCATTCTTCAACAAATCCTGTTGCTGGCTCTGTTGCAGAGGCACCTTTTTTTCTGGGAAGTCCCCCATTCCCCCCTATATTTGAATCATCGATGGTGTGTTGTGTCAGGTTCGCTGTTCCCCCGTAACAAAGTCTGTCCTCCCATTTCCCGTCTGTCATCACCCCGCACTTTTTTCCTTCCTCACAGTTCCTTTACGACGGATGTAATTTTCTCTCAACTCAACCCCCCCCCCCTGCTCCTTTTTCCACTCCTTCCAATCCTCGATCCTGTGCTTTCTAAAACTTCGAACCGACTCCAGATGTTCCCCCCTTCCTTGGTGTGTCAATCCCGACTTCTATTCTTCTGTGACTTGATCGGATCCTTATTGTATGTTGTCCCGAGCCGAACTCATTCTGCTCCTCCTCCGCCTCTCAAACTTCAACCTTATCCTCTTACTGCCTATACCAGTTTAACCCTTCCTGTTCTTCCCCCCCAAAGAATTGTTTCGACCCTTGTTCACACTTTTTTTCCTATTCCCACCCCTCCCCCTTGTCACTTTTAAGGGTCAAATTAAAATCGTGGTCTTGCAGCCTGCCCCCAGCCCCAAAGGCGTGAACCCCTTTCGTTCTTTTTGATTTTATTTGCTGATCTGTCTTTGATGTCTAACTTCTCCGACGCGAAGACCCTCCCCCCCCCATTCAAATAAGTTAGAATTCTGTACCCTCCTATTTTTGGTGTATATAAGCAAAATCGCCTACCCAAAATTCATTTTTCCCCCCCGACCTTCCCCGAAAAATTTTTCGTCCTTCCAGGGTGATTTCAATCCGAATCTGGACCTTACCTGTGCCATGGGTGGGTCACTTTTCTCGTTCCTTTTTTGATCCCCGGGCGACACATTTTCTTTTTCCTTTACCCTCCGATCCTGTGTTTTTTCCCCCTTTTTCAACGTTCGGTCAAAGCGACAGTTGTTGTCCCATACGCACGACCCTGGTTTCTTTTCTTTTACTGCAGTCCTCTTGATTTTTTCCCCTTTAGTTTTGACCCTTCATATCCTTTTTACCCCTCTTTCGTCCTGTCCCCCCCCCAAATCCCTCAAGCAAATGGTATCGTCTTTTTTAGCACCTGCCAACCCCTGTTCCCCTTCCCCCCCAACCTCCCCACTTTTTCTTCTTCCTGAATTAATTTTTATAGTCCCCTGTATTCACTGATTTCCGGATTTAACCTTGGTCTATGCCCCTTGACCTCACTTTTCCCCCTCTTGTTTCCCTGTTCACGGTAATAATTTGATGTTTGCAGCGTGCCCAGCTGAATTTCGGGAGCCCTCATTCTATGAGATCATTTCGTTTTTTTGCAGCCACAAAAATTTGTAATGTTTTAATTGAGTAAATTAGCAGATCCCCCCTCTTGTGTTTGAAATTTCCATTTGACATGTTACGGCCTGGACGGACTCCCCCTGACCCTGCCCACATTTCATTTGAGTTGATCTGAGCAACTCAACCCCCTAGTTCCCTTCAGCTCTAGTACATTTTTTTTGTCAAGTGATTCAACGTGCCCCTAGAACTTACATTGACTCCATCGACATGTTCCCCCTTTGAAATATTTTCTGTCCCCCCCCCCTTCGTTTCTGCCGTTTCGTTCCATTCCTTGCACAGTTCACTCCCCCTTTTCCACAACTTCCAAGTCTTCCCATCTATTAACTTTTTTCCCCCCCTCTGCGTCATCTCATTTCTGGTCCATCAAAACACTATGTTTTCGTTGTCCAAACCCCCCCCCAAGTTTATCGCAATTTTCCAGCTTTTCTTGCTTCACCTTCTTAACAACCCTCCCTTAGTTCTAATTTGTTTTGACCATTTTACAAAAACCCCTTGATGTTGATTTCTATTCCCCCTTTGAGAAAAACACTTCTTTATAAACATTTCGAAGTTTGTTAAAAGTGGATTGTAAAGGGTCGCCTTCTATCTCTTGAGTTTTTTCCTCCCCCCTTCCACATCTGCGTAATCCTCCCGATTGTGTTATCTATGTTAAACACAACCCCCCTTCCATACCTTTGAGAAAATCTATACCGTTTTCACTCAGACAAACTTTCTTTAACCCCCTCTTCGACAATATGTCCCCCCCCCCCCCAGTTTGGCCCTCCCTTCCCCCCACCCTTCCCGAGAATTTCCCCATGTTTGCACCATAACCTCAATTCAGGCTTGTTTACAATACCTTTTTCTGAAGGCCCTTTCCCATCTTTTTCTCTAACACTTTTCCCCTCCCTTTTACCTGTCCCCCTGTTTAAAAGTCCTCCTAGTTTGATCTTACTACTATGGCCACCTTTTTTCCCTTTCCTTGTCAGTAGGCCGTTCTTTCCACTGTAGGTGGCTTGTGACTCCCCTTTTGCAATAACGGTCCGGACACATACATGGCCGCTCGAGGCCATGTCCCCCTTCTGTGAGCCTCTTCTTTTTAACTTTACCCTTTGTATCTTTCGGTTCACAAGAAACTTCGAGATTCTGCTCTTCCCCTTGGGAATTTCCCCCCCCCTATCCCCATCGCTGAACCGCTCCAAGTCCCCCGTTTCGTGGTCGTCCCTGTCCTCGCAAGTCCACATGTACCCTTTCCAACACAGAGCGTTGTTGTCCTTAGATCTTAGATTTCCCCTGCCCTTTACACCCCCTCCCCTTCTTGCAACAGACCAGGAATTTTCTTAAGAGAATGCTTAGCGCCCCCTTTCGTTCCTTGCACCAACTTTTGGGTCCCAATCCCCTTTCTGACCGTCTCACATTGATTCCCCCCTAGTAGTGCCTGAATAACTTGTTTTCGATAATCCCATCTTGAAAAATGGCAACTCCCCCCTCTCCTCCTTTTCTAATTTTCTTCCTGTCCAAGTTGCGAACCTGGTGAGGTTGTCTTAACTTTCCATTTTGATACGACAAACCTAACTCTAACGTTTTTTTGGCTCGTTTTCTTCAGCCTTACAATCCTTTCTTTCCCAACGTTCAGTCGGACTTCCCCCCCATTGATGCTATGAATAATTGCCTTAACCCCCCCTTCCAAATTTCCCTTTTAATACGACACATTTGTCGTCTGTATCCCATTTTTTCAGTCCTGTTTTCCCTGGTCTGAACAAACCCTTGTGTCGGTGGACACTTCCCCAATTTCGCCCCTTGGCAACTAACCACTCCCTTCCCTGATGTTACAAACTGAACCCTTTTTACGTCCCTAAGATTTAAGTTGGAAGCCCCACATCTTTCGCGACTCCCACGACTGGTCTCCTATTTCGGACACTCCTTGATCCGATTTTTAATACCCCCGCCACCCACCTATTCTTTCTTTCTTGTATTGTTCGTTACTCTTTTCTTTTATTGGGCTTTCTTATCCCTCCTTAACATCACATAACGTCACTCTAGCAAATCCCCGCTTCATACACTTTCTTCGACTTGGTTGCTTTTTCTGTTGTATCCCAAGACCTAACCCTTACCCAGGTCATTTTCCAGTGACCATTTTTTCCTTCCGCACCCTAGTGTGTCCCATTAACCTACTTTCTTTTTCTGAACCGACTAATAATTTTGTACTCTTTTACTTTATCTTTTTGCTTTTTTCTTATGTGAGTTCCCCGGCCGTCGGCTTCCCAATATCAGGTTCCGAGACCGTTCACAGCAGTATATGCATTCGTTTACGACCCATTCCCTGGCCACTCTTTTGGTCGTACAACTGTTCTAGTTTAACCTCGCACTTTTCCCGATGTTTATCTTCGGGTCCCCCATTTCCCAGCAGTGGGCCTCCGCCCAATTCGAGCGTTTGGAAATGTGTCCATTAATTGTCTCTTCCTTCCCCGTACTCTGACTCCCCCCCCTTCCGTGTTCCCTGGGATAATAGATCTACCTGACCCCCAAACACAACTTTTTCTGAGACCGTTACCCCCTCTTTTAGTAATGTTGAGCTGGAACCTCCCTCCCACCCCTTTCAAACCCCTTCACTTTTCAATGTTACCTCTTACCTTTGTTGAACTTTCCCCACTCGTCTATTGTTCAACTTGTACGAACAAGTGCCATTGATGTTTCTTCGAGTTTCGTCCTGGTTCCCCCAAACCTTCCTTGAAACCGTCGCTTTCCTTTTCCCTCCCCATTCGCGTCCCGGCCTTTATTTTTGACTCGGAAGAAATCAATGCAAAAAACTTTTTTCTGGCGAAGCTTTTTTTTCATTTACCCCTTCCCCTTGAATATCTTTCCTGGTTCCCCACCTTCTAACCTTCACGGGAGTCTTCACCCCCGTTCTAAAAGTTTATGCACGCCTTTCATTGAGTGAACAACCTCCTTCTTGTTCCTTGTTCCCCCTGGGTCCTCTCTTCCTTTACCTTTTCCCCCCACCCACCCCCCTATCCATCTGGTTTTCTTGTGTCAAGATATGTCAGATGTTGGCAATTATTCTGACCCCCCCAGTCCCTGTACTCCTTCAATTCCCTCCGAACCCAAAAACTAGTGTAAATGGCAATCTTTGTCTATAACTGTCCCTCGTCCTTCAGTCACAGATCTATCTCGGCGTTACACCTCTTCAGCCTTCCCTTGAAACCCTTTTGACCGTTTCTGTTCCCTCTACCCCCCCCAACACTGCAATGTCTGATTTTCCTCCGCCTCCCTTTTTTTTTGCTTCTCCGATGTACCATTATTTTTTGTTATATCCAATTTCCCTCTTACTTTAATGTCCCGGACGGCTCCTCTCCTCTGTCACTTTGAGCCTAAGAGGAATAGTGTGGCAAATCTCAGTTCACCCCCTTCCCTTTTTCCCCCTAAAAAGTTTAATTCCTCTTTTTCTGATTCATCTTTTCCTTCTTAAGCCCAGGTTACGTACCCTCCTTGCCCCTTTCCTCTAAACTACATGGATCCCCCCCGACCCGATGTCTCAATTTTCCTTTCTTTATTTCACCCTTTCCTATTCGTCCCTCCCCCCTTTTTTCTACTCGCACCATTTTTAAACTTTCCCACTCAAAATCTCTCTATTTGCGTTAAATTTTCCTAGTTGATTCCCACTTTTGGTCTTCTCTTTTACATGCCGCTAACCGTTAATCAGTTTGCCCCCCCCCCCCCCCCCAAAGCTTTTTCTCCCTAACATTTTTTTTCAATTTTCTGCCCGCTTGACCCCAAACTCAAAATAACAAGCATTCAAGCCGTGAGTTTTTCTTTAATTTTCCCCCCTCGCCTTTTTAATTGATGCTGTTTTCTGTGCCACCCGCGACTCCTCCAGACTACATATGAAGTCACAACCTTTTTTCGTAAACTGTGGTCAATTAAATTTCCCCCCCAACTCCTTTCTTCAACCCCAATCCTCATCCCTTTTTTGGGGTGAGATTTTTTTTCCCTCGGTTCCTTTTTCCCCAGTCACCATTACCACTATAAAGGTCGATCAGCGCTTTTTATGGACCCCCTTCCCGCGTGTCCCCCCCCATTACGTGAAACATGTCCCCTTGCGTCATTATCAACTGGTTCAAATTTATTGTTTACGATCCCCGCCCTTGTGTCACAATCCAACTTTTCTCCTTTTTTGACAATCCTCCCTCAATCGCGGAGACGGTTTCGGATAGAACCCCTCCGCACCTTTCAACACTTTTTTTCCAGAATACCCATCCCTTGCTTTCTTTCTTTCCCACTTCCGATCCAGATATGTGCACTTCCCCCAAACTGGCCTTGATCCATCGCACACTTTTTTTTTCAACTTCTTCGCTTCTTTCTTAACGTATCCCCCCCTTATTACTTGTTTAATTCCCCTTCAACCGTCCAAGAAGTTCGAAATGTTCACATTTTTCTATGTCAACAGGACCCCCCTGTTTTCGGTTTTACTCAACATTTCTTTCGTTCTTGAGATTTCCCAGCCATACCCCTGGACTGTTTTTCTTTTCGCTTGAGTTTTGTCCGATTTGGGAGTTTCGTTGGTGATCACTTTCCCTTTCTCGATCCCTTACCTAATTGGTTACCAACAATTCCAATCAAGCATGAATCATCCTTTGCTCTTTTGTAGATACCCCCCCCCCCCCTATCCACATTTCTTTCGACAGATCCCAGTCACAATTCCTTTTTTTTTCCGTTTAAATACTGTTATTGGACACGCGTTGCACTTCCTCTCAAGCCCTATGTCCTTGTTCTGGGAAAGTTGATTTACACTGGACTCTTGAACTGTTTAGTCCTTCCCAATAGAAGAGGATGGTTTCTTTTCAGAACGCACAGTTTTACACCTTTTTCCCCTCTCGTTGTGAGACACGCAGATTTGTTTGCGGTGTTTTCAATGCAATTTTATGCTTTCCACCCCTTTCCCCTTTCGCATTCCATTTCCCGTTTTACATCTTTGTTTTTCCTAAAAAATCAGCCACACCCACAAATGGTATCGTTTAATCAAATGGCCCCCCCTTGTCTCAACCTTCACCATTGTTTCACTTCCTCGCTTATCGAACAGAACCCCCTCTCTCTCTTCATGGCTACCCCCTTATTACTATAGCACCCGTGACATCCTTCCTTTCACACTTTTAATCCCGTTTTTCCTTGGTCCCTATCCTTTATGTTTGCCTCTGGCCCCCAGTGCCTGTCTATTCTTTTTTCGTTTGCATTCCTTGATCTCATTTCCGGTTCCCATACATTCGGTCCTTTCCCCCTGCCTTCTCAGATCTCTCATCACCCGATGTTTCCTTTCACTCTTCCAGGACGGCCGGCGATTATCCTCTCCCCCGCCCACCACTCGACTGGTTCTTTTGCTGAACACCCCCCTTGTGCCTCACAACTCAGCTCTGAAGGTGGAATTGACCCTGCACCTCCCTCGAACGGGATTTCCTTTACCCTTCCATCGACCCTTACCTGGCCCTCTCCCTTCGATCCTTTTACATGATCCTTCCCCCTTCCGCGGAATGCAACAAATTCACCCACTTCGTTCCCCCTCGCATTCCCTAACCCATAACCTACTCCTCTCCCCTTCGTTTCACAATTTTCACCCATCCTGCTTTCTAATGAGTGATATAACCCAGATTCCCCATTGTCCGTGGTTCCAACACCAACCCAAAAACTAATTAGAGGACCCTCTTTTTACTTGCCTTCATACTTATTCCCTTTCCCCCCTCCTGAGTCTAGCCTTTTCCATTTGGTACCATATTTCCCTTAATTGTGTTGAGTGTGAGTGTGTCAACCTAGACCACCCCCCTTCTGATCACTCTTTGGTTTCCACTCAAGTTTGTATTAACCTTTCTGATAGCTTGTCACCTCCCTCCTCTTGCTTTGCCTTGCACCATCTCTCTCTTCAAACTTAGTTTGTTTTGAGTCTCTCTTCCAACGTGAACCAAAATAATAGAGATCAGAGTTTTTTTCCTGACCTCCCCGCCCCCACTTTAAGACCCTTTCGCAGCGTTCCTTTGACCCTATTTTTTTTCACGTTCCCCCCACCTTCGACCTCCCCCCATGAAATGAAATGATCGTTTACCCATGGTCACCCTCCTCTGAAACGCATTTGTTTGTCAACAAGTCCCTAAACACAATCTTTGGCATTTTTTTCCCCCAACCCCTTACCCTTTTTTTGTTTAAACATTACACCCCACAACCACTTCGTTTAATCCCCCCCAGTCTGCCCCGTTCTTGCCAAAGCACACTACTTCTTGACGAATGTTTTTCCCCCCTTAGTGTTAAACCTTTTCTCCCATTCCTTTTTGCCTTCAATGCAAGTGCACCAATGTGTTCATCTCCCTCCTTTTTTCGTCGGTCCACTCTTCAGTACTTAACAGTTCCATTTCGGGTGCGTCCCCCCTTCTCCCCACTCCCCCCTTTTCCGGTCTTGATTCCTAGGTGAGTTCTTCCTTCTCTCCTTTCTACCAGATGTTTTCTTCTTGTCTTGTCCAATTAAGTACACTTCCTAGGAACGTCAAGCTTTTTGAATATCCTTTCTCCCTCCTTTTGCTGCCCATTACCCTGGAATTGGTCAACCCAATGAAAACCCCCTTTTGGCAACATGCTAAATTCTTTTAGCGACCCCGTATCATGCGCATTTTCCCACTTTGCACCATCCTTGTATGAAAGTCACTAAACCCATAGTCCTTCATGAACGTCACTTTTTTTTTCTTATCCCTCCTTTGTGCCCTTTTTAACCCTCCTACTTTACAGTGCTAAAAAATGTGAAGCAGACTTGTAGACAATGGTTATGGAATTTTTTAAATGACTCACCAGACTTTTTACCAGTTTTGAAGTTTTTATTAATTTTCAACATTCACCCCACAACCGTTGATATTTGCAGTATGCATGTCTTCTTTCTGTAAACCACTCATATGATGCACCGTCCACCCCTTTTGAACTTTACTACTACCAAATTTTGTTTTCGCGATGAATTCCACTGGGCCCCCCTTTTAAACCATTTTTTTTACCTAACTTGCACACAGCCCATTTTGGTGTTGCAACAGTCACATGTTCGATCATTGTAAGCCAATCCACCCACATCACGATCCACCTTTCTCAACCTTTCATGCTTGATTTTCCCTAAGAGGTATTTCCATCCGACCACATATTTTTCGCGAATCCAAGAAGTTTTTTTTGTCCTTTTTTCTTCCCTCCTTTTTGCCGATTTGCTTACACACAGGATCCCCCAAATCTATTTCCTATATAGATTTATTTTTATCTTGTCTTCTGGCGTTAGGAAGAACTTGAGCACTCCCTACCTCGATCAACCCCACCAGATGTTAGCCTTTTATGTCTCCGTATCCTTCCCCCAACTTCACCCTGACCCTTTTTAACTGTGACCCGTTTTTTAGTTGTGTTCCCCCCCCCCATAGATACCCAATCTTTTAAAACCCTCTTGTTCCGGTTTCTGCTCTCCCCCCCCTTCCTAATTTTCACGGCTGTAGCCCTTCCTATTTACGTCTTCCCTTTGTGCGTCTGTTCGTCAAGGAGTCGGCGGAAAAATTCCCCCCCCAATCTCATTTCCTCAGTTAACAGTCCCACTAGCCCGTCGTATCTGCAAACGCCTTTGTGCCCCCCCTTTTTTAGTAAAGGTTTCTAGTTTATAGCAGTATCCTCTCTTGTATTATGGCCCCTTCCACCGTTTTTCATTTGAGCCCTCCCCATCTGATGTCGTCATTTCATTTAGAAGACATTCCTTTCCTGAATCCACATTTGACATTTTTTTCTTTTCATTATGATGAATCTCCCTGACACCAAAGCCCCTTGATTTCCCTTCCCCTTATTTCTTTTGTCCCCCCTACTGTGGTCACCAACAGACCCCCCCCCCCAACTTTGTAACTTTGTGGGTACTCGTTTGAATTATCTCCCCTTCCATCCCCCCTTTACCCCAGTGACTCCCATTTTTTCCCCTTTCTGATGAAGGTCGAATTTGCCCCCCCTAAACCAATAAGCTTCGCTTTTACTGACTTCACTTCGCTCCCTTCCTTTTATTTTTGAGTTGGTTCTCAGAACCCTTGACAACCCACCCCCCAACTTTCCTTGCACCCCCTTTTCCCTTTGAATCTGATCCTTACCTACCCTGACCAAGGCGTAGTTACCCGACTCCTCCCCCTATTTTCTTGATTCCCACGCCTATTTTCGACCTGCCGTACGATTTTTCAAAATCCTTTTCCCCCAAATTTCCCGTGATGTCCAGTCAATTCACCTTCGTTCGCGACGGCCCTATTCGTATTTCCACGGTCCACTGGAATAATCCGTCAAACGACCTCCCCCCAATGAAATAACAGTTTCGAACAATCTCAGCAAAAACACCCCAAACCACGACAAAGTCAACCAAACATCACACAACGTCACCTTGCCGTCAGTTCAAATTCCCCAAAGCACACACAGAAACGCAAATATACCCTCAGCGGACGCCACCACAACGCGCTCTCTTAACAGGACCTACAGACCAATCCATGTCCCAGACTATCCTATACCAACCATATGATATCCCCCCCCCCCCCCCCGGAAAGTTTTCTACCTTACCGTGTTGGCTCTCGATGAAACACTTTTAGTGGTTCTTCATTTTCCCGTCCTCTTACCTTTAAACCTTTTTTCTTCTGTACGGAAGAGATTTTTCAACCTCGACTCCTAGGAAATGTGAGGACTTCAATGCAAGTTTTTCCCCAGACTTCCTACAACCCCCAGGTTCCAGTACCACTATTCTCGTCCGCTTTGTAATTTCGACTTACTTTACCAACACTAATACTCCCCTCCCCCTGCAAAACTTCTTTTTTTCATTTTTGGGTACCTTCTAAACACTCCCTGTCTCGCACATTTTTTGATGGCAATCCCATCATAATTTTAGTACCTTAACTTCTTGGGTTTTCACATCCGTCTCCCTTTTCCTGTCTCTTTTTTTCATGCCCGTATTCAAGCAAGTTTAATGAAACCAGCCTTCCCCATTTTGTGTTATCCCCCCTTTTCTGCAGAACCCCCCCCAAAAAACCACTGCCGTTCCCCCTCTGAACCAGTTCCAAAGCCCCATCTTTCCCCTTTTATGGTGATATTGGGAAATATTCTACCCAGAATACTCATCATTACTTTGAACCATGTCTTTCATCAAATCTTTCCTGTTCAGCTGAAAACCCCGCCCCTGTCTTCAACCACAATGTCAGTCATTTTTTTTTTTCTCTTTTGAATTTTATGTTTCACAGGGGAACCCCCAACACTAATCTTTTAAATTGTTTGCTCCCTCCTCCTGTTGTGTTTGACCTGCGATCTCTCTCCCATTCCTCCCTGTTCTTTAAAGTCCCCCAAGGATATATTTCATCTCATTCCTTCAAACAGTCACTTTCCCAGAGCTTTGCTTCTTCCCCCCCAGGTGCTACTGTGTCAAATCATAGCCCAATTCTCGGAGATTTAGCGACTAACCCCTAGAACTACTCCCCCAATCTGTGTACAAAAATGGTGCATCACCTGATTGCTATTGATTTCATTCTCGGATCCCCTGATTTTAGTTTGAGGCCGCCCCACCCTGCATTGACTTTCGTCCAGAGCACAAATGCCCCCCGGTATCCCCCAAAATTCCTACATATTATTGTTCTATCCCAATTGCATGTTTAACGCGTTTATTCTGTCCACCCCTTGGCACGTCAACTGTTACTTTTACCTAAAGTTTTGCTTCTTTGAAAGGCATCCATGTCCCCCCTTCCCCGTCGACAAGTGGCTGCTTTCTATGTTTAGTGTCGTTATGTCGTCCAAATTTTCAGCTCCAGAAGACCTGACCCCCCACAATAAACTTTCCCCCTCTGAAGATTTACCCTAGTATTTCTTTTTATGACCCCCCAAATCGATCCCCCCCCCCTAGTCCACTTTTACCTCGTTCTGCCGAAACCTATGTTGATGGAAAGCGGAAATTATATGTGACCCTTTCCGAATCCTTGGTGAGGGAAACGTGTGGCGTTTACACTGTCTCGCCCATTTCGTTTCCTGGACAAGAAGATGTGATGTGAGTGAGTAAGACACCCTTTTCACCTTTTTCTATACCCCATTGTCAGCCCCCGTTCCAACAAGTGTTTTCCCCCATACTGCAGCTTTTCAGGTGCGGTGATCAATTGTACCCTCTCCCCATGGCATTACTCGATCCTTTTTCTTTTTTCCTTCGTAATAAACACTAAGCCAAACCCAACTTTTTCGTCGTTGTCCCTTCCCAAATTTTCTAAAAAACAAGGCTGACCCCACCTTACCCTCTTTCATTAGCTAGTTCTCGCCTTCCAGTGATTCCATTCCAAGGTGATGTATCTCGAACAGGACCTCATATTACCCATTGTGGTTTGCTTTTCCCTGTTCATACCAGTGATTTGAACAGTTTGCTCCCCCACCGCTCGTTAGTTTGGTTTGAACAACACGCCTTTTCTCTGTCTATGTCGGGTTCTTTGCCCCCCCTCCCTCCACCTTAGTAATTTGACTTTGCAGTCTCATCATCCCCGCTATGTGGAAAGTTGTGATGGATTGTCCTTCATTGACCTCTCCACTGGTCCTTCCTGTTTTTTTTTTTTTTTTTTTCCCCTGATTATCGCCTACAAGCACACAACCTAATTTATCGGAACAGTTCTGGGTATGTGACCGAACCCCGACCCGAACTCCGAATTAGCTGACCTTTCCATTTCCCTGCGCCAGCGTGATGATGCCCCTCAGTTTCCACTGACCTTCTTGAGCACCAGAAGTCCCTGCTGTTTTTCACAGAATTTACCCTTTAAATTTACCTTTTTTTACTCCTTCTCTTTGACCACAAATTGGCCATCCTCGGCGTCATTATTAGTCTATTTTTCTTTTACCTTTACTTGGTCCGTGTTTAACCCACCCCCCAAAACCCCTTTTGAGCAATTTTTTTATGCTATCCGCCTTTCCAATTTACCTGGCCCCACTCCTTTTGATATCTTGCCATGGTTCCTAGTCTCTTCATTTTTTTCATGGTGATGTTGAGAGAGTGGCACAACTTCTCCAAACAAATAGTTTTACTTTTTTCAACTCCTTTTGTCTTTAACCCCAAGTTGCGTGAGGTTTCAATCTTTCTCTTGTGAGATAATTTTGCTTTTTTTCTTTTTCCCACATCTCTCCTTTCCTAATCACCGGTGGTGGAGATTTTCAACAAGATGATATATCGAGAGTTTCACTCTCCTCCTCTCCGCCCTTTCAGACAAACCCTTTCTTCCACTCTTGATCAGAAATATGTTCTCCTTTGACACTCGACCCCCCAACCCCCTTCCCCCCTTACCTGACCTCTAGTACCAATGGTTCCCAATATGAAGCTTTTTCACACACTTTCCAATCCCGGAACAATCTGGTTCTTCCCTAACCCTTTACACGTTTTGTTTTTTCCCCACGTTACACCTCCCACGTCCTATTTATAGTCCCCCCTCTGATGACGTTGATGGCAAATTTTCCGTCATGCTTTCATGAGGTCTTTTTTTTTAAAATTTTCGTGCCTCGATTCAAGCATTGATCAAGTAATTTGTTTCCCACTCGGCCGGATTTAAGCATCGATTTCTCGGGTCCCAGGTAATCGGTACCTTTCTCTGTACCGTTCAGCTTTCTTGCGGTCTTTCAAATCCCACTTGTCGTTTAGCTTCGTTGATGGCACTTTCTTGTGGGTTTGGGTCTCTCCCTCTCCCTGCTTCCCACTGCACTTTGTCGTTGAGTCGTGGCAGTGCCAATTCCGTCCCCGGTTTCACGCCATTTAACCCACCCTATTTTTACTAGATTCCTGGCTCACTCCCGTTAAACCCATTTTCCTGCTTGCACCCCTCACCCTGACATTATCGAAGAGTCAGGAGTTAGTTATCATCGTCGAGTTCGGGCCCCCTCACTGATATGGTCCCCTGCCACCCTATTCACAACATAGTGCTTGAATTTAGACTGGTGCGACTCTACATCATTTGTGACTGCCCCCAGTTTTCCCCCTCTCCAGTTGCCCTCACCAACCTGGCTAATTGAAGTCGACTCCGCCTGGTTCGTTTGAGACAATGGCAGGTGATACGAAACCCGCTTCCAGTTTTTTGTGCTTCGTTTTTTCTCTTTCCACCACTCCTCTTTCCACCCCAACTTGGATAGGAAGTACTGCCATGGGCTATGTACAACGACCTCACCTCACCCTCCCATGATTTTTGTAATTTACGACCACCTTTTTCGCTCTGAATTCCCAATGTTTCTGAACTGTTACATTGTGTGCCTCCTCCCCCACACCTGCATTTTCTTTTTCCCAGTTGGAATTTTACTTTCGATCCTCTCCACCAAAAACATCCGATCAAGCCTCCCAATGGCCATTCTTACGTTCCCCTGACTTAGCCTTCTTCCACTGCCACCTCTTTTCTCCTCTCCCCAGAACACGAATTTTTAGGAATGCTTGGCCCTATTTTGGCATCGATTTGTACCCGATCACCCAACCTATCTTATTTTTCCCTTTTGCCTTGAATTTTAGGGTTACTCTTCCTCGCCAATCAACCCCCCCCCCCCGCCGAGCACATCCTCGAGTCCCCCCGTCTCCCCCAACCCGTTCTCCCTTTATTCAGTGATGCTGTCTCTGCCAGAAGCAAATGATCTCACTTTTCCCTGTGTCTTGCCCTTTCCCTCCCGTTGGACCAAGCTCATTTTTTTAACCTGCGACCCCTTTGTGACGGTTTGCATGACGAACCACTCACTTCTGGTACTTTACTGAAAGTAAGTTAAGTGAGCGAGGCCTTCTTAGTCGGCAGTTGCTACCTTGCTAGTCCACATTCACATACATGCTTTTTGACCACGATACGTTCCTCAGACTCCTTTATTTTATCCCCCCCCCCCCCTCGTGCAAAAGTTTTTTTCCCTCACCAAAGTGTGAGCTACTCCCCCACGTTCTTTTTTAGCTCAAAGCGCGCACTTTCCGTTCCTTGTCGTTTGGTCCCACTTCGCCCCTTTTCCCTCTCGTTCACTTAGAGCTCGTAGTGAACTGTTTCCTCATTAATTTGCGTACTTTTTTTTGACATCTTGATTCTTCATTGATGCATGGTAAGGATACATCGACCCTGACCCTTCCCCCCCCCCCTCGTGAGGGACACGTTCAAATATCTAGTACACCCCGCGGCGACAAAATTCCCCCCCTTACCCCAACAATTATTTGTGCAATCCAAACCAACAACAAAATTAAACACAACCAAGACCACACACCAGGAACATATGCAGCATACACTTTGTACGAGTGCCCATCAATATACCTTCGTGTTCCTTGCGAACAGGAACCCAAGCTTTTTTTTACCCTACACTAGTGTACAAAAGCTACTTTTCAATTTTCATGATGAGGGTCTATCGACTCAACCGCCTAAGTCGCCTTTTTTGCCCCCCACCCAATTCCTCCCCTTTCATTCTGAGTTGACTTGAAACCCCCACTCAACTTTTCCTCCTTCCGGCATTTTTATTTTTGAGTTCTTCTCCCTGACCCGCTCAAACAACATTTT
>Ga0179591_1380356_pt1 | contig 18135 bp, 13 predicted proteins | sample CZOMad2_1_08_16f_FD_182891 | JGI IMG/M metagenome (GOLD analysis project Ga0179591, IMG submission 182891) | Vadose zone soil fungal communities from Angelo Coast Range Reserve, California, USA - CZOMad2_1_08_16fungal (PacBio error correction) | ecosystem: Environmental > Terrestrial > Soil >... | reverse complement strand
TGGGGGTCCCCCAGGAGGAAAGAGCTTTTTAACGACCATCCTTTCTTAAAGAAGGAGCCTGTATAGTCTCAAAAACTCTCTCTGACAGATATTTCCGAGAAAGAACTTGCTTCCCCAGGTGATAGAAGAATTTTTGCCCCCCTACCATATCTAAGAAGTTCTCCCCCCGAGATTGACGATGACTCGGCTTGCCTCCCACCGTTAGTGGAGTCCCCCTACTTGCTCCCTCTCGAATGAATGATCGTCGCTCGAAGCTCTAAGGCCTTTCCTTGAGAGAGGAGCGTAACTTTTGCCCCCATGCCTGTCATCGTTGTCTTCAGGAAAGATTTTCCTGTGCAACCGCCTCCTTCAGCCCTCCTGAAGAAAGAACAATCTCCTCCCTCCCTTTGTGTTTTCTCTTGTAGTGCTGCTCCCATTCTTACTTAGGGTTCCGGGGGCCAACCCTCCTTCTTCTTAGGAATGCTAAACCCCTTTACAGCTTTCAGTGTCCCGGGGAAGAGCCCCTTATGTCAGGTTGTCTCTCCCTCATCTCCTACCTCAGGCTTCTTCATCGAGATCTACCATTACTCCGGTGAAGAAATTAGGTGTTCCTCGGGCACCCGCCGCCTTCCATCGCAGACAAGATTTCCCTACGCCGTGATTCGTCTTCCTCCGAGCGTTATGCAGGAAATCCGAGATAAAAGTTGTAAGCAGATCCTGGTTCTTTCCGAGATGGAAGAGCTAGACCGTAGTCCCTTCCCCCCATGATGGCCGAGCGCTCTTACGTCAACCACCGGACCTTTCCCCTTCTAATGCGAACCCAATTCCTGAGATTAGAAATCTTTCTAAGATCTCCTTTTTCGAGACTTTGAGCGTTCTCGTCGTCCAGAGTCCCCCTTCATAGCCACAAAGATCCCTCCGGCCGCAGACGGAAGGAGCCGGCAGAAGATGATAAGACGAGTTTTTCTCCGTAACCTTTGCGGACCCTCCTTCTTCTTTAACAACTCGCCCAGAAAGCATGATTTTTTGCAGGGGCAGCCTCTACTTCTCCAATGATCCCGCCAGCCTCTTTCGCTGGACCTCCTACCCCCGATTGCCGTCTCCTGGTCGCAGAATAATTCGTCCTTCTTCCCTTCCCCTTGCCCCCAGGCGGATCCCCTCCTTCCGAAGGACCTTTAGTCACCCCCCCTCAAGTGAGAGAGTTTATAAGAGCCCAAGAAGTTCCCCCCTTCCCTTATGAAGGCCCGGTAGAACCGACCCGCGCAACTCTTATTCCCGAGCTGGGCTTTTCGGGCCTGCCTCCCGGTGTGATCTTTCTATAGTGATGTTTGGAGTGCCATGACCCCCCCTCTGATGAGTTGCGGCCGCGGGGTTTCTTCGAGTTTTACGGCCTCGACCCTATTTCCTTCTCGACGGCGGCACCACGAAGACCTCTTTAGGGTCCCCCCCCAAAGGCAGATCCTATTCGCACGGCTTCTTGTTCGCATCGTTTGCCGAGCACCCTCTCCTGGCCTTTTCTTCCGGAGCGTCGGACGCACGATTTTTTTCCCCTCTTTACCCCCCTTCATGAGACCCGAGATGTTATCTCTCCGCCCAGATGAGGAATTTTGAAGTTTGCCTCCCCGACGAACGAAAGCGCCTCGTTTACTACGAACATCCTCCTCCTCCCACATGAACGTCTTTTTTTCCTTCTGCATATAGACCCGCTGAATTGAATTCCCGAAAATGTTACGATCTTCTCAGCCTTAAGATCTTGGCGACTTGTTTTCCTTCCTTAGGAGGACTCATACTCTTCGCCGTCAGGAAGTCAGAACCAGGACCTATGATAGCCGTCCCGAGAGCTCCTCAAAGTTCTCTCCCGATCTTTTCCTTTCTCCTCAACCTCACCCTAGTCAGGGAGGCTCCCCCTTTACGAAGCCTTCCCGAGGCTGCAACAACAGTGAGAGTCTTTCCCGACGACACGGTCATACATCCTTCCAAAAGGGAGAGTACCAAACTTCTCCCCTTCTCGAGGGAAGGATTCTGTCAGTTTTCTTGATCTCAGTGTATCTCCTCCTTTCCTAGGAGCAAACCATTCAACTTTTCCACTAGGAGTCAAGAGAGAAGGCATCGAACTTTTTCAGGACGCAGAACACGTTTTTTGGTGGAAGGAGGCCGAAGAGACAATTTAAGGATTTGATTTTGCCCTCCAAAAAAGTCTGTGACCAAAGCTTCCTCCGGAGGTGTTTCAACCTTGCTGTCGATCCAAACCCCCCCCCCCCCCCCTTTTCGGAAGAAACTGCCCTCCTTTCCTTCTGACCCCCCTTAGCTCTGACTTGGCGGGCTTTTCGACGCGGCTTCTTCTGATTCCTATATCGCACCATTCCTTGCATCTAGGCTAGATGATGTCCGTTTCTTTCTCCCCCTGGAAGAGGGTTCGGACGCCTCGATGAGCCTGGGAAGCCCCTTCCCCCTTTCCTAAATGGCCCCCGGCTTCCCCCATGACGGAAATATCTCCCCCCCCTCAGCCTTTTTTCGACGTGCTCCCCCTCCATTATGAAAGGAACATTCTCAACATTCGAAGTAGGCCCTCCCCCACGGTTACCCGATAGCATTTAAATGAGACCGAGGTTTTTGAAAGCCTCCGTTCCCCTCGTGAGAGGGGCCCTCGACTTGAAGGGCCTGATTCTCTCGAGGTGAAAACAAGCTACATTTTTCGACAAACCCCCCCCAGATAGAAGCCCCCAGAAACTTTTGTAGAGAGCCTCCGGGAGCTCCTAAATCTTAGGAGGTCTGATTTCTAGGTCGTCTTACCATGAGAATAAAAGATTCCGGATGAATCAACTCTCTTCTTATTCCGGCGCCCCTCCCCCTGCTTGAGAAGATTACTCCCGGAGGAGCTCTCTTTTTTCTCCAAAGTAAACTCGGTCGAGGGTTATTCGGCCCTCACGTTCTTCCGGGAAGGGGTGCCCCTTTAATCCCCTCCCCCCTCTTTTGCGACCGTGTACGCGGTGAAGGAGCGCCCAATACACTCCGTTGTTCTTGTTGTATGTCTCCCTGGGTAAAAGCTTCCGTACACGGTTAGAATTTCTCGCTAGGAGGCACGAGTGCCCACTCGTCATTGAGACGATTTGACTCTCTCCCGGTACTTCACGTGATTGAATTTTCCGGACGACGACTTATCTTCGAGCCCGGTCGTTTCTCCCTTCTCTCCGTCATTAAGATCGGACCACCTTTCTCACAGATGCAGAGTTTCTTCTGCGCCTCTGAACGTCCTCCCGCTCCCCCCTCGACAACAAGAGCATAGACCCTTCTGTTGTGTCTCTTTCTTCCTTCTGATGTGTCGAGTACGATGCGAATTTTCTTTATAGAGGTGGGGAAAAGGATCAGACGACTCCCGTCACCGAGATGGTTTCGCGATGAGGCGTAAACGCTTCCGGATTGACTCTTTTAACACTTCTCTTTCAGCGCCCCCCTGCGATCCCCTCCCCACCAAGGCCTTGCCGCCGACGTCTCTGTCGATATTTTTCAGCGCCCCCGTCCCCCTGTCGAAGAAAAACGTTTCTCTCTTTTTCCCCCTCTTTTGTTTTTTCTCTCGTTGCAGAGACGTCCTTTCCGGGCCTCTCCCTTCCTTCCCCCGGCCAGGACTCGACGCAGCCACTCCTTATCGAGTCATTTTAGTTCTTCGAATCTTGGGAGACAGACGGCCCTTCGAACCGAGCCTCTCTACTGATGTTGGTCTAAGGACCCTACTTCTTTTGATGCACAGTCCTCGGTGATCCGTAGGTTTGTCTCCAAATAATGGAGTCTTCTCTTCAGCCAAAGGGTTCCGGGTAATCAGGAACCTACTCTTCCCGGTGGAGAGGATGCCCGTAAAACCCGAAGACTCTCGTATTCCCAGGAAACCCTTCTCTGCGAACTCCCGTCATCGTCCAAGATCCTCACCAAAACCCCCCACCCCTCCCCCAACTTGCAAACTGCCACGCAAGAAAGCACCCCCCCTCCATCCAGCCCACCCTCGAACCCCCCAGGGTCCAATCCAACACCCCACCAACGTGCGGACAAGCCGCTAGAGAAGCCCCCCAACAACTCAGTTATAACAAGCCGCCCCCCTTTCGACCACCCCACGATCTTTCCCGGAATCGTCCCTATACCACAAGAGAGTGCTGTGTACACCCGGGTCCCCCCCAGGCACTCCTATCTCTGGCCCCTAAAAAACCCACCGACGAAACCCTGATGACGTCTCCACGACGTCCCCGCCTCGGACTAGCGCCCCTGCCGGCCCGCCGCCCCTCCCCCCCACTCAGGCCGCCCCAGGACAGAACTAAGACTTTTCCGCAAGAAGACGCGAGAGACCGTACCATCCCGAGCCGCTAAGAGGGTATGTGATGGACGCTTACGACGAGAAGAAACTTCCCTTTAAGGAACTCGTACCCTATCCTTTGCCGGGCGTCTCCCTAACGGAGCTTTTTTTGGACGCACTCTGAAAGGGTAAAGACAGCTCCCGAGAGTCCCTCTTCCCTGATGAGCTAGATCCATGTCGGGCCTTCTTTTTTATTCCTTGATTTCGACAGCCCTTCCTTTTTCTTTCAGGATGATGTGTTTCTCTCAGCTGGGGCATTTCCCCTCCTGAAGAAGATGGGACGAGTCGATTCTTGCGTTGCATTTCTCGGAGTCCAGATAGTGTGCCTTCATGCGAGGAAAGTATCCCTTCGATAGTGGCCTACTCCCTCCCCCTCTTTGACGCGGCTGCTAGGAATCTTCTCGTTGCGTTTCCCATGAGATAGTTCTTGAAGTCCCGGGACATTTTCTTCTCGCCGGTTCTTTTTTCTCTAGTTACGTTCTTCAAGGTAGACGAGTATTCTTTCCCCTCTTCTCTTATAAGCGATTTCGCCGCCAAAGCTAAGCGGTTCAGAAAGACTTTTTCCCCTCGAGCCCTTTTACCCGGAGATCCCTCTTATGATAACCAGAGACTTGATATGCAATTCCCGATCGTTTTTCTCATCGTTTCTAGGTCGAAACAAGGCCTTACTCCCAGTCCTTTTTCTTCCTCCTCTCTTCGCCGATAGAGAAAGGTAGGGCTTGCAGTCAGGAACCCCCCCTGTCTTAGAAGAAGCCTTCCCAGCAGAAGGAGAATATCAGAAAACACTGGGCGAAAAGGAGGCCGGCATCGGTCATCTTCTTCCGAGCTGCCCTAAGGATTTCTTAGGCTTCTTTTCATAGTCCTGCTCTTAAGCGGTCCGTAGCTAGTCCCTTTCTTGCAGCTCGTCCGTCGAAGTTCCCTCGTTGGTCCTTTCCCTCGCAAATTCTGCCGGATAATGTTCCTATCTACAGCAGCCCAAGCTCCCGCGCCCAACCTCCGCGAACCGCTTGAGCCTGACCTGACTTTCGGTAAATAGGGTTGTTAGGACTTGCGGAGGCCTCGTTTTTCCTTGGAGGGGAACGTTTTTTTCTCGAGCGACTTTTCTTGGGTATATTCTCCCTCGAGCCTCCCCCCTTGGAAAGTTTTGCCCTCTGAAAGAACGTTCCCCCGATAGAATCTTAAGGCCCCCCCTCATCAATTGTAAGCCCGAACTCTCAGTAGAGAAGCTTCTTTCCTCGACAAGCTCTTCCCCTCCAAAAGAAGTTAGGTCCCCTTGGAGAATTACATGTTCCTCTCTCCCAGGACCCCCCCCCTCGAGAAGAGCTGCACATGGACCCCCCCCTTCGAGAGGAGGCTTAACGGAAAAAGGGGTGATAGAATCCTTCTAAAGTCTTAAGAGCCCGATTCCCACCCCTGTACTTTCTGAGGTTCACCCACACCGACTGGAAATCAATTAAAGACACCTAATGATGAAGAAAAGACCCCCCATATATATATTTCCTCTAATACGTGTTTTTTTTCTCCGCAGTACCGGTAGTGCTCCCCCTTCCCCCCTTGATCCTAATTCTCCAGGGCTTTAGTTTCGGTCACTACTTCTCGGTCCGACGTTCCACCTTCCTCCCTCCTTGCCTAAAGGGGACGGCCTCCTTTTCTGCATTTCTCCTCTCCGCGACGACATCATCTCCTCCTAGATCTACCAGGAATCCATTGCCCTTTTTCCCTGGTGCCCAAGAAGGCTTTCCGAAAGATCGCGAGACCCAGTGATGCTTTATGGTCGGACTCTGCCAGGCACTTCCTCAAGGGGGTGACTTCCATCGACCTCTTTGTCTCGCTCGGTTCATTATACTCTGGTTTTCGAAGCTTTTCCCCTCTCCTTGCTTGGCGACCTCTATTACAGCGACCTCCCTTCGCCGAATTCCCCCCCTTTAGCCTCTCATACGGGTTCCGGATCACAGATGTTAGTAGTCTGGCCTTGGCGCGCTGATGGTCGGTTTACGGAGCCGAAGAACTTGGATCATTGATTGTTTTTTTTACCCCTCCGGCGTGAAAGAGTCACCCTCCGCGCTTTTCAATCTCAAATCCCCGATAGAGATTTGACTCTCCCGCTCTCCTCACACTTAGAATGGAACTTTCCTGTCCAGTCGAAAATATCTTTGACACGTTTTGCGTCCTTTTCGCTTTTCCCCCCCGATTCTTTCTGGCTCTTTCCGGGCGTCTAGCTTCACTGTAGACTTCAGGCCCCCTGCCCTGCATAACGTGTTTTCTTATCGCCGCGGACACTTTATTCCTATTCCTCTTTTTTTTCCCGTAGCCCTTACCGGGGCGATGCGGAGGGCCAGCGGGAAGAGAAGATTTTTTCCTCTTTATAAAGCCTTCTTAGAGGAGCTTTAATGCTTCCTCAATTCTGGCTGAACCGCCCTTTCATGCGTTTTCTCACTGGAGATAGGCCCCCTTAAGAGGTCGCCCCGGCAGGCCATTCTCTTGGCCCTCGGCAGATTACGCCGGATTTCCCTTGGACTTCTCCCCCCTTTTTCGCGCCTCGGTCTTCAACGAGAGTTTGCCTTCGACTTTTTCAGGCGGTCTCAGCAACGATAGCCCCTCTATTCTTGCAGAATGAGGCAACGCGCTCTGAGCACACCGTACGCCTCCTCGAGTTCCCGATTTTTCCCGATGACAACTTTCCCTAACGACGCTCTTCCTCCCTTCTCCCCCTGAGAAAACCCTTGGATGTTGAAGATTTTCCCTCCTTAAGACCTATACCTCAAGAACTTCCGAGCGAACTGGTAGAAGAACTTGCTTCCTCTCCAGCAGGAGTTCGACAGGTCGCACTTCTCTAAGGTAATACTCAAGTAGGAAATCCTCCAGACCCCGTCCCGCACGCACTCTGGAAGGGATCCCCAGGGCTCAATCTCTTTTTTTCTCTGCCTAAAGAAATACAAATCATCTTCCGGGCCGCCCCCTCTTTAGCATAAGGAGAGTCTCAAGTGATTCTCTTTAGAAGAAAACCCGGTTCAGAGAGAACATTCTGTTCCAGTTAAGAAGGCTTCTTCGAAGCTCTCCCTATATCTGAAGGGATAGCCCGGTTTTCGTGTTTCCAGCTTTCAAGAGTCCCCCTATGGGGTTCGGGTTCTTTAATAGAACTCTTCTCCCCCCTGATTATGGTCCATGCATGGCATGCAGATGCTGCCTTTTTCCTGCGGAGCGCGCAAGCCGAATAGACCTCCTCCTCTTTATTGACTCCACCCCTGATGCCTCTTACGACCATGGAGGTGTACCCGTTGCTGTCCTCCGACTGACTTTCAGAAAAAGGTCTCCCTTCCCTTCTAGCCACCCTCCCCCCTTCTTGCGACCTGGTCGGTTTTTTCCGCTTCCAGGCTGATAGAAAAGGACTTCTCAAGCTGAACTACGTCTCCGGAGGAGTAGGTCTCTTACTGGCCAGTTCCGGACTCCCCTTGAAGAGCCTCACGTATAAGATAACCTAACCCTGGCAGGCCGGAACCCTCCTCTAGATCTCCCTCACTCTTTTTCGAAGGACGAAGTTCTCCGGACCAATCACATTACGACTAGGCGCAGGGTGAAGGGCCTCCACCATTCGATTCTTCTTTTTCCTAATTCCTCCGAGAATATGGAGGTCGATCTTCCCTTTCTGAGGCTGATCTCGGTGAAACCCCCTCTAGGTCACTTCCTCTGAGACATTTCTACCTAAAGGAAAAGATCGCCTCAATGGAGCGAGCCGGTCTCCCTGGTCTTCGACATTCTTTTTTTCAGGAGGAGAGGCTACCGTATCCGGTTCCTACATTTTGACTTTTTGTCCGTCTTTTTGCCGTCCGGCGAATAAGGATACTCGACGATCTGGGATTTCGAGAATGTTCGCGCTTTCCTCCTTTTTACGGTCGAGGTTTCTCGTTTACCTCCTTTTCCGGGGGCATTTGCCCTTCTCGCGAGAGGCAGGAACCGTTTTTTTCATACGTGACTCTTCTCTTCCCCAAATATCTCTCCCTCCTCCGACGTGGGTTGTGGTTTTTTTTTTTAGCTTTTCTTTCAAGGTTCCTTCCAGAGAGTAGGATTTTCTTGCCCTCTTCCCCGAGAAGGGAGGTCTCCGAGCCATTTCTCCCGTAAAGTCCTTTGATAGCGACATTCTCCGAAGTAATAGAGAGAAATTTCGGCTTAACCGTACCGACGGCCCCCCCTTTCCCCCTTTGAGGGCACTTTTTCTCCCCGCGTGTAGGCCCCCTTCCTTCACCCTAGGACAGCCCGAGAACCTTCTTGTCTTTTCTTTTGCCGCATACGACAGGCCGCGCCTCTTCTTGGCTCTAGTTTCCTTCTTCGAGGATGAGCCTCCGTTTTGCCCTCTTGTTTCGATAAGAAGAACCGCCTCCGTCCTTCCAGACTTTCCCTGGATGAAATAAGAGAACCTCCCTCCCCGAAAGGCACCCCCGCCGAAGTCTTTCCTTGTGTCCTGATCTTTTCGAAGAGAGAACTTCCCCCGTGCCTCCCCCCGGAGTAGTGCCTCTATTCCAGGTTTGGTTTCCTCCCCCGTGGGACTTCTGGATCCGTACTCCTTCTCCTCGGGGAAGAATCTCGGTCGCCGGCACCTCGGAAATTCCCTTTTTCCTACTCCGCCCCTTCTCCTGATGGCAGCGTGTTCTGTGAGACATGGACTTTTGACGGCCTCTTCTGCACCCTCCCCTTCCAGTCCGCGCCGCTTCTTGGTCGAGATTTTCTTGTTATCTTTCTTTCTGTGATCGACATGCCTTCCCTGGTTGCGAGAAAAAATCTGGATCCGGCTATTTCGGCCAGAAGCCGGGTTTTTTGGGTCATCTCGGAACTTCCGCTTAGGCATGTGCGACGCCAAAAAAGAAGACCTTCCGGTCATCGTAGGCCCTGCATCCACTTGCTTCCCCTCCGAGGTAGACTCCCCCAATGGTGCCCATCGCCTAGGCAAGGCTTTCCTCCCTTACCCTCCCCGAGGACAGGACCCTAGTTATATTCCCGTTCATAGGAAGAAGAGACGTCTTCCCTTAACACCTCCTCTGCCCTTTTCTCAGGTCTTTGCGCCTCCGGTGGGACCCCCCCCTCCCCTTTTTTGGCTTCCTAGAACGCCTTTTTCCCGGATCCTGCCGTCTTTTTAGTTGATGACCCCGGAGAGTATCTTGAGCAACTGGACATCCCTCATGCGTCTTTAAGCTTCTCCTTTCCGGAGAGGAGGATGAACGCCCGGCCGAAAGAACTCTGCTCCGCTTCTTCTTAAAGAACGGACCCAAGGGAATGAGATAGTCTTCCCCTGGTGTCAGATGTCCTCTCTTTGAGGATGATTTCTTCCGCCTGTTCAGGTTGTAGCCGGAGCGTTTTCCAGTAGGTTAAACCGATTCAGGTCTGGTTCTGAAGGAGGCAGTCAGAGCTGAAAGACCCTCATCTTAGTTTTTTCAGAGGGGTGGAAGATTATCTTCCAGGGAAGCCATGTAAGTGGATCTCCCGTGGAGTAATAAGCCTCCTCGAGAAGTTTTAAAGATGACCGAATAGCTGTTGAGACTTCAAATGACCCCCCGGACGTCCTTTTCAAATAAGGCTGGATTCCTGTGGGGCCTTCTAGTCCTGGACAATCACTCTCATAGTAGTGACTTTGCGATCTAATAGGTCAGCAGCAGTCCCGGCGGTAAGCAAGAAACTTTCTCCGAGCATCCTTCTCCCCCCTCCCGGCTGATCCCTCGACCGAGATGACACGCCTTTGTTTTTTCTCGGGCGACAAGGCCTTCACTCCCTAGCGCCAGCTCTTCCCTCGAAGAGTATTATGCGAAGGGATGCCTTTTCTTTCCTGTCAAGCTTTCATGATAGACTGAAGGCGAGTTCTCCCCCAGAATTAGGACGGCGACCAGGAGGCCTTTTTTTTTTTCCGGTTCAGACCTTTTCTCTTCTCTTTGCAGCGCCTCCTTTTTTATGAGAATGGAGGACCCGTCTTTTCCTTCCCGGATGGGAGCTTTTTTCTCACGGGCGCTCTTGTTCGCCCTCCTTCTCCCCCGGAGAAGGAACTCCGACCAGAGAGGACTTTTCTTCTGAGACCCTCTATTCAAGACTCCTAAAAAGAAGCCCTCCTTGAGTCCAAGACTTCTTCTCCTCGGAATCTTTAGGGTGGCAATTCCTCTGGAGGAATTTTTTATTCCGAAAGAAGGGCTCCTCGTAGTTTTCCACACACTCCTTCCCTGATAGGCAAGATAGGTCTCCGCGACCGAACCGTCCTCTCCTTTTAGCTTTTTTCTTAATTCTGGCCCTTCGAACAGAAAGACTTGCGTCTCAGCGAGCGATGACGTCTCCGCCTGTCTGCGTGAACTTCAGTTCCGGCACCCCTTTTCTCCTTTATTTCAGATCGAGAGCGACTTAATCTGAGTTGTCGCGTTCTTCAGATCGAACTGCTTCCCCCTCATGGCTTCTTCAAAGGTGATAATCCTCCAGGATGTACTCGACCTAAGTCTCGCCTTCCCTTTCCCCTTTTCCTAAGAATTCAGCACCCTTTCCTTAGACTTTTCCTCCCTCTTTTCCCCTTTTGTTTGAGAGCTATTTTTTCGAGGAATGATATGGATGTACTTTTCTGTGCACCGACTCGATCCCTTTTGCAACGAGACAGCCTGGTCGCATTTCCTGATCACGGAGGACGTCCTTATGTAGCTTTCTCCGCGTCCCCCGACCCCCCTTTTCGCTCGAGACCTTGCCCAGTCCTCCCTTTTCTTTTTTTTTGCAAGAAGGCGGGGACCGCGCCGCGATGCGCGTTTTTTCGTTAGGGTTTTCTTTTAAATTCTTTCTCTCTCAAAGGGTGACTCCTCTTCTAGTCTACGCGTCTTTTTTCCGAAGAGGTGGTTCGATACCAGCGCCATTTCTCTCGATTTTTTTTTTCTTCCGCCAAGATTTTCCTTCCCAGAACGATGAGAATTCGACCCCCTTCTTCAATCTTTTTTTCGTCTGGTCCTTTTTTTGTCAGAGCAGGAGCTGCCCAGGAATCGATGGTCTTCCCCCCAGGATTTCTCGCGGCAACCGCTCGCTCCCCTCCGGCTCGCACCTCTCTTGAGGGTTAGACCCTTTTCCCATGATCAGAGAAAGCCTGGTTGCCGCTGAACCTTTTTTCTTCGGTCCCTCCTTTTCGACCTTAATTTTTTTCGTCGCCAGGCTAGGATTTCTGCGGCGCTTGATTCTCTTTGGACGGCAAGACCCTTGTCACGTTCTCGAGCGTCATAAGTTTTTGTACCTCGGACTTTTTCCTTCCCCAGAGAAAGTAACCTCTTCTCCTAGATGGGAGGAGTTTCCCCCCCCCCCTTTAGAGTATAATCCCCTTTCCCCGATGATGATCGAGGCTATCTTCTGGCTGAACTTCCGGCTTCGGTCCCCTTCCAGCAGTGCACCCCCTTAGGGTAGATAGAGCCTTTTCCTGAACCTTTCTCCCCCCACAGGACAAGCATTCTGGATGGCCGGGACGTCTTCTCTTTACTGGCGCTCACCCTCGGCGCTTTCAGACGACCCAGGCCTGGATCCCCCCCTCCAAGGACCCGCTTCCGGCAGAATGAGCCCTTCGTCTGACTTGCTTTCGCCCATCTTCTTGCCCAAAGGCCGACCAGCTTTTCCTTGTTCCCTGTTTTTCTCCCGCCCCTTTTTCCCCGACAACATGTGAACCGGGGACGCATCCTGAATAAGCTCCTCTTCCCCGACCCTCGAGCGCATCCCTTTTCTCGTGATGGACGCCCCTTCCTCGGAAAACGGTCTGCGGCCTCCCGTAACTTCTTTCCCGGCCTCCTTCAAGGAAGACAAGAAATGCCTTTTCGTTTGAGGTACCCCTCCCTAAGATATTCGGAAGTTCCATACCTTTTTAATCCCTTCCCCGATCGCGGCGGAGATTACCTTAAAACTTGCGGTCCTGTCGACCAAAAGCCCCTCGAACAGTGATTTGTTGAAAGCTCCGCCTTGTCTTTCCTCCGGAACTATAGAGGGAGCTCTTCCGGGCTGTCGCTAGAATGCGAAGTTGGTTTTTGTTTTTGGAAAAAATGGGCGTCGCACTCAGCCTTTTAGGAAGCCCTCTCTTATGCGATATACCTTCAGTAGACTTCGAGCACGGCGTAGGCCCCCTCAGTAGCGCCATCCTCCTAAGGAGCGTTCCTCTTAACAACACCCCCTTCTTCCGATCAGATAGACATTTCCGTGTTCCCAAGGATGATTCCAAGCTACGGAATTGGGATCACCTTCATTCCTCCCCCAATAACTCTGAGTATGGATTTTTCTTATGTTCTACTTTCGCAGCCTGACCCTCTGCCTAGTTTTTCCCTCCTGCTTCCTTGGAGGAGTAGGAGCCGTTCAGAGTGGTGACTCGCCTCGATGAGGCCTTCGAATCCCCCCTTTCCGAGCAACCCGATTTCTCCCCCATGGAAGGATGCACACCCGACTCATTTCCCTTTACTCTCTTGTGTTCTTTTTTACTTTTCCTTTGCGCTTTTCACGGCCCCCACTGAAACATTAATCCCCCCAGGTGACGGTCTCTCGCAGGCCTCGCCTGACCGGTGTTCGAGTCTGCATCCGCTTACGCGTTCCCCTGAAGTTGCCACTCTCCTTTTCTATGTTCTTTGATAGCTTCTACCCCCTTCCGAGAACGATATGAGAATACTTTCCCCCCCCAAGTAACATACTTCGAGAAAAAAAGCCTCGCACGGGTTCCCTCCCTCTCGCCTATGGTTGCGTTTTGAGGTCGAGTAGCCTCCGCATCCCCTCCCCCCCCCCTTTGAAGAGTCTGCTCCACCCCGGGTTCTTTGAATCTTGACTGGATAACCCTTCTCAGACGATCTTTCTGCTGAGTGCGATTCATTTCACGTTTTCCCTAAAAGTTCATGAGTCTTCAAGGCTAGGCTTCTCCTCACCGTGATCGGAGGCATTCCTCAGTCCTGTGAAGCCGTATCCCGCGGAGGAGCCCTTCATATCTTTCAGCCTGCTAGACCCTTTCCCTTGTGTTGAGGAGTGATCTCGATTCTTAAAAGCGCTTTACTTGTCCCTTTCCAAGAGAGATTCCTTCTCCTTAGTTGAGTGAACATTGGTCTTCTCTCCTTTCTGATGTTTAGACAGAGGGAACTCCCCATAGTACCTTGGAGTTCTCTCCGCGACTTCAGGAACGAAACTGTATATTTTTCTCTCCAGGTTCTTCTCCAGAAGTATGCGCCTTAAGGTATATATTTAACCCGGGGCTCCTATTCCCTCCTCCCCGAGTTCGATAGGGCCATCTCGGCTAAACTACAAATCGACCCTCGCGCCAGCCAATTGGCAGAACCTTCTCTCGCCTCCGACGTGATGGTTGTTGACGTCTTGGCCTTCTTTTCCTCTATGATCCTCTCTTGATACGCGTTTCAGCCGCTTCCTTGAAGCATCCCCCCCTCTCTTCTCCCTCACGATGGCTCACTTCAGCCACGGCCCCCCCCCCTCTACACTTCAGTCACGGCGATCTCTCCTTACCAGGACGAAGACGATTTGGCCTTCTTCTTTGAAGCAGCGAAAGGTTCTCTCCCTGCTTCCCGATCGAGATGTACTTCTTTTTTGGCCAGTCTTCCTTTGGATAGTGAAGTATGTAGTGACGTTCCCCCCTCCCATTCGCGGATCTAAATATTCCATTTCTCGACGACGCCTTCCCTCCCTAGAAGAGAGGTCTGGCCTTGCGATCACCCTGCCTTCGAACAGCCGTAACAGTTCCTCTACTTTCTTCCTCGAGAATTCTAGCGTCTTTTGCCCATTGCCTCTTTGCCGCTCCTCCAACGCAATGTTTCGGATGGCCCCTTCGGGTGGGAGCTGTACCACCCACTGCCGCCAAACGCTCTAACCAAGAGAGCCCCCGGACGGGAGCCCCCCCCCCCGTCCCTCCCCCTCTAGCCAGGAACTCTTAAAATAACGAAGACCTCAAGCCCTAGCCCGGTCCCCAACGAGTTCCGTCCGAAGGATCTCCCTTAAACGACCCCCCTACCTAGCCCTGACCCACAAGCCGAGGCGCAGAGCCCATTCACCCTATCACCCACCCCTGGGGAAACCAACGAGAAGATTCAAAAGGCCCTTGAGAGAAATAGCCTAGCAAGATTCCACACCTATTCTTAAAGGGAACAGCTGATAAGGTCGGTCCCCAGCGAGGGCGACTAAAACCCGAGAATACTCTTTGATGTAGGAAGCGTTCTCCGCTTTTTATGTCACAATCCCGGTGTCTTTTTCCGACGAGATAGTAAAGGCTCCTCCCTTTATGTATTCTTCTATCTCCTTCCCTTTTCCCCGCCCCTTGGGTCCCGGCACGATAGTTCGCTCTGTTTTTTTTCCGGGCGGCGCCGGGCTTTTATTATGATGACTCTTCCTTTGTACAGATCCTCTCTTCCCCTCCCTTCCAGGAAAGGGCGACCTCGAGATAGATAGTGACCATTTTTTCATGACCCTCGTTCGCTTTATTTCTTGCTCCTTTTCAGGTTGTTTCTGCGGATTTCTTTCCTCCACAGATACAGTTCTTATGGGAGGCTTGTATCTTGCCTCGTTTCCGAAGAAGAGGATGGCCCCATCTTGTGTTGCGCCCTTGAGATTGAGATCTTTCGTAATTATTTTTTCGGGCGGTAACTCCTCCTTTCCTGCGAAGATGAGACCTCCTCTCTTTGAGAGCCGTTTTCCGTAAATTCCCCTTTGAAGGTGAGTTCCCCTATATAGTGTTATGGCCAACTTACATACAATAGTATTCAGATCTCTCCTTCTGCGAGCCGCGGAAGCCGTGGCGGGTAATGAAGCCTTCCCGTCATTTCCATCCTTCTCCTCCCCTCAAGGATTATCAAGAGACAGAGCGAGCCACGCCACCCTTGCAGAGCCTTTCCCCTTTCTAGGTCAAAGTTTCCCCTTTTGTAACTCCCCTGAGAGAAGATATACCGAGAAAGGGATGAAGGGCCCTTCCTCAGGACCGCGCTTTAGAAGAAGCTCTTCCCTCTCAGGGAGGCCCTTAACAGTCCTTTCTTCCCTGGCAGGCCAGACGGTCTGTAACACGAGATGTGATTTTTCCTCTCCGCACGGCTTTTCCTGAGTTTTTTCTCCTATCCTCCGAGGATGTTTTGAGCGCGCGTTGAAGAATTCATCAGCGGTTTCGTGCAGCCGCTTTTGCAATTTTTGGACTTGTTTCTGCGACGCGAGCTAGCCCTCATCGATCCCCGACGACGCCCCCCCTCTTTCCAAGACCGGATGAGAATCTTCGTCATCTGTTCTTTCTTGGGGGCTTCACTTGACCCTTTAGCGGTCGGGGGACGGATAGCTTCCTGACAGCAGGTCCGTCTCCTCCTGAGTCGAGTCGTCCTTTGCTCCGAGAAAGAAAGGACTTCTGAGATCTTCCCATTCCTAATTGGCCCTCAAAGAAGCGACTCCCTGAAGTCCCGTCCCCCCTTCCGAAGGAGGCCAGACTCCCCTCAAGTTCGGCAAAGTGGCGCTTCCTGGTAGATCTGCGCCTACTGCTGACGTAGAGGTATTCTTCTCCTCTTCACCTTGATCATCCCCCCCTTCCCCTTTTGTGATCAGTAGCTGTCCTACGTTGCGATCCGGACTTCCTTTTAAAACAGGACAGGCCCTCCTTAAGCAATTAGTCTTGCCTCGCATTCACTACCCCCCCTCTCTTTACTCATCTGCATTTTTTCTCCTCTCTTCTTGGCTGAGCGGTCTTCTTTTTCTGTCGGTCTCTCTTTCTCGCAAAGAGGAACAGCCTGGCTCATTTTCATCAACGGGGACCGCGCCCCCGATCGCCATTTATCCTGGCTAATCGTCTCCGCCTTCCATCCTCTTCGCTATAGATTCCTTCCTTCCCCCACTTGCATCCCTCAAGACGGCGGGCGGACGGCAGAGCTGAGACGACGCCGCCTCTTAGTTTTCATCTCGGAGGGCCCTGTTCTTTTCTTAGAGATCAACGGGGTTCCTTCCCCTGGGCGTCGCGGAGCCCTTTTGGTCTACGATCCCCTTCTGAAGCGGTCTCACCGAAAGAGGAGCCGCAACCGCCCCCAAGTCTGTCCGATCGCATCCGGTTTTTAGCTGTTCGTAGTCGGGGCTATGTTTTTTTTTTTCTCCCCGGCGGCGCCTCCCGATTTTTCTTCAAGAGAGAGGCACCGCTCGGCCGGTCTGCAAACGCGAGAATCGGTCCCCCCGTGATCTCGGCTTTTGATATGCTTCCGATCCTCCCTCTTCCAGCGAAAGCCGGAGGTCTTTTCCATTCGTGCTGTCTGGTCGCCGCCTATTTTTCTGATAGGAATGCCGGGCTTTCCGAGCAGAAGGTCGAAGGGCTCGAAGGAAACCCGCCTCCCTTTCTTTTTTTTTTTCTTTTTTCTCCTATGATTAGAGCCTCTTTCTTCGATCTATCTTTACCTGAGCACGTACACTTCGATTGAAAGAGGATGGTCTTCTTGCGCTGTGCTTCCTACTATTTTTTCGGAGGAGATGATGATAGAGGCGGTTCCCCCTCTTTCCGCCAAGCTTCCCTAGGAGATTCTGTTCCTAGATTCGCTACAAGGAGGCAGAACGACGATTCGGGCCCTGCAGCTTCAGACTTCTTTTTTTGACGTAGTTCCTTCCTTTCCGCTGAGAAGCAGACCTTCGCAGGCGGAGAAGCCACTCTCGCCCCGTACCCTCCCCCCGGCCATTTTCCCCCGAGCGATCACCCCGTCCTTTCCGGATTCCGCCAAGAACGCCTTTCCCGGTTATGACGCGACCTCACTTCCCCGGCGACAAACCCCCCGAACCTTGTTCAAGCATCATCGGACTCATTCACTCCCTCGCGCCAGACATGGTCCTTGCGCATCCCAGGTCGGAGCTGACCTTTTTCTTTACGGAATACAGAATAGACTCCCGCGCCAGACCCGGAAAGCAAGACATGCTTTCAGATAGGGTTTTTAGTCAAGGTTTCTCCTTCTCGACAGGAACTCTCAGTTCCGGGAGGCTCTTCCCCCCTTGCGTCTCAACTCCGGCGTCGTCGCCGACCCCCCCAAACACTTCCGCGTCATACCCCGGTAACAAGGGAGATTGTCTCCGTTACGCCGGCTCGAGCCGAGTTCTCTACGACCCGCGGGTCTTCTGGAGAGGAGAGGGGGTCCACCATGGTGGTTCTGTACCCCTGACCTAGGCTTTCCTCACTGCAGGCCTTCCGACTCTTCCCCGGTCTTGGTGAAGGCGTCTCCCGCGCCATCCCTGCCGAAGGCGAGTTCCGAGTTCTACAACCCACCCCCCCCCCAGCTTCATCCGATTTCTTTTTTCCTCAAACCTTCTGATCAACGAGTCCGTGCAGCACCGGATCCCTTCGTCACTTACTCGCCACCCCAAATAAAGGAGCGTCGCTCCCTTCTCTTCGGGCTGTTTACTTTTTTCGTCTGATACTTTCCCTGAATCTCTTGCTCCTTTCCGGATAGGGAAGGCTTTTTTTTCCTTCCCGCCGCGAGCGGAAAGTTGAAGAATTCCCCATGACCCCAGATTCCCTAACATGGCGGTCCCACACTCCGGAATCTCTGGTCTGTTTCTTGCAGTGCTCTTATTAAAGGACCTCTGCCCCCATTACTAGTAGTTCCCTTCGGACGGGCTAGCTCTCTTGCGCTGACCGGTAGAGGATTTTTCCGTTTTTCCTTCCTTTTAAAGGAGGAAAGGAGGAAGGGATTCCTGCTTTGTTTTTACTTCGCGGTGAAAAAAACGAAGAGATGGCACTACGGCAAATCCCCCCTCCAACCCTGATCAGAGAAGCGTCGCTGGTGAGCCAGACTTTTCTTAGGGATGCTTTGTAGACTGCTAGGACCTCCTTTCCTTACACGGGATAA
>Ga0179591_1371827_pt1 | contig 18135 bp, 18 predicted proteins | sample CZOMad2_1_08_16f_FD_182891 | JGI IMG/M metagenome (GOLD analysis project Ga0179591, IMG submission 182891) | Vadose zone soil fungal communities from Angelo Coast Range Reserve, California, USA - CZOMad2_1_08_16fungal (PacBio error correction) | ecosystem: Environmental > Terrestrial > Soil >... | reverse complement strand
CTCTCCGTTAGGGCGTTTGGACGTCTTTGTTTGAGTTTCTCGACTAGTCCTCAATCTCGATCTTCCAGTCCGTCCCGATACCGTCTTTCTTTTCCCAGCTTGGGCACTTTTCTTCTTTGGTGCACCGGTCCGACGGTCTTAGAACCCACTTCGACTGCTGAGGGTTGCCCCTATTTTTTGCCATTACCACCTTTCCCCCCGGTTTCTCCTTTTCTCTTACCCTTTTCATAACCTTCCCGACCCCGTGATCGTCCTCTCTCATTGCCTTAACGTTTTTCGTTGCCTGCGGCTTTCTTCTTTTTGCTCCGGCTGTCAACCAATGTTTAGTTCCTTTAGACGCTAGCTCTCCAGAGAAATGTCATCGAGTCTCTTTACCAACGTACCTAACGATACTCTTTTTTTTGAGACTGTGTGCGTTGGAGGATTTTCCTGTGACGCGGATTTTCGCCATCTCTTTTATACTGTTCTCTCCTCAAGTTGTTGTTTGTTTCTCTTTTTTCCGTGCCCACGTTCCGCAATTCTCCCCGAGCCCCTCCTCCCCCCGTTTTTTTTATGCAGCCCTTCCCCGGTTTGTACAATGATCGATCCCATCCTGACATTCACACGCTCCTTGCTCCTTTCAGACTTGTTACGCCCGGGTCCCTTTTGGCCCCACGTTTTTTCTGCCACGTTCCCCCTTACCGATTGCCAGCCCGCAGGCGAAACGCCAGTTAAGGCGCTTTTCTCACGATCACGGTCTGTCCGGTTTCGCCCCTGAGTTCCTCTTCCTTTTCTGGTCAGGGCAGTCTTTGCACACCTATGGGCCCGAAACCCCGCACTCCGTCATGTTTGTCGATCGCCAATAAGGGCGAGTGCCCCCCCCATCCTTTGTCCCTGGGTCACACGGACTTTCCTTTTCTCGAGATGGAAGTAGTCAGGGGACGTCACAATCCTGAACTTTTTCCCCTTTCGCCCATGAGCAGCTTGACATGTCATTGTTATCGTCCCGAGAATTCCGCGGCCTAAGAACCTGCATTGAAGCGGCGGTCGAGTTTAAAATCCTTCGCCCTAGGATCAGGGGCCTGTGCGCGTTTCTTTGTAAGCACGCTTAGAACCCCCCCCCTTTTGCCTCTCCCTTTTCTTGTCCTCCTTTTACTTGCCCGACCGTGTCAGGATTCCCGGTTGGAGTGGTGTCCCCTCCAGAGATGCCGGATGCTCCACCGGGCCCTGGCCCCCCGGTCTCGACCTCCGGCTCCCTTGAGCGCCCCATGAAGATTTCCTCGGATCAGTTTTCCCGAGAGATTCTTTGTCCCGATCTCTTTTTTAGACGGCCGTGATCTGCGCTGAGACTTTTCCCTTGCAAGTCCGCTCTTGCCTGCTCCAGACTCATCCGGCCCTTACTTTAAATTTTTTAAGTTCACAGCGTAGTCTACCGCCCTCTCGGCTACGAGTGGTGTCTCTTTTGGGTAAGCTAGTCCCTTCATCCGGAGGTTCTGGGCTCTCCGACGCCCCCTCCGCTCCTCTTTTTGATTGCATCAGTCCTTTTTTCACGGTAAGAGTCAGACGTTCGTACCAGGGTATTCCGCCCTATGGTTTCGGATGTGCTTTTCCTGCGGGAGGACCCCCTTTCTTTTCGACACCCTCGGGATATCGGGAAAGCTCCAGGATCCGATCCTTTCTCTCTTATGCACGCGCTGTTCCGCGCGGCCTGGACCGAGGGAGGATACCTAGAATTGTTAGGGAAGTTTCTAGAGAATGACGAGGCGGTTTTTTCTTTTTCGTTTTTGGCTCCTTTTTGCTGGACTCAAGTCGCTTCCGGCCATAGATTTTTCCTGACCGCCCCCCCCAAAAGGATCGAGCGGATCTGTCCTAGGTGATTTTTGCCATCTTGTTCTCGTTTTTATTCGAGGGCCGGGACGGGTTCCCAGCGGCTCTGCGAAAGGTCCCCCTCTGGACGAGTGGCGGTGCCGTTCAAGTTGCCATTCCCTGATCCACCCCGTCTTTTGTCCAGTGATACCGATTTTCACCCCTTGGTCCGGCTTTTTTACAGTTCGCCTTCCAGAATTTTTTGCCCCGCACAAGCCCTTGATTAGGTTTCCCGTTGGATCCGCGGCGTCAAACCCTCACCAAGGAAGTTATATCCGAACTTGTAAACCAAACCCCTTGCGCTGCAGACTCTTCTTCGGAAGCCTTTTGATGAGCGTTCCGCCATGATAGAGTTTCATCCTCTACATCAGCATGTTAGGGCCGCCCAGGTCTCTTTTCCCTCCTTCAGGGTTAGTTTCCCACTTTACTTTTCAGCAGACCATCGGCCCTCTCTCCCTTTTTCTACCAATTTTTTTCTTCGGATCCGGATGCGCAGATACAAGGGTCCCTGGCTTTTGTTGACGCAGTTCTTGTAAGTTCAGATTAAGAGACCCTCATCATGGTCTTTCCTCTGGACAGTTCAACCCGTGTTGTCCCGACCTTTTTCATGTTCATCCCAACTTCCCCTATATTTAGTCCTTTGGTTGGAGAGAGGTTTGCAGCACTGGAATTTTTCCGAGCTTCGTGAACCCAGCGTGTAACGGCTACTACCTCCTATTCTTTTCTTTTACGGCTCACTGGAAATCATTTCCAGGGAGGGCAGACCGGTCCCTTCTCACGTTTCATTGCTTTCCCCCCCTTAAGACCCCATGGTTCACTTTTCCATGCTCCAGGACGGCCTCCTGGTTCTTTCTTTCTTCTACCCCAACCGCCTCTTATTCGCTTTCTCCTTCACCCCGGTCTTCTGGCGTGGCTGATGAAAGGTATATGTCCGTATCAGATTCTGGCCTTAGGCGATAATCACCGTGTTTCCCCAGGGAGGATTTCTCTCACAGGATGTTAGGCCTTAACTCTTTTCTAGTGAATGAACAGCTCCTGGCCTCTGGCGGTTGTTCATGTGGTCCTTTCTCCCTCCTCTTTTTTGGTTAGTTTGAGGGGCGTCTGCTCTGCTCCCTCACCCCGTTTTCGCTTGTCTTTTCTTCTTTTGAATCCTGTGAGTTTTTGCTTGTTGCCCGCAAAGAGGGTTATCAGGGAACAGCTCTTTCCCTTCTTACCGCCCGCCCAGTCCCAGCGGGATGTCCTTGAAGTTCTTTTTGCTCTTTTTGTCCAGAACGTTTCTCTATTCCTTGATAGTCAGCATCCCTCCTTATCACGTCTTCTGACCGATTTTGCTTTCGATTCTCTCCGGCATCCTTTCAATGGCCCGAAGTTAGGGCAGGAATCACTTCCGCCCCCCCTCTGCCGCCTCCCCTTTTTTCTTCGGCCTCTCTCCATACTTTTTCCCCCTTCCCCTCGCTGACTCCTCCGCGATCAGCACCCGTTGGATTCCTGTCTCCCTTATTAGTACGTTACCGCCTCTGACTTCCCCCTTCCCCCTCAGGAAAACCGCCTTTTCTACGCCCCGCCCCACCTCTTTCCTCCCCAGAAAACGTCTTTCCTCCTCTTACCACCTCGGGACATGACAAGACGGGCCCGTTCGGGCCCGCACTCGCTTTTTTTCCGCATGGAACTTTTCCTTCGTCCCTAATATCCCTGAGGATCTCCCCTTCTTTCTTCTTAGCTCTCTCGGTTGGGGTTCTCCGACGCTGACCAGTTCACCTTTAACCCGGTAGTTCCCCTTTTTTTTTTTGGACATGGCCAGATGGAGGCAGGGATTAGATGAAGTCATTTTTCCGCGTTCCATTCTCGTTACGTCTGGGCCGTCGCCTCCAATCGTGTACCCTTCCTTTAGTCATCCAGGCGTCGTCTAGGTATTTCGGGTAGACCTTCTGAGGAAGACCGCCGTTGTTTCTGGGGCGGCGGGGCTTTCATTTTTTCGACCATTTTTCGGAGGATCATAAGGCGAAAGCAGGAAAGAGACGGCTATTCCCTTCGAATAGGAATTGCAGAAACTTTCTCGAAACTTTTGACTCGGTCTCTCCAGTACATTGTCCGTCGGTCCATCCTCTATCGCTGGACCCACGGTCCGGCCTTTCACTTACCCAGCTCACGGGTCGGACTGTTTTTTGCTTTCTTCCTACGATTTCCCCGCATTTCTCACTTGTTCTCGTTGAGTGGTGACGTGATGGTTGACAATCTCTTAACCTTCTCCCCCCTAAAGTGGACCTCCCACCTCTGATTGTCTTTTTCATTTGGTGCACGAGACCCGTTCCTTTTTCTACCCTTTCCACATCGCATTTGTTTTTCGCGGCCCTATGTCCTTTCTCTCTTATCCCTTTTCCGTAGAGGTCTTCCTTACTCTCAGCAAAGTGATCAGCGACGATCCCTCCCTTACGTGTGACGTTTCCTTTGGCATTCTTGTTTTTCTCTTTTTACCACCTTTCCTGCAAACACGAACCGGGCGAGTGGGTCTTCCTTCTATGAGCGTTTCGGGATTATCCCACCCTGTAACCCCCCCCTTTATGCTCCTTTTTGAAGTTGCTTTTGAGAGGGGCGGGAGTTCGTTCTTCTTTGGGAAGGGGCGCTCATATCTTTCCCATACTTTTTTTGAGAGATTCAGTTCCTCCTCGTCCTTTCCCCTCTAACATCCACGGCCCCCACGTCCGCCACCTCTCCCGGCAGTGCCTTCTCCCAGGACGCCCTTTCCTTCTGACATCGCCTCTGGAGAGCTAGCGTGCACATTGTTCGGGCTTTCGCTGTCGTGGTACCCGGGGCGCCCCTTCAGGCATATTCCTTTTTCCCTTTGCGAAACGTCCCCCTTTCCGGCGACTTCTCTAATTGATCACGGTGAGTAGTTCTTCTTCTTTCGATGAGTATTTCCGTTAGGCTGGGCATTTCCCCCAGATGTTCCGCGAACCCTCAGCCTTTAAGGTTTCTCCGCCCAGGTCGGCTGCGAGTTGCCCCCTCCCCGTGCCCCCCTTTGTCAAGCTTGGATGGGTCACCTTACTTTTTTTGTGATCGCGATGGATGGAATCCTCTTCCTTTTTTCTTCCCAACCTTTTTTCCCGTTCCGTTCCCCCGAAAGCCGCCGCCAAGCTAGAAACCCGCTCGAGAAGCTCGATCATGCCGGTGGGTTCTCTTGAATTTCTTCGCCTAGACCCCACCTGTTCACCGTCCCCCTTTTTTGGTAGAAGTCACCATACTGTGTCTCCCTCGTCCTCCTTTCTAACCTTTACGCAATCTACGAAATCGCAATTCTCCATCTCAGTCACCGGCGCGTTCCCGCCCTTCCTTACACTTCTATTCCTTAGGAGTGGGTGGTGTTAGTTTAGCTGCTTAGGCCCCGGGTCACGCCTAGTTAAACCGGCCTCTCACGAGTACGATTCCGACGGACTCCCCCTGCCGAAGTACGCTCACCCTGGATCCTTTTCGAACACGAAGGATTCTCCCCAGTCTCTTGTCTAGGCCTGCTCTCTCTTTCCGCCCTTCCAGTCTTTTTACCATCGATAAGGGCCTGCTCCAGATTTCTGGCCCCCTCTCTACTGTCCCGACCTATTCTTCGTCCCGCCTTCTTTTCTACGCCTACGGTTGATCCGTGGTTCTGTTTCCGGCAGATTTGCCAGTTTGTTCCTCTTACCCGGATTCCCCCGCGGTCGGATTGAAATCTAGATCAGTTCCTCTCTGTTCACAGCGTTTTGGTTCAGTTTATGGTTTTTCGGAGGCGAGGGGGTGTTTTCTAGAGGTTTCTAGTACCCGTGACTGAGCGCCCTTGTACGATTTGCTGCTGTTCGTAGTTTCGGCGCGGGCTCCGCATGTTTTCTAGCTGCTTTTTGTTTTTAAGTTTCCTGGATGGTATCGAGGAGGAGGTCTTCGACCGCGGGCACTGCTGGCGACGGTTTCCTCCCGGTTTCTTTTTGGCTTCTTTGTCGCTGAAAGCAGTCGTGATCATTCAATCTCTTCCCTTAGTTATCTGCTGCCGGCCAGGTTTTCGAGACTCTTTCCCTTAGATTTGATGCTGACCTCAAGAACATTCAGCTTCCTTTGGTTCAGGGCGGCGCGTCTTTTTTCTGGACTTTGTGAACTCTTCGAGGCTTTTTCCCCCCCCCTGAGGTGAGGCGGCCCTTCCCCTTGAGTCAAATGTCCACCGAGTTAGACGGTCGGTTTTGCTGAAGATTTGGCGACTTTACACGTACCTGCCCGTCCACTTTTAGCTTGGAGTTGCTTTCTTCCCAGTTGCAGAACAAAGTGACAACGGATCTGCTTTTTCAATGTATGCAAGACCTTCCGGAACCCTTTTATCATGATGACGATACTCCCGGATGGAAGCTGATGATTTCTTCAAGCCACCAGAGCCGTTCAGATGAACTCTCCTTTTTAGTTTTCCCCACCTTTTCCCTTTAGCGTTTTAAAACTCTTGGGATAGACCTTCACGTCGCCTCCTCGTCTCAGAGCCTTTTTTGAGACTGGCGGATGGGTGGCGCGACGCCATGGTTCCTTTTTACGGTCTTGCCTCCATTTTTCGTTTTCCCCTTCTGGGAATGGTATCTCTTGACAACCTGGGGATTGGGAAGCTTCCTCTTGTGCCGCATCCTAACATCCCTACTTTTGTGGTAGTCTCTCATGCGGTGTTAGTTTATTAAGCACTTTTCTTTTACTTGGTTGTTTTTAAAAAAAACCGTATCCCCAGGCCCTTTCCTCGACATGACCTTCTCTTGGTTACTTTCTTGGACCTTCTGTGCCTCCTTAACGGATGTAAACCAAGTGTAGATCCAGTATCCCGAAGACCCCTTCGTACCATCTCTTGGCGATGACGCCTACCCTTGGTTAGTTTCCTGAGATCTCCCCGCCTTTTTTGATGTCGTCGAGGCCCCGTCTCCCTTGCCATCTTTGCCCCCACTAGATGGAGAGATTCGGGTCCCTTGCTGATGAACCAGAGAAGATTCTGGCGTCGTTCGGCTTTTAGCTTCCATGGTCGTGATCTGCGTTCCATTCTCCGTCTTTGTTTTCCTTTTCTACTCGTCACCGATCCTTGGCCCCGATGTCGAGGTTGTTCAAGTGGGGCTTCCCTTGATGCAACAAATCACTGTCTGGTGAGCTTGGGAGGTGGAATTCCCTTTTTATTTTGTAAAGCTTGTCCAGGTCTACCTCCGGGGATTCGATTGACCGAAATGATTGTTTTTCATTAGAATCCTAACACAGCATCCCCAGAGTAACCCTTTCGATCTTCCTTTTTTTAAGATGTCGCCGCCCTGATATCCCTACACCTTATTCCGCTGATATTATAAAGAATCTTCGAGATCTGAGAGGAAGTCATTTTGCGGTTCCGCGGACTATGATCTCTCTTTTTCTCTCACTCAGTCGGGTCAACTGACACCTTCCACCGACTCGTCCCCCCGCTTTCTTTTCCGACCCTTCTGCTCTTCTCCGCGCGGAACCCCTTTCTCAGGTCCCAGCTCTGGACATCGCGTGATCCCCGCGGACTCTCACCCCCCTGGTCCCTTTCTCCTTATTAGCCCGCAGAGACAAGCCCTCATCGACCTCTATCATATTCGCACTTGGCTGCCCCCCCTCAGGGAACAACGCCCCTTCGCCCTCCTCACCTTCCTTCCAGGTTGTCCTCAAAGTCTGTTTCAGACTCTTTACTCCTTGTTCCCATTTTTTCCAAGTCCCCCCTTTCTATTCCGGCCGGCCTGGATTCCCAAGCAAGCCCCCTGGCATTGAGCGGCCGCCCACTCCCTTTTCCTATAACCGCGGATAACCCAGCTGTATTAGCCTCTTCCTGTGTTACGTACGCTTTGAATCACATCTTCTTTTAGGTATTTGAAGGTTTCAATCCTTTTAAATCTGCTCCTTTCGATCGATTGGATTTGTCCTCTTGCCATAGCTATACCCTCTTCTACTTTTCTAAACAATTGGCTCTGGAACTTTAGCTCGGGTGCTTATCTCTTTGTTCTTTTCGGAGTCTGACGTGAGTGTCCTTTCCCGGGAGCACCTTTCTTTTCTCAGGGTAGGCCTGTGGACTCTACTTTCTGTTTTTTCCCGTTTTTCCAATCGCACGCTGAAAGACACCTCCTACCCACACTACTACTGCACCTTTCTCCCTGTAGGATTCACGGCCCTCCCCCCTTTGGTGACTAGAGGTTTCTAAGGATTGGAGCGAGGCGTACGTGAGGCAGCCAAGGCTTTTTGGCCTACCGGTCCTTTCAAAATAGAAAAGATAAGCCTTTTTTCTAGTTTTGCTTTCTCTTCAGACCCCCCCGATACTTGCCCCTTCTCCCTCCCTCTTCTCGAGCTTTCCTCTTTGGAGGGCGGCGTGCTTCGTCCAGTTTTTCTTGTCCGTTTCCCCTGTAACTTACTCCCCTCTCTTTTACCCCCCCCGAGCTTGTATGAAAGATAAATGCCTGCATGCTTTTTTTTCCCTCAATTCCTACTTGTTTTTCTTTCCCTCCTTCCCTTTTCCTTTTTTCTTTTTTTTTTTTTTTTTGACCCACCAATTACTGCTCGAGGTTTTGGCCATACCCTCGCTCCCCTACCATTGTCGACTATTTTTATTCCTTGGGCATTTACTCCTAACCGTTAAAGTAGTCCCCCCTCGTGGAGCTTTCAGATGCTCCTGGAAATTTTTTCCTTCCTTTCTGTTGGTCTTGTACACGCGTCCCCGGCCAACTGGATTTCCTCTGAACGACTCACCTGTTCATCCTTCGGGAGTAGGAGCCCCCCTTTTAAATTCACATAAAGAATAAATTGAAGGTTTTCGGCCCTGGGTGGGTTTCTTTGGCGGAGAAGGGACGCAGGGGCGCATTTTCTCCCTTAGTTCGGTCTTTGAGAGTCGCTCTTTCTCTCCACTCCCCCCTTCCGCGCCCTCTCCCGGCACTTTTCAACGGTATGCAGTCGTCTGTGTCCGTTTTCAGCTTTACCAATTCCCATGACATTCACGTCTCGATGCATTTTTCACCTCTTCCCCGGGTCTGAGTTGGCGCTTTTCGACGGTTGCCCCAGTCAGGCCCTCCTATTTTTCTTGGAGTCCCACCTGCCCCAGCCGGAGATTCTTCCAGGTTGCGGCTTCGGTGTCCTCTAGGGACTGTCTCCCGTTTCTCGGGTTAGGGAGAAGGCCTTCTGTTACCCACTGTCCTTCACCCCGCAGGAGAATTTTTTGGGGTACGACCCCTTTTTTAGGGCTGTTGCACCCACTCCGGCCTTTCCAATTTTTAATTTTTTCCTTTTCCCCCAGCGGATGTTTTGGATCTAGATGTCATCATGTCCTTTACTTTCCAACCCTGGCACCCCCTGCCTGCCCCCTTCTCCAAGCTCCCTCAGATTGATCAGAATCGTTGATCGACCGTGATTTTTTTTCTCTCTTTTTTTGAATCCCTGACCACCGATTTTTTCCGTACGTTCCCCCCCCCCCCTTGAGAGTGTGAGTTGACCATTTCCGGGTAAGTTTTTAACGTTTATCATTCGAGCCCCGCGGAACGGTACCTCCCCCTCAACTCATCTTCTGAAATCTCTAGTAAGCTGAGCTCCACGACCGGGTAAGTTCCGACCTTTTTTTCCTGCTTTTCTTCTTTGCCGACTCTTCCGGAGGACCCCCAGGGTCCATGCTTTCCCCTTCATCCGCCCCCTCGCCCGGTCGGCCCCCCCGGTCGCAGACGACCTCTTTCGCCCGTTCCCTTTCTTTGTCCCTATCCAGGGATTTCGGCCCGACTTTGCGCGAAGGTTGTTCCGCGGCCAGACCGATCATTCTCATGTCTCCCCAGTCTGGCCCGTCTCTACCCACTCCCTGCGCTTTCACTTTTAGTCTACGCCTCGCGGATACGCTACTGGGTGTCTTTATCTTTTAAGTTCCCGTGCTTTCAAGGTTTCCTGCGCTCTTTTGGCCCTTCCAGGGCCCGGCTGGCCCCCTCATGGCCCCGATGTCTCCTAGAGTCTTTTTCTAAGCACCTTTCTTCCCATCCTGGACTTTATTCGTCTTTGTTCCCTGCTTCGGCAAACCCCCACGTGAGCATGAGCTACAGGTCTTGACTGCTGTCTTTCCGTCGGGTTGTACCCATCGCTGATCGTCTGTCATTTATCCCCGCGCTTCCGTCTGCATGGAGATGGTCCTCTCTTTAGAGAGGGACGACCTCGGCAATGGTAGGCACTTATATGACTTTCTCCGGTTTGATGCCCCCTTTTTTTAGTGCTCCTGACATCCTCCTCTAGCCCAGTTTGCATCGGAGGCCTGCTCCCCATTTTGTTCGCTTTACGCTGATGTTCCGATCCCGACTGTCCGCGTGTTCCTCGTCCCCCTCGTTTTGGCGCCAGGCTAAACTTTATTTGGAGTGGTTTCCTAGGCCTCCTGGCGGTGCACGGCTCCCAGTCCCTCTCATTGTTAGATGCCTCATTCCTCCCCCACAAGCTTCTTCGGAAGCAGGCGTCAGCCGTCGCCGCCCAAGCTCCGATTCCTTATGGCTTTCTCTTTTGTCTCCCGCGCCCATATCACCCTTGAGACTCGCCCAGGTTTTTCTCTCGACCCCTTCCGAACTTTTTGACCCCATCCCCGATCCCCCCTTTCTGGAAGAATTTATGATAGCAGTAAGACCTCGCTGATCGAGTTATAATTTTCCCTGATTTCATCCGATTAGCGGGGCCCACCTATTTTCTCCTCGAGATTCCTTTTTTCTGAAGCCGCCCCTGAGGCGGACCGAAGGCTCTTCTGCAGGCTGTGTGAGATTCCCAGTGATTACCCTAAATTGTTCTCTCCCTTTACGGGCCGTAGCGGACGCCATGCTCTTGATATCCTGCATGGCGACCCAGGTCTTGGGCGAGGTTCCAGATGGTGTGAAGACGAACTGAATTTTCCTTCTCATTCTGTTGTTGACTATGCAGGTGTTCCTCCCCGGCCTCGATAACTAAGTCCCAAAAGGAAACAGCGTTTTCCCCGGGCTCATCCCCAATTCTCTCGGTGGCAGTGCTTGACTTGGGAGTCGACTTTTTTTCGCTCAAAGGTAGACCGATCTATTTCAACAGAAGAATGACTCGCCCCTTCCTTCTTGGCGCCTTTGCGAAGTACTTTTCATAGAGCTAGAGCCGATACAGGGCACCGCGAATGGAGGGCAATTCTGCTCTTGATAGGTGAACGGTCTAGTCTCTTGATCCATCCTTTTTTACGGATCCGGGAGTCTATATGAGCATTATCGCTTACGTTCTTTATAACCCTTTTTTCTAATAGAACAGTTCCTTGTCCCATGCCGGATGATTGTCCAAATCATCTGTAGGTCTCTTTTGTCTCGTGTGAGCTCTTCTCCGTGCGTTCAACGTGATTCCAGCCCCCAGGGGGTGATGACTGGTTTTCCTTAAGAACTCTGACACTCATCTGGATTTTCCCAGAAGCTGGATCCTACCGATCGCTCGAACAGTCTCTCCTTTTATGATTTTCCAGCAGTATCGCTTTTTCTTTGCGCTTTGTTTCCTCTTCGATTCCCCGCCTCTTCGGCCATTATTTTCACGTATTCGGTCCAGCGATATTTCCCCGCCCCTGCCCCCATTCTCCCCCGCAGGGGCGATTACTCCTCTGCGGCCAGCCCATTTAACCTCCCTTGACCGCACCTCCATCTGTCTTTGGAGATTTACCGTATCCCTGAGCAGCGTCCACCTGTCGCTTCATCGATCCCTTGGTCTCCTTAAACCCAAGCTACCCTCCTCCCTACCCATCCCTGCCGACTTTTTTTCGAACGTTGTGATCAGCCCTCCTTCTATGCAATTCAAGGAGAGGGCCGCCCTTGCCTTGCCTTTTACCCTGGGTCCACATGTCGATGTGCCGGGTCCCCCAACTCTGCGGACTTCCTTTATCTTAGCCCCGTCGGCTTTTTTTTTTCTTGTTTTGCATTCCCTAGCATTTGTCCCTTTCCTCCGACTTTTCCCATATGGTAGAAGGCATGATCGTCTTTTTCGTTATGGAAGCGTGCCTTCCAGGCCTCTTTCGTGACGCGCCCATATAGCCAATTCGCTATCTTATTTCCGGTTTTTTCAGTAGGAATACCCCTACTGGTGACACCTTACAGGAGTTCTTATTGTTCTGCAGCGGTTTACCTGGGGGAACCCTTTGAGGGCCTACCCCTTCATTTTCGGCCAGAACTCGGAGAATACAGACCGGGTCAGCCCCGATTTCAAGTTAATCGAGAGTACCCGAGCAGAGACATAGAGGCTATTCTTAGGGCGCCTGTAGATGCTTGCCCCCCCCCCCAGTACCACCCCCCCCACGTCCCACCCCTGCACCCCCCCCCCCCCCTCCCCCGGCCCCCACCGACTCTCCCCCCCCCCCCCCATCCCCACCCCCTTCCGTTCTTTCGATGGTAAACTCGATCCCTTGTTTTTTGAATGATTGCGTCCCTCGGAGACCCACGTCGCCCTCCCCTTCACTTCCTCCCGCTCCGCTCTTGGCGACGTTTGACGGAGAAACTTGCGTGGTTGTTGAGGTGGCGTCCCTTCCTGACCATTCCCCGACCCCCCCAGATAAGCGGTGACACAAGAAAAACCGCGTCCCCAGAGTGGGCATGCCACAGAACATCTTGGGTTTCCCCTCCGAAGGAAGACACTGTTTTCTTCGTTTGTAGGGTTCTCGAGTGCAACTTCTTTCAAACTTGCTTACCCCGTCTTTTATCTCGGTCCTCTCACGTTAGGAAGGACCTCATCCCCGACGTGATCAGTCTACTCCAAGTCACCTGGATTTTTAGTGCGTTGGTCTTTGCCTGCCGTTCGAACCGGCGTAGTGGCCTGGGTTGTCCCGACCGTTCTCCCCAAGGAACCGGTGAGTGCATTATTTTTTCAGATACAGAGTAGGAGTGGTAGCCCCAACCTTTTTCTCAACCCCCGAATTCCTCAGGACTGTTGCTGGAGATTTGCGAGTCCCTTGGGGTTTATAGGAGGGAAGAGAGTTGCCGGGGAATATCCTATATTTAATACTTCAGTTGTTGTCTTATCTTTATTCACCAAGTAACCAGTCGTCTCCCCTCCCAACTTTGACACACTACATCCCCCTTTAACATGATGCGTTTATGGACAGTTGTACCTGATCGACTCCCTCCCCCATGAGATTAGAGCTCTGTCGAAGCTTTTCCGGTGCGGTGGCATGGTACCCTTTGGCGCCAGTCTACGCGTGATCCACTCCGTCTTAACCTTAAGTTCCCGATGCTTTGAACGGTGCTCTTAGGAGTACGCTGCCTCGACGGGGCTCACCCTCGTCTCCTAGGGAGTTTTGTTTTTACTCCGCTGAACCCTCCTTGAGAATTGGGTCGCCAGTCTCGGCCCAGTTTCCCTTTTTTTTTGCATTCATTTCCCCAATCTAAAGATCTTGGATCGGTTTCAACTGAACGGGTATCGACTTTTAATGTCCGTACCCCCTGCATTTCAGACCTCCCCTGCCGCCAGCTAGTCTCAAGCTAGAGATTCAGAACGTATTATAGACGTGTCTAAGCGAAACCGACTCTCTAAGCCGTGAGCGTAGAGTTTTTCTTACCTACGGTCCGTTTCCCTTTCCTGCAGCTGGCCGTGACGGTTTCCTTACGCCCCCCATCTCGACGGCACCCCCTCCTTTTTAGTCCTCTGCGCACAGCTCCTTCCCGACCGGCCGCATGTCCAAGTAAGTCCCCCAGCTCTTTTCTCTACGGGCCCCTTTTTTTTTACGACGCGATTCTTCCGTTTAGCTCTACGGGTTAACGATGATGGCCCACCTTCTCCTCGAATAAGCTCATTTTTTATCCTGAAACTTTTTCCTTACTCACCCTGATCCGACCTAGGCCAGAACTCTCTTTTTTAGTTTCGGGTTCTTTATCGACCGTTGCACGACTTCCCCCTCACTATGACATTATTAATTCCTGTGATGCACTCTGTCTCGACCCCCTGTTACCTCCGCGATGTCCCTCTTCAGATTTTCTAACAGCCGCCGCGTTTCCCTAATTTTTTTGAGGAGCGTTAGAGGAGTTTCCCCGTCCAATGCCATTCCCCCTTCTTCTCCGAGCTTTTGGCCCGAGAATGCCCGGATGCATCACCCGCAGGTCTTCCCTAAGAGTCTGCTTCCTTGTTTTGACTTGACCAGCCATTGGCTTTTTTCGGGTTTTTTCTGGTTGTGGCGTGAGTTGGAAACCCCCCCGTGATCTTCCCATGAGCGACAGGGAGGCCTTCTGCTCGTCTTTCTACTTTCATTCAGGATCCCGTTTTCTTTATCGCCTTCCCAGCGTTTTTCGGCTGTGAATTTTCGATGGTCCTCGGGGACGACGAATGGTCGGGCAGGCAGCTTTTTTTTTTTAGTCGTTTTTTTCCGATGCCTCGTCGGTCTCATGTCCCTCGGATGCCGCCTTTCTTAGCGTATGAGGCCCCACCCCTTCTTTCGAGCCGAACTTGCTGACCTCTCAGAAGAGGAAAGTTGTGTCGAGTCTCCGGGCTTTGCGCCAGCGTTCCGATTCTTCCCCGATGCGGTGGATTTCCCTCTTGCGGCCCCTTAGACAAAGTCCCTGTTCACACCGATGCGGCCCTATGCTCACTCTTCTCCCCTTTCCCACTGGAACCCCGCTCAGTCGTCTAAGGTAAGCCCCCCCGCCCAACCCATCCGGTGCTTGCTCAGCTGGTCCCCGCGGCCCGCCCTTTTTCTAAATCGCCCCGGCAGCTGTTTTTCGGATTAACTGTGAACCTCCCCTACGCCCCCCGTCTAAGATGTGACAACTCAGGATGGAATTTATATGCCGCTCTCCAGCCTTAGTTCTATCACTTTTCCCCCCTAGCTAGAATATCGCGAGGGCACGCCGTCGCTCGGCCCATCTGGCTCTACTCGTCTTTCGGTACTTCTCGTATCCCTACGACCCTGGCGGGCATACGCAGCAATGAGCCAGGTTCTTTTTGTTCGAGCCGGGATTACTTCTGGCGGAACGGGTATTGCCCTCCTTTTCCAGGCTTTTTGTTCGAGTGCATCGTTCCGTGAACCCGTCTGGGCACGTATCCCTCTCCGTTAGACCTTTGAACACCTTCATCTTACTACCTTTGATTGAGCGATTGCGGTTTCTGTCTCACTTCATGAGATTTACCCTCCCCGGGTGTTCCGCATTTTCTCCTGCGGTCCTGATTTGGGCAGCGCGTATCTCACGGGAGGGCACGCCCCTTCCTTCCATGTCTCGACGGCAACCCCGCGAACCCCTCAGGGTCTGCCGCCCCTTTCGGATTCTGACTTCGCATGCGTCTTTAGTCCCCTAGAAGTTTGGCCCCGAGAAGGCTTTTTTTCGATCATTTGAGTTTTTCGGGCTAGAGATCCCGATCCTCCAGGACTTCCCCTAACGACCCAAGACAGGCGTGAGGGGCAAAGCCCATACTCACTCACCTCTCCCCCTTCCCCTTGCCCTCTTCTCTTTCGCTTGAACCCTATTATTCTTACCCCCGAACCCCCCACACCCCCCCCTATCCGTCTACTCCTTTATCCCTCCCCCCTCCTCCCTCGTATCTTACACTCCGCCCCACCCAACACCCTGCAGATTTCTCCATTTTTTCTTCGTATTTTTCTACCATTCCCCCCCAATGTCATTTTGCAGGATTTTTGTCCCCCGATTTGCCTGAAGAGGTCGACTTTGAGTCCTTCTCGACCGGTCCCGGGTTTGTTTGCGCCTTCTGCTCCTGCTCTTCCCGTGTCCCCTCTTGGTCCCTTTCGTCCCTCGGCTCGCCCTCCTGGGTTTCCTGGTTTTGCAACAGCCGGACCGCCTCGTCCCCCTCGCTATCCAGCTGTATTAGCCGTTTTCGTTCTCGATCGACCGTCCTCTTTTTCCCGATGACTGCATATTTTTCCCGATAGGCCGCGACCTCCTTGGTTTGGAGGAAGGCCCGCCTTTTTCTCTCGGCATACGGTCCATGTCGTCGGGCAGTCTCTAATCACCGGTCCACAGCCCACCGCTTTTTCCCGTTCGCTCGTCTTCCTCACTTTTTTTTTCTAAGCGTTCGAGCCTTTTTCTTCCAAGCCGCGTATCAATACGCGACTACCCGGATGGATCTTCGTCCCCCCCTTTTCCGTTCCGCTGGCCGCAGCTCCAACGACCCCTGTACGATCATAGATCATAAATTCTTTCCTCCCCTCAGGGGAACACCCCTGCCGTAATACTCCCCCCCCGGCCTTCAGCCTCTTTGTCCGAACGGTGATCAGACTTTACCGGACCGCTTGTTTCTCTCAACTCAGGGAAGGGCGCGCCTTTTTCCTTCTCGGTCAAGCCGTTTTTTTTTTTTCGGAAACTGGGTTTACTCCTCTACCTTGGCTCACCGTAGTCGTTTCTCGGCTTAGACGCGTTGAAGCTCCAACCCGTTGGACCCCCTTTTCATTTGTTCTCCCTAGTCCATATGAGCATGGCCTGATTAGCTTTTCTTCGGGGATGACGCTTGAAACTTTCGCATAAGGATCTTTTCCGTCGACCCTTCTGGCTTCCCTTTCCGGCGTATCTCGGTTAGGCCTATGGGTCCGAGCAGAGGTCGTTTTGTGTGGAAGTCCCGCTTCCGGAGCCGTTTCGCTTTTCTTATGAAGCGTCATTCCCCGGTGACCGGCATAGAGTTCAAAGAATAAACTTTCCGGAACCAGGGGGGCCCACTTCTCCCCATGGGCCGTGAGGACTTGCCTCTTTTCCCCGAGCTTCGAGGTACGAGCGGGAGCTCTCGTCCTGTCGTCCATTTTCGCACTCTGTTCCCTGGAACCCGGGACAGGATTTTCCCTCGACCCGACTGCACTTTTTTTGTTTTCTTCTTAGGCGAACCGCCAGTCGTTCCGCCTTCATTCTCGATTCGCTTTTCCTCTTTGCTTCCGGAAAACCTTTCCGGGATGGTGATGTGACTTCTTGAATGACTTCAATATTATCCCCTTTTTGGTGGAACCCCAGATCCCCCCACAAGAAGTTTTTTCCCCAGATTCAAATGAAGGCATTCTTCTGGTGTCACATTCCTTCTTTTTTCCCACCCCATGGTCTTTTCGAAACAAGTGAGGGGTTCTTTTGTTTCATTCCTTCATTACCCCCCTCCCCTTGATCTGCCTTAAATTTTCTGAAGGATTAAGAATAATCTCATGCAAGTCCGAGAATGTCTCCTCGTGGGTTTTATAGCGGCTTGCAGGGTTGCCTGGTGTGTTCTCCCCCGTTTTTTCCCACCCCCGTTAGCACCCACGGTTTTCGAGTGCCATACTTAACTTATCAATTCGTCCGGTCTTTTAGTTCTCTCCAGCCCACTGTCACATAACGCCTTCATATTCTTGAATGGAGAGGGCTCGGACGGGGTGCGTTTTTCTTCCTTGGATTTTCTCTTCTCTCTTCCTATTTCCTATTTTCCCCCTTTCCCCTTTGTGTTGAGATGCGGCCCCTCGCGTCTCCCCATCCCCGTGCACCGTCTCTCCTTCCTTTTCCCGTTCAGTCGTCTTTTCCCCCACCAGTTTTAACTGATCTTAATCTGAATAAAAGCTTGGAGCTCTCGCTCTCCCTATCCGTTCCCGTTTCTTTTGTGGTAACCTGTTTTTTTTTTTTTTTGAACGCCCCAAGCGATGCACATGCCGCATTTGCCCGACCAAGCTTGCTGAGCGTCCGGTAATTGGGCTTGGCGTATTCAAGGCGGATTCTTCTTTCCTGGTAGGTGTCTATTAAGTTAGTTGGGCACACATTTATTCCTCTCTTTTCGCCTGAATGGTTAATACCCCAGGTTAGGACGGTCTTCCCCACCCCCCCCTTGCAGGCAGTGCCCCCCCTCGGGTCACTTTTTTGGATGGGTCACAATGGGTTTCGGCGCTTTTGATTCACACCCCTAAGCCGTTTCTTTTCGCACGCCCTCCGCTTCTTTTCTCCTTTTTTCGATATTTAGTTCTCCGAATAAGATCCCACCCCCCCCTCTTCCCATACGAGCCGTGAGCGGGTCGAGTGTATCAGTCCGTTTGCTCATTTTGTCACGAGGAGTCCCGTCCTCCTCCGCATTTACTCGCCTTAGCCAGTTCAGTCATGCGACGTGCCTCTCATCCTCCTCCCTTCCCGGACCTCCTCCTTGTACCTTGTAGCAGGGCTTTCCTACTCTTTCCAGTCCGGGTCACCTACGGGTTGCCCCCTTTTCCCCGCATCCCAGGCTGCTCGGCCCAGGACCGGCGTCATCAGAGGGAACCGTTTGACCCGGATTTCAGAAACCTGCTTTTTGAGCGGCTGGGATTCTGATTGTCCCGTACCGTTCCTGACGAGGGTTTACAGCTTTAAAGATGACATAAATTTGCCCTTCTTCTTA
>Ga0179591_1251172_pt1 | contig 18136 bp, 9 predicted proteins | sample CZOMad2_1_08_16f_FD_182891 | JGI IMG/M metagenome (GOLD analysis project Ga0179591, IMG submission 182891) | Vadose zone soil fungal communities from Angelo Coast Range Reserve, California, USA - CZOMad2_1_08_16fungal (PacBio error correction) | ecosystem: Environmental > Terrestrial > Soil >... | reverse complement strand
AAACGCTTATTTGCTCACCACTCGGATTTTCCTGTTACGGACATTACCCCCTTTTTTCCACTTGCTCTAGGTCTATCCGCGCTCCTTTACTTAAGGAGGTCCCCTTTCTCACTCCCCCGTCCTCCTTTTTCTACCTTCCGCCTCATGCCCCCCCCATTTTTTTTTTCGGAGCTCTGGACACACTTGGAACATTTGGTCACATCCTCTCCGTATTGTGTTCCCCCGCTCCCAGACGTCCCCTTTTCTGCGTTTCTCAATATTTTTTTTGGCATCTCCCGCCCTTCCCCATCTTTTGCATTTAAGCCTTGAACTTTTCCCCCAAGACCCCGGTTTTTTCGGTTTTCCTTCTTCCCTGTTTCGCCGGTTTCCCCCTTTTCGGCAGGTTCGAGCGACGAGTCGGCTTCCGGTTTTCTTTTGGGCATTGTTCTCCTTTTCTGTTTCTAGTTCGGCGCTGGCTGTAGCGTCGGAGGGATATGTCTGTCTTTCCCTTTTCCTACTTCGTTGTCCTTGCTTCTTTGGTCAGTCTCTTTCCTCCTTCTCTGATGATCTTTTCAAGGGCCAAGGTGCTCCGTTTGGGAATGTTTCTCCGTTCTCCGCGCTGCTTTGATATTACTCTTCCTTGGAATGGGCTTTCTCACTTTTGATCATCCCTCAACCCGCTTAGAAGTGCGGACCGTGGATCTCGAATTCTTCCCCGCTTTCGCGGATTTTTGAGAATCTTACTTCTTCCCCCATTGACTGTCCAACTTAAGTTTCTTTTTATTTTTTTTGATTACTTCTAGCTTAAAGTCCCTTGGTTATCCTACAACCCTCGACCTCCCTCCGCGTTTTCGATCCCGGGAAGCCCCTGTTGAAACTCCCGGACTCTGGTCCCTTTCCGTGACTTCCCTTGGTTTGTCTAGATTTAGCCTTTTGTCCCTTTTTTTTCGTCCCCGTTCAGCTTATTTTCCCCAGCCCATACTCTCTTGCGTGAGTCAGATTTCCTACTCTCCCCTCTCCCGTTCCGAGCCCCGAGGACTGAGTTTGACCGAGAAGATCAAGCCCGTCAGTCGATTCGGGTGCAAGCTGAATTTTTTCGCGTTTTTTTCTTTTTTACCTTTCCCGTGCGGCATCTTGGCTAGTCCTGTCCTCTTCCGACAGTGATATGGACCAAGAATAATCGCCGATCACTACGATTCCCTTGCCTTTCCGTTTTCTTTCGGTTTTTTCTCGCTTTCTCCTATGAACAAAAGATCGTCTCCATTCCCACCTTTGCTGGGTACGGTCCAAAGCCCCCCGACTCCTTTCTCGGCAATCTATAATCCCGGCTTGAATTCGTTCCCTCCCACGACCACGGTTTTTTTCTTAGTCTTCAACCTCCTGTTATAGCGTAAATCTCCTTGAAGCATAATTTGACGATTACTTTTTTTTTCTTGTGTCCTTCTCACTTTATAATCGAACGGTCCCCCGTTTGGTTCAGAACACCGAAGTCTAGGGGCCGGGCTCCCTCTCCTTGTACTTAGATACTTCGCGCATCATAAGTGCCCCCTCAACGCCACAATCACCTGACTACCCCACTGACCCCTCCCCGTTCAGTCCTTAGGTAAGTTGATCCTTTCACCTGCTACAAGTACCTCTAGACCGTTTCGCTTCTGATTTGACTTCACTTTTTCTATCTTTACCATCAGCGTGCTAAGTTTGTAACGATTTACGGGCTTTATCTGACATGCCTTCCCCGCCCTCTTGTCTCAGTGTCTTTACCGTGGCAGCGCTCCTAGGTAGTATCCTCTCAAGCCCATTCAACGTGAAGAAGTCCCTTTTTCCTCCGCTGTCCCTTTAAGCCCTTCACGCAAACCCAAGTTTTATCCTCCTGTTGCCCCTCTTCTAGCCAGTTTTGTCCGCGCAGCCTTGATCACGCTGAATCACGAACTTCCTCTTTACCAGAGTCTTTTGTCTCTTCGAAGTGCTTGGAGAGACATGCACCCTTAATTCGGTTTGCAATCTCTGAAATACAGAGATTGATTTGAAGCATGATAGGCCTCCCTGAAAATGTCTCGCGGGTGGTAAGGGTAGAATGATTCAACCCCCAAGCTGTCCCGATTTCCAACCACTACTAGTAGTTATAGAACCCCTGTCATTAATTTCTTTTCCCTTTCACTTCTTTTCGCTTTTTTCCCTTCCATCTGCCTACCAATGTATTTGACATTTCCCGCCCCCTAGAACGTCTTCTCCGACCACCCTTTATGCGTAGTGCTACACAAACGGGCGAACAGGTCCCTTCCATCATACCTTTTCCCCTTTCTCCCCCTCTGTCTTCTGCGTCCCTCCCCTGTTATCCCTTCGGAGAGACGTATGCGCGTTCCCGCTCATCCTCTTCCTGACTGCTTTTTTTCTCCGGTCTTTTTTAGCTTCCAGCGCACCTGTATTTCCCCTCTTACACTGACCTCCTGGTGAGACCCCCTGTTTCCCCTGCTCGTCCCCGCGTCATGATAGACGGGGGCTAGCTGAGTGTTGCCCCCTTACCCCGGTCCCCCGCCCTACGTGCCTCGCCGGTCCTCTTTTTCGAGCGCCCTCTTCCTGAACGTTTCGCTCTCTTGTGATATTTTCCTGATTTTCCCCTGATTCCCTTTTGGTTTTCTCTTTCTGAACTTTTCACCTCCCCCCCTCTTCGACTTCGTTTATTGCGATGCTCGACTTCGATCCGTTACGTCCCCGTGCTCACTGCTCAACACGCCAGCGTCCTCCCTCAGTTTCGATGTATTCCCTAGATTTTTAGGGCTACTAACCTTAAATATAACGAATAAGAAGACGCCCCCTAGTTTGCTGGAACCTACCTCCCACCTTGTCGACATGCAGGCCTTAGACTCCCTCTTTTGATAGATGTCCCTTTCGACGAACGCGAACATATCGACCTTTTACATTTCTTTTTCCCCCTTTTTGGGGTTGCCTTTTAAAATTTTCTTGAGCGGTCCTTTTTGACTCTTTTTCTTTTTCGTGTCGGTTCCGCATCGTCCCTTCGATTGCGCTGTACGATGATTCTTTCATGCCCTCCTTCCCTCCCTTTTCCCCCCGCTTATTCTGAGTTGATCGAGTTCACCTTGTCTGTCTTCCTCCGCCCCGCCTCGAATTGAGCGAGGCGGGTTTAACACCCTTTGCGAATATTTGTGCATTTCCCCTTTTCGTTGAGGAGTAACCCCCCTCTACAGAACGTCTTTCCCCCTTTGTCAAGTTGGTTTCGAAGAAGATTTTCCCGGCGACCAGGACCTAGATGACTTTCTATTTCTCCTGTGCGAGCGCTCCCGTTCTTTTTTGTCCTCTCTCCGAGGCGCACGCGATTTGAGGGTGACTTCGCCTCACCGATGACATTACTCGATAACGACAGGTAGGACTTCCATGCTTTTATTTTACCGTTTCACGTGATGAGGCTCCTTTGAAGAACCCTTATGCGCTTTTAACTGGAGACCCGTCCCGTATGTCCTGACTTGTTTTCGCGGTTTCTTTGACTTGCCTTCCTCTCATTTTGTTCCTCATCGACTGTGTTTGTTGAATTCTCAGTTGTAGAGAAGCCTTCACATCTACTTTTTTCAGTATCCCCCTTCTTCTATTGACCGTAACCGAATGAGGCTGGTCTCTTCTTCGATTCGCTTTCCTTTGAGATAGTACGGTTCTCCCCGTGGCTTTGGCTGTTTACTCATTAAGAGTTTCATTCCGTTCCAGCAGCTTGACACCTCTCCTAGATGTACGGGTCAATTTGAGTGACTCCCCTGCCAGTCGTTTCTTTTTGTTTTAATTTTTTTCTTTCTCCCGGTGATTTTTTTTTGGGGCCAAGTAGTTTGCGGTCCTTTGCTTTGCCTCGAATTCCTGACTAATCCTCTTTTTGCCCCACGCGTCCAGCGCTTCCTTTGATGCCCCAAAATCTTTTTGACTCCGCCCGTCGTTTTTATTTTAACCTGCCCTCCTAGCTGCGCGGTCACGGCCTCGGTGATACCCTTGGTTTCCTCTGAATTTCCGTTGTCGTTTTTTCTGACCTCTTCTTTGAGAATTACTTTTTCGTTTTGCGAAGAGTCTCTTCTTTCCTCGACAAGTTGACTGATGCTAGACCCTCTTTTCTCCGGTGTTATTTTTTTTATAACCCGACTAATTCTTCTAGTACTTCGATTGATAACCTGTTGTTTCTTTAGCGTTTTCCGCGCAATTGTAGAGTCCGGCTCGGTGCCCCGTCCTCTTCCCACTGCCCCTTTCAGCTCCCCCCCGCTCCAGAAAAGGAGTGTCCCCCATTGCTTCTGAACGTTCCCCCTTTGTCGATTGCCCAGAAGACTCTCCTTACTCGCCCCCGTACAATGTCTCTGGCCCTGCGGGGCGTCCTTCTTCACGCTCTAGTCTAGTTGCTTTGTTTTGCTTATTTATTTTGAAGTCCCCCCCGGACCCGGCAACCCTCCCATTCCCCCTCTAGACTCGACGTCCTTACGGTTCCAACGTGCTAGTCCAGTCCCCTTTCTACTTTAGGCTTTGTTTCCGTCGCGGGATTAGATTTTTGCGGACGACCCACGCGAGTGGGGCCGACGTATCGTCACATCGAGTGATCATCCTTTACGTTTTTCCCCAAACGTCTGCGGTAATCCTCTCCTTCTCACTTACGCCTACCTGGTCCGTACTCGTCCCAGGCCTTCCGCGCTGCGAAGTCCGTTGTTGCGTTTCAGCAAAGGTCGCTCCCATCGCCCCTTTTCCTCAACTCTCGTTCCGGCGCCCCCCCACTTTTGTGTAGACCCGGAGCGCCCGTTACACCGCGCATAGGGTAATAGCCCTTCGTTTCCTTTTTTTTCCCATCACAATGTAAAGCTCCTTCGACGCCTTTCCTTCTTACGTGCCTCCGCAGACTAACTCTTCCCGACATCAGCCCACAAGTTTCTTACCCCTGACCAAAATCTGTGCCTCGGCCTCAGTCCTCGACATGCCCGACTCCTGCCCACCTGCTTCCCTTTGCTCTTAACCTCCGTTGGGGTTTCCCACCCTTTCCTTCCTTTAGCCCCTGCTCCTTTCTTCGAGTTAACCCTCCCCAATATGTTACGGGTCCTCCAAGAACCCCTTTTTAGTTTTTTGTCCTTTTGGCAAAAAATACTGAACTTCTCTTTGCAACCCCCGATAGTTCCGTATTTTCCCCCTTATAAGACACCCCAGCTTAGTGTCATTGTTAGGCTTACCTTCCTTGTTGCGGCTTCTTTTCCTTATACCACCTTGCAGCGTCTTTTTTTTTTTTATTATCTTGGTGAGTTTCCCAGGTCGGCAGTCTATTTCAGGTACCTTTTTTGAGCAGCACAGCGAGTTCAGTATCTATCTGGTACCACTCATACTGTTTGTTTTGAGAGCGATTGTTGTATTTCCCAAACCCTCCCGGCTTTAGGCCATTTTTCCCCCCCCCTTAAATTTTCAACCGTGTCTCTTTTTCAGCGATGCCCTCCCTTTCCGTCGGCCTGATCTTTTTCCATGAAGTGTCAAAGCCCGGTGTCGAGTGCCGATCCTGTACTCTTTTTTTTTAGTGGAGCTTGGACCAAAATCCCCCGGAACTTCCTTTTGGAAGAGGATAAGTATTGTGCAGATCCAGTAACAACTTCCTTTTCCCTGACCACTATTTTTTCCCCTTTTGAATCTTCTTCTCCTCGGCTCTTTGTTTGCTTTCCTGCAGGACACTTTTTCCCCGTCCCCCCCAACAGGGTGCGGTCGGTCTCTCCTTATTACCCTTTTGGTGGCTTGAGTACGTTAGTCGAGGACTTCGTCGATGAACGCCCATTGCTTTTGACATTTTGTCTATGGGATGTATGCCTTTCTTCTTTTATTTTTAGGTTGACTGTCTTTCTCCAGTAGTTACGAAGTCTCTGTGTCCAGTTTGCTTCTTTTCAGTTCCCTATCTGCGATGTCCTCCCTTTGTACCTGGCTTTTTTTTTTTTCCTTCTTTTTGGCTCTCTGGTCAAGGTCGACGTTTTCCATTGGCTGACTTACGGGCAGTCGGAATGTGTACTCTGCCTTCGTTTTAACAGATACACACGGTTTTTTCCCAGAGTGACTTCCCTTCGGCTCCGAATTCGCGCCAGCGTTCCTTTAGTACGTTCCTCATCGGACGGATCCCCCCGGAGTGGATCCCGGCTAGCCGGATCTGTTTTTTCCCTGGCCCCGCTCTGGGCTTAACCCCCCCAAGTGGCTGCCTCCTCGACGTTCTTCCCAGCGGAAGAATTTTTGAAAGTCATCCTTGGTTACCTCAGGTTTTCAGGTATTCGTCGGCTTTGGAACTGTGGAGGGGCTTGCATTTTTTCGAAATAGTTCCGCGAGTAAACAACCTCCCCTATCATCTCAGGATCCGTTTCCCGAAGACTTTTCGTCAGCAAAAGGTGGACGCCTCACTTCTCTATGTCCGCCTTTTGCCAACTTCCGACGTCCCCTGTTTTGTCCTGATTTGCTTTTTGGTGAACCGTCTGGAACTGAAGTTTTCTTCTCACTTGAGTGGTCGTCTCCACCGTCGCTTTTCCTTTCTCTGGGTCCCTTTTCTCGCCGACCATCCTCTTTTCCCGGTCCTTGGGTTCTCGCCTCTACCTCTTTTGAACCTCTCTTTCAAGCATCTTGAGTGTTGAAGTTTTTACAGCGACTATCTGTTACGTTCTCTCCACTTAGGGGCGCCGGATTAGACCCGTTACCAAACGGCTTCATTCTCCCTTTTTCACCACCCAAGGTACGGAAATCCTCCGTGACCTTCCCGAGAATATTCTTTTTGATACGTTCGATAGTTCCTTCCCGTGCGTCATAGACGTTGCCAGCAAGATTGGGAATCACCGTTTTTTTCGCCAGGTCCCTAGTTTTCCCTCCCCCTTCTTCTACGCATTCTCGCAGACTAGGAATACCAAACTTCCCAAAGACTCCCCGTGCCCTACCCGAAGTTCCTTCAATTTAGCCCACCGGTCCCCCCTCCAGCTCAGACTTTTTCCCTCTGATTTCCGGTCGCACTTTCCCCCTTTTCATCTTGAACATAGGAGTAGGTGTCTCTCGGACCCTTTTCTACAGACGCCATCCCTCCGTGCCTTTTTTGACTCGATGTCCCGCGCGCTATTTTCGTATTTTTAATCTGAACGACCTCACAAAAGTCCCACGACAGTGCCCTCCCTTCGCGCCCTCCCCCCTGAACAACCATTTTTCCAGACGTCGTTGCTCGCAGTCCGTCTAATTTTTCTACCTACAGCCCTGGCACGCACCCTCACGAACTCCCGGCTTTTTCTGCTTTTGCGACCGAATTCTTCCTTGTGCGAGAGCGGGAGTGAAAACTTCCACCTCGCTTCTTAGAGCGGTCCTTCCTCCCGTCCCCTTTTCGATTTTTTTAGCTTCATGCATCACTTAGATACTTAGACTCTACTTGTATTTCTCGCTGTCTCAATGGTCGTCCACCGCCGGACCGACGTGCGCTTTGCTTTAACATCCCTCCGCTACCGCTTTTTTTTTTCCCATGCTAGTGTAGCTCCTCTCTGCCCGTCCCCCCCTCGATGTTGGCCAGCGCCTCGTCCTGACTTCGTTTTTTTTCTTCCTCCGGTTTCCGGCTGCCGCTATGCGTCCCGCTGCAAGGCTCCGTGCCTTCCCGGTACTCGCACACTACCCATTTTCTCCTGGAGCATAGGCAGAGGTGCCTACCCGTAATTACCTTTATTTTTCCCCCCCGGCCCCCCCTTGGGGAGTTGATCCGGGACTCCTTCTTCTTTTCTCAGCGGTTTCTATAGTCATGCAAGTCGCGCTCCCTTTTCTTTTGGGTTTTTTGGTTCTCTCTTTTCCCATCCGTTTTCGAGAGCCCGCCCCCCCCCAGATTGCGACTTTTCTTCCTCTTTCCCTAGGTCGACTGAAGCCTAGAGGATTTTCTCTTTGACCAGGTTTTGCGGGGCTGGCCCTATGAGACCAGGCGCCTTCTTCTTCTTCCTTCGTCGTCGCCGGGTTTGTTTGAAGTTAGTCCTCTTCTAACTGTATTTGATTTCCCTCTAGGGTTATTCCTACTCCGAACATAAGTTCCGGCCTCTATGATTCGATTTTAGAGGTGTTTTTGAGTTCGCTTTCGTTCCCACTTCTTTCAATGCTGTTCGCTTCGTGTGAATGTCCCCCCTCACTCGTCTTTCTCCTTTCAGACCTACGCTCGGTTAGATGAGCTTCGTGCCTTTTCGCCTTTGGAATTGCGGTTTTTCGTCCCTCCCTTCCCCCCTGACCTTTTAGTTTTTCCGAGTCGCAACGCTCTTCCTTTGTTTCCCCCTCTCTTACCCCCCCGCTGTCATTTTTTTCAAGGCAGTCGAAGACCTCTGAGTGTAGCTTCTGTTCTTTTTTCCCTGCTTCTCCTTCTTTCTCCTTTTTTCCTGGGAGACCAGAAGGTAACCGATCGAGCTGGAATGTTTTTTTCTCGTATGCTTTTTCTTCGAGTTTGACGCAGGTTTCCTTTGGTCAAGGTCTTTTCTAGGACTTTTCCTCAGTACCTGCGCTCCCTCAACCTGTCGAGAAGGCAGGTCCTGAGATTAGGTTCAGTTGTTCTGGCATTTTCGTCCTGATCATTGGTCTCTCGGATGACTCGTCAAGGTTCTCAGGGAGCAGGCCCGCCGCGGACACGTCTCTATTAATGGCCGTGTTCCCGTTCCTTGACATCAACGAGTCATCGCTTTAGGGGCTTTTTCGGTTGATAGTTGGGTTTTTTGCGGCCTGTCTTTTCGCGCATGCTATCGAAGAGCGGGTTCACCGGACAGCTCCTCCTGTATTCCCCCCTCCGGCTGGCCTCGTGTTGTGTTTCTTTCACCCCGGCGAAACCTTCTCTCCTCTTTAGACCATAGTTTCCCTTCTCTTCTTCTCGGGTTTTTTTCGAGAATTAACTTGAGTTGCTTAAATACTTCTTCCTATTTAATGCTCGTGTTGCTATAGTTCCCTGAGCCCTTCTGCAGGCTTGCCCTAGATTCCATCTTGTAGAGATTTTAGAACCCCCCCGAACTTATCCTTCTTCCCCTTCCTTCGATCTGTGATCGTATCTCCACTTAGTTCCCCTTTCTCAAGTAGGTTTTCGCTTACGTTCTCTTTTCCCAATTTCTTTACAGAACCCACTGCATTTTCCCCTGCCATTGCCCTTTCGACTCGAGGCACCCTTTCTATAGGACGTCCCCGTTTAGACCAGCGGCCTTTCCCTGCGTGAACTTTCTTTGGAAGACTGGGATCTTCTTTTCCCAAGAAGTTTCGAGCTTTTTTTTTTCTTGTTTCCCCCTCCTCGGACTCCCCTAAGTCAACGCACTAACATTCGCTATCACCCCCTCCCTTCCTGGGGACCCGGTCCTTGCAACTCTCCTGCTAGTCTTTCCCGTCTCTTCTTGACTTGGTCCTGCTGACCCGCGCGGGTCCATGAAGTCTCCCCTAGGGGAGACTGTGACGTTTTCATGATTTTTTTCCCCCGTTCCTATTCGCCCCTTTCACGCCGGATTGGCTCGTGAATTCTCTACAGCTCTTACAGTCTCTCTTCATGTAATCCCTGGTGTTCTTTTCATCCCACTTTTTCATCCATCCGCTTACCTTAAGGATAAGCTCTTATGAAGTAGCCCTTTTCACCACCTTGTCCTCCCCCGGGAGATGCCATTTTTTCCCCCAGCTATCGGGTCATCTGAATAGATGTTCCTGACCAATCTCTGGACCCCGATTTTGCTTTAGCATAATGGAATACTCCTTCTCGAGCTCCAATCCTCCTCTTTTTTCTGACCTGCCCCCGTCTCCCCCCCCCCCACATGCCTGACGGCAATAGTACTCAGTACTGAACTGCCTCTTCCCTCACGTTCCCTTTCGTTTTTTATACGGACCCACTCAAATTTTTGGCGTGCCCCCCCTTTTCTGCCGGACCCAGCGTCCGTCGTTATGGAATAGCTTCACCGTCCCCCCCTAGTTCGGTGGGCCCTCAGAACTTTAGTACTTTTACTGTTTGCCACCAACTGTATCTCTTTTCCCCCCGATTTCTAGTCCGTATTGTTCAAAATGATCTCCTGGCCACCGCGGAGGGACAGAGGGGTTTCTTTTAATTTGCGTGTGCACGTGCCCCGTGACATACCTTCCCCGATTCTGACTTCTCCGAGCGTTCCCCCGGTTTCAACATCCCTTTTCACGTTGTCGCACCCTTGGTGGTTTGTTGACTCCGCCCAGATCGGGGACACCTACTAGCTTGTGAAGATCTTTTCGGTGGTTTTTTTCTCGAGCTTCCCCGGACATTGTTTTGGTGTGTTATTCACACCGGACTGCCAGGTCCGGCCGGACATTGAAACCGTTTTTTCGCGGAGTATCCGTCCCCTCCGATTTTTTCGGTAGAGGATAAGCCTTTTCACGCCGTTATAGCTTCCAAGCCATGTCCCCTCCTCTGTTGGTCCTTCGATCCTGGGGACCAATAGTAACTAAGGGTGTGGCTTCCTTAACGTTGTCCCTGCCCGTTTGGAATTAAAGTTGGAGGGTTCCCCTTCCCTTAGTTTGGGATTTGCACCTCCTCTTCCAGGATCTTTCGAATTTGCTGCACTTCCAAGGTTCCACACCTTTGCGGTTTTATGTTCGTCTCCCGTCCCACTGGATTTGACGTTTAGTCGTGAGTCTAGGAATGAGTAGTTCCCATTATTTTGGCATTTTCGAGTTGCCCGGTAATGCGTTTTCCTCGAGGAGGTGTCTTTGGAGGTGGAGTCCAGTAGCTACTCTTTTTTATTATGATTTTTCCTCCCCCCCCCCTGGTCTCTGTTTAATATGCGCGGGGCCATTGGGTTTCACTAGTATGGGGTACTGACTGGTTAGGCGGAATTATAAGTTCGCCGAGCTTGCTGGACGTCCTTCCAGAGTTATGAATGTTCTCGCCTTGAATTTTTTCCCCCCCGCTCACCTTTTTTATCCAGTGTCTTTTTTGACTCATTTCGCGAATTAGTTGTTACCAGGGTCCTTTTTATTTTCGAGTACTCTTATCCCCCAGGACGTGGCTTCAACGTATACTGATCCTCTTCTGCGTCGTATACTTTTTTTCCCCCCCCCCTTTTGATTCATCCCAAGTGCTTTCAATCATAGACCGTCGCCATCTCAGGTCCTCCGGTTTTGCCCGGACGAACTTTGTCCCGCAGTTAGATATGATTTTTTCACTTGGATGGGATTTGACTTCGTCTCAGTCAGCCCTTCCAACAAGCCACCAATCTCCCATCGAGCTTGTTCGTTGCTGGGTGAAGAAATCTACGCATAGTCCAGATCCTGTTGAATTCAGAATTTGATTTTCCCAGCCGTACCGTGTTTCACTTCTCTCTCTGTGGGTGCCCACGGGTGTCTGTTCCGGTTCAATTAGTGACCGGTGCGTACTTTTCCTTGGTCGCGGCCGTCGAGACCGTACTCTATGGAGGCCCTACTCCTCGCGTCACTCCGCGCGTGATTGTTTTTCCCCATTTCGGGTTCCGCCTTTACCTATGGAAAGCGAGTGCCTTTTCCCTGTTTAGATTTTTTTGCAGTGATTTTTTGCTCGCTTTCACGTTGCCTTCTCATCGGCGTTCAGTGAGGTCCTCCCCCGACACGTTTTTCAGTCTTCCCACCCCCCATTTTTGGACATCGCCGTGCTTTTCAAGGATGATTTCTTCGGGTCTCCCGGTCTCCTCGATTGATTCCCCGCTTTGGGAATCCCCGGAGGTAGCTGTACAGATGCGCCGGATCTCTCCCCGGAGACGCCATGTCAGCCCACCCATTTGACCCCCTATACAAGGTTTCTTGAAGTACCCTAGAAGGACAGAGTCCTGTTCCTCTCCCTCAGCCATGTAATCGTCTACGGTTCCCCTCCCCCCCCTTCTTCCCGGTCGCACTGAAAATTCTCATTCTCTAATCGCTCTCCAAGTAGTTTCTTATCCGGATGCTTCGCCTTTCCTTACTTAGTCCGACTCGTAGAGTTCCTTCTCTACGTGGCTCGAGTTGATGTAGTCTTCATCGAAAAAACCTTTTCACCCCCACCGCCCGCATTCGGCTCACCTCTTCTAGACCCGACTTCATTCGAAAACCAGTCCCCCCGTGCCGCTTTTTAATTGCAGCCTAATGGCCGAAGGTCCCGTACGCCCGCAGACCAGCTCAATGCGGCTTGTATGACGTCCTTTGAGCTTTGACATTTCGGTGCGATGCTTTTTCCCCCAAAACTTCTCGTCGCTTAGGGTCTCTCCCTAAAAGGTGGCGAGTTCCGGCTGAGCAGCTCCTTGAGTGACTTGTCCCTAGTTCCTGGTCGTACTGTACTTGGTTCTACCTTTGTCTCCACGCAGGAATCTTTCGAGTGGTCCCTGAAAGCGAGGCCCTTCCAGATGGCGCAAGGTCCACTCTAGAGTCCTGTCCCTTCCCCACCGCCCCCGATCTCGTCCAGACTCATCTGAAGCCGGTGGTATTCCGACCGCCTACGCTATTGTTTTACCAGCGTAACGCCCCTTTTATATTCAAGACAGTCACGAACCCTGATCGCCGCGGAGTACTCTTTTTTCCCTGCTCGTCGCGTGTTCCCCCCTTTTTTTCACCCAATGTCGGTACTCCCCCGCTTCTTATGCTTTTCGGATTTAGTCATAAAGTCTCTCTCTGGTTCGCGGACTCCTTCTTTTCCCTAATCCCCCAATTTTTTGTGTTTCAGGAGCTTTTTGATTGACCAGATCAGCGACTTTTCTTGTACCTCGATTTTTGAGCCCTGCGAAGCAGCCCTCCCCCCCCGAGAAAGGATCTCTTGTCCTTCTGCCACCTCCTTCTCGTCTTCGAATTGGCGATTCTACTCGGTGAGCAGTGTTTTTGTCGGTTGGTCCTTTTCTGACCCGCCATTTCGAGGGGATCCGGGCTTGCCTTCTCGGCCAGACCCCTCTTATTCCGTTGTTTTGCGCGCATTTAGTCCTGTGCCTGGTTTTAGTTGCCGATCTTTCCCGTGTCTCATTGTTTTTTAGGAATTTTTTCGCTCGGAGGTAAGTACATCCACTCCTCATAGTCCGGCGGCGCCAGGGTTTCCACCTCCCTATCTTGGTTCCACTTTTCTATCCTTCATTCGCCCTTTATATGCTTCCTCCATACGACCACACTTTCGGGAGAGCCGGCGGCGAACGCCTTTTGTCGGGTTCTAGATCCCTTTCATGAGGTTTATCCAGACTTGGTCAGACCTGCATCTGATTGAGATTTCGGGCGTGCCTCGCGTTACTCTTTGCGCTTTTTTCCATTTCGTTCCAATCCTCGGTCCCATCTCCTCTACGGTTGTAGCGGCTGAGTTCCTTCGAGGCAGCGTTCGATTGGGGTGTTATTTAAGGTAGTGGTTCTCTTTCCCTTCCCACTAAGCGCGCTTTTGAATTCTTCCGTCTGCGACTTCTTTCCGTTCTTGTCGAAGTCGTGAGCCCCGGTCAAAGATGGGGATTTTGTCTGATCGACAGATTTTCTGTTTTTCCATTTAACTTCAGCGCTGGACATTTTTCCCTATGAAGTGGCCCGGTGAGGATTGACCTTACCCTGTATTTGGGTTTCTTTTTCCGGTTGTCTCTTTGAGGGGCATTTTTGTTAATTTGTTGTCCGGTCTTGGCGTCTGGGGGCCTTCTCACTGACTTCTCATCCCTCGCGGGTCCTCCGGAAGTCCAGGACTGGGGATTCCCAAAGTTTTCGGCCGTCCGATTTGTCTCTTGACGAACGGAGGAACCTTTCCACCTCCGATTCTCGGTCACGCGAGTCGCCCTTTCGTTTGGTTGAAATTCCGCCGTGTATTTTCTGCATCCGGAATACTCGAGAATGCGCGTTTTTTGCAATGGTCATTCTTGCTTCACTCCCGCTCGTTTCAGGCTTTTTTCGGGTCCCCCGCTGTAGTGAGCTTTCACACCTAAGCGTCTTTTCTCGCCAGCGATTTTGATCTTCGCGGACTTTCTAGTCACCCCTTGTCTCGGTCCTTCTCCCGTCCACCTGATCCGACACCCTGACATGGTAATTTTTACCGTCAAAGTTTCATTGGGACCGGGCACCTCCTAGGAAAGTGAACAGGTCGCGGACCAGCGTCGCTTCGGCTTAACGGTTCTTTTCAGATGAGGCTCCACTACCGCGAGTATCTATTTATGTTTTCGCGAGTTTCCTTTATTTTTTTTCAGACTTTGGATTCACCCCACTACCGATACTCTGCCCGTCCTAGGGACCAAGGCCTTATTGGAACCTACTTCCTTCTTCGCTAGCTTTTTGGCCTGCGGCTTGGTGCCCCTTCCTAACCCCCATTCGAGGTTTTCCGAAGTATTCTGCTCTTTCCCTATCCCTTACTTGAACTCCTGGCCGTTAATCTCTATCCGTCCCGCGGACCGATTAATTCCTTCCCTACGTTCCGACCTATGACGGCATCCGTGTTGTTTCTCTTCCTTGGCCCAGTATCCCCTCGCATGCCGCTCGTCCAGTTTTTTAGAATTGTCGACTGAAAACGCGTTAGCACCGGTTAGATTGAAATGGCCCCCTCTTCTTTACGCTGCTCTCTGGGATGACCACCATCAGCCCTCCCTGGTTGAACCCCTGCCTACTCCCTCATGCAGTTATTATAATCCCGCGCTCAGTCTCCCAGACCCCCACCTCATGACCATTCCACTTTTTTGACACCCCCCCATTTCTAATCGGCCTCGGACCTCAGTCTCGCCCCGTCCCATTTACTCCGGGCACCGGTCTCCAGTTCGGAGTTACCGTCCCCCGCCACCTTTTTGGGCGTTTTGCCTCCTAGGAGCCTTAAGAGGCTGTACTGAGCATTCACTTTTGCCCAACACTAGTTACGGGGACACCATCAGCCCTTTTCTGTTCTTTTTGTTCCCCCCACCCTTCCCTTCTCCTTTCTACGATAGTTCCGTTTTTTCCCCACAGTATACCCTGACCCCACAGCGTATTTCCCTTCGGGTTTTCTTGTAGTGTAGTTCTCTGGTTGTGACATTTCTTTATCCTCGACCTTCAGGCGTCCCCTTGCTCCTTGACTTAATAAGATTGAACCGCACGGTCTGGCGTTGCTCGTCATTGCAGGTTTTTTGGAATGCAGCCCCCCGCGATGTTCACTCCCTCTTTTCCTCTTTGTTGTGTTGTTCGCGTTTTGACCCAATCGCGTTTCTTACAAAACGAAGTGCCCAGTGAGAGCACGTTATGTTCCTTTTTGAAACCCTTTTTTGGAGGGGGCTTTTTCCTCCGCGCATACATCTTTCCGGAGGTCGCGGATACAGGGCCTTTATGAGTTCCGAGGCCTCCCAGCTCATGTCTACCTCTTTTTTTCTTCTATATGGGGTCCCAATACGTGACCTATCCGTTGGCACCATACTAGTAACCCCGAATCCCCATCCTCACTTCCCTGTTTATGGTTGTACCTGACCTCTTGGGGATTTGGTGCTCTTCAGCTTTTATTCGCTTGTCTTTCTTGAAGTCAAGTCTTTTAAACCCCCGGTTTTCGGTGTTGTGTCGTGTTCGTCTCCGATTTCGCCCCGTTGCGGAGCGTGAGGCTTAGGATTTGCGGCGAGCCGTCCTGGATTGGCTTTTGGTCCAGTTGGGACTGTAATGCGAGGCGGTGCGGTCGGAGAGTCGTATGCTTTCTCTTACAGTTTCCAACTTCCGCTGGTCCGTGCTGCTTGGTCAGGCCCATCTTAGGGCGCTTGACGCTAGGTTCGTGCAGTTAATATCTGGTATCCCCTGACATTTTCGAAAGGCGAGTATAAGCCGAGATGGCGACTCCCGTCCGGAAGGCGGCATTTTGATAGCGGCATTGGGATGCGCAAGAGCCAAAATGAAGGAGCAGTTTTGACCTGGCGCCGAATTTTTTTTTTCTCGACCACGCTTTTAAGGGATTTTGGAAGTTCTTGAAACGTCGACTCTCCAAGGCAGCGGCCGAAAGGAGACGAGAGAGCTCGAGAGACTTCGTTCCAGCCCCTGGGTCCAGACACGGCGCTAATAGAAGTGGGATCGCCGTTTCGAAGGTTTCCCGTTAAGCGTTTGCCCGCTTCGGTTGAAGTTAGGGTTGGGCGAATCGGAAGTGGAGGGGCCGGTCGTAGTCGTAGTCAGGCGCACACCACAAGCCACTATACCTCTCGGCGTGATGCCAGGAATTTGACGCCTCTTCCCCCCCCCCCCCCCGTTGCCGCCGCCCGGCGTCGCTTTTTTGAATTCTTTAGGAACTTTCGTCTCGGTGATGTTGGACCCCCTAGGAGGTTCTCTAGGTGGAACTGTCCGTCCGTCAGTGGTTTGGCTGCATCTGACGTTGTCTAGAATCGAGTTCCCACCTCCTGCTCGTTGCCCGATCTTTTACGCTCCCTCGCGCTGACCCTCATCGACTTCGTTCGGTTTCTGGCCTCTACTTTGAACAGGACGAGCCTTCCCTGGTTCGGTCCGTGTCAGCTACGCTCCGGGCCCTCAGTAAATTTCCATCGGCTTGGTCAGGATGTCCTTCCTCCCACGGCTCATTTCGTACCCCCCTGACGCGGACGTGACTTTTCCCCAGCGCGTGAGGATACTTTGCGAGGGTTAGTCTCGCTACCTAGACTTACAGACCAGCTTGTTGAAATCCCCTTGTTATTGCTTGCAACGCTTGTCTTTTCGCCTCCTTTCCCTCGCACGCCTCCGGCCTCAACCTCACAATTTCATCCCGAACAGTCGTCCCCTACTCCGGTCTTTTTTCCTTTCGAGCCTTAAACTTCAACTTACTGAGACGTTCCGATTCATGTTTTTACCACTCCCCCTTCTGCTTCTATATCGCTGTCTCAGTTTCTCCGACGCTCCCCCTCGACGTTTCGAACGCTCGTCCCCGTACACTAGTCGCCTTTTTCCTTTTTCCTCCCTTTTTCTCTCTCTAGGGTGGTCTTCTATGACCAAGAAATTACCCCCATCACTAATTCGTTCGCCCGCTGCTTCTCAGACATCAGGAACCCCCAGGATCTCTTGACCCCCCTTTTTCTCCTAAGCCTCGCGCAGTGCTTTCACGCAGCACTCCGAAGCATCCCCGAAAAGCCTCCCTTTCGTTTTCTGGTGGAGTCCTTCTGTTTGTTTGGGGTTTTTTTAATCTCTTCCAACTTCAAAGCGCTGGAGCCCCTTTCTTCTCGAAGGTGGGCCGAGGTTTTGCGCGCATGGGCTTAAGAATATTGCCTGTTCTCCCTCTCTCGTCGGTATCCCTTTGACACTGCCGGACGACTTCTTCGAGGATTTCCTTCCTCTAAGAGAACCTGATGGCGAAAGAGGCTCCCCCTTTTTCCGATATCGTCCTCACGGGCACAAGATGTTTTCCTTGGCGCTTTCCCTCCCTTCGTTCCTTCTATCCGGCGGCCTCCCTATAGACGTCCAGTAGTCAAAGTTGAAGTTAGAACTTGAGTTTTGACCTTGACGCACCCTTCTCCGACGGTTTTTGTTTTTTGCCACCATGAAAGCATTTTCCTGATAGAATATTTATCCCAGCTTCAACACTGAGCTAAGGTCCTATTCTTATGTCGAATCATGCAATCGATTTTCAACGCACTTTAGCTTCTCTTGTGTTGCGTGTCCTCCTATATTTAATCCAATCACTAATTTTTTTTTGTTTTCGCAGATAGATCATCTCCAACCAGAGAGCGACGGGAAGAGATTTGCCTCTTTCCCTACCTCCCCCACCTCACGACGTACGAGGAAAGGCATCCCCCTTAGCCCCCCGGTGTGCCTTGCCACTCGTTTATCCCTTCTCCGAGGCGATTCTGGTCTGCTTTCAGTGTGTTTTTGCATTTCGTCTCGGTCGAACGTCGCCGGTTGAGCGATAGTTTCTCTTATCCCCGATCCCCCGATTTCGAGTTGCTTGTCCGTCTTCCCATCCGCTTTTTTCAGGGCAGGTTTCTCTGGAACACTTGCGCTCGCGTGGCACCGTTCGCGTCGAGTGCATTCCCCCTAGAAGCCCTTCGTCCGGCTTTCCTCACAGGGAGAGGACGGAAACCCTCTCAGGTTGTTCTCCCAGTTCTCTGCTTCCTTTCCGACGTGTGCGCTGCGCGCCCCATACAGGCAACGGGAGAGCTCCTCGGCGCATTCCCTGCTTTGGTGTTTGCCTCGATTCACCGCCTGCTGATTCTCAGCGTCGAAGTCCCCCCTCCTTTCTTTTTTTTGTTGTTTTCTTTTCGGCATGTTGAGTCCATCTGCGTTACTTCTTCTCACTCGGTTTCCAAAT
>Ga0179591_1323659_pt1 | contig 18139 bp, 20 predicted proteins | sample CZOMad2_1_08_16f_FD_182891 | JGI IMG/M metagenome (GOLD analysis project Ga0179591, IMG submission 182891) | Vadose zone soil fungal communities from Angelo Coast Range Reserve, California, USA - CZOMad2_1_08_16fungal (PacBio error correction) | ecosystem: Environmental > Terrestrial > Soil >... | reverse complement strand
GCGTTACTGCCCCCTTCCCTCAGCCTATGTAAGGAACTTAAGCCCCATTCTCCCGCCCTTTTGTCCCTTTCCCTCACCCCTGCCGTCACCAATGGAGGCCTTTTTGCCACCCCTCACTCCTTATTTTACGGACGACCTTTTTTTTTCCCACTTTTCTCCCCCCCGAATGCATTTTCCTGCTATTATAGGTAGACTCTTTCCTAGCGCGTGGTGCCGTTTTTGAAATAACAGCAGTCACTCCTCTTCTGAAGGTGACCTCTTTTCTTTTTCTCCAAGTCGGGGTAGCTGCGTTCTAATAAAACTTTTCCTTTCCCTCAGTCCCCCCCTTTCTCCCCCCAGAGACTCCCCCTTCTACTGCCGAAGAAGAACATCATCCTCCTGCTCAGCGTTTTCTCTTTCTGAAACTTTTTGATTTTCAGTTTAACCGCTGTCTCTGTGCCTAACTCCCTTCCTCCCCCCCTGATATTCGTCCACCAATTTCTTCTGATTCCCATAACAGTGTGCAATCGTACTTTCTCCCTTCCCGTATCGTTTTTCCTTTAGGGACCTCTCCCTACTCCCGTCCCCCTTTCTTTGCCGGTGTATTCTTTTTGTTTCAGGCGGCTCTAGTGTGCCAACCATGTTGCAGCGCAGATAGAGCAGTTGCGGCTTTCAAGTAATAACATCCCCATTCCCCCTTCCCTAGGTGGCCCCCCCCTTGTTCCCTCCTTCCTCCCTACTCCCCAAAAGGGATTTTTTGAGGACGGTCTCGCCCCTCCTTGCACCTTACTCCCCTTATCCTTACTTTCAGGAGCCTTCCTCCTCTTCTTTCCTTCCCTGTGCTTCCTAGAGCAAGATTTTTTTGCAGCTCTCTCTTCTTTCCCTTTCTTTTTGAAAAGATCTCGAAGAATGAAGTATTTTATGTGGTTTTTTTTTGCTCCCCACCCCTTCCGAATTAGTTCTTCTTATCCCCCTAAGATGGTCCTAATTTCCCCTCTCTTAGTTCCTTTCCCACACCTTTTTATTTCTCAGGAGTCCCCCCCGCGGCCCTCCCTTTTTTACGCTGGAGCTTGTTCGTTTTTCCCCCCCCCGAGTCTCTTTACTTTGAGTAAAAACTCAGTATTCGTTCTGTCTCCTTTTCTGTATGATTTCTTGGCCCTTTCCCCCACCTGTGCGAAGTTACTTCCCTCGTGAAGGGTTTAGAGGTTTTAGTAATTAGGTCTGCTTCTGATTTCTTCCGTGGTGGTCCCGGTTTGTTTTTTGGGGGAGGAGTAATCTTAGTTTTTTCCCCCCCTTCCGATTGCTGCGTCGTTTTTTCCGTGTCCCCCCTCCCCCCCCTTCTGGTGGTTTTAGTTCCCCTCTTTTCTCCCCCCAGCTAATAATCAGATTATTTCAGTGGCGAATGCTCGTTTTTTTTCCCCCCTTTTCAGTAAGGTAACCTTGGTCGTTTTTATGACCAGACCCCCCCCCCGCCCCTCTACCGCTAGAGCGGAAAGCATCCTTTTGGTTTCTTTCTGTTAAGCTTTCAACGATTTTTCGGGATGAAAATTTTTGCTGACTTGGATTCTTCTCCCCCGACTTTTCATCTGCCGGCCACCTTCTTCTTAATGTGAGGTTTTAGCCGCTTTTTCGTCCTTCCCCTCCCTTCGATACTTCCCTTTTCCCCCAAGCGTGTACCTCACAATTCCAAATATGAGTTCTGCTGAAGTTTTGATTCTCAGGGAAATTGACGTTGATCCCCCTGCGCTACCCCAAAAAAAGTTTGTTTTTACAATGTCTTCGTTTTCGTCCCTTTGAGGGCTCTCTGAGGGATGTTCGGACTAGTTGTCTTACTCGATATATTCCTTCCCCCTTAGCGTAACTTTTCCAATCATCTGTCGACCCCTATTGACCATTTCTTTTTTGCTTGTTTCTTCCGCACACCCAGCCCTTCAGGCGTCCAATTTTAATCGCAAGTCCCTCATTTTTTTTTCCCCTTTCTCCTAAAGAACTTTTTTCTCGAGTTTTTTCCTAGTCACGCTCATGTACGTGCTCCTCGCCTCTTGAGGTTTTTCAGTTTGACTGCGCCTTCTCCCCCCAGCCTCAATAAACAAAATTTTATTTCCCCCTCACCAAAAGGTTCTTCCCCTCCCTCCCCCAACCCCTTTGGCGAGACGGGCCTTTTCTTCCCGTAAGTGTGATTTTCGACGGAGTGATTCCTTCCCCCTTCCTTTCCACGCCCTTTTTGGGTGGGCATTGCCCTCTTACCGTGGACTTCTCATACCCCTTTTCCAGTCTTAATGACATCTAATTTTTCCTCCCCCCCCCCCATTCCCCCTGTAACAGAAGGAAGAAGCAGGAAGAGTTCGTTTCCTGTTTTCCCCCTTTCACCTTTTGGAATATTCCCCCGAGCTCCCTCTTCTTGTCCAAAACCATCCCTCCTCCCCTTCTTCTCCTTCCAGAACGGTGTTTTTTGCAAGAACCCTTCCCGGTCTGATCCCTTTGACGACGCCCCTAATCCTGCAAATTATACTTCCTCCCCTCTTATTGATCTTTTGCCCCCCAATTCTCGTCTCCGTTTGATACTAGATTTTGCCACCGCCCATTTTTATGATGGGCATGAACGTTAAACGTAGTAGACTTACCTCTTTTCCCCGATCCCTCCCCTTTGACGATTCTAGTTTCCATGTCTTGAAAAACCAAGCGTTCCCCCCAATGATGAGTTCCGTCTTCTGTTCCTCGGCAAGACTTTAATTCCCCTCCTCTCCTAGCTTTTGTAGCGACCTGAGTTTTCCCGCCTTTTCACTGTCAGACACAGGTTAAAACTTCCCTTCTAGGCCCTGGTCCTCGATTTTTTTTGCCCCTTCCCTCCCTTTTCCCCCGTCGATTTCATTTTCTCTTTCCCTCCCCCGGTTGACAAGGGCAGTTTTCCAGTTTTTTTTCTCCCCCCCCCCCCCAACTTTTTGCCCCTCCCCGAACCTCCGTAGAAATCTCCTTTTCATCCCTCCCTTTCGCCAATCCCGAACAGGTCTCCCCCCCTCTATTGTGCAACCATTGTATCGATTCTTTTTTTCTGGGTTCCCCCACACCCTGCCCAATCTACCCCTCGTTTAACCCTGAGAATTACTATCCCATCCTTCTTGCTTTTAGTTTTTACTTGGACCATATGAATGTATCCTTGCCCCTTGGAGAATTTCTGCTTTGTCCTGCCAGCCTCTCCACCCACGTCCCCTTTTACTCTTTACTTGGCTTCCATCCCCTGATTAACCCCTTTCCCTCCCTGAGTTTAAGTGACTATAAGCTTTTTTATGCTTCCCATAGACGGCCCTCCCCGCGAGGGCCTCATTGTGCCCTCCTCCCAACCCAACATTTTTTTTTTGTCCCTTCCCTACGCAATTCACTTTCACGTGGACACCCCCCTTTCCCCAATTCCAGCGCGGACCCCTAATTTGTAGTATTAAAGATGATGAGTTCTCATTTCGAGATTTGCGCGATGAGCATTTCCCTTCTAAGTTTTGCCATTCTTCACCGTAGAGAAAGATAACAGCTATTTTTACAAATTTTGTTCTTGACCAGCCATCGATAATTTATCCTTTCCCTCTTCCTCCTCTCCCCCTCCAAATCCTCCTTTCATTTGTCCGTGAGGCCTCTTGATAGAGCCGAGACTTGCCCCTCTTTTTTCTTTACCCGTATCAGTGGTTCCTTTTGGCTCCCCCCCCAATGAAAAATGGGTCTGCGGATCCTTTTCCCTTCATATTGATTATGTAATCTCCTTCAAGGTCCTTAGGTATCGCCCACCCCCCCTCTAGATAACATTTTTTCACCCGTCCCCCTACGGCTTCACCGCATCCGTCCCCTCAAACCAAAAACTAATAACAACAACTCACGTCCATCTCCTTCCTCCCTCTTAGTTCCTCCAACTTAATTAAAGAGGAGGTCGGTTCTTTTCTTTCAACCCTTTCGGCCCTTCCTTCATTCCCGAAATGTTCTCCTGTAATAAGATTTCCTGGAACAAACCGCCTCTCTGGTTTCCCTCACCCCTTACCAGTAAGGTCCCGCGGTGACCCTTCCACTTTTTTTTGCTTAACTGTCCCTCGTTCTTTCCCTTTTAGATGCCTTCGTTTACACCTTCCTCCTCCCCTTTTCTTTGCAAACACCCAGTCCTTTCTTGCTGGTAGAGATTGGGGAACGCCCGATGATTACCTCTTTCCTCCCTTCATGCGTTTTTTTCTTATCCACCTTCGTCAACCACCTAGTCTTAAGAACGTACCTTCCCCCCGTTTGATCCCCCCGTTCGTCCCCCCCATTGTGCTTTCTGACCCGTCCTCATCAGAACCTTTTTTGACTGACCCTTTATTTTCATGAGCGGTCTTTCTTTATTTTTTCAATTGAACTTGGGCAATGATCGATTTTTCTGCGCCCCCATTTTTTTCAAAAACGCGTCGATCGTCCTTTCAAGCTACTTTTTCCCAGATACATTTTCCGTCTCGCGGAGTCTTGGCCCTGAACCCCCCTCGATCGTACGCAATAGTATGAGAGTTTTCTCCCCCTGAGTTCCTTTGAATCCCTTTTCCGAAACTATTCTTAACTCTTCGGCATGCGCTATTTCACCGATAAAAGCAGTCCTCGATTCCCCTCCCCTTTTCATATGCTTTTCCCCCTAGGGCACCTCTTCTTTATAGGCCCCCTATCTTGTTGATTCGAGATACCTTCGTAGAGTGAATTTTGAAGAGAGTTCCAGTCGTTTTCCCCCCCTTCTGTTGATGATATATTCTTTTTTGCCTTTCTGATACGTCTTCCTTTTTCATACTCCTTTGCCCTCTCAATATCCGCAGCTTGATTGTCCCCTTTAGGAGGCTGTATGTGCTACACCCCCTCCCCCCCCGGGTCCTTCGCCCTTTAGTTTCTTATGACTTTTTCATTTCCCCTCTCTTCTTCGCAGACTTCGCATCCTTTAGAGACGGTTCCATGGCCTCAAGGTTTCATGCCCATTTGGGTCATTCCGTGTACAAACCCTTTTTATGGCGATCGATTTTTTTGCCTGTTCATGGTACGAATTTATCTTAAATTGGACCCCGGCACTTCCTTCCCCCCATCACCTTTTTTGTGCTCTCTCTAAGGTCTATTCCCGGAACACCACCCCCCGGCTCCCCTTAAGGAACCGCTAACAAGCAACTTTCCCCCCCCCGCCCTCGGTTAACGTTTTGAATGCCAGACGTTTGCATGACCCCCTTTTCTTCCCCCCATTGTCCCACCCTTATTAAAATCTCTTAATCCCCCCCCCTCCATATTGTTTTATTTAAAGAGAGAGGATTATCCACTCCTTCTTCTCCCGTTTTCCCTGTAGGTGTAGGCTTTTAGACCCCCTCACCCCTCAGCCCCTATTTTCATTAGCTGGAGTTGTGACCGGTTGCCCCTCTCCCCCGTTTCCATCTTAAAGGCTCCCCTGAGGCATCGAGTCAAAATGGTACGACTTCCTCCCGACTGATTTTCCCCCCATTGGACTTCCCTCCCCACCCCTGTATCATAGCAGTGCTTTTCCTACCTTTTTCCTTTCTGGCCTCCGAATAGGTTCGGAACGCCTTGATTTTTGCGCTTCCAATTATCCTGTGATACTTTTGTGTTTTTTTTTTTTGTTTTTTTTTTTTTTTTTTTTTTGTTTTTTTTGTGGACTCTTTTTTCCCCCGACAATCATCCTCTCTAGGGAAGTCAGATTCTCCCTATGAGTAGGGATTTTTTTTCCATAAAATTTTTTGAAAATTTTATCTCCAGTTCCTCCAAAGTTCCCAGAAGCATTCTCCCCTCCGCAGAGATCGTACCCTCCCCAAATCTTGCAGGTGTATGGCGGATCGGTCTTGACCCCTTCCTCCTTTATCTATAGGTGTGAACTTTTGCCATTCTTCCCCGCCCGAGCATTTACCTCAGTAAAGCCCCCTTTACCCCCTCTCCACTGCAACTTCATTGTCCGAATGGTGAATAACCCCCCCCTTTTCCTTCATGCGGTCCTATTTTTCAATTGCATTTTTTTATTTCTTCTTCTCTTCGCATTTTCTTTACGACCTTTCCCCCCCTAGTTCCCCTCCTTTGAAAGGAATGTCAATATATAGTAGGCTCCTTTTTTTCCCCTCTTTCTCGACCTTTTCACTCCGTTTTTTTTGGTTGCCCTTCAGCGGGGGTGGGCAAGCCGTTCTTACTCTTTCCCCAGACTAAAACTGTAACGGTCTCCCTTTTCCCTCTCCTTCTTCCCCTAAAAGTTTCTCCCTTCACCCCGCCCCCTTCGACCCTTCAACTTGTGGACCCCCGTTTTCGTGGCAACAGCGGGAGGATTCGTCTTTCACAGCTTTTCTTTGAAGCCGCGTGCCTCAGTTAACTGATTAATTGTCACCTTGGTCCCTAACCTACGTGAAGTTGCGGCGTTTTTTTCGTTCCTCTCTTTTGAATGGCCCTTCTGGCTTTTTTTTTTCCTTGGTCGGGTTTTTTTTTGATTCCCCCCCCTGAGGCGTCGGTGGAGGGATTTTGGTGGAGGTGGTTTTTCCCCCTTTCACCCCCCTCCGGTTCCGAGGAGGTGTTTTTCGTGATCCTGCCTCGTAACTGCCAGACTCCACTATTCGATCTTCCCCTTGTTCCCGCAGCGGTTTCCCTGTTTTTCATTTGGGTGCCGTTAAGTTCTCCACTTGCTTTCGGTTTTAAGCCCCTCTCCCAAATTCTCTACCTCGTATCCCCCTCTTCTTTAACTCCGTGACCTTTTCGATGACCCTTTTTTCCTCTCCTCTTTTTCGCCTTCTCAAGCCTGGATGATCCCAGCGAATTTTTTAATTACTTAGTGGAAGTCGTTTTCCCTCGGGTCAGAGGATCATTCGAGCGGATCCAGCCTTCATAATATCCCACACTCGCTTCTAATATCATTTGGACATCCCTCCCACCAGTTGCTTGCCTGTTTCGCCCCCGCCGCTTTCCTTTTCTTTTTCAGAGGTGAAAATTTCTCCATTGGTCTTCGAGTGCCTCAAAAAATTTTTTTTGTGAGAGAATCTTTTTCTTGACGAGCCCCAGTTTTGTCCCTTCCCTTCTATTATCCTCAGCTCTCGGTCCTGTGCCCCCCCCTTTTCGAGTTTCCGCGGCATGTCCAATCCTCTTTTCCAACTCCTAGCGCAAATTAGTCCTTTCGCTTGCTTTTTTCCTTCCATTCCAACCGACATGTTACTTTCCTCCTTCTTTTTTTCCCCTTACCGCAGACACTGAAAAATGTTTTGCAGAAGATGTAGACTTCGTTCCCCCTATAAGTCCTCTACTCTTAACTCGCTCTTTTCTGTGACCCTTCCCAGTTTTTTCCCCCCCTCGCGCTCTTTCCACCCCCCACCCCCTTGTCTCCCCCTTGAAAATGTTAGCCGCTGCCAATTTCTCGTGGAGAGACGGCAGGGATTTTCTTCCCCTTTTGGCTTCCTTTGTAGTTAAATTACCTTACCTTAGCCCGTTCAAAGTGCCCCCTTTCCAATATTCATTTGCCAATTCGCAGCCGTCCCTCTTTAACGTAATTGCTAGAATCGTCTCTCTCCATTGCCAACGACGTGACCTGACGACCCTCATGTTTCCTTCTTCCTTACCTCTCCCCAACCTTGGAATACCCTTTTCCTCCCCCCGCGATAGAGGGATTCAATTGGTTGTTTCTTTTCTCTTCTACCCAATCGATGGCAGACTCTTTTTTTTAATCATTTTTTCCCGGCCCCCCTCCTCTTCAGGCTGCGGCTTTCTATTTTTTTAACCCCTCCCGCCTAACCCTTCTATAGTTCATGACCCCCTTTTTTTTCTCTATTTTGTGCCACACTTCATTTTTGTGTGTGATCCTCTTTTGAACCACTCTTACCTCCCCTTCTGATGATGATCTAGTCTTTAATTATATTTTCCTCAAGATCCTCCTGCGCCTCTTTCCTTGTCAAAAAGGATGAACCACCGAGATGACTTAGAGGCTGGTTTTTTGACCTTCCCCAGTCACCCCCCTTTTCCCCATCCTAGCTCCTTCCTTTTTCCGGTCAAATTCCCTTTGAACCCGCCTTCAAATCTCTGGAGGTTTCGTTCCTCCCTTTCCCTCATATTTTCTTGATTCCTCCTGCTCCCAATTCGTTCCGCACCGCGACGAATTGAACTTTGAAATAGTTCAACTTTTTTGCCGCTTTTCCCTCTTGTGTAGTAACCTGAAGCCCTCCACGCTGCCTTCCCTTTTCCAACCCCCCCCTTTACTCCCTCCGTCTTCCCCTATAATGCCCCACCTTTGTGGAAAGAGGATATCGATTTCTCCACCACCTTTTCTTCTGCGCTTTTTTCTTTTCCTGGAGTGCCAACCCTGTAAAGAACCCCCTCAGAAAATGTTTTCCTTCCCCCCTTTTTCTCTCCCCAAAAACAGCAAGCCATTTGTTTTTTTTCGGGCTCAACGAATTTTTCAACCTTCCCCTGGAGCCTTCACTCCTTTGCCTTTAAATCTGACCCAAACATCTTTTCCTAAGAGGCCGGATCTTTTCCAGCCCCCCTTGCCCCCTCCCCTCTTTTCACCTGTTCCTATTGCTCATTCGTCCCCCCAAGCGAAGTCCCTCCTTTGCACTGCGCCATCAGGCTTTTCCCCACCAGGGTTCGCTAACTTCCAAATGTCGCAACCTCACTCTCTGAACCCCCCCCCCCCCCCATTCCCGCTTTTTTGACCGCCTAAATCTTTTGGAAGAGTACTCCTTCTCTCTTTTTTTTACTTTTCACTTTACTTCCCTGAAGAAGAGCTCTGCCCCTGCGCTGAATTAGGCCCTTCCCCCAAGTACCCTTCTCTTTTTGAGTTTCCCCCTTTAAGCCTGTCCTTTCTTCCTCTCCAAAATAGAGTAGAAGTTATAAAATAGGCCAAAAATTTCCCTCTCCCTTTTTTCCTAGCGCAGGTTATTCCCAATCTATCTTCCCACCCCCAGGACGCCCCCTTTTCCTATTTAAAGAGGAGAAATGACCCAAATGTTTGTTCCCGCTTTCTTCCCCTTTTTTTTCTTTACTTTATATAATCCACACTCCGCATTATAAGCCCCCCCTCATCATCCAAGACCGGTCACTTTTTTCACACCTCCCCCCTCCCTATAGACCTCCCCCACCCTCAGAGGACTCCAAACCCAAAAAAACACCCCCCCCCCTCCCACATAATCCTTTTAAGTCCCCAGAGCCCCGACCCTCTTGAGTTGCTTTTTGCCTCCCAAACCCTTAGTCCCTTAATTTCAGACCCTGTCATCCCTTCTCGTTTCTTTCTCTTCTTCCCTTAGAAAAATAAGATTGGTTGAAAAGAACCACCTTTTCGAGACCCTTGTTAGGTAGACTTCCTTTTCCCCTTCTGACTGCTGAACCCAGTGGGTTTATTCAATTTTTCGTTTCACCCTCAGCTTCCCTTCGATAATAATTCTTGGATTTCAACTTGAAACCCACCCTGGACTGAAGATGCATTAGATTGCCAAGAGGATCCCCTCAGAGATTGCCTCATCTTCTTCATCTACCTCTTCCACCACCCCAGTCTCTTTTAAGAAGTAGTACCCTACCTTCTAACCCCTTCGTAGATTGTTCCATTCCTTTTTGGGAGTCTCAAACCCCCTCCCCTTTTTTGTGATAGGTCCCCATCTCCTTCGTTCTTCTTTGTATTTTCTCTTGCTTTCCCCTTGAAGGTGTATCTAGATGTGCTTTTCCCCCCTTTTCAACAAAAGATTGCGTCCCCCCCCTCCTTGCCTGGCCCTCTCCCTGCCGTCCCCATTGCCTGTAAAGGACTCTCTTTCTTCTGGAGAGCGATGACCCTCCCCTTTCTGCCGTCTTGTCTTTGAACCCCGACACATATTTTTTTTACTAATTACTTTCTCCGATTGAGGTTTCTGCTTACATCTTAAACCTTGCCTGTACCGGACTTTCCCTCCCATTTTTCACTCCCCCCCCCTTGAAGTTCGACTTTTTATGTCTCTTAGGATGTATTTTTCGGATGGAATATGTACAATTTGCTTCCCTTCCTTTACTTATTTATTCCGGTTTGTGATCTCTTCCTTTCCTCCCCTTGACGAGACTCTCTCAGGTTTTCCATCTCCCTGCCCTATCCCACAGGGATTGATGAGCGGCGGTTTTCTGTGCTACACCTCCCTAAACAATTTCAGATCTTAGGTGTATACCTCCTTTTCTCCCTAGTTTCACTTTTATTTTCTGTCTCGGTGTATCGACACCCTTTCTCCGCTTTTTCCCATGGAATCAATTGCCACCGGCTTTTCCCCCTCCCTTTCCAACTACCATGAGGGCATATAAATCTTGCCTTGTGTTTCTTCCCCCCTGAAGTCGTGCTTGCTTAGGACCATTTCTTCCCATCTCTCTTAATTAAATCACGTTTTGTCTGATTCCCCGCGAAGTTACTTCCCCCGGTCAATCCAGACTGCGTTTTCCTACCCCTTTCCTCCCACCCCTGTTCCACTTCCGAAATTGTTTTTCCCTGAATTACCCGAAGTTGGAAACCCCAGTTAGGGCCCCCCTTGTTCCCCCCCTTATCCCGAGGCTCTCAACCTCCTCCTAGTTCTATCCTGTGACCCCCCTTTGATGCGAGAGAAGCATTATGAGTCTTGTTTTTTTTGGACTAACGCTTTCCCATTTTCCCAACTTCTAGTCTATGAGTCCTTTTTCGATCACCGTTTCCTTCTTATTGGTAGCATGCCTGGCAGATCTCCCTTCCCCCCCCTCCTTTCAAGTCGACAAAACTAGCCCCCCCTCCCTCACTCCTTTCTCGGCAGGAATGCATTCCATCATCGCCCTCTTCCATCCAATCGGTCGAAGGTTTGATTCTGAAATGATTTCGTTGTCCCCCCTCTGTTTCTTGTGAGCCCCCTCTCTCGCCCTGCCCTCTTCGTCACTCATATTTTTTCCTTTCCTAATGTTTGTCCCCTCCTTTATCAAGACGTTGTCCCTGCCCCCGGGCTTCATTTCCCGTTTTTGACCTTTTGAAAGAGCCGAGTACCCCCCCCTTGCCAGGGTTCTTTTTCCTCTTCGCGGTTCCTTCTCGTGTTCCGATCTCGTTTTTGCCCCCCCCCCCCTTTTGCACGCTACTTAGCATTTGCCTTCCCCCCTAGAAACCCCCCCCCCACCGAGCATGTCCCCGTGAATCCGAGGTGCCCCACCCTTGCTTCATTCTTCCGGTTCCCTTTCTTGAAAGCAATCCGAATTTTTTTCCATTTCTTAACTCCCCTTTAATCCGAACTTTAAAGAACGTGTCCTTTCTCTCCCAATTTTCTCCCTGAATGACATCTTCCTCTGATTCCCCTTTTTTCCCTTTTCCCCTGACTCGACAAGACCAGTAAGGGTTCTTTGTGTTTGCTTCCTCCCCGTTCCCAAAGACTTGAGCATTGATCTCCCGGTTCCTCTCTAAGACTTCTTTCCCTCCCCCCCCACTTTTATCTCAGAAGGGTCTCCCTTTCCGGAGAAAGTTAGATTTGAGGCGACCGTTTTCGGTTGCACCTCGCTTTTCTGGATTCCCTCCCCCCTGCGACTCTTGTTTCGCCGGTCTGCTCCATGCCTTTTCCCCGTTCCCTTGAGTTAATTTTTCGTAAAAATTGTGGTTCCAAAGCGTACTCCCTCGTGAATTTTCTTCTTGGCGGCGGTGGTCGTTTGGCGGATTCTGGGTTTTTTTACTTTTGGCTTTTTTTTGGTTGAGGAGGTCCGAGAGGACCCCCCGGTTCTGAAGAGGAGGCTTGTGGCGGTTTTTGCCCGAGTTCTTGATTGGGGGTGTTTTTTTGTCCAGATGGTACCACTAATAATCAAGCTTTCTCCCCCCTGACAAACGGTTAGACCGGATCCACCTTCCCGTGCTCTGTCTTTTTTTCATGTTTTCTTTTTTTTGCCCGCTACAAATTCTGTTCAAATTCGATACCGCGATCCCCCGATCCCTTCACCTTCTCGACCTTTTGACCGCTGATTTAGTTCCCCTCTCTCGAATTTTAAATTGAGATGATTGTTTGTCTTCATCCCCCTCTTTCACTTTTTTTTAATGACTGGAGAATCCATCTGCCTCCTTGGTCCTTAGGACCTCTGCTTCTCCGTGTCCCTGTCACCCAGTCTCAAAACCTTCTATATGATCTTTTCAACTCCTCCACCTATGAGGTTAGATGGTCAGTTTTCTTTTTTCTCTGCTTTCCAATTGGAGACTTTGGCTTACCCCAGCTCCCAAAATGTTTTTTTTTCTAACCAATTTCTTTTTTCACCTTTCAGGCTCAGGAGGGTTGCCGCCCTCTTGTATCGAATACTGACCTATTTAGCTGAATTTTCCTTCTTCGTTTCCTATGCCTTTTAACTTCCCTCGTCGTTCCCCTTTGATAGGAGTTTCCCGTGTAGGTAACCCCCTTCTTTCTGCCATTTTTCGAAGTTCTTCATTGCCTGCGTAAGCACTACGCAGCCCTACCCCCTTTTTTTGGGATCCCCGTATACGTACTCCTCACGTCCTTTTTTATTCCTTGAGTCTTCCCCTGGTTCCCCTGCCTCCCAGAGCCTCAAATCGCGATCCCCCCACCCCCTTTTTTTCTGAAAAACGTCACTTTTGCGGCGAGACGTTTTCATGGTTTCTCCAACTTCCTTTGTACGGTTCTTGTTCCTTCCCTGTGCACGCCTTTCCCCCTTCGTTGCACCCTTTCCAATATCCCACCTTTCAATTCGTATAATTAATCTGACCTTTGAATTGCTTTTCTCTTTAGAAGTTTGACAGGCACAACCTTTCTTTTCGTGAACAACACCCCCTGTAGGACCGACTTTTCTCCGTTGACATCTTCGGCCCCCCCCCACCGGAGTGAACACCCCTTTCCTCCCACCTCACCCCCCGATAGAGGAGGGACTGATTTGCGGGTTATCCCTTTGCCTCAATTAGTGCTCTAATTAAGCCTTTTCATCTTGGCCTGCAACCTCATTCCCGTCCCGGTTCCTTTGATCTCCATCCTCTAATCCCCTTTTTTTCCTTCTCTCTCATGCAATACCTTCTATTCGTTTGGCAAAAGATTATATTAATACCCCCCTGTGTTTTCTCTAGTTTCCTTTCCACTATAATGCCCAACGAGACTCATTCCCTTTCTAATTACTGCTTCTTCCCGTTTTCTCCCGTAGGTATTTCCATTCCCCCCTTCTTCAAAACCCCTCTTTCTTCCTTACTCTTCTGGATGGAATAGGAAAATAAGAGAAACCAATTTTTTCAGGCCCCCCTCTCTCTGAAGGCTTCGCATTTGAACCGGTCGCCCTTCCACGTAACATCTCTTGGTCCTTTCGGTTTTTACCTTCTTCTGCCAAATTTTTTAGATCTCGAGCAATTCGTTAAGACCTTTTTTCTCAGGTTGCCCCACAGTTTCTACCTCACGCCCTGGCTTTTCCCCCTTTGACGCCCCCCCTCTTCCCCCTTCCCCCTAATACCAGTCCTTGTCCTCCTGAAGTCTAGAAATTACCTTGATGGGCAGCGGCTTTTTCCCCCCCGTTATGAGCTCCCCACAATTTGAGTGTCTGCCCCTTTTTTTGCGCTGCACATTACACTCCGACTCCCCCCTTCGGGCCTCTTACATGAGAAAGTACGTATACAAAAATTCTTTCTTCCCCCCCTCCCCTTTTTTTTATTGAGGACCTTGTGACAGCCTTTGACTTCTTTTTCCCATTGTGCATGTTTCCTTCCCGTCAACTGACCCTATCAGCTTCCCCAAAACCAATTTTTTCCGCCCCCCTGCCGGTCTTAATAAGCTTCCCCAGTGCCGCTCCGTTCCGTTCCTATAAGTTCGAGTTCCCCCCTCCCTGCCTCCCCCCTGAGAGAGAAACTGGACAGACTACCTCAGGGCACAACCCTGTTTTCTCATTCCCCCTTAGTCCACTTCCTCTTACCAAAATCAAAACTTAGCGAGGGCCACTTCCATCCCCTTCCTTTTTTTCTTAAAGTAGAAAATCCTCGCCCCGATTTTAGGTGATATCCCCCTCCCCTTTCCTCCCCTAATCGGCCTCTGCCCTTAGAGAAGTATGTTAATCCAAAAGTCCTCCCTTCAAGAGATGTGGCCCCCAACCCTTAAGAATTTCCTTTCTCCTCTGACCTCCCTCCTCTCCCACCCATGAATAGGGACACACAGGTTGATCCTTCTTCCGCTCTCCGCTTTTTTTCGAAGGGAACTATTAATACCAAAGGTCAGCCCAAGGGGAGTCGACAGCTGATCAACCAAATTTTTCCACTGGTTCTCAGCTGAGGCTTCCCCCCTTTTTTTAAAGATATTGATTATGAGATGCTATTTAACAGCGCCCGTTCCCTCCCTTTTTTCATCGATCACCGCTTAAACCCCCCCCCCTCCCCTAGCCTCGGTCTACCCTCCTCATCGGCCTAAAAACAAAACAACGCCCAATCCAACAAACGACGCCCCCTTTAGAATGTTTACGCAACATACAGACCTTTTTTCCTTTTTTAGTTAACCCCCATTGTTCGGCCCAGACACCCCCCCCCCCCCCCCCCCCCCCCCCCCCCCCCCCCCCCCCCCCCCCCCACCCCACCACACCCCTTGTCGTTCCCCCTCATGTATTCCTCGTCCGGATTCGACACAATAAGCCCTTTGGTTCAGAAAACCTTGTCTCCGACCCTCTTCCTTCCTACGCTTGTGAATCCCCAAGTATGAGTGGTTTTTTGTGGGGTGTTTTGTTTGGGTTGTGTTTTGGTTTTTTTTCTCATTAACTTCCAGTTAATAATCTTTACCAAGGTTGGAGATACCGTCCTTACTCCTTCCCTTCCCTAATTCTGGTCCCAGTTTTAAACCCCCCCACATCACCCTTCCTTTTTCCTGGGCGGCTCGGTTCCAGATTTATTCCCTCGCTTTTTCAATTTATGGCTGGGCGAATATTGATCTAAACCTTGTCCACACCTCTTCGTAGTACGAAGTCGTTCCACCCCCTTCCCAAATTTTGTCATTGCAATTGCTTGGGGTTCCGTCCCCCTTACATCACTTTTTCCGTCTAACCCTTACTCTTCTTGAGTTACCGGAAGCGCGGATTATGATGGACTTCTTGTCGCTGAAATTCTTTAAACAATTTCAAAAACCGAGCTTCCCCGCGTTCCTTCCCCCCCACACCTCCAGATACACCGGCACCGAGTTGTAACGGTTGCTTTCTAGAGGCCGCTGGCGAAGCGCTTACGAGCTGCGAGTCTTTTTTCCTAGTGGCCAACCTTTTCTTTTTTTTCTCCCCCCCTCCGCCACATATGGGTTCCCTTTCGGATAGTATCTTTGCACCCTTCCTTCGGGTAACAGCAACTTCCCTTGCCATCATGGTCCTTTCCTCCCTCTTTTTTCCTCGCGATGATGTGCTGAATATGAGCTCCATTTGCGGCTGCTTTCATCCTACGCGTGTTTTTCTCCCATTCCCTTTTTCTCTGCTGGTCTACCTCGTATCTTCCTTTTTATCTCCCGTCCCGCTCCTCTAACTCTCCTCAGATTGAGAACCTCTTCCTTCCCATTTGATAAAAAGAAACACGACTTCGTGTTTCTCTACGCATCTCGGTCCCAGCCCATTTCTTCCTCTTCCTTTTCGTTGTCGATTCCTTTCCCAGATTACGCGTCTACTGTTTTCCCCCCCTTCCTCCCCTTTCTGCCAATTTTTCTTTACAACCTCCCTTCTCGAAATTGGTTCTGCCGTCTTCCCCCCTGGTATCCGGAAGGCTTTGTCCGCTGCACCCCGGACCGTCTATCTTTTCTCTCTTTGAACCTTGTTTGTTGGAGAGCACTGCGTTCTACCCCTCCTTCAGAAGACCCGATAGAGTCATAACCTTCAGAACCCCACTTTTCAGAGACAGAGTTTTAACGGAGCCCCAGCGTATGTTTAAATCTGCCCCTTTTTCCCCCTTCCGCGCGTACAGTAGGCTCGTGTAATTGAACCCCCCCGCCGCACCTCGTTCCTTTATGTTCGATTCTTAGCCCTCAGCTCCGTTTCTTCTTTTTTGTCTTTTCATCCGTTAAGGATTCATAATTGATCTCTTTTGTCAATCTTCGCTTCCCTTTTTATTTCCTAGGAGCATGTTCGGTAGCCGCAGGTCCGAATCCCCCCCTCCCTGTACCGCCGCGTCCCGCGATCCTCAAGACCGCAGAACAATTTACCCCCCCCTCGCCCCTAGAAGGTAGAACGCCTTTTTTGTTTTCTGAAATTTTTGTCCGGGCCTAATTTTCGCTAGACCAGCGATCGTTACGAGTTGACTAATCGTTAGTATGATCCAATGGCCACTATTCTCCATCCTTTTTCCTTCCCTTTCCGGTCATTCGCTTCGCCAGACCGCCTGGAGAACACCCATTCGTGCAGTTTTATCGTAGATTGAGTAGGAGATTCTCAACGATCTTTTTTTTCCCCCAAAATGTCCGCCCTCCTACATTGCCGGCGTTCCCCACAGGTCAAAACCACGCATTTTGGAATCTACTGAAGTGAGACCTAAAACACCACATTTTTTGGAATAGGACGTTCCGACCCGGGACCTCCTGCACTCGAATTTTATCAATAGTCGACTTATACTGAATATTCTTGCCACCGTTGTATGCAAGTTTCTAAGTCTTCTTTCACTTTTTCGGCTTGATCATCCCTGTTACAACGATATAGTACCTTGCCTATCCCCGGGTTCTTTTTTTTGCGCCGCCCCTAATTAGTATAGCTTGTCCTCCCTGTTAAATCCTCCCCTTTCAAGCGAATTTTAACATTTTTCCCCGTTATTCAGACGGGAACACGGCTACAAATCTGATGTGCGCTTTTTTTTAGGGGACCGCGCGGATAGGTGTCGAATACATTCTATCTTTTTTTTCCGCCGACGCGCATTTTTTTATGAACGTCCATTCTTTCATGGGCCAGTTGTGGTTAAACCCCACTAATCGTGTACTTCTTTGGAGGCTCCGTCTATGGAGTCTTCTTCAGGCGTGGTGGTGGTTACGTTTGTGGTGGTGGATTGAGGCAGGGTTCATGAGGACTTCTCTGGGTTGGTTGACCGCGTTGGAGCGTTGTGCGAGACCGTCCTGGTGGTAACTGAAGCAATAATAAGATTCCCTTTCTCCCCCTTTGCTCCTCGCGCCCGTTTTTCAATGTTGCCTTTTTCAGTCGCCAGTTCCCGTGGGGCTCGTGTTGTTACGCTTCTAGGTACACAGTCTTGACGATCCTGCCTCGAACCTTTGCCCGCATTTGTGTCTTCTTCGTTTCTTTTCGGATCCTTCACTTTTTTTGGCGGATAGACACGCGAATTTAAGGGGCTTTGAATCTCATGGCTGCAGAGGCGCCGAGGTCAAGATTCGTGCCCCTGATCCTTTCTTTCAGCGTTCTCCGACAATCTTTTATTAGTTTCTCGGCGGGAATGTAGTTTTTTTTCTGGCACATGCGACTTGCTTTTTTCCGGTCACCGTTTGTGGCGGACCTGAGTTCGTCGTTTCACCTGAGGCGCGCTCGGGGTGCGCCTCGTTTGCACTAATGAACATGGTCCGCTTTACGAATTGCTGGAATTCGACGGGAATTACGCGTCGGCAAATTCGTTTTTGGCTTCGTGTTCCGGCCCCAAGCATGCCCATCAGGCAGCCTGATCTCCCTTCCCATTTTCCCTCCTCCATTTTCCCCGAAACCTGGATTGGAGAATCATTTTGATAAGTTCCTGCGCCCCTGGCTTCCCGCCCGATTTGCTTGAGGCAATTTTTTGCGCCGACCTCGTCTCTCCACAAATGTGAGCATCATCGAAGGTGAGCTTTTTGTTCTTTTTTTTTTTTGGCTTCGGAGATGCGGAGAGGTCGTACGTGGAGACCCCTTTATTGTCGGCTTGCTGGCGGCAATGACGACACGCCATGAGCGGTACAAGCCTTGGACTCAAGGCCCAATCGCCTGTACCGCTGCCGTTGCTCCTCGGAGAAGTTTTAGTAAACAAGCGATCCTGTTCCACCCGATAACAGAAAATCAGGATCTTCCGTTGACCTGGGGCTTTCTTTTTTTAAACTCCTGTACCCCTACGACCAATGCGCTCGAGGATGGCCTTCTTACCCCTTTTTTCCTGGCGATGCCCTGACCCCAGCCAGTCTGTTTCCTGTAGTCCTTCAGGAAGCAGGTGTTTTTTTCATCCTTGGATGGCCAATCCTCGTAAGGTTATTAATTATTAAATTCCTATCCATTTCCTATCGTTTCTTCAATCTATAGTTTTCAC
>Ga0179591_1315040_pt1 | contig 18139 bp, 22 predicted proteins | sample CZOMad2_1_08_16f_FD_182891 | JGI IMG/M metagenome (GOLD analysis project Ga0179591, IMG submission 182891) | Vadose zone soil fungal communities from Angelo Coast Range Reserve, California, USA - CZOMad2_1_08_16fungal (PacBio error correction) | ecosystem: Environmental > Terrestrial > Soil >... | reverse complement strand
TTTTGCTTAAAACCATGCGTACCTCCCCCCCCCCCCCCCTTGGGTTGGGATAAATAAGACTTTTTTTCCACGCGTTGGTTTTTTTTGCTTGGAGGGTTAGTCTCGCTCTGCGATCCTTTCACTTTGTGCCCTCTTCTGTGTCACCGTTGCCTTCCTTTAACTTGGCACCTCACCTGTTTCGATGTTGCGTACCTTGCAGGACCTCCCCTCTGCTCCGAGACAACGTGAAAGTCCTTACCGTATTCCAGGAAGGCTTCTTCCCGTCTTGAGTTGGCTGTCCTTTCACTCTTTCGAGCGCCAGGCCCCTTATCTGTTGAGTTTCGCATAGTCCGTTTTCCCCGCGTAGGTCTGGCGGGGGTCCTGCCTTTTTCCTTTTGTTATCTTCGTTCATGTAACGGAGTTTGGTGCTCCTTATTCCCGGAAGAAGGAGTCCTACTTTACCTTATCGGCTCCCAATTTCATTTATATTTGGTTTGTTTGGTTTCTTTTTCGACCCCCCCGATTGCCCTTTAATGAATATCGCTAGCTTCTCAGCCATACCAGCCTCGGGAGTACTGTCACCTTCCCTCCGACCGGAGCGCTTTCTTAAAGATTACAGTTTTTGCGCGGCCCCGATGGGCCGCATTCACTATGGCCTTCCATACCTTCGGCGCCCCTCGTTTCGATCCCTCGTTCCTTTTTAGGTGATGCGTGCCATTTTTTCCTTTCTCGTATTTCCCTTTGAAATTTTTTTCTTCTGACCTTGCTCGGTTTGTTTGCCAATTCATGGCCACTCTCTTTGATTTGCATCGTGTACATGGTCAGAAACGTCATTCTTTTTTTTTAAGATTTCCCCCTATCTGCCGCGATTACCATTCCCCCAGAATTTTGAAGTCGGACGAGAGCACTTCTTTTACAGTCCTCTGATTTCCCAGTCCTATGTTAGAGCGTTCCCTTTCTTTTTGGCTCTCCCGTTCTGGCCCCCTTTCCTTGACCGTTAAGCTTAATCCAAGAACCTCCCTCACCCTTTCGCCTTAATTTGTCCAATTTTTCGAATATACCCGGTTTAAATTTACGACCTTGGCGTCGCTATTTTCGCGGAAAAGTTCCTTCACTCCTACACCCACAACCTAACCCCCCTCCAGTCCTTTGTATTAACGGATTCGAGGTTCCCCCATTTGGCGGCAGCTGCATATCTTTGGTGTGTTTCTCTCCAGACCGTGAGTTTTTTTTTCGCCATTGTTACCAGGTCAAGAATCCATCTCCGCTTCACGACCACCCAAACCCCAATTTTCCTTAACTAACCATTTCCTGCAATTACGTTTCCCCACCCGCCGTTCGGTCTTGAAACCCTGGAGATTACGGGTTCCCCCTTTTTTCACTAGTTTCATCTTGGCGTCCTTTGGGATAGATTGGTCCCCATTTTTTTTCGGCTCTTTCGCTGGTCGTCCCTGTTTTTTTTCTTTTATTGAGATCCAGTCATCCTTTTTTTTTCCCGTTTCTAGAGATGTCGGTCCCAGATCTGTCTTTGATGATCGTCCCCTCACCCAAGCCTATTTTTCCCTCTTGTTGTGCTTCTTCTTCGCACATCTCTTCTCTTATCTTATTTCTGCTCCCCCCCCGTCACAGGAGTCCCTGCATTAATGTTGTGTGGCCTCCGCGCTTATCGTACCAGGATGCAGTTTTTCTGGTTCATATCTTTTCCCCATTTCCCATCGTGAGTGACCCTTGAATCATCGATGGCGTCTCCCTTCTTGTCTTGTTTGCAGTAGCTCTTCTTCCCGTTCGTTTCCCGGAGTACAACTGCCTTTTTTGTCCCTCCCCATACATCTTTTTATTCTGGAAGCTCGTTCGACCTTGTTTCTTCCCCACCAGTCGGATCATTTTCATTCTCCTTTGTTACCCGGAGAGGCGTTTTGAGTTTTTCCTTTCGGCCACTTTTTAATCCCAATTTTGGAAGTTGCGTACCTGTCCGCCTTACTTTCTTTCGCCTAACGCAGAAGCAGTTCTTCTCTCTTTCGATCCCCCTGGGAATTAAAATATATCTGCCTTCCCAATTTAAATTCGTACGATCTTCGCCTCCCGAAGGTTAATGAGAGGCTTGATTGACCCTTGTATAATTCTGGCGAACCCCTGTTTTTCGTCCGTTAATTTTAGTACCTATTCGGTGACTATTGCCATTTTTTTCTCCCCTACGCTTTTGTTTCCTGTAGATTTGATTTCCCTTGAAGGGTTACTTTCCGTTTTCTTCGCCCCTCTCCGTTAAGTACTGTTGCTCGTCCCTTTTCCCTGTCGAGGTTTTTCCCCAGTGAGTTTTATGAAGACTTTTGGCGTGCTCTTTTTCCCCTCTTCCGTGAGAATACTTTGCCGTGCAAGGAACGTCATCGAAGCTTTTTTATTCGTTTGACGCTCAACCCGCCCCGGTTTTTCGATTGATGATACGGAGACGCGGCCTTTTTCCCGTCCCTCTCCATCCTCCCAACTGGGAAATAACTGTTTACGCGTTTGGACCTGACGAACGGCCTTGCTGTGGCATCGATCATTTTCTTTGCTTTTTGTAGTCAAGAATCATTAGGACTTATATTTCCTCCACTCGCTAAGAATGTTGACTTTTTGTTTTACGGCTACTACAGTGTGATAGTTGCTTATGTTTCTGTTGACTTACTTGGTGTTTTTTTTTTTTGTCCCGGTCTGGCGGGAATTTTGTTCCCCTCTCATTTTCAATTCTTCTCTCTTATCCCTGCTGACCGCCTTTGACCTTTCCTTGGTAGTACGTGAATCCTAATTCATCATGTTTCGGCCAGATGCCAATTCCCCGCTACCCTGCCGCATTATTGTTTTTCGCCCAGACTCAGGATAAGGCCCATTTCCTGTACCATGTTATGTTAAGCAGTTCCGTACGGAAGTGATGAACCCACCACGGAGACCCCTTTTCCGATTTCCAATATTCTACCCTCCCAAATGAGGCTTTGATTTTTGCTTTTATGGCTTGCTTCCCTTGGTCTGCTTTTTTGGTTTCCCGCTTTCCAGTGATGGTTTTGTGACATCTTTGAAAGGTCCTTCCTTTGACTCCGGCCTCAGGAGTTTTTAGCTTCTTTAATTTAAAGTGTATATGCCTTCGTGTCTTCGGCTTTGAGGCACGTATTCCACGCTTGCCCTTCTCCCCCAAGACCAGTTTTTCTTTTGTTTCTTTGTTTTAATACTCCTAAGGTTTTTTTTGAGATTTAAGAACCAAACACAACCCAAACTGGTATGTCCCCGAAGTTACGACCCACGGGCCCCCTTTCCCAGCCCGTCAAGATCGTTGTCCGACTTCCCTACCTTTCCTTTTTGCAAATTTTTTTACAATGTAAAAACAATGAGTCCTTATAATCCCCCCCTTGACTGCAGCTTTTGTCCTCACGGGCAGAATCTGACCAGGCAAAACTCTGAACAGCTCCCTCCCCCCCAAGGAGACCCAATTTTTTTCCTTTCTTCACCTGGAAAATTTCTACCCTTTTTCCAACGTCAACTTAGCCGGCGTATCCCTCCAAAGGTTGGACATAAATGTCAGTCTCTTATTTTGTCGTACCCCCGCCCCCCACCTCCTTTCTTAGCGAGATATTCCTTCGCCGGCGGTATAGTTCTTTCCCATTCTTTTAATGAAGATGTGTTCTCCCCGCCCCCTCCCTTTGCGCCTTGTTGGCATCGACACATGACACCCCTTCAGCTCCTTAATACCATCCCCCCCCCCCCCTTTCTCTTTCGCTGCCTGTTTTTGCCATCGTAATTTTTTAGACAGGTCCTGGAACTTTCGCCGAAGTTCGCCCGGACCCACAGCTACTTTTTTTTTTTTTTGAACCCTCCCTTCAGCGTCCCTTTTCATCATTGATGCCATGCAGGAATCAGGGCTGGCGTAACCGCGGCCCGGGTTTTTTGATCAACATTTGAGTGTCTCCGAGTGATCTACCTTTCCTATCTCGATCTTTTTCCCGGCCTTTTTGTGTCCACGGCCAACCCTTGCACTTGTGAAACCTCGATCGGGGCAGAGTCGTCAGAAAGATGGTCCCTCCCTCCCCTTAAGTTTCCCTTCGAAGGTCGTCTATCCCCTTCAAGTCATTTTCCTTGGTTGACCCTCCCCCTTTCTGACTGAGCCTCCTTCAGTTCTTTTGCTATAAGCAAGAATGGGAGTTTTTTGCAGGCTCCCCTCCCACCCCTTTCCGGCGCTCGAATTGTTTACAAGATCCATGGGAATCCTACCAGAAGCGTTTCTCCCCCGCCGATTCCAAATTTTTTTTTTCCACCGCAGTAGTCGAGAAGCTTCGTTTGCTCGCTCGACCTTCGGGCTGGAGTTCCCCTCTTGTAAGTTTTAACTTGCCTATCTTCTTTTTTTGAAGCTGCTGGCTCTCTCTTTTTTTTCTTCCCAGAATTTTTCTTCAAGTACGAAACCTTCCATCTAGTTTTAAAAAAGGTCCGACTCACTCGCCGCTTTTTGCTAATAACAGTTTTCCGACTGTTTATACAACTTTAGCCTTCCCGTCTTCTCTTCCTATAAACGCTTTCCTTGATGAACACTTTGGTCTTTCTTGTTTCCGTTAACTCCGATGCCTAAGCTTTTTTAGAAGTGAAGACCCCTCAGGAAGCCGCTTAGCTTGCTTTGCGGTCTTCCTCACTCTTTTTCTCGCTGCGAGGACACACCACCGACTGCCCCTCTTTCGATTAATTTTGTTCTTCTCTATTTCTGTCCCCAGTAATGGTAATCCCAAATTTTCCCCCGTTTCCTTTAGCGCTTCTGCTTTTATCTCCCAACCAGCCTCTGTGGCCGTGTTGATTAATCGTTCCCCTCCCCCTCGCGGGCGAGCCCCTGAAAAGAGTGTTGACCGTCTTTTTTCGTAACCAGACTCTTCTCAACCTGCGGTCCGCGAAAAAACCATCTTTCTCAGCCTGTCACTTTGTCCAAAAGAGGTACCCTCCGGCGCCTCGGTGGCTTTTATACTTTTTCCTGTCGAAACGGCGGATGTGCGACTTTTTATCTCAGGACTTTTGTCTTCTCCCTAAATTGTTTTTTTTCCCCTTTAGGATATTGTATCTTTCTTCTACGTCAAACTTTCCGCAACAACGTCTCTCCCCCCCTATAACTCCACGCAAATTCAGCTTTTTCCAAATAATCTTTTAAGATCGCCTTCCCCCCCCCTACTGGATTGATTGTGCCCTTGGTCTGGGTCCCCATTTGGCTCAAACCAGAAGGCCCATCTTTCCTTTTTTTCCCTTAGATCCGGACATGGGGCTAATGTTTCTTTTCTTTGTTTTTGTCGTCCAGCGGAACCTTTTTTGCGCCTTATGATGGACCCTTCCCCATTACCTGCCGACCTTTTTTTTGACTCTGCCGAGGCAGATACTGGACTTTGTTCGGTCCCCTTGGAATAATTTTTTCCTCGCTCCCATCGTTTGATTTCCCTTTTTCTTTCTTTTCCATGGAGACATGACCATCAAGCGGTCCCGTTGCCCCATGGTTCTGATTTCTCCCGCTTCATTTCTCCCCCTCTCTTTTCTGACCTTTCAAGCATACGCCCTCTGTTTCAGGGGCCAAGCACCCCAAGTCATGAATGCCCTTTGCTTGGATTTTTTGACCTCGCGGCTCCATTAGGCAGCCTTTGACACCCTTATTTCGGCCCTCCCTCTCTTTTTTCTGTGGCACCTCCGTCTTTTTCCTTACTGAGCGTATGGGGTCATGAGCGAATTTCCCTCCAAGTGATTCACTTTTCCCTCCCAAAACTACCCAATGATTCTGGCAGTGGCTTGAACGCTGAAATATCTCTTGCGCTCCAACTTTGATTCGGTTTTTTCACCTGCGTCCGCTCCAGTTACCCCTTAAGTATCCTCCTTTTCACCTCTGCTGACGAACCCTGCTCCTCCCCGGGTATTATTTTCAGAGTCCTCCTTCCCGCCGACGTCTTTTCCAGAAAGCATCCATTCTCGCCCCTTATAGGGTTTTCCGTTGGTCCTTCTCTCTCCCCCCTGTCTGTTGATCGATCGGCACCATCGCCCCCCGTTATGCTATTATCCCCCCCCACTGTTACCCCCTCCTTGACCTTGTGACTCTAATCCAAAGTCCTTCCCTAACCCCCCAACCCTTCCCACTCTTTCTCTCCCCCTCACTGCCGCATGTAAATCTCTCCCCGTGTTTTCTCTCGATGTGCTAACCAGCGGCCCCACCCTGGTTGACCCTTCGCAAACTGTTTTTTTTTGTGCTGGTTTTTGGTTTTTTTTTTGATGGTGTTGGTTGGTTTTTGTGGGTGTTTCTTTTTTTTTTTTTTTTTTTTTGTTGGTTTTGGTTTCTTTTTTGTGTGGTGTTTGTGTGGTGTTTGTTTTTTGTTGTTTTGTTGTTTTTTTTGCGTTTGTTTTTGGGTGTGTCGGTTGTTTTTGTTTGGGTTTGGTTTTGGTTTTTTTTTTTTTTTTGTTGTTTTTTTTTTTTGGTTTTTTTGGTTTTTTTGGGGTTGTTTTTTTTTTTTTTGTCTTTTTTTTTTTTTTTTTTGTGTTTTAGTGTTTGGGGTTTTTGGTCTGGAGGTTTCCCTGCTTTTCCTAGATATTTCCCGTTCTGAAAATTTTTTTCCCCTGTTGGTACGATACCCATTTTTTCCAGTTTCCTCCCCCCTCATGAACATTGCCCCGGATACCCCTTCTCCCCTTCTTTCATAGGAAGTAGTTCCGATGTTTTGGCCAATCACTTTGAGTCTTCACCTTTCTTTCCCCCCTCCGCCGATTACGCAAAACTTGAACCTTGGGTAGGTTTTTTTGATATCTTCCCTGTCGTAGTCGTCTTCTTCGTCAGGCCCCAAACCTTTAGGGACGCGGATTCGGAACTCCCTGTCTGATAAGACTCTTTTACTTTAAGTCCCCCCTCTCCCCTGCCATAATACCCTTTTGGAGTTTTGCTTGGCTCAATTTTCGACCCGAACGCCCTGCGTTCCTGACTCCCCTCCCCGCAGGTGCCTTTCACGTATCCCCCGTAGCTAAATCTGAAATGAGGGAATCGTTTTCTTTCCTTCTGCAATAATTCTCGCGAGTAGATCAAAGGTCATCGGGTTGTTAGTTTATCCTGCTTTTCCATTCTATAGGGCTTTCCTCTTTTTGTACCCCTAGAAGCGACCTGCTTTTTTTTTTTTTTTTTTTATGGATTCGCAAGTCACTCCAAGCTCCGCTTGATTGTCCATGTTCTCCCGTCCAGCCAGCTGATTCACTGCTTGATGCCTCTCTTCCCAGAACCTTCCATCCTCATCACTGCGAAAACCCTTCTTCCCTTCCCCGCTTTTTTTCCCCCTGTCATATGTGCGCTTTAGGGAAGCTGCGTTTGTATATCATAGTATTTCCTTTGCCCCTTTTCTTTTTGAATTTCGACTCTTCCATTATGATCAACCTGTCTGGTTCTCGGCCAAGGATACCCTAAAACTTTGCCTCCCTCTTTGCTTCAAGGAACATCCACTTCCCTCCCTTCCTCTCTGATTCCTCTCTTTTCCCTCCCCATTTTGAGGCAGGAAACCGCTTAAGATATTTTTTTCTTCTCCCCCTTCCGGATTTTGCTTGCGTCACTTTTCCTCCCTGCCTCGTCCTCCGACCCAATACGTCGTACGACAACCCCATTTTCGCGGGCACTTCCCAATCAACTGGCCGCCGGCTCCGTTCCGGAGATGAAACCGTTTCTTTTCCCCCCTTTTTGATCTCTGCGTGTCGGTAGGGGGGGCTTGCCTCGGTATTTCCTCTTACGTCTGGTTTTTTTTATCGTCGGTTCTTTTTCTAGGCTTTTTTTCCTTAGAATTTTTCTCTTTTCTTTTTCGGCTCGCCTTTTTTGTTATGTAGCATTTTTTTTTTTTTTTTTCTTTTTTGATATCACACTCCACGACTATTTTTTTTTTTCTCCCTCCTTCCTTTTTTTCGAGGATTCTTGTAGATGACCGTTCGTCCTTTAGAAACAGATTGTCTCCACGAGCGCTCGATTACCGATTCCCTTGTTTGTCCTTTTTTCCCTCCTCAGCGCTTCATCGTGAGTGCCGCCGATTTTTTTCCAACTCTCCGATTGCTTTGATTTATTGTTTCTTTTTCTTTCTTTCTTGGCATCCCTCGGAGTTCCTGACCTCCAAGCCCCGTCTTCCTTCCGCTCTATTCCTAGTTCTTTTAATCTTTCCTTTTTTTTCAATGTCGTAGCCTTGGGCGGACTCCGCCTCGGCCTTTTCTATTCCCCCTTTTGTATGCCTCAGACCCCCTTCTTTGAAGGTTTTGGACCTGAAGCCGCAATCTTTGCTACGATGGATGTTTCGCGATACCTCAATTTTCCTTGACCTTCTTCCTTTTTCCCCCTTCCCCAGAACTTCTACAGGTCCCTGGTCTTCCGCGTCCGGTTGATTGAGATCTTTTTCCCGTCGAAGTGAGTTGAGTACAAATGTATTTAACGATTCATTTCCTTCCCCCTCCTTTCTTATAACTCCCCTACGCGTGGAGGGATGCTTGCGGCGAATCGCTTGGGCCTTAACCCCAGGATCACATTTAGGTCCGCGCTTTTCGAATGGGCTCGAGGAGGCTGTCCCCCAGGTTTTCTACGACGTTGGCCGCCAATCGTTTTTTGCTCCCTTTTCCCCGTGTGTCACCCCCCCGCAAGCGCTGTCGGATTTCCCGTTGATTAGCCTCTCTTTAGGTTTCACGGCTCTTCCCTTTTTACTCCCCCATCAATAGCCCTATGCGACCTTCCCTTGGGTTCTTCCCTCCCCTTTCGCCCGGCGCCTCACCTTTGAGCATTTATGCTGAGAGTTTGCGCCTTGATGCCGTATCCTATTTCCCCTTGTTCCTTTTGTTGCCGCCTCCTCGACAGTAGGATAGTTTTCCTGAATACTTGACTTTGTTTCTGGGTTGCCGGCTCCCCTCTTCTCCTTCTTCTCAATCCAAGGATCGATGCTTCCATTTGAACAGAACCGCGGCTCCTCCTCAATCTTTTGGCGCCACAGAGAATTCCCCGCTATGTTTAATTATTTGTGGGTTTTTTTACGCAGTGAACTTTTATCCTTTCACTTCTGTACCTTTTATGGCCTTCCGTTCTATTGAAGTTTTAATTCTCCCTGACGCTTTTTCGATTGACATTGCGTCCGGAAATTAAACGTGCTCGCTTACCTTTTCTTGCAGTTTCTCGTTTTTTCTTCGCTTTCCCGTGATTTGACATCTTCCTTTACCATTTTTGCTTTCAACTCTTAGGTTTTCGGATAGTTTCATTTTTCCGGGCGGTTCTTGTATTTCGGTCCTTTTTCCGGGTTCCCTTTCTATTTTTTTCGACTCGACAGTCAGTACAAGAAGTTGCTTTTTTTTTCGTTGACATATATTATTTCCTAAGCGAAGATTCCACCCGCAACCCAACCCCCCACTCTCCCAACTTTTAGGGCTCCTTCTTAGCAATACGTTGTACCTCCGACAGATCCGTCCCCCCATGACGACCCGGGGCACCATGGAAACCCCAAATCAAGGGCCTCGGTCCCCAATTTCCGAAATGTTCTTTTTTCTTTCCACCATCACGGACTGAGGACCACAAAGGGACGCAACTCCCCCCCCCCTTCCCCGCAGGGCACCTCATTCGCCGACAAATTTCCTTCGGTACTCAACCAATAGGACCCAACCTTTTCTGTTGTTCCCCCCTTCCCTTCGACGTACCCCTTTCCATAAACGTTTGACCCTAAATGTAGGAACCCCCCCGGCTAAAACCCACCCATCATCGCTTAGCGGAGATATCTTTTGAGCGCGCCTGGGCTTTGCCGTTCCAGTCTGTGACTTGTGTCATGTCCCTTGCATCTGCTACTTCAAATGCGTTTATGTTTACGGAGCAGCACCCCCCAGACACCCTTCATTCCTTCCTTTTCATCAAGTCCACTCTGGTCTACGCTCCTGTTCCCCCCCTCCTGACCACTTTTGTTTCATTATTATCGGGTTACTCATTTTTCTTCCTCCCCCTCCTCCCCCCCCCAATCTCCAGGTGATCTCCCCTCTGACTTGGACATTAGCCCCTATATTGAGCTTCGGCGAAGTGTCCATCGTTCCCCCTTCCCTTCCTCCCGCCAAATGCGGATTGTGATTCAGTTCTACATTACCCCGCGATCTTGCTCCGGGTGTTTCCCACACTGCAACGGAAGCTAACCCCCTCTCCCGGACCTGCGGACCGTCGTAAAACACCGTTTGTTCCCTCCCCTCCCCCTCTCCTTCCTCGCCGGAGCGGTACCAGAACTTAAAGCTCTTGTGTAAAATACCCCAACGACCTTCCTCCTTTCATCCCCCCTTCCTGGCCACCAAGCGAATATCCCTGGCGTATGTCCTCCCCCCCCTTGCGGCGCATTCTAAATGAATGTGGCCCCCACAAGATTTTTTCCTGCCGGTTTTTGTCTTCCCCTCCTTTTCTTTTCCATCCCTCCGCCGGGAGAGATCCCGTGCTGGTTTCGTAGATTCTTTCCGTCACATGCGCTACGTTCTTTCTTGCTTTCTATCAATTAATTATGTTGCTTTCGGTTCGCGTCATCTTTTCCCCCTTCCCCTTCGCACCCTTTCCCCCTACTCTGAAGGAGACAACACCCAGTTTTCGCCCCCCAGACGTTGGGTCGTTCTCTTCCCCCTTTTTTTCTCCTTGAGTTATTAAAAATTGTGCGATTAAGATTCGATTAACCTGAACTTGTCCCCCCCCCCCCCCCTGCTCGGAGGTGTTTTTCTCCCTTAACTCTATTTCTGCCAAGAATCTCACGTCACCCCCCTCAATCAGGTCAATAGCCACCGATGAATCGGATTTCCACCGATGAGTTCTTGAAGATCCACCCCCACCCCATGCCACCTATGGGTCCGTAAGTTTCATTTCCCTTCTCTTGTACTTGCAATTCGCCCGTGATTTTTTTCTTTACCCCTATAACTCTACCATATATTGTTCTTTCAAACCACCCCTCGTGATGGTCCGTGTGGCTTTTCGGACGCAGCAAGACATCGCTGGACGAGCCCCTCCCGAAAAAGCTAACCCTTCGATCATGAACCAGAGACAAAGCTCCGGCCTGGACAAAAAACCCGCCTCCTCTTCCACGGGCCCCAAACACGAGTACACCCCAGCCGCACGACCCCACTCCCTTTTTTCCCCGTTAGCATGGTCTCCTGCTCCTAAAGTCTTGGACTTTTTATTCACGTTCCTTTTCCGGTTTTCCCTGATCTTCCTCTTGAAATGTTTTTTCGTTTGCCCCCGCCTATCTATATTACCGAATTAAGCAATTTGCTCCCAGCCCCTCCTTTTTCTACCGAGATCCCGTCATTAAATCATTCTTTACCCTCCCATTGACTTCACGTTTCCCGTTAATAAAGACTTCAGGATTGTTCGTCATTTGGTCCCCCCCTCCTTTTCCCCCTCCCCCGTAGTTCCCAACTCATCGACCTATAAGGTCCGTTCGTACCCCCGATGGGTCTCGATGACAATCGTTTTCTTTTGATTGTGCCTTTGTCGATTAGAGAACGGGCATCACTTTCTAGCGACTGCGTAATTTAAATACACTCCCGTTGCTCTCCTTGCTCCTAACGGTTCATAGCCAGATTCTACGCTTTTTTCACTTCCCATCGCTGGCCGTTTAGACATGCACTTATCTTAGTGTTGGCCATTGTTTCTTGAAGGCCGAAAATGACACTTCCAATTTCTCCCTGTCCATGTCAAAGCACGCTTCCCCTGAGTACTCCCAAAGACCCAACTCTTTTCGGTAAACTTTCGCCCATTGCTCTTCCTCGGGACGGTTCCTTTGAATCCCCTCCTTTACTCTTTTCACCCTGCTCTGTTTTTCGCGGTTCTTTTCTGTCTGAGGATGAGAGAAGTTTATTTTTTTAACGCGCGCTATTTTGTTTAAAGCACCCACTCAAAATTCTTCGTGGCGGTTAATCCCCCCTCGTGAAAGCTTTTCTTGCTGGTAATGTAATATTCGGCAATTCGTTACCCTAAATTACGATCCCCCCCCCCGACCTCGGACCTCCCCCCGCCCTCGCTTTCCATAGGATAAATTGTTCTTCCCAATCTCCGTCGCTTTTCTTTGCCAGAAGTCAGCCCCACCCGCAATCGATCGGGCGGCCCGGCATTTTACGTTGAGCGGTGTCTTTTTTGTTTTTTCTGCTCCTGCTGGCACCCTGAAAAGTAAAATCATTCTTCACCAAAGTGACCCCCTGAGTGACTGACGTATGAATTCTTTTTTCCCCCTTCTCAAGGTTTCAATCCCAAAAACGTCTGACCGACGTATTTGAGTCCCCGTCCTCCCCTGATGTCTTTTCCTCATGTTAAGCTCTTCTCTTTTCCCCTATATCCGTGTTTGCAACCATGCGTGAAAGCACAATAGTGGCTGGGACTCTACTCACCTACCTTTTTTTTGAATGAGTGGTTTGGTGGGGCGGTTCTCAGTTTTGCTTGAAGAGATCTCCATCCGTTTTCAGAGCATGGTTTTCAACGTTTTTTTCCCCTTTTTGGAATCTCCCTGTTTAGATGCATTCGCTCCGCCAGACTCTTCTGCTCCGTCTCCACCTTGACTCTTGTAATGGGACAGGCCGTCGTCTCTTTGGCGTTTCTTTCCCCCGATTTCCTATTACCTCTTCCCCTCCCGCGATCCCACTTATAAAGGATTGCGCTTGCTTTTCAGAATTCTTTTTTCTTTCTGTCTTCTCAGGTCACGTTCTGTCTGGTGGAGGAGTTTTTGAACGCCGTGGTCTCCGCCTCCTCTCCCTTCATTTATCTTGCTTCGCCTCCCCTGCCACGTTAATCATTTTGCTTGCAACTTTCCTTCATCGAGCTCCTTCTCGCCCCCCTACCAGCGATTTAATCTCCGGTTGATTTGATTCCAGCTTCCCGTTTTCGAGTTTTCAATATGATTTTTTGTCTGAGGAATAGTGGCAGTATGGAGTCGCGCTTTCAATCCCGGTACTTTTTCCCTTTCCTTTTTGTTACTTTGCTTTTTGCCCCCGTCTTTGAGTCCTTGGAATCTCATCTCGTGGATTTCTTTGTTCAGTTCATACCCTTTCCCACTCCCCCCGTCTTGTTTTGAGGGCGTCAATGTCTCCCAGGAACCGCCTCCTTTTTCCCCCCCCGCTGATGCCGGTTTTCCCAGCAACATTCCGTCGACTGGAACTTCCCTAGTAAAGTCTCTTCCCCTGTCCGCGCAGTCAAAGATCTTTCGCCTGGCCCTTTTTGGCCACCCCTTCCTTACTTAGACTTATTACTCGCACAGAAGCCCATTGCCCCTTTCCTTTTTTTTCTCCCCCCCTTGTTTTTAGGATTCTCCCAACGACGACCCCTTTCGCCCTCGATTTTTTTCCTTAGGAACGCCCCGATGATCCCAACTGCTCCCACTTTTTCCCCGTTTCTGTTCCACTTTTCCCCCCTTTTTCTCCCTTCTTGCCGTGGCCCCGCTCTTTGCGTGCTTGATCACTTTGAGGAGTGCTTGTTTTTTTTCGTCCAAGGCTTAACTAGAATACAATCCGGAAGAAAAACCCTTTCGCTTCCCCTAACCAACCCTTCCTGCCAACCCTGAGATCTCTCACCGCAAACAGACTGGACTTGGCCATGTGTTTTCCAAGTTCTTGAATCTTAAGATGGCGGATTGTTTTTTACTCTTTTGAATTTAATCTTCTTGTTTTTTTCCTCGTAAGGTTTCTCTGAGTATTTCTTTTTTTCTCTCCGATCGTTCTCTTGGATAGAATGATGTCTTCCACTCCCCCCCTCATTCGAAGCTTGTTTTTCGCGACCTCATACCTCTGTATTAGTTCTTATGAAAATCTTCCCCTGACGAAATAGATTCAGCCTCTGCGCGTATCTATAACACAAGTGATGGGGTTCCTCGATAAGATCTTCATCGTTTGAGTGATCCCGCTAATCAATCGTCATGATGTTCTTTCCTTCGTCTTAAGGATGTTACTCCTCGATTGTTTTTTTTCAATATGTGCGTCACCTCCCATTCTTACTGTGATGAAAACTTAGGAGTTAAGGTTCCTCCCACTCCCCTCCTTTCTACTGCCCCCCCTTTTAGCCAACCCTACCTTTCGAAAGTGCGTTGAAGCATTCTCTTACGCTTTGAATCATCATCCTCATTCTATAGCACTGGGAATTTTAACCTTCTGACCCTCTTCCAGTTGTCCATACGAAAGGTGTGAAGAGCCTATTCTTCCTAACTCTTGTTTTAGTCGTCCCAGGAATTATTGTCGTCAAAGCTTCTCTTTCACGACGCCTCGTTTCTTGTTTTTTTTTTCCTCCATTCCGAGTTTTTGTGATAGATTTTGGTGAGGCTGCTGACCTTTCGATCTGCTTTTTTCTTTCTCCCCCCATCTCCCTTTTATACCTTTTTGCGGCATTATCAAGTTTCATCTAGGCGGGATTGACAACATAACGGTCCGTTTCTTTGCCCCTTCTTGCGTCTTTCATACTATTTTCGTGGTCCCCCTCGCCCCCAGATCGAGCTAGATGAGTCTTCCTCTGTGATCACTCCCCCCTTTCAATTTTTCGATAGCCTCACTTTAGTCACGCCGACCTCCATCCCTATGCTGTTTGCACAAATTCGGCTCTTCGCCCTGGCTGAGGCGTAGATAACCTTTGGCGGCGCAGCCTTCGGCTCTTCCTCCCTTGATACTTTTCCCCTTTTCCTATTTGTGCCATTGATACCCGTAAGTATATCTCGCTTGAGGATTAGGCACTGGTATGTGGCGGCGCGGAGAAACTAGCCCTCTGATTTTTTTTTTTTTTTTTTTTTTTTTTTTTTTTTTTTTTTCTTTTTTTTTTTTTCTTTTTTTTTTTTTTTTTTTTTTTTTTTTTTTTTAACGGACCTCGCACGTGGTCAAAAATTCACATAATTTCTAAGGTCCCGAATTCCCTTGGCGCACAGATTGTCAATCTCCTTACGAAGAATTGTTTTTTTTTCCTCCATTTACCCTACTAGAGAGATCCTGAATTTGTAACCTGGATCCCCCCTTCCCCGAAGTGACGTTCAAATCACCTGTTAACTAGTAAGATGGATAATTGACCTTAATTTTAACTTTGTCGGATGCCGTTTCCTCGCTTCGGATGGTTTCCTTTAGATTGGTTAAGTACCCCGTTTATTTTTTCCATCTTGAAGACCTTCCCCCGATTGCCCCTGGGAACCTTTCAGTATTTTTTCCGGCTTTCTTTTCCCCGTGCCCCTCCTTTCGGAGATCTTCCGTGAGGTTTCGTATTTTCGCGCCTTCTGTTACAAAGCCCACCGTTGTGCTTTTTTTTTTTTTTTTTTGAAATTTTTTTCCTCCTCCTCGTTTTTGTTTTTTGAGCGCTGCTTTCAAAGAAACCACTGCGTTGGTCGCCGGCGCTCTTCGTCCATCCTCTTTCTAAAAGCGTCAAGATCCTAATCCCTCTTTATCCTTGTCCATGGAATCATACTTTACTCCTGAGGACCCCCTCCCGACTCATGTCGATCTGGCCCGTGGAACTTGACATCCCCGCTGACATGACCTTTCCCCAATTGCGTTAAGATCCCCAATTCCGTTTCCCCTTCCTCCACTTTCCCCCTCTTAACTTCGGTTTTTTGCCCCTTCCCTGAGAGACATACCATGTGACCAATAAATTCCCTTCTTTCTCTATATCTAATTGAGATACCTCATCTGGATATTTTCTGTTCTCCCAGTCTATTCTTTTGGTGTATTTCGTAGTTGAACTTTATCCTGATCCCCCTCCCTCCAACGATCTATTTCTCTTCTCCTGCTCCGAAGGACTTATTCAATCCTCTACAGACCCGCCCCCTCTCCATGTCTCGGCCCCAAGGTTTCCCATTTTATCCTTTACTGAAAGATTCAGTTAAGGTCCTTCTCTTTTCGCTCCCCATCCCCCTTCCCTAACCGGTTTGCCTATTCACATTTTCTTCCTTCCGGAATCCTATTTCCCTTCATCTTCTTCTTTATTTCTTCGTCGAAGTCGTTCTCTCTTCTCCTCCAACCCTGCGGAGTTATCTTTCATGAGGATATCGACACTATTTATTTTCTTATGGACATTGCACGGAATCTCCCCCCCCCTTCTGAAAGAGTACCCCTTCTTTTCCGTCCCCTCCTCGATCCCCATTAGACGTTTGAACCCCTGACCATTTATCCTTTTCCATCCATCGTCATTTTCCCCTCCTTCCTGGATTCCCAAGCGCCTCTCTCAATGGGAGTCGTCCGTAGGAAGCCACCACTCGCCCCGCTCCCTTTCCCCCAAGCCCGTGACACCGTCCTTCCCTTCCGCCCTCCAACACAAGTCCCTCTTATCAACTTTTGAATTTCCCGCGGTCCGTGACGCGGTGGAAGCCGCTTTCTCCCCTTGTTTCCTGTCCCGATTACGTTAGTTTTAAAATTTACTCCGAAGACTCCTCTTCTGCTTCGGCGTAGAACCCTGAATTCTTCTTCCTTTCCCCCCCTTCAAAGCAGGAGCAACAAAAGTGGTCCCTCCCCTCCTCCTCTGCCTGGTGGCTGCAAGTTATCTGTGGGCAACAACTCTAATCTTCCTATTCCGCTAAATATACCGCTCCTGCTGCCCCAATCGCGTTCGCGTGGTCCTGTTACCTCCCGATGATCGCCACACTCTTCTCCCCTCAAAGGACTCCAGAAACAATCTGACGTTGTCGCGGGATCCCCTGCTCTTTCTCTTCTTCACCTGCCCCCTTTCCCCCCTTTGTCTTCGACAGAATTCCCAGATGCGGAAAGGATTGCTCTTTCTTTTCTTCCCCTCCCCGTTTATCCCTTTTTTCTGCTGGTTTCCGCGCCCCCCCAAATCGTCGGGACTTCTTCCGATCAAAGGACCCTCCTCCTTTTCTGCCCACTCTTTTTCTCCCCCTCCAAACATGTCTGACAAAGCCTCCCTGAGATGGTAATCCAACAACCCTACTCTCATCAGCTTCACGTTGACAGAAAACCACGTGGCTTACCCCCTCTTCCGTTTTCCATACTTTTTCACACTTCTCTCCCTTTTCCTTAACCTCCGGGTTTTTGAGAAGTTCCTTTTCATTAATGTTTTTTTAGTCTCCCCCCCTACTTTTGTTGTGTCTTTGCCCGCCTTTTTACTTTCTTTTTTTACTTAGGTGCGCTTGACAAAAATATTCTGTCTCCCTCCCTACCTCCCATATTAATCGTGACGAGACCTTTCCCCTTTTTCCCAACTCCCCCTTCAGGCTTTGGCATTTTGGTGCCCTTAAGTTCGGAGAGAACAATAATACCCTTTTCTCGGGTTCCTTTCGATCCTTTTCACCCTCTTTTCTCCTCAATAATGTGAGATTGCCTTCCCCTGGCCGCCTTCGAATCCCCTGCCCCGCTACCCCATCGTACAATTCAGGTTACTAGAGAAATTCTTTCACGGAAGTGCTCTCATTCCCGGCACCTTCTTATTCTATTTTTTAGTTTGAAACACTCGTCTCGTTCTTTTTGACCAGTGACGTCTGAAATAAGTCCCCATTTTTTTCCAGTTCCGCCCCAAAATTCCCCCCCCATACCCCCTTTCTTCTTTAACTGGTATAAGAAAGTAAATACTCCCCCCTCTCCCAGCCGGGCTTCCTCCCGAAGCAACGGCACTCCCTATTTTGATATTCCCCTCAGCAGCCCTGAAGGCACAGGCTTCCCATCTCTCTCCCTCTTTTTTTTAATCCCTGTAGGCGATTGCCTATGTCTTCTTTTTTCTGCTGACTAATGCTCGCTTTAACCTCCCGCTCCTCTTTTGACCAAGACACAAACCAACTAAATGACTATTTTGCTTTCGGAAGCTATTCCTTGAACTCCTCGTCTTTCGCTTTCCCAATGCTCGGACCACCTTCCTTTTTCTAAGCCTACGTTCATACTACAATAAGTACTCGCCCCCCCAGCCTATTACGTTTATTTTCTAAAGTTTGCCGCCTTTTTTGTTCTCATCATTTTCCGATAAAGACGCAGCACCTCACACTTGCCTCCCCTGAGTCAATTCTTTTTTATGTCATGGTGTTGTTTTATCTGCCGCAGATGTCAGTTTTGGGCCCCTTCGAACCCGTTGATTGCCCCTTTCTTATTACCCAGGTTAAATTTGAAGCGACCGGGATTAGTTCTTCTTTCCCTCACTCCCCTTCTGACCCCCCGCACCAACCCACAACCGTCTAGGAACGTTCTTTTTCATGTCTCCAAAATTTTGCATTCCCCC
>Ga0179591_1274332_pt1 | contig 18139 bp, 21 predicted proteins | sample CZOMad2_1_08_16f_FD_182891 | JGI IMG/M metagenome (GOLD analysis project Ga0179591, IMG submission 182891) | Vadose zone soil fungal communities from Angelo Coast Range Reserve, California, USA - CZOMad2_1_08_16fungal (PacBio error correction) | ecosystem: Environmental > Terrestrial > Soil >... | reverse complement strand
AGTCTTTGTTCCTTCACCTTCTTTTATAACCTAATTCACCCCTGTCTTTTTTTCCTTCTACCACACGCCTGACTCCTTAGTTTTTGGGCATTGGTCGCCTTACATTCAATAACTCATAAATTTCTGTTTTAAAATTTTAAGTTGAATATTCATGATCTTCCTCCCTTTTGCCATTCCTTTCTTTACTAGTTTTAAGAACATATTTTATACTGCTAGAGGGCAAAGTAACCCCCCTACCCTATGACCATCTTCCAAGAGACAAAAACCTGACTTCCATATAAGACTTAGAAGTATATTCCCCAGGTCCCCCTTCCCCCCTTTACACCCTTTCCGTCAGTTTACCAATCACTCTTTTTTATTCATGAACTGTTTTGCCCTGAAAAGAAATCACTTCTTTTCTGGATAACTATCTTTTCCTCGATAAATAACCCTTCTTGCCCTTGACTTAAACATTATCCCTGGTCCCCCACCCTTTTGAAAACATTATTCCACTCTCCGGGTTTTGCACACGCCGCGCCCTGTTTTCCTTTTTTTCACTTGGTGTGTGGGTGTTCATTTGATCCTTCCCCAAGTTGCTTCCCTTCTCTACACTTTCTCTCGTCTGTGGTCCTGCAACTCTGACGTAGCGTTAGTACACATTGCCGGCTTTTCCAGTGATATCCACGCAGGTACATTCGTACTTTGATCCTCTAACCTCGTTTGTGGAGAGTTAGTAACCCCTCCTACCTTTCATGCTCGTTCAAGTTGCAGGCGTATCACAATCCGTGTTTTACCATAAATCCTCTCACCTTCTTAGGTCATGATTTATACCATCGAAGATGGGTGATTTAGCTCACCTTTCCCCCTCCCCCAGACTAGCGGGGACGCCCTACTTTGATGTAAGCCCCACCTCGATTTTGACGTTTTCACGTAGACGAGCTGATCCAAGCGGTTCCTTTCTTCCAGCTTCTCTTTTTCCCTCGATGTCCCCTGTCTCTTGCCTACCTTTCTTAATCGACCCCCACCTTTTGTACTGCCCCTTCTCGCCTCTCTATCCTTGTTTCAATGTCGTGCTCACGTCCCTGTGGTACTTCGGGGAGACGGACGTGGCCCCGCCCAGCTTTCTTTCCTCTTATACCCTGTATGTCTTTCCTGCTTCCGGCGCGTTGAGGCCCACTTTTCGCCGTCGCTGCGGATTCCCAAAGACTTATTCTCCCCCCATCGGTTAGCACTCTTTCCGAACGTCACGCTTTTGTTTCGGGGGTTGCCTCCGGGGACTCCCAAGTCGGTGTGCCATTCCTCCGGGCAACGTTGTCCGAGAGCGGCTGTTTTTCACTGTTTTGTTTTTTTTTTTTTTTGTTCTGGAATCCCCCCATTTTTCTGTCGAGACTTTTTTTCTTTGGACATAGTCTAAGCTGCCCAGGGAGTTTTCAGGGGGGTGATCTTTTCCATTGTAAGGGGTGTCCCCCAGCCTATGTGTGAGTATCTGCTTTCTTTCATATCTAATTAGCTTGAAGACGAAGCCCCACTGGTGCGGGGTTTCTCCCACCCCGAGATTCCATTGCCCTAGTCGGCTACTTTTTTTGCTTTTTCCCCTATGTTCCCACGCCGGTTTTCCGTTGGAGAGAACCTTCAATGGCCAGCACCTCACTCTCCCTTTCCAACCCAGCGCCCCTTCCTCCTTTTAACCGACACCTTTGGCTAGGATTTCAAAAACAGCCACGAAGGGGTTTCATCCGTTGCGAGTCGTATTCGTAGTTCCTCCCCTTTCTTTATCGTGCCCTGCTCCGAGTTCGAGCCTTCTTTTTCTCTGGCCGGGAGTGCGCGGGCCTCAGTTTTCCGCCCAGCCCAGGCCCCTGGGGCACGGCTCGGCCCGGGCGTCCCATTTCCCCCGCGGGAGACGGCCTTTCCACTTTTACCTCTATAGAGGACCCGATGTCCCCTTTGTAGAAGTGTGGCCCACATTTTGCGTCCGGAATATCCATTTTCGGACGGGCCCGTAGTCTTTAAGGATACATGCCGTCTCTTTCTTGGCTTCTTTTTCTACGAGGTTTTTTTTTTCAACTTTGGTACAGGTGAGCTTGTTAGCACCCAAGAGCGACCGAGTTTGCCTCCTTTCATGACAAGCCATTTCCCTGCCAAGATCTGTTTTTTAGCGCCACAGACCCACGTAAGACCCCCTAACAATTAGTTTTTTACCGACTTGGTTTTCCCCCCGGCGTTTCGTTTATACCAAAACCACCATTAGTGCGATTAATTTTTTTGCAGTGATCAAGGAATCCAGATTGGCCCGACAAGGGTACTATTATTGACCCCTTGGCTGTGAGACTCCATTTGATAGTTTCATGTTTGATAGTTATTATGCTATCATGGATCTGTTCTCGTTCCCTCCCCCCCTCCCCATTTTCCCTTCTGTTTTCCGTCACGATTACTACTTTTTAGTTAAACCCATCCGGAAATGTTGGTAAATCTGAACGCCCCCGACAAGACCACATTAAACATGCCGGGAGTCGTCGTGTGATCCTGACTTTTTCCTTTCCTCCGTCGCCCCCTCCCCGTTTTTTCCATCTTCTACGTAGTTTCCTGATGATTAGGCTACTATCCTGGTACTGAAAACTTTGTGTCATTTATTTAAGTACTATGCTTCCAGAAGAAAGTTTCCTTTTCTTCAGATATCCTTCTCCGCACATAATTCCGTCATCCTTCTTTTTCGAATAAAGTTTCCTTTTTTTTGACCACTAAAATGTTCGTACCAAGATATCCATTATTTGTACCTGTACCTCTTTTCTTTCACTTTAATTATTTTTACCGTCTGTTTCGCATTCCCCTTTTTTTCTTTACGTACACCCCTGTTTCCCCTATTGTGTGTGCTTTCTCTAATATGCAAGCGATACCTCTCAAAGTCTTATAGTCCCTCCACTTTATACGCATAAAGTCCTTATAAGTTTTCAACTTTCCCCCATCACTATATACAACCCTTATCAATGCCATGTGCAAAATATGATGCATGTGCCTTTTTCCTTTTTAGCACTTCAACAGGTTTCTGTTGATAGGTTATCTAAGGTATTTCAAAGCTCTTTGAGATGACCCTAACCTTTCTATTTTGTTTGAGAGCTATCGGTCTTCTCCGACCATAACATTTTCCTTCCCTACCGTCCACCCTTCCTTGGATTCTATCTGTCACACGCCCTCATTTATTTTTGCCATGTCCAAAGTTCCCCCCCTTTCCTTTTACCGTCCCCTTCTTTTCTATACTAATTTTATGTTGCCCCTTTTCCCTTCAGTCTACGACATTGATGTTTGACATTTCCTCCCCCAATTAAATTAAAATCCACCCATACTATCCCCATCCCTAAGATAACCCAAGGCATGCGAACACAAATACTTAAAATATACTTAGAGTAATATGATCCCCCTACTCCTACCCCCCAACCCAAAAAGTTACCGACTGGAAACATTTTTAATCATTTTCCCTACTTGACTGTTTACCTGGCGAATCTACGATTTTTAGTGATCATTGAAATATCTAAAGAGAAAACCCATCTCTTTTCCAGCATAGACCCCCCCCCCCACCCCCACACTCTTATCCCGGTCTGCAGTTGGAACCTTAGTAGCATTGGTTTCCGAAACCGCACGTCTGTCAGATTCATAAACTTGTTTTTTTTTCCTCTGGTGACTCACGTCCTCCTTCAATCCGCTTTTTTTGCGTTTTTCCTCCAACCAAAAGTGCTGTTCGAGCCACATGGGAAGGAGTTCACCTCTTACGGTCCAATTTCTTTTTGACCCCACATTGGCCCCCTCTGTGTCTCACATGGTCATATATGTCTCTCACCCCTCAGGTACGCATGCGAGTTTGACTTTTGTACTACAGAGTCAGTCATTTTTCTTTCTGGCTGTTTTCCGTTTCCTCGCTGGATGTCTTTTAGCAGACCCCGGCAGATTGACCCATAGACAGTTGCGGGACGTTTCCGTATGTTAGTATACGGATACCCCTTTCTTTGTTCCTTTGTTACCACTAGTTAGAAGGGTAAAGACCCCGCAGGGAATCAAGTCTGTCGCTTCCTTTGGTACCGTCACTTTACTTAAGCTTTCCGCTTTTTTCCTTTTCGCCTCGCCCTCTCCCTACTAAATTTTCGTTCTGCAAGCATGATTTCAACCCTTTTCTGATCTCTCCCCCCTTTTTAGCCCGGTACATAGAAGACGTTTTTTCCACGCCCCCTTTTTTTCTTCAGATTCCTCTTTCCCCTTTTTCCTTACTACTGGTTCGATCCGACTCGGCCCCCACCACGTAGGAGGAGATGCTTTTTTTTAAAGAGTGATGAACCCTTCATGCCTTCTTTTTGCGGGCATGCTTCCTGACGTACGTTCCTTTGTGGTTTTCCCTCAATGTCCCGACCTTTGGTGCGTGCCTTTGAGACGTCTCTTTGAGGATTAGCCTGTCACACAGGTGCTTTGGCTGTATCCCCTACTTCTTTTATCACGTTATCAATTCCTTGGCTTTTACGGGTTTTTTTGGAGTGCTTGGGAAAATTCGGGTGGGAGTCTCCCCCCGCCTTCATGTGGTTTTTAGCTTCTCTCTCCTATTTGTCATCCGTTGGTGTTGTTTGATATTTTTTTCCCTTGCCACCCCACCTCTTGAGCTCCCCCCCCATTCAACGCGCCTTGAACTCTGACACTTGCTTTTCGTCCCTCGCGTCCATTACTGCGCTATTTGTTACTTTCCAACGTCCCCCTTCCCCTCACTGTTCTACCCCTTCAACTCGTCCTCTCCATTTCCCCAACGGAGACAGTCTGATTTTCCCCCCACCGACTGGGTGGTCTTCGGTTACTCGGCCCCGGTCATGAGCCCTTTTCTTTCGTCCTTCTTTGAATCCCTGCGACGCCGCCTATTTTCAGAGCGAATTTCCCTGCGCGTTTGCGTGTGGCACCCTCCCGGTTGTAATATTTACAACTGTGTCGTCCCCAGGCTAGGCGGGTCCAGTTTTCCAAAAAGCTTTTCGTGCTCCTGGCATGCCCCAGTCAGATTGTTCTTTTTTAGGCGCACTGTGAGTTGGATTTGCCCGCAGACCAAGTTTTAGGCTTTTAGTAAGAGAACTTTACCCATGTCTGTAGACCTGCTTCGCCCCTTCGTTATCCTCTCTTTTTAGGTTTTTCGATATGAACGTCCTAACATCTATTTGGTGTACTCAGTCAGATTTTTTTTTCGCCCTGGTCGTCCATTTTACTTTTTCTTTGGAGGCCACACCAGTCAGCGGTGGTCCTTCCATATGAACTAAAGTACAAGTGTCCTCCCTTCTGCCCGTGTTTCCCCCCTGGCTGTTCCTCCCGTTTTTTCAAACTGAGGAATGCCTTTTCTCAGTGTTATGTTAAATATTATGCTGTTCCCATCCGTTCTCCTCTGCTCCAATTTCTGGCCGTACATTCTATAACCCGGGTCCCTTCCCTTTTTGCTTTTAAACTCCCACGTTTCCACGACCCCGTACGGTCTTCTTCCCCGGGTTGTGTTAGCCAGGCCGTTTTTTCCATCGGGAATAGCCATCCGTTTCCCCCCAACCCGCCCACCCCCTTTCATCTCAACCGTGAGCAGGTTCCTTTTTTTAAAACCCGTAGTTCTTTTCTCATTTTTTTCCACCCTTCAAATAGACTTGTGTATACGGATTTGGGACTCCTAGTTTCCCAGTCAGAATTCTCCCCTTTTAGACTAATTCCTTTTCCCTATTCCCCTCTCTTCTTTTCGCGCAATCGTATTTTCATTATTCTGAGATAATAAACACTTCGTAACTTTGTTTTTTGTATTCCCCCTTTTTTCCCCCTTTTTTTCTATGTCCTCTTGTTTCCGCATTCCCTTTAAATATCCAGTCCTTGGGTTTCCGTATTGTCATATTTTTTTATTCATTAATAATTTCAAGCTATCTTTTCCCCCTTTTTCAATCCTACATCCCTCATGCAAAGTACCTCCCCCTAAGTTCATCCCCCCCACCACCCCCCACAAACATCACATTAAATTACTTGACCACGCCACCCACAACTTTTTCCCGTCTTTGTTCGCAGCATCGCATACAGGTTTTCAGGGATATTTTTAGCATCCTTCCACAGCTGCTTTATACACTGCTTTCATTTTTTTTTTTTCCGGGGTTGTTGTTGTTGTTTCATGAGAGACCCGGTCCCTGACAACTAATGCCCCAAATCTCCTTGCTTTTATTTCCTTACCTTTTTGTCATATTCCTGTTCCACCTGTATTTTCTCGGTAGGTTGTTCCCCCTCTTGGAATTAAATAAGTCTTCGTCCCGTGAACCTTCTTACTCACGTTTAACATGATTATTTTCTTAACTTCCGTATCCACACAAATACCTTACATTCCATTCAAAAATATGCGCCAAATAATCAAGACCTTAGAATATGAATTTCCCTATAGTACTCTTTTTCCCCCTTTCTATTTCAACCCCCCCAGCGTCCTCATCTTTCATATTCTATAGAATCTTCCTGTTTCATAGTGGGCTGTCTTATCCCTCTTTTCTGCATTTATCTTACCCGAGTATCAATCCTCAACTTCTCTTTCCTCCGTCCCCTATTGACCAACTCCGACCAAGTCCTTTGAAGTTTTTTCAACGAGCTTAGAATCTCTCGTCTTGGGCCAAGCTAAGCCTCATTCGTGAGTTCTGCAAGTTTTTTGTGGCGGGTGTTGGGAGAGGGCTCAAATAGTGGGTCAGACGATTCCTCAAAAGGGATTTCCCAAGGGAAACGTGCCCTTTTCTGTGGCGGTTACCCCCCCAAGTTTTCCTCTGCGACGCTCCAGAAAACCGCACTTTTGCTGGTTCACAAAGTGCACACCTTCTCAGTTTACGGGATACGTTTCCCCATTCTTATTATCAGTTTAGCCCTCCCCGCGGAGAGTGACAACCCTGCTGTCTTTTTCCCAAAATTCCCTATAATGTTCGGACAGTTTGCCAAGTAAGGAGTTCACAGACTTTTGAAACCCCTTCCTTAAGTTAAGGTGTCGGCTCCCCTTTCGATTTTTCTCGCCCTATACGAATTTGTGTCTTTTAGCCGCCTCGACGAATCTTCTTGTTTTACATAGGTTTTTTTCCCAGATTTGGCCTCAGGAGAGGCCAAAACACCCTCATAGGTTGTGGTTCGTTTCCCTTGGATCGAAACCGAGAAACACCCGTATTAAATTAGAAACCTGCCTGTTGACGTCTAAGTAATCCAAATAATTCTTTCAACTCAGTTACGAACTGTACCCTGCCCGTCTGCCCCTCTCCATTGGTGAACCTGCTCGCGCTCTGATGAGTCCTCGAGTACACACCCCCTTCTTTTTGCCCGGAATTGTGCCCCCCCCCCCCGCTGCATGCTACACTGGCATATGCCGCAATCCCGTTGACCCCCCTCAATTTCCCCATTAGATCTGTGTAACCTGTCTTTCCCCTCCCGATGCCCCTGAGTTTTTCGCCGCTGCCTTTCCCAAGTAGAATTTGGTGCGTCAGGATTCCCCCCCTAATTGGTACATTGTTAAGCAGCGTGGCTGCGCACTGTCACTTCCAGTGACAGTTCGTGTGGGTTTGCAGTCTTCCACGGGATAAACGGTGGCTGTTTGTATGACGCGTATCTTGACCTTTTTGGGACCTTTTTTCCCTTGTTGCCATGGGGCCTGTGTTAAGTTCCGCGCTTGTCTCGCTGGAAGATTCCCTCTCTTCCCCTTCCCTTGGGGTACCGAGGTTGAATTGGTTACGGGGTTATAAAACGACCCCACCCCCAGCCTGTTTTTCGCTTATATCTCTTTCCAACCCCTTTTTTTCTAGACAGAGTCTCGCCCCAAACATTTGCTGGGCGCAAATTGAAGCGATGCCATAGGGCCCTTCCCCCTTCCCCCAAGAATTTCAGGTTTATAATTTCTCGTAAGGACGCCGTTGGCTATGGTTAGAGCTCCGGATCCACAGGCCGGTAGCACAATGTGAATTTTCAGATATCACACACGAGAAATCGTTTCTTTTTCCCCGAAAAACGTTTGAGTTGGAAAGCTTTTCGCGCTTTTTTTAATTTTCACTTCAGGAAAAGTGGTTCCACATCGATTTTTTGTAGCTTCCACTCCCGCTTCCCCCGTTCCTGGCCTAGGGTCCCTAATGGCCTTCGAAGTAGCTTGGCCCGCGGTACTTTTCGACCGACCAAAGGCATTCGTTCCATTCTACTTCCCGGGCGTCCCTGTTACACAGCTTCTCTTAACTTGCCCGAATTTTCCGAGTCGTAGAGTCGAGTCATTCTTTCGGAGGTGAGATGCCTCCCCTTTCTGCCGTTTTTTTTTCCCAAGGGCCTCCCCTCAGCTTAGAGAACTGGGTCCTCTTTCCTAGCTTCGTACTATTGACCCCCCCACCCCCGGTGTGCCTTTCATCCTCCTTCCCAACATACTGCTTCAACTGTCAGAACTCAGGGTGCCGTTTTTTCAAGTCCACACTAGCGTAACCGAAGATGCACTTCCTCCGGTGGCCTTTCGGACCCTCCCTTCCTAATACCTCTGAGAAGGCGACCCAACTTGCCCTTAGTTCCCTGAGCGATGGTGATCCCCCATATCGTCTTAGAAAGTTTTTTCTCGAATATTAAAAAGTAAGCCTGAACGTATCATCTTGTATAAGCCCTTGAGGTTAACGAACGCCTTTTTTTCAAAGACCACACTTACGGGATTCCTGGTTTTCTGTATCCTTTGATTCCATCCCCGTCCCCCCCCCCCCAAGTCCCCCAAGTGACTGACTCCGTGCGCGGCGTAGTTTATGACCCCAACGTTACTTGCCCTATTCCCCTGACCACCTATATTCCGTTATTTTACCCGCGTACAACGATGAAGTTTAATTATCGGATCGTGCATCCTCTCCCAGAAATATTTTTGCCCCCTCCCCCCACAGTCTCAGTTATAGGAAAATACTTTAACGGGCACAAATTTGAAGTTTGTTTTAACGTGACTCCTTGGACTCCCTTCAAGTATTCTCCGTCTTCTTAAGTTCTTTTGCCGCCTTGGTTTAAACCCCTTTCAAAGTTTTTTCGTGAATGAATTGAGGGGATAATGCAAGGTCTTATGCCCCTTTTTTTTCCCATATCGTCCTACACTTTTCTGCCCGTCTATTCCTTTAATTTCCCATATAACCCCCCAACCTAATGAGTACAAATTTATTGCTATGGAAAGGCACCCCCTACCTTGTTATTTTCCTGGTTCCGTTCAGCATCCCGGTGGAGCTTCCTTTACCCCGCTAAGTTTAGTCAAGTTGTCTTTGACTTCCCGGTCTCTCTTTCCCAGTGGTTTTTTTTTCTTTCCCCCGTTTTATAGTCTCCGTAGTTCTTCCCCTCAATTTTTCCCCCTCCCCCATATGCTTGCATACTCCAGGCACTCCTGACTCCCATCCCTTTACCCACCTTTATTTAATGAGTTTTATCTCTGTACATTTCACTCTAGTGATCGCCGTGTTAATGTACTAAGCTGAGCCTCCCTGATTATATTGACTTCAACCCTTTCCCCCCTTAAGCGCCCCACTTCTTTCCGACCTCAGCTCCAAGGAAGGCGAAAAAATTTCTACTTAAATCTATTCGCCGTCAGCGTTCTCCCCCCTGTAAATATATTCCCTAAGTTCTACTCACTTTGCACCCCCGTACGATCCATCTGTATTTCTTCATATAGTTTTCCAATCAACTTAACCCTTTTCTTTTAGTGTCGAATACCCGCTTCTAGATACGATCTTGAACGCTCAATTAGAAACTTTTTTCGACTAGCTAATTCCTTTTTTTTACTTATTATCCCTACCGTGCAGTACACCCCAAGAGTATATTAGCTGGTGTTCCCCCGAAAACTCAGCTCCTCCTTCGTGATTTTCTTCAAATTTTTTGGGCTGTGTGTGATTCAGACCTCATTGAGTAAGGCGATGCGCCACCCTCACCTTCTCCCTGTTTTTCCGCCCCTTTTTCGTCTTTCACGCCCCCCCTTGCGTCTGGTAAATAGTTATCTACAGCTGATCAGGTCCATACTGACCCCCCAGTCGCACCCGGATTCGCCCCCTAATATGGGAAATTGTTTCGTTTTCACAGGCCGCCATCTTTCCTCCGAATTGATACCTGTCCCCCCGTTTACCCCTGTTATTCTTCGTTTATTATATCTCGCTATAGCGAATTGTTTTCTCTTTTTTTCCTCCCGACTCCATCCCGATAAGATTTTCCCCTTTACTGACCATCTTAGCACTCCCTGTGACACGATGTACCTTCCCAAGGATGGGTTTTTCACAAGTCTTTGAGTGATTTTTTTAAATATACTTGCGCCCCGAAGGGAAGGAGCAAGTATTTATCATTGCTCCAGGTAACTGACCGGAACATCTGTCCTGCCGGAAGGGGATTAAACCGCTCCACCCAAGGATGACGTAAAGCGACTCAGCGTACTTTTGCGTCTTCGTGTTTGCCCCCTCCCCTAAAGATTTTTTGGAAAAACTTTTTCCCTTTTCACCGACCTCCCCCCTTGCCCCCCTTTTCTGTCATCTGTAACGTTTTGGATGACCTGCGCGAAATTAGAGTGTACTCTCCCGATCGTCCCCCCGCTGACTTTCTTCAGGTTCAATTTATCTCCTCCATACTTTGGACCTCCCTTTAATGCGTTAACTTGCAAGGGACATTTTAGTTGGGGTGTCTAAGAGCGCCACAGTTGGTGTAGTTTGATAAGGCGCCGGGGGACCGTTTGTTTTAGTATATCCACCAATGTCTAACCCCTTTATGGATGATGTTATAATGTTATCCCGCGTACACCCCTGCTCCCCCTAAGTATACCCTTAAAGGGAGTGTAGAGCCATCTTCCATCCTCCCGGTGTGCCCAGAACCCAGAATTTTTTTGTTTTTTGAGCATGCTTTAATACTTAATCCCTTTTTTTTTGTTTCTCGTGAGAAGCGATGCACAAGCTGTTTTCTTACTCCCCCCAACCCCGCCCGATGCCCCTGGTTCCCCTCCTCCCCCATGATTAGGTCCCCTCCACCGGAGTCGCGTTGTAGTTGTTAATCCACTGTCCCCCCCTTTTATCAAGCCACCGGTCTCCCCCAAAGGCCCGAATCCTTTCACCTTCAGCTGACAACAACCTTTTTTGCAAAATCTCGAGGAAGGCAACCTCCCCACCCCTCCATGGTGTCATTATGCACTTCATGGGTACTAGGAAGCAGTCCGATGTTGGTATTAGACTCACTTATTGAATCCTAGGCGGGCAGACTTCTACTTTTTGTGCCCTTCTTCCTAGTTATGCTAACAGATCGGTGCCGTTTTTTTCAGGGTTACGCTGGCCAGCAACTTTTCCCCTCTCTGTACCTCGGACCCTTTTCGGTCACGTCGGCGCGGCGTCCTTGTTTTCCCCACGTGCTTGCACCAGTGGATTCGAGAGAGATCAGGGTAAGGTTCGTAATATTGGGTTGGACCTCCACGATGCTTCCCGGACAGTGTAGTCCGTTTTACAGCTATTGAGCGAACCCCGAGCTTTCCGGGTAATATTCGCCCTTCCGTTCTACTCTATTTAGCACTTCCTGCCCCCCCCCTCTGTATCGACCGTCCCAGGACATCCTTTTTAGTACCTCGGAAATTCGAGTGCGGGCTTTAATCCCCCCCCCCCAATTGCGATCTTCTTTCTTCCTCCGCTCCTCTTTATTCGGCCTCCCCAAGGTCCCTTCTGAATATGGTACAACGCGGGCTTTGACCCCCCTGGCGCTGTCTAATGATCTTTTTTATGCGTCATTCTCCCCCTTACTTTTCAGCCTTTTTTGTTTCCTCCCTTTTTTAGTCCCCCCGAATTGCCGTATCTATAGAGGCATGACCATGCAAGGTTTTTTTGCTTTCCCGCCTCGCACACGCCCGCGTTTGCCGCCACATAAATGCTACTTCCTCCGCCCTTGTGTTCGCATCGTCCTGACGCAATCCATCAGTCACCCAAACAGCCCCCGACAAGTTAGACATTTCTCGATGTGGCGTTTACTTTTCTTCCACCCCCCCCCCAGCTCTTCCCTCACCTGGGTCACTTGATTCCTTGCGCGAAGTATTTTGTCACTACGGTCAGCACGAAAGAGCACTTTCTTTCTTGTATTTTCTCTCTTTCACGGATCTCCTATAACTTCTTCGTAGCCCCCTTGACCCCAAACGATGACGTTCGCAAAAGATTTCAATGATCCAAATTTGATCCCCTTTTTTTTTCAAGGCCTGAGTTAGTACCCTTTTCCTTCTTTTTTTATTATTTTTTTTTTTTTTTTTTTTTTCCAGGAATGCTTCTTTTTTCTTTTGTTGTTTGTTGATTATTTTGTGTTGATATTTATATTTTTTTTCTTTCTTCTGGTCATAGAAGTGATGTGACCGACCCCCACATCCTTCCTTCCCACTTCATCAGCTTTTATACCCTCCAATGGAGAACTCCCCCTTTTATAATCCACTCTAAGCATCCCTTCGTTAATTCCCAGTATAACACAAACCATAAAAGGACTTTTTATCTATTCCCCCCCCTCCTTTCCCCCCTCCCCAAACAACTGTTATGCCCTGTTTCCGCGGGTATAGAAGGCCCAAAATTTTTCTGGTAAGTTTAATTAGTCCCTGCTTTTGCGATGCCCTCCCAGTTTTTCTCCCCTCATAGGTGATCCCTTTCCGTTATCACGTAGCTTTGACATACAACTTCTCAAAGTATCACACCAGTATTCCTCTTGAGTGCTATAAAAGAGTGGACCCCCTGCCCCGTCTTTCGGGGGTCCAGGGCACCTGAATTCAATTTTATCACCCTATTTTTTCCTTTGCTGTTGTTGAATTGGACTTTCACCCCTTGAGGTTATCACCAAAGTTCTGATACGTGTGTATTGAAGGCAGTTTCATATGATACTTTTACTTTTCCTTTACCAAAATTCATTCTTTCCACTCCCCTTACTAATATCCCAACAAAGCCTGCGGACCCCCCAAAATAATACTAACCTTCCTTCCCCCCTAGAAGAATATGATCCAATAGGTTCTAGCACTAAGTGCAACTCCTCACTTTTTAAACCCCCATCCCCTCCACTTTTGAAATATAATCGTCTTTCCTCTTTCCAGATCAGTCCACTTTATGTGCGAACAGATTGACATAATCCCTGAGAGGAGCCACTTCCCCGATATAAAGCTAATACAAATTAGAAACTTTTTGGCGACGAGTCTCCTCCGGAAGAAGTCCCCCCCTCAAAGGTCATTTAAACCCCCTGCTCCTTCTTCTCCCTGCGTTTTGCGAAACTACCTGCTCAACCCTTCGACTCTTTTTTCCTGAAAACCGCGTTTTTGCGGAGACATTTTTTTTTCACTATGCACCCTCGACTTTTTGCGTAAGGTCCAGCCCATTATTGGAGCATACAAAAACGTTTGCATAAAATTAGAATATAGGGTGTCGTCAAGTTCTCACTCCTTGTTTTCCGCCCTCAGGGACCATATCGCATAATTCCTTTTTTTGTTTTCTGAGTACCCCGCACGGTCCGTTAAAATGATCGCCGCTTCCCATTCCTTAGAAGTTTCACACCGTTTTTCCACCATAGTCGTCGTTGGGTTGACCATCTGTTTCCCCTCTCGATCCCAAACCATTACTCCGATGCCCCTTTTTTTGTTGACCATTAACGCACTAGATGTCCCCTTTGTCCTTAAGTTAATGGCTTATCCTCCCTTTCCCCAGCTATGACTTCAGACAACCGTGCCGTTATCCCTTTTTCCTAGTTAACCTAGCTTTGCCGACCTGCTGATATGACGTTCTCTCATCGTCACGACATTTTTGGTGTTTCTTTTAGCGCCGTACCTCCCCCTTTTCCACATTACCCCCGACCATTTTTTTTCGCCTAGTATTGTTGTCCTGCCTGCTGTTAGATCCACCCCCCAAGAAGTTTGAGGCGATCTTTTGCGTAAATATTTTGAACCGTTTGGATCGTTTAAATGTGCTCCCCCCCCTTTCCTTGGTCCGAGGTCGTCCCAGTGTACCCACCGCTCCGAACGGCACATTACCTAATCTGAACATTCCTGACGGATGTTGTTTTCCATGCCACCTGTCTCCCCCTTAACAGACACTCCGATCATTATGTTCGATGCTCATAGAGCGACTCTTCCCCTTTTTTCTTTTTCCCCCATTATAGTTTTTCTTTCCTTTACTTCTCGTCTAGTTTCATTCCCATGACCTCCTCTTTCTCCTCCCTTCCTCCCTTTTCCTTCACTTTTTTCCCACCGTCCCCCTAACTCTTACCATTCTTTTATTCGTCCCTCCGAGTATATGTATGATGTCCTCTCTCCTCACACCGGCAATTGCGCCTACTATGATCTTCCCCCAAAGTTTGTCTTGGATTACAAAGAAGTGAGCATACCCCCCCCTCCCTTGATCTAGGGACTTGACCCTGGACGAAGTCACCCCCCCCCTTCGTATGTGGTTCGCTCTCCTGTCGTTAGTCGTCACAATTTTTTGGGGCGTGCACGTATTAATGTCGCACCCCTTTTCTTCACCTGGCGTCGAGAGGCGGCCTTTTTTTTTTCCCAACATTTTGTTTTTTGTGCGATCCCCCGGCTTCCAAGCCCGCCCTCGAACCCGGCCAGTTAGACCAGAAAGCTCCCAATAATTGAAAGAACGGCAAAAGGGGGCCCTAGGCCGGAGCCGTTCCTATCTCCGGTTCCATTTTGTTGTTTCTAAAGCCATTGATTGTGGTTTGCCCCGCGCGTTTTTTTTCCTTTCTATCTCCTCGTTCTGTGTTGATTGATTGTCCGTCTCCATCCCCTCTCGTTCCCACCCCCAGAAAGATGAGTTTTAGATATCGGCCCACTCCTTTACACTGAGATTTTTTGCCCGTGTTTACCTCCCCCCTCAATTGACGTGCTTCTATCTAGATCCTCTCCTTCCGCTCTACCACGCTGGTACGCTGCGCAGTGGTTCAGTCTCCCCCCTTTGAACATGGATCCTCTTGACCCACCACGCGTTCTAGAAGTTTTCACAGCCGGGTGCCCCTCGTCCGAATTTCCCTTCCCAGGAGTACACTTCACTTTTTTCGGGAGACCGGTTTTCCATGGCCCAACCCCCCTTCGTCCATCGTTTACCCTTGTCCCCCACGTGCCCCTTCTTCTTGGGTGTCCTTTTCGTGCCTTTTTTTTGGTATACAGGCCCAAGGTCTTCCCCCCCTCTCTTATTCTAATATCCGCTTGAATGCTCCTGATGCCAACCGATGACTTTCTGGTCATTCATGTTAGAGTTCTTTCCTGCTCCCTTACTTGTACTTTCTCCTGTTTGTTCCCCTGTGTCTACCCGTGAGTTCCAGAAGCATCCTCTTCAGGCACGAGGGTTTGTCAGATACGTCCTTTGAAAGAATCGAATGTATGGTTTTCCTGTGGCTCTTTCTAGGCACCTTTGTTTCATTCATCCCTCCCTAGGCCCTCCAAATGCTATAGTCATCCGTCTTAAACACGATGAACATGGAAGCGAACCGCAGTCCTTCTGATGGAGGATCGCCGCCTATTCGTCATGACATGTTTCGTCCCATTGGAGGCTGGACCTCCTCCAGTGTGGCCGTGCCTCTGGCTTTCTCGGGACTTCTTCTTTACCCCTGAGTCCCGGGCTTAAAAACTGCTCTTCTACGATTTGGCATCTCGTGTATCCTTCGTCCCCCCTCTCCCCAGTTTCTACTATTTATTCCGTAAATTCCTCCCCCCCCCACACCAATCTTGCTTTCCGCCCTCAACTAATGAACCTATAAGAGCCCTCCCATGGTTCGCTTCCCTTCCCCTGGAGGATCAGTTCCCTTATGTAAAATAACCCCCCCCAATTCTTCGGGCGATGGCGCCGTGGGGACGGTCGGAGCTTTAACTCTCGTGTTTTTACTACTTTTTTTCTGGCGCCTACCCCCCCCCACGGTACCGTCACTTACTGAATTTCTATGTTTCCCCCCCTGGGCACTGGTGATCCCTCCATTGCGAAAACGAGCCCTAGTTTCTTCTTGTCCCCAACAATTTCAATGTACCTTTCTTGGTTCTACCCGGACTAACTCGTCATCTTGCTTCACACTTCCGTCCTGTCTTCTTCCCCAGGTATGGTTTATCTTCTCTTCCCCGTCCTTCAGCCTTGTTTGTTTGGGTCTTTCCGAAACGCCGAGTTTCGAATCCCACCCCATGCTCACGTTACATTTAGGGGCCCGGCCCTTTTCGTTTTTTCGACTCTGGACGTAATGGTTGATCTTTTTTTTACCCTCCCCATAACTGTTTCTTTGTAACCCTTCCCCTCCCAGATCCGTTTCTTTTACAGTTATTCCCGGGCGCTTGTGCTCCAACCCCTCTCTTTTTCCATTTGGAGCCAGAATTGTGGGGGCCACTGCCCCAGACGTCTCTAACCGTTCTTTCCTCCAGAGATCTTCTTCACAGCTCTGCCCCTTTTCGTCAATTTGTTATCTTGCACTGTGTCTTGCAAGATAACATTGTAGTATTTCGCTTTCGCCCGAATGGAAACACCCCTTAATATTATTCCAAGATGATTTTTTTCCCTAACCCTGGCCCCCCCCCCCGCCCCCTTCGGCGGGGACCCTTGATCTCTGTCACCTTGTGCAAGATACTGTAATTGATCCTAGTTCCTTCCAGGAGATTTTCACCTCTGGTTAGAGTCTTTTTGTCGAGTGGAAATGGACAGGGGCCTCCTTCTGGAGTGAGCTTCAATCCCACTTTTTTACTTTTAATTTTCTTACCTTCTATTGCCCCTTGTCTTCACCCGGAGCACCCCTGTGATCAGCCCTTCCCACGAATCCGTTTAATTTCCCCCCCAATATCGATCTAGAAACAACAGCAATTCAACTCTTAGCTCATATTTTCCCCCTTCCTTTTCATGGTCACAAAAATTGTTTCATGCTTTGGTTTTCCTCTTGCTTCTCCAGCTTAAGCATCCAGGTTTGCAGGGCTTCCTCCCTTTTCTTCAAGGTATATTTTTTACAACGCTACTTGGTCGAGATAGATACCCCTTCTACTCCCTTTCATCTTTAGTTTTACGTCCTCTCCTTTTTCTCTGTCCTCTTCCCACCGTAGTTTTCCTTTTCATACTTCTCGCTTGAGATCAAGTACTCGGCACAACTGCCTTACCCTCGGTTCCATTCCTGTCTTTGCTCGACAATCCCAGTGCCTTTTTTCTGCAGATCCCTTTTTCTTGGTTTTCTTGTCATAAGTGTTCTAACCTCTGCCGCTATCCCCGGTTTATTCCCCCCCTGGCTTTTTTTATGTTGTGTTCCTTTTCGTTACCTTTGATAATATTCTTTTATTGCTGCTCCCCATTGTTCAACCACATACTAAACTTCGAGGATTTCCTTTCGCACGTTTTTTACTTTCATGTTTCCACCGTCTTTTATCCTGTACCCTCGTTTATTTCCGGACTTTTCCCCCATTTAGCTGACTCAGCGCGTGTTGCAGAGCAAAAATAAGCGACTGATTAAGCTTCCAACACTCGACCGACATTTTTCCCTTTTCCCTACCCCCTTTTGGTCTACCCCCCGTTTTAATTACGTCAACCTTTCTCCCGTATAGCCCATTAATATGATCCCATAGTTATATGTAGCACTACGTTCAATAAATCTCTCCCTTTTCCCCCCCCCCCAGTACCGAAATTTGACCTTAATTTTCTTTTTCTATTTGTCCTTCATACCCTAACAATGAAATCTTTTTGATCCGAGGAACACCTTCTCGTTTGTTTTTTACCGTCCCAATGAACCTCTTCTCTTTCCTCCTACTTCCTTGACCTCATTCCCCTCAGCAAACTTAGGAAAACTTTCTATTACCTTTTTAAGTCCCTTCCCCTTCCCCCAATCATTTTCCGATAAATGTTTTTTTTCTTATGTTTGACTTTTCGACCCCCCCTCTACTTAGTACTGATAGCGAAGTTATCGCGCTGTTTCCCCCCCTGAAACCATACCGCTGCCACCTTGTTACTTTTCCGTTTGGTCATGCCCCATGTTCTGGCTTTTTGTTTTGTCGAGGTTCTTTCCCTTCACTACTTTTTGGAGGGCTGTGCGCACCTTTACTCATTCAACGTAGACCCGGCTTCGTCGTTCGAAACTCGTAGAGTTCGCTCCCCGTGCTTCACTCTTTTCTGGCTTCCCATCCGTTCTCCCTACCTTCCACTGTCCAATTTTTCCGTTCCGTTTTGTGACAGTACACCTAGTA
>Ga0179591_1239978_pt1 | contig 18139 bp, 13 predicted proteins | sample CZOMad2_1_08_16f_FD_182891 | JGI IMG/M metagenome (GOLD analysis project Ga0179591, IMG submission 182891) | Vadose zone soil fungal communities from Angelo Coast Range Reserve, California, USA - CZOMad2_1_08_16fungal (PacBio error correction) | ecosystem: Environmental > Terrestrial > Soil >... | reverse complement strand
TAAAGGTTGAGATATGCACTTCTTCTTTCTCTTTCCCCCCTTTTCGTCTCTTTCCCTTATGTGTTATTTTCGGGCCTGGTTCCCCCCAGGCCCTTCTAACCCTTGAAGGATTCACAGTGAGGAAGAGGATGACCCTCCCCCTCGGGTTTGCGGGCTCCATTGTTTGTGATTGCTGACTCTTCCTGACTTTCAGGCGAGGACACGAGCCGTAAGCTCCTCGTGGAATCTTTTAGTTCCCTTTGTGCCTCTCTACCCGCTTTCTTGCGGAGGGTTCCCGCTTTCGAGGGTCGCTCATTAGGTTTTTGAATCTTGGCAGACACGCCAGCCCGGCCAACCGATAGGGAGCCCTTTCGCCACTCCCTCTTTGAGCGCCAGATCTCTTTCCTTCTTTAACCTTCTCTTGAATTCTTGCGTAGTATTTGAAATACTTATGATGGACGAGGTTGATGAACCCCCCTCCTTCCTTTCCCCCCCCATTTTTTCGTGTTGGTCGGAGGACCCGCGTTCGCCTTCAGAATAACCTCTCTCCGTCTCTAGACCTTTCCCTCTTGTCCTTTTCAAGGATTATCGCCCCAAACTCTAGTCCCAATGGAGACGTACTGTAATACTCTCAAAGGGGACGATCAGCTGAAGACGGCGGGTAGGTACACCCTTCTCTTTTCCTCCCTCCACTCTCTCTTCCCGAATATAATCTATTCGGGCTGAACCACCCCTGTACAAAGGCCGCATAGCTACTTTCCTGGTTCCGACCCCGCGCGAGTCCTTATGTCGTTCACTGGACGTGCTAATGAAACGGGTTCTTCTTCCCCTCCTAGGCGATCTTTCTTTTCCCCATGTTTTCCCCTTACTGCACTGAAGTCCTGGCTGTACAGGCCAATTGTCACGAATGCGGGTCTTATTTTCCCTTTGGAGAAGTTGTTAGTCCCCGAGGAAAAAGATACAATCTTCTCAAGAGAATAATTGACCTGATATCCCCTTCGTCTGGGGCCCCTTTCCCCCCCACCCTCGAACCGAGTAAGAGAAGTCGTTTTGCAGCCGTTCGGCTAATGTTAGTTTCTTTCCGCCCGTGGTTGTGGGAGACTCTTTCCAGAGCCAAGCCTCTACCGCCCCTATTAAGAATGGGCCACAACATTGTTTTTCGGGGGGTTTGTCGCTTTTCCTCGAACGGTCCCCCCTTTACCCGAAGACTTTAGTTTACTCCAGTTATGCCACTGTTCAGAAGGAGTGCCTCGGATTCCACTGCGGGTTCCCTCTCTCTTGGGGTCTATTCTCATCACGTCCGTACCTCTTTTTAACAAACCCCTTTCTCATTTTTTCCTATAGTCCACCCCGACTTGATATACTTTTTCCCCTCTGTGGTTCTTTTGGTGTCCTGACACAGCCTAAGGACCCCCTACTTATCGGAACAGCGTCTTGCATTTCCCCTGCACTGGTCTCTTGTGGCTTCTTTTTTCTCAGCTCTGTCATCCTGGAAGAAGTGACCATCCGGGTTCCCAAGGCGGTTGCGCCTCCTTTGCACGACCCTGTCTTTTTTCTGGTTATTTTTTTTTCTTTTCGGCTCTGTAAAGGATTTTCTGGGCGCCTTTCACTTTGAACGACACGTCCCCTACCCCGGGGATAAGAGCCCCTCCTTTTGGATCCACCCCCCCCCCCCACTGGAAGCTATCCCCCAGGTCCCCGACCAATTTCTCTTCGTATTCGAGAACTGCTTCCTCCCCGACACCACTCCGATAGTGGCGGGAAAAATCCGTCCGCAAGCGGACTTCTCACCTCCTTTCCTAAGATTTTTTTTTTTTTTTACTCCTTCCCCGTCCCAATCATTCGTTAGTGACGAATCTTTTTCCTTTTCTGGATATCCATGGATCTATCAATTTTTGACCATGATCATAATACATCGTGAGGTAGCCTTCATCCGTTTTTTCAGTCCCTTTCCTTGAAGTTGGCGTCTTTCGGCCCGCCCGTGGAATGAAAGATTAGCTTACTGCATTTCCCACCTTCTTGGCTCTTCCGCCGATTTTTGCTGAGAATTCCGCGCGACGCGACGCCTCTTTTTTTTTCGTAGAGCTCTTCCTCTCTCGTCCCGGCCCCTTCCTCAGTCCGCCTTTGTACAGAAAATACACATTTATCGACTACAGTGAAATAAGAACATTGCTCCCCCATGCTAGGCTTAGGACGCCTCATAGGCACCCATGAGAGCTTTCCGCTTGGGTTCTTTCTGCACCTTTTTTCCTCGCCAATAAGCATTCTTTCAGTTCAACTAACGCCCCGCTACGGGGAAGGTGTCGTTTTCCCCTCTCTAAGCAATCCTGGAGATCGGGCAACTGTGACTCCCCTGGACTCCTTTTTTTCTGAGTGGGTCCCCTATTTTTCCTCGTCTCACTCCTCCCCAGGTGACCCTTCTTGACTCATTGTACTTCTTCTTTTTTATGAGGGACCTGACACCGCTCCGGCCGACCTGCTCCGCTCCGGTTGATACATGGATTGGCCCCTCCTTTTGTCGAGAGGCCCCTCTTCCCTTGCTGGTCTCCCTCAAGGATTTTTTGCAAAGCATAGGAAGTAGCTTTCGTTTCCTAGGCCGACGGACTTACCTCTGCCCTAGGCCTTGTCTAATTCTGTGGCATAGTGAGCTGCGTGGCTACCCTTGTAATCATCTCTTTTTTACATCCAAGTTTTTTTTGTATTCTGATGTTCCTCCCCCTCTTTCCAGATCTGAAGAGAATAACGGACCGCTGTTCCGTGAACGGCCGGAGGACCGGTCAGAAAGAGCATCTCGAATCTACTTTTACTTCCTCTTTTCTTGCATTCTGCTTGTGTCATCCTCCCCCCCGACGCTCGGTTATTCCTCCAAGTGTATGTACTCTTCCCTTCTCCCCTGGGCTAGCTTGACTTCTTGTGACAGTACAGAGATTTTAGGATGCGCGTTCAGATCTCTCTCCCCAGTTTCCGGTGAAAGTTCCTGTTCTCCGGGGGGGGGTGGGGTACAACTATGTGCCCACCTTCGCCCTCTCCCATCCCGGCCCTTTCCTTTCCGTCACCTTGGCCAATGATTGTGGTTGAGGATTTGGAGCTCCCAGACGCCTAGAGATCTTTATGTCCTGGGCCCGAGCCGGTGGCGATTGATGAGCTTTGGACGAACTTTGCTCCTGGTCCTTCATTGTTTTCTTTTCCTTCCCCCGTCAGCCAGAAGTGTTTCGTTTCCCTTGGTTTGGAACAGGTATTACCTGAGACTTTTTGCGTCGACCCCCACCTTCTCTTGAGTTGGTTCTTGTTGATGTCCCTCCGATACCGATGCACGTTTTCCCCTTCGGCGATCTTTTCCACCCCTTGCGTAAGATATTGGTTTGGGCACTCATCTTACGGTGCCGCCCAGGAGTTACCTAGACGACGGACCCTTTTAATTGCGAGCTGCCGCCCGGATTGCGCGAGTCCCTGAAGTCCCCCCTTCCCCCTCTCTTGATCATCCCCTTTTTCCCCCTGGGTATCTACAAGTAACTACGTCAGGTCGACTTGAAGTTGCTTGTGCTTTCCCCGTGGACAGTCTTTCCTCTCCTTTTTTCCCTTCTTATTAGTCCTTTTTCTCGGGAGATCTTGTATTTTAATCGTTAAGGTTCCTCCTTTGCTGTGGGATCGTTCTCCTAGTTAATTTTCCCCATGTTCCCCAGAACCGATTTCCTTATTGTTGTAGAGTTCTTAAAAGTGGACAGTTCTTAGTAAGAGGTTTTTGTCTTTTGCGGGGTTTTCTTTCCCACCAATGACCAACATCGTCCTTTTAATTTCCTGCCATACAACGCATCCCCTTCAAAGCGAAAGTACGCTTTCTTCTTTAGAACCTCCTTTCCTCCGGGGATAGGTTTCCTCTCGCGTGGAGACCAAACCCTAAGAGACCTTTTTGGGGAAGTCTCTTTTTCCGTTCCTATCGCCGTACTTCTGTATTTCTAAACTTCTCTTTTCAACAGTCTCCTTTTCCTTCTTCAGGTGGGGAAGATATACCCCACTTTTCCCCCCTAGAAGTTTACGAAGTTTTCGGTGGATAACCTGGGGTGATCCCCCAAATAGTAGATGACGGCGTGACCCTCTTTCCATGACCTGCGGTGTGTTCTAGGGTCAATGGCTAGGCGCTCTAACTTTGACTTTCTCCGATCCTTTTCTCTGTCTCCCCTCCTTTCGCTCCCCTTTACACACACCTAAGGGGTTGGTGAATGCTGGATGCGTTGTTATCGGCGTTAGGCTTTATTTTCCTCAATCCCACAATCCACGCGCGGCACCGAACTTCGTTCCTTCCCACAACGTGTTCCCCCCCTTGCGACTTTTTTTCTCTTTTTCTTTTCCCCCATAACACACGTTTCTGAGTTAATCCGAGATACGTCATTGATTCGAGTGATCAGAGTGTTATCCCTTTGCCTTCTTTTCCCATTTTCCACGGGGGCTTTTCCCTGCCCGGTCCCATTCTTTCCCTTTGTCATTTGAGTTGTGAACTTCCGGATCTATTACGAGTAGGTATTGAGTGAAGAAGAAAAAACCGGTCACTTCTTCTCCCTATTCTCATCGTTATTGACGTCCGAATTCATTTTTTTTTAGACGAACCCTGTCCGCGTCCCACTCGGTTTCCCTTGGTTCTTTTTTTCCTCTTTATATACCAAGGTTAGATTTGGTGCCAAGGGTTTCATTTTCACCTCTACTTTGTTGGTCCTCACCATCCCCTTCTTTAATCTGGATAGGTGGCGTCTTGCTCACCGCGCCCCCTCCTCTTTCAGCGCTAGAGTGGTTTTATAGTGTTAGGAGACCGCTGTTTCGGCGCGTGCTGATGATGCGACTTTCCATAGCGCCTTGGAGTACTTAATCTCCTGTCTCTGCCTGCCAGCATCCCTCACTATCAACAATTTTAGCTTTAATTTCCAGGCTATCTTAACCCTCACAAAGCGTGTCCGACGAACGCTTAAGGTCCTCGTACTATAAAGTTTCGTTAATTACCCTCTTCGTCTTCTAGCCATGGTTCCCCTTCCCCCCTTTTCGCGGGGCGTTCCCAGGGTTGGGCTGAGTAATTACCAAGCCCTTAGCCTTCAATCTTTCTTTTTAAGAAGCTCCCTCAAACCTCCCCCTGGCTTTCCCCTCCCCTCGAAAACACAGAGGCCATTTCTTCTTTTACGTGGTTTTAGAGATAGTCCTAAAATATTCAAGAAACACCTCTCCCCGATACTCCCCCCCTAATCCTTTGGCGTTGTTGCTTAGGGCGGTTAGGAGTCTGTGGGGACAACAAAGGCGGGTGTGTCTTTCTTTGTACCTGGTCCCCCTCCCTGCCACCATTCAATATAATCCACTGTAGATCTACTTTCGTGGCATTCCTTCCCCGGGTCTGCGTTCTTCTCTCTCTTCACTACCGTTTGATATTCGAGACACATAACACTGTTGCGCTTCCTTATTGAGCTCTCCTTCCCCCTTTTTACGGAGTGGTGAGTTGTCCCCCTTTTTTTCATGGGGCGTGTAAAACATTCCGGCGCACCTTCGGGTCGCTCATACCGCCCAGGACGCTTTGAATGTTGCCACTTTTCTCCCGATTTTCTCCTTTTTCCCCCCCGATTTTCCTTTCCTAGGAGTGATCTAACGAGCCCTTACAGTTCCCTCCTTTCTTCAGTCGGGGTGAAAAGGGTGGGGCGAGCTTTTTATGGTCTGTTCTTCCCTTCAATCCCTGAGTTTTAGATTCTCCCTTGCGGTTGGACCCCACCGCAGCAAGAAAACTTTCTCTTCTCCCGGTAGGCGGGAGCACCATTTGAAAGTCCTCTCCCCTCTGGACCTCGGCTTTTTCCGTTCTGAGGACTTCCCTTTTTCTCGCCCTTCCCCTATACTCTACGCATTCCCTCCGGTTCCCTCCCCAGACCAATGGTGATCGTGCTGGTCTATTTCATTTTCCATTGATCGCCGTCATGTACTCCGGACTCCCTTTTCCGCCGTCTAAGTCTTTTCCCCCCTGCCATCCCGGGTTCATCCATTTCCCCCATTCTCCTCAAAACCCCCTCTAGCTAAACGCTCTCGCGGTTGACAAAGCCGCCCCCCTGTCTCCATTCATACGTTTCCTTTTTTCCAGAGAGTTCCCCTTCCTTCCATTTCTTCAGCGGGAAGATACTTCCTGATCCGGTCAGGGATTTCCCCCCCCCCCTTCAACGGTTTTAGGATCTCTCTGACTGGTTGGCTTTTCCCAGAGGCCTTTTTTCCCTCCCGGTCCGATGATTTTCTTTGTTTCGGTGTCAACTACCCCCTCCTCTGAGGAGGCAATATTAGCCTCTTACACAATCTGCCGAAGGGCTCAATCCCCCCAGTTAGTAAAAGGCATGGTCCCTGCATTGGTCCGGCTAGGCGCGCTTGGAGGAAAGCGGAGTGAGACCCAGAAGACTTTTTCTCTCCCGCGCATCTGATTTTGTTACCACTATGCCCCGTGATTTTGGGTTGGGGACCTTTTCAGTTCACTCGTCATCGAATGGAGAGTTCCGTTTTGGACTTCGGTTAGTCAATGTTCGGCGTGTTCTTTCTTTTGTCTCCTCCCCCATGTTTACTCCTAAATCCGCATTCCCTAATTCATGGAACCCCAATTTCCTGTTTTTTCTTCCCGGGGGCGTCGTTCCTTCTCATCCTCCCTCCTCGGAGACACCGACTGACAAGTAGGAGAAGAGTAGCCCCATTTGAACCCCCCTTTCAGGCTTCTCTGCCCCTTCGGCCATCCGCCGGACGGTCTCCGAGTTTTTTTCAACAATGCTTTATACGCCACCCCCTTCCGACCCCCTTCCTCTTTTCACACCCTTTCCTAGGTTTCAGAGAAACCAATTAGAACCTCCCCCGCTTAACTGTTCTCTTTTTGAAAGAGGGTTTTTTTTTTCGGGTGGAGACATTCCTTGACCGACCCTCGATTGGACTTCGCGAGCTAGTCCCCTTCCCGCTTTTCTTCGGTTGTTTTTTCCTTAGTTATTGCTATCCAATAATGCGTACACCTTCGGTTTTGCTAACGTTCGCATTACCGCTTCACTTTGCTAGTTTTCTGTATTTCTGTGTTTTTTTGAGGTAGCATCTGTTATGGACCTACTTTTAAAGGACTGCCAGTCCCCACCCTACCCTGTTCCTCTGCGACCTGTAACCTTCCCGGACCCTGACCACATCCTCCCCTGTTGCTTTTTGTTCCGATTTGAAAAAAGGGAGTATTATTCTTCGAGAAATCTCCCTCCCAACTCTTCTCTGTGAAGGAAACAGCTGCCGGACTCTCGATCCCCTCCCCCAGACCTCCTTCCTCATCCGAACTGCACGTGACAGAAACCCTCTACCCCCCTTAGTTCGGTCATCTACTTTATTGTATCCCCCGGCCCTCTACGTAGGTAAGATTTTATCCTCACTTGCGCGGTTTGCTGCCTCATTTCTTTTCTTCTTCATGCCTGTGGCCTTCGTCTCGACTTCCCCCCTACAAAGGTAGCACCTGGAATCTTGCGCGGCCATTCAAACCCCGGAGCTGACTTCGGTCTTTTCCTTCTCTCTGCTCTTGACTAACCTCATAGTAGTGGTAGCGTTTTTCAGACATAGCCCCTTACCCTTTACTCCATTTCGTGTCGGCTTCCCCCAGGTCTCTATTTTAGTCTAACGGTTCCCTACCCTTGTCTTCGAATAATAGGCCTTCCGGTCGGGTCTCTTTGTCTTCCTGTGCCCATTGCGTACGGAGCCATTCCCCTTCCTTTACAAGGTCTTTTTTTTTTCAACCCCTATTCCGCCTTGATTGAAACCAGTTGAGCCGCAGACCTAAACTTCCCCCCTTTCTTGCTGTTGAGCATTTCCGCCTCACCTTGTGTTATTTTTGTTTTCTGTTTTCCCCCTTTCTTTCTTCCTCCGTCATAGAATCTTGACCCCCCCCCTTTGACGTTTGATTGACCCTTCTATCCTAGGAATAGGATTCCCCCCCTCCTCTCGTCTCCTGCTCAAGCGTTTGGGGATGATTCCCCCCCCCATTCTTTTTCTCCTTTTTCCCTTTATCCCGGCTTGGACGAAGGGGGAAAGCCTTCCAGTCGTTCCTTGCCTAGCCCTTGCTGCTCTTCCATCGGCCTCCTTAATGTCCCCGAGGAAACATCTTCGATTTCTTTTTTCGATTTTTTTTTTTACCAAAGTAAATAACCTCTCCCTGTTGTGTCTCTGAGATGGAACATTGAACCTTGAAAGATCCCAGAACTTTCCCCTCCCTTTCAAGGAGATTTTTTCGAGTTACTGACGTTCTGCTGATTTTCCGACACGCAGCTCTGTTGACGACTCACTTCAACCAATTTTTTTGCCTCTTTCCTCTACTCTCGACATCTTGTGCCGCACTTGACTGTCTCTCCCCCGATTGAGACCCAGGTTTTAGGTCTCTAGGTGTAGTCCTCTTTCCTTCCTCAACGCTCGGGAGCGCGGCAGCATCCTTCCCCCGAACATTGTTGAGAGTAGTTGCCTTTGGTGCAACCCCCTTCCCCCTCTCCCATACGGCCAGGGAGTTTCCTTGACAGACCTCACGGATGTGGGGATGGAGGATTAGCCACCGTGAAGGATCTCTCTTTCTTCACGTAGGCCCTTTACGGTGTCGATGCTTTATTGAGGGATTTGTTTTTTCCCTCTTTTCCCCTTCCTGCACCCCTTAAAGACTCCTTACATTGGGCCCCGCCTAGGCGACCTAACGGCCTGTTCTGTCACCTTGTTATTCTGAAAAGGTAGTTTTTTTCCCCGGGTTGCGTCTCCCCCCCACCTTTTATTACTTGCGGTTTTTTCTTCTGTCTCTACACGACTCCCCCCTTTTTGAATATGACTCGGTCTTCGTTCTGTATATCCGGAACCCAAAAATAAGTTTTTCTTTTTCACTCGCCTGGGCCTTCTCCTCTCTGTGCATTCTTTGACCAATTTAAGTCTCCACGTACACCTTCATGACAGCTGCCCCCTCCTCATACCACTACCGTACCGCCTGCCCTGCTTGAGATGATGATCTTTTTTTTATCCTAGACTCCTGGAATCTCCTACCATCCCTCATGGCAAATTCTGAATGGAGGTTGCTCCATCTAATTTCTTAATATGAATTTCCCTTTCTCTTCTTTCTGACTGGTGACTTGCGGGGCTTTCTCCCTATACGGCCGAAGGGATTTTTCTCTCGTTCTTCAAGCTCCTCTCCTTTTCACTCTTTCCTCTGGTCACGACAATGTAAGGATGTCGTCCCACGGGTCCTTTTTTATGTCATTAATCAAGGGTAGTGGGACCGTGGCGGTGGGCACCTTTGCCACCCTCCTTTCTCTCCCCCGCGCCTTTCCCCAATCCCAACCATTAACCCTTTTTTCTAAATGTCCAAGAGTGCCTTTATTCCCCAGCCCCCTCCTTTGTACTTCCGGTCGGGGTGAATCGCCGCCTTTTGACACCCACCTCTTTTTTCTCTCCCCCTTAAGTTGTTTTCCTTCTCGAGCACCAGTGGCAGGTGTTCGTGCTCCAAATCCCCCCTCCTAAGTCCTTTGATGGAAGTTGGGACCTTTTTCCCCCTGTCTTCCTTGTATTAGTGGTCTGGACTTTCATTTTCTGTTCTTTGGGTTCCCTTCCCACCATTAGAAGTTCAAGAGGAGGACGCATGAGCCCCTTCCTCCTTTTACATGGTCTCCTGCTGAACCGTTCGTGATGTTGCCGTTACCCCCCCTTCCTTTTGGTCAGCCGGTCTTCTCCCCCCGGTTCAACCAAGCCGTGGTTGAAAATCTTCTGAGGTTCTTCTTTTCTTAAGGGTTCTACCACCCCTCCTCTCTTTCCCCGCCCTCCCTTTTGACTTTTTTTTAACCCCCCCAAATTAAAATTTTCTCTTGCCTTGGTCCTTTTTCTGTTCCCCCATCAGGCAATTTGTATCTCCCGTTCAGGATGCCTTTCGTTCTTGCACGGTTTCGTGATAGATTTATAACGGGTCTCCTATAGTCGCGGGCAACCCAAGCTGACCATCCTGTGGACCTTTGAGAGTATTTTCGTCTTTATTTTGCAGGTTCTCTTGCCCAGATTATCTGTGCTGAAGAAAATGCACTTGCCGTTCATCTTCTCCTTCCCTTACGATCCAGAAGGACTAGTTCTGTAGCGCCCCCGTTGCTCTCTCCGTTTTACCGGTGCTTATGACCTGCCGAATCTGCTCTCGTAAAATGCCCCCCCCCTCCCCTTCCCTTTCCTTCTCCCCTTCCCCCTTCCTCCTCCTACCTCCCATCCACAATCTCACCCCCCCTTCCCTATTCTTCCCCCCCATTCTTACCGGCCCCCAACTCTCTCCTCCGATTCACCTAACCAACCTGTCATTCTATCTTCGCACCTTCCCCCCCCACCCCCCCCCCTTCCCCCCCCCTTTCTCCTTCTTGCCCACCCCTGCCTCTTCCTTTCCCAACTTTGGACTACCTTATACCCGCCCCACCCCTTCTGACTTTTTACATTCTCGTACTGAAAACTTTTCCCACGTCGGCTCATGTTCTTCTACCAATTTTCGGGCTTGCTTGTTCCCCCCGGCCCGCTTTTACTGTGGTACTTCTCCCTGCTGTATCCATTTTCTGTTCGTCTAGACCGGGCGAAGTCATCTATTGGCTTCACATGAAGCCTACTTTTCATCTTTTCCCCCGCACGTATCAATATTTGCAATCTTACATGTAATATAATAGATTCATCGGCCTTCTTACGTATTTTCACGCTTAGGTCTTTACATCATGACCTATTGAAATATCTTCTTAGGCCCTTTTCCAACGGAGGCTCTTACGGTGACGACTATTGGGTGGGTTTCTCGGTTTGGCACATACATTCTCCTTGCTTCCCCTCTATCCCTGGGTCTTCTCGTTCCACCCCAAATAAAGACTTATAGAATCCCCTGCAACTTCACCTAGTTCGCTAGATCATTCTCTGTTTCCTTTTTATTAGTAGGGGCAAATAAGTTTTCCCTTCAATACGTCCCTCTTATCCTTCAAAAGTTTACGTATTCTTATGAGCATCTCGGGCTCGGCTTTTTACCAAGGGCAATCCCCTCAACCTGTCCTGACATACCACGGTCGGACGGCGTCTTCCTCGTTAATTTAGAGCACATTTCTTTTTCAAACCCTGGGGAGTCTCTTTTTTGCGAGAGCTCCCTTATCCAGTTTCCCGTTGATGAATCGTCTTGAGTCGAGTTTTTTTTTCTGTAGGATTTTGTAATGGAGGGGCCCTGTGGTTGCCCGCTTTGTCTTCTCATACCGCCCGATCCCTCTTCTGGACGCCTTTTTTTGTGTTAGTTTTCGTTTTTTCTTGACCCTTTTGTTTCTTCCCTTTATCTCTCTCTGTGCGAACAGAGCCCGTACCCCTTCTACCGGCTGTTTGCCAGGTGGTCTGAGCTCAACTCTTCTTGTTGATGGAGAAGGATTAGAAACAAGATGATCTCCGGGAAATCAGTTGGTTTCCGTTCTTGCCCACTCCACCGCCCCAGTCTTCCCACCTGATATTTCCCCCTCAGCCGCTTTTTTCCAAATGGAAAGTATCCTTTAACTAGTTTTGTAGTTCCCCCTTGACCCGTGATGGAGTTCGTCGCGTGCTTTTCCTTCCGCTTACCCCCCCCTTTACTCTTTCTAAGGTTGAAATTTCCCAACGCAAACTTTATCCGGTGCTGGTCTTCTTTCCTGTTCATGATTAGCGTCATGTAGCATCTTCTCCGTCCTCCCCGCGAGCCCGCCCCTGACACTCGATTTCTCTTCCCTCTTCCCCTTTATATAAACCACCAGCGATCTCTTCGCGTTATTTATCTTTTTCCCCCTGGACGACTCCCCCCGATGTCCAGGAAGGGAATGTATTTCCCAGATCGTGACCGTAGCCCCGTCGCGCCTGTTGTAAAGCTTCCCGGGGCCTTTCCTTGCAAAACCCCAATTCTCCTTCTTTTGTCCCGTTCCGGGCTGGTGCGTTTACCCTCGGTTCTCTTTGGATCTTCCAAAAGGTACATCCACTGATCCTGGCCCGGGTTTTCGGCGTCACTATAATCCCCATCGGAGATTTTTTCTGGACGTCGCCTTCTTGCAACAGCTTCCGACTAACCGATTCAGTCCGGTTTCCGGGTCCTTGAAGCTGCCTCCCTTGTCCCCGCGGAGCATTTCAAACAAGGCCCCCATTTTTTTTTTTTCCTGATCAGTTTCGTCCTTTCCACTTCTTCCCTTTCTGGGCATCAATTTACCTTCCCGCACTTAGAGTTAATCTTTGGACGGTTTTCCCTTTCCCGGCGTGGTAAGAGCTTGCTGTTTTAGTCCGGCCTTCTCGTACGCCGAGAACCCTTTTTCTCGCATTGGCCCCCCCAATGTCCTTTTTTTCCCAGGTTTATAGACTGCTTAGTAACGTTCCAATCTTCTACCAGCTCCGCATTGTTCCGCGCAGTATGTATGTACACTCTTTCCGTGCGCCTCTACCTTCTCCATCAAGCAAGGCCGTCTACTCGTGGGGGACTCCCCAAAAATTCGTCGCCAATTCGAACCATTCTCTCACCCTTTGTACCTTGTGCCAGATTCACCCCTTCCCTAATTCCAAGATACCTGGTTGGTCATCCTTTTGTCGGTTGGGCAACCTCCTTTCCCCTCGCGGACAGAGAGAGCTCTTCCTACCCCCCCCCCTGGGTAGCCGCTGTCCTTCTTTTCAGAAGGTTTTAGTCCCTCCTTAGGCCGAGCCCATACACTTACTTCACTTCTTTTGATCACGCCTTCACGTATTCGCTCGTTCTTCGGGTATTGGAGATTTCGCTGAAAGGTTTGGGAAGATGGTTACTGACCCCTCCCCCCCCTTTCCCTAACCTGGAATTAGCTTGATAACTATGGAACCTCTCCCCAAGAATCTCTTTGTCTTCCCGGTGAGGGATTTTCCCACCCGGTCTTGTCTTCGAGAACCTCTCCCTACCTCCCCCCACCCCTCCCCGGATTGATTTGATTTGAATCCGATGGAGAAAGTACGAATTCCGTTTTCTGGAAGTGTGCCGTTAAGGAGAAAGTTCTGAAACCCCATCGCCCATTGTCTTCTCCCCCATTTTTATTCCTGTCATTCCCTCCATTATTGATAAGCTCACCTGATTAATCCCTCGGCCTAAGTCTACGCCTTTCGCCGACCGTAACCTGGCTGGTGAAAGTTCATGGGGTGGCCCTTCCAGAGTTTTTCAGAATGTTGTTCTTTTTCGCCTGCACGCTTGCTCCCTTCTCCTTCCCCCTTTGCTTGGGAAGAAATCAGAGGTTTTGGGACGAGCACGTTCTTTCTGCCGAATCCCTCCTTCCTCGTTTTGCGCGGCGTAGACACGGACTACCTGTGATTCGGTGGTCTACGCCCCCTCCCCCGATAGACTACCTGTTCCGACTAAAAGGTGAACGAATGCGCAGGAGTGGCCTGCATCCACCCCCCAATGTTCTCTTTTTTGTTTTTTCACCAATTTGTTCGGCGCCACGCACGTATAATTCCCCGGTCAGGCGCTGGCATCCAGAATAGTCTTCTTAGTGTGGCCCTCATTAACCCTCTTCCCCCACATCTTCTTTTCCCCACTTTTTTCCTGGATTTGCGTAGTCGCCGTGTTTCCCCCGAGTTAGCCTCCGTCTACGTCACTCGGCCCCCCCTGGACGTCTCTATTCTTGAAGCCGCATATTCCATGAGGGACGCGCCCCCTCTTGACATCGCCCTTTGCAAGCGGGGGATTTTAGTCTTTTCTTTTGCACCGATTGAGTTCGAGTACGAGACGGCGTGCTTTGTACCCCTCACTCGCCTTGCACGAAGTTGACGTCGTCGGGCGAGCGGATCTGTCGGTCCAGGCGAAGGACGGTAAACGTTGATTTCCTTATTTCTGTCTTTTCTTTTTCTTTCCAGCAATCCTTCTCTTTGATTCCTCATTGTTTGGGAGATCTTATTGACCTGTTCGATGCCACGATCATCCCTCGAGTGAACCGCTCCCCCGGGCCGATGTTCTCGGGGACCGCCGGCTTCCGATTGCGCAAGCGGAATATTCAGAAGTAACTTTCAAACCCCTCGCGGTGGACCTTTCGACGTGTCTCTTTCCATATCGAAGCTTCCTTTTGCAGCCTTTTTCGAAAATATTTTTGAGCAGGATTAGGTGGGATCCTGTCCTCGTTCCTCGATGGGGAAGAGTCTGCCTGAATTCGACCCCTTTTTGCGAAAGTTTTCGTTATTCGGAGGTAACTCCGGTGCACTTTTTCTCCTCCGCTCTTTATTATCTTTTTTTTTTTTTAATAGATTTTTAACAGTCCGGATCGATGTGATTCTTCCGCTGATGGAGTGATGACGGTTTCGCCGTTCTTTTCCTCCTCCCCCCCCCCTCCCCCTCTCTTTTGGGGCCGATTCTGATTTTTTTTAGCTAGAAGGGATTTTTCTCGAAAGGTAGTCTATAATTGGAGTGGACGTCGACCCCGTTGCGGCCTTGGTCGATCTTTTTCTCCCCCCCCTCTCTTATGTCTTTTTTTTGTCGTCCTCTTACACGGCTGTTATTTCAGCAGCTCCTTTTTGTTCATGCAGCCAGCGCACTGAAGTTGCCACACTTCTCTTAGACCGATGGACACTTTCTTGAGGCCCCCTCCCTTCTTCTTTTTAAGTCGCGCTTTAAATATATCAAGTATCCTCTCGATCCCCTGGGTAAACCCGGACATTAGAATCTGCATCAGCTGGGGTGTACACGTTCCTTTTTTCCATCTTCTTATTCTTTTCCCTTTTTAGCCGGCCTTTGCTCCCCTACTTGGGCGGAAGGGGATGTCGTGCTCTTGCTCGAATCAGTCAGGCCAGTTTCCGCGACCGGGGAAGCCAGCGTTTTTTCGATACTTACCTCTTTCCGCTTTTTCCAATTTTTTATGGTACGTGGTTGTATTGGGAAAATTCTTACCTACCCGCCCTTTTATCTCCTCGCGCAGCCGCAACCGTCCCCAAAAAGATGCACACGCGTCATTAAGGGCTTGCGAATGGGACTTTTCTAGGAATAATTTTTGACAGCTTTCCCCCAAGACTCACCTGATTTTTCTTTGGTGAAGTAGTCTTCTGCAGGTGTCCCGAATCGTTCGGCCCCAGGATGTAGGTCCTTCCCTTTCATCCGTTGAAGGTTTTGTTTACCACCTGGGTTTCAAAGAAGTACTGTTATTTACGTGAAGGTGGCTGAGCAGTTCACGTGCCAACTGGAGCGGCCCGGTCCCTAGGCGTTCTCCCTTTGGTCATTTCCTTCCTGTATTATAACTTAGTCGTGTTTTAGGATGGTAGCTTGGCTCGCAGTTTCGATACACACAGGGCCACTCACGGCAGTTGGGTCCGCCGGTTTTTTTCCGCGTTTTATTCTTTCCGGTTTTTCTCTCCCCCTCACCCTCCGGCACGTTCACCTTTCGGTAAAAACCTTCCCATTCAGTCGCTGCTTCGGTTCAGCTTTCTTTTTTCACTCACGGATGTCGTAAGTTTTTGTCCGAGGTACTTTTTTCCTTCTTTCTCACTTGCTTTTCTCCGAGATTTTCCTTCATGGTCTCCACTGGGATTCTGGCTTCTTCATCGTTGCCCTGCCTTCCCCGTTCCGCATGGCCCAACACCCACAACAGTATGATCCCGCTGCTTGTCTTTTTTCTTTCCCCTGATCCATCCTTCCCCTTAGGTTAGCCCCCTTCTTCTCTTTAGTCTAAGGTGAAAGGGTTCCAGGTTGCCTCCTCGCGAAAGATCTTGACCCCTTTCGGCTGGAGGTCGGTACCATATAGTGGTAAATTGACCGCCCGTCCTTGTCTTAAAGGTCGGTTTGTTCTGCCTCCCCTTCGCGCGATGGATGCTCTAGTTGGAATGACCTTTCGCTCCCTGTCGGGCGTGCTCGCCTTTTTGATCCTAGGACAGAATTGCGCCCTTGATTGCCAGTTCCTGTGGACAGGGTGCTCTTTTTTTCTTTTCTCACTTTTTTTAATCGGCGTTTTCTTCCTGTAAAGGTAAGCTAACTCTCCGTGTTCCTGAAAGCGGGATCTGGCCCTTGTCCGGGCGCTAAGTGTTGGTGATGATGTTTCATTTTGTCCTCTTCCTTTGGCTTCCGACTTCAAAACTCTTCTCGCGTCACAAATCCCCACTGAGTACACTTTGGAGAGGTACTGGCTTTTTTCGCGCCTCGAGTCGGACCTCTTGGTCCTTAGACCCCGAATTCCCATAGCTAGCCACTTACCGCTGGGCTTTTCCTCCCTCTGTCGTTGAGTTTCTTCTCTTTTAGATTCCCTGGTGGAATTCCTCAACTAAGGACCTCCCCTGACTTGGAGATAGGATCCCCCTTCGAAAACGCTGGAATCCTTTCCTAATACTAATGACTCAGATCTCCAAATCCCGTTTTGATGTCCGATTTTTTCTCCCTCTAACCGTGGCGAGTTCTTGTCGTTGAGTGGTTTTTATTTTTGGGCAACGGTGTATGGTTAGCCCCCGCTTGGCCAGTGATCCTCTCGGTCACCAGGTGTCCTTTGGCGAGGTTCTCTTTGTAGGATGTCTGCAGATCCTACTCCTCGTAGGCTCCTGGAACATCGGGTAATTTACCTCCCTTGTCCCCTGTTGATTTTTTTCCCGGGTGGGCGTCTCCCTGTCGTTGATGCGAGAGGAGGAACGCCCTTCTCTGGACTCAGATTCAGGTATGTGACCTTCTTCCAGCCCCGTCCGCCCCAAATTCCCTTTCACGGGCACTCTCGGGAGCTCTCATTGTCAGATGGCCCCGTGACTCTTTAGATTTATCGGACCTCAGCGTGCTTCTTGAAAAGGGCATGAATTATGGCTTTTTAAGCCGGGTGACAACTCCCCCCAGATCTCCCCCTGGTGATCGTTTTGAAGCTTTACCTTCCTTTCCCTCTAATAATCCCCCTACTGACGTTTTCAGCGCACTTCCCAGCGTTGACTTCTCACCTTTCTTATAGCACCCCACCGCTCCGATCCTTCGTTTGACGGAAGGAAACTGCCTCCTACCTTTCCTTTCTCCCTCTTTGATCAGCTCTTTTTTAACAAGGATGTGAACGATCCCCCCGGCGCTTTCTTCTCCATCTCTACGACTTTTTCCGTCATGACCCGCCCCTCTCGGGTTGGTTATAGCGGTCTTTCATTTCAGAACGGGCTTTCAAGATTCTTCCTTTCCTTTTTCTTGAGTCACTCATCAGAAGAGGGTCCTTTCCATCTTTTTCCCACTCCTCCTACTTTCCAACAAGAGTACCAGGCCAGGTACGGAAGGCCGGGTCGCTGGCTGATCCCTTGAGAGGAACTAGGGTGAGAACTTTCGGAACAAGTCTCACCGAGAATTCCGGATACGGTAAACTTAATGCAAAGTGGATGGCCCACTTCTCTTCCTTCCCTCTGACACATCTCCATGACTACCTTCCGATGAGCCCTTTAGGATAGTTTCGTGGGGAGCAAAGCCTGCACATTCCCTACGAGACCAAGAATACAGCTTAACCTCATTGTGGTTTCCTTTTTCTCTCCGCCTTTAACACTTTTCAATAAAACGCCAAGTTTCTATCCGCAGTATCCCCCGCCAGGTAGCACTTAAGGATGGCCCATGTTTCCTCTTTTGTTCCGGCACAACAAGTGAGCCGAAACCTTCTTTCTCCCTCGTCAACAATTGTAGCAGGGGGGAAAGTCTGCTCCACACTTCCCGAAGTGCCCTCCAGGGGGCGGGGGGCGGTGGAGCGCCAGTCCTACTGCGTCCTGAGATTACTCCAGAGCGATTTGATTTTGTTGCCGTGAGCTGTTCGGCGAGGAGGTCCTCTGTCCCCACCCCCTTCTCAAAGGGCGTGCCATACCCCTTTCTTTTCGCTTCTTTCTTGGTGGATTTTTCTTTCCGCTAAAGGTTTCGGTTCGGGCCCTTCCCCCCACGTCCCCTCCCTGATAATTTCGCCCATACCTGTTACCCCCGTTGCCTTAACTCGCAACAAAGCTGGATGACAAGGGCGGTCGTTTCCTTCCTTATGTTTATCTACTCCCTCCATCCCTTGAGATTCTCTTTCTAAGGCCGCATACGAGCGACACGTCCTAATCTACAGTAAGTGAAAATGGAAAGGAAGGGCCCTTCACTCTCATCTGTATCCGCCCATTATGCTTTTTTTTCTTTAATGCCATGATTCTCCCCCATGAGTCGCATTGCTATATCATCATCTGTCAGCGTCGTGGATTCACCCTT
>Ga0179591_1208015_pt1 | contig 18139 bp, 26 predicted proteins | sample CZOMad2_1_08_16f_FD_182891 | JGI IMG/M metagenome (GOLD analysis project Ga0179591, IMG submission 182891) | Vadose zone soil fungal communities from Angelo Coast Range Reserve, California, USA - CZOMad2_1_08_16fungal (PacBio error correction) | ecosystem: Environmental > Terrestrial > Soil >... | reverse complement strand
GGCTTCGCTGTGCCTTTGTTTGGTATCCGATTTTTTTTCGACCGTCGAACATGTTGATTATCGGCCTTGATAATCTCGAGTGCCTGGCTTGGCGTTTCTTTTCCTCCTTCATGTCCCCCAAAAAGGGGTTGATGACCTAAGCCTTTTGCCTTCAGTTTTGTTTCTTTCTTTTTTTTCCGCCACCAGTCCCTTTGGGAGACCTTATTTGCCACGTTTCTCCGACAGGAGCTCCAATCTCCTTGCATGGTAATTTTCTTCCGTTTTTTTTTTTTTGTGCCCTCCCTCAAACCCCCTTTTGGTGGACTCCCGCCTTGGATGTGAACTACACAGGCTGTTCCCTTTTCCATTTCCTTTCCCCCAGACCCTTCAATGTTATTCTTTCAGTTCTAAGGTCAGTTTGCGGCCTGCCATTGTCAGCGTGCGCAGTTAAAAAGGGGGGTTTGGTTGGATAGTGGACGCTTGCCGTCACTTCTTCACACCCCTACTAGGTAGTTGACCTCCTCCTGCTTTCACCGAAGGCGAGTTTGGTTCCTAAGCGATCCTCGGTAAATTTGCTGGTCTCCTATCTCTCATCCATTGATGAATCTTTTGTTTCAGAAGACCCCCGAACCAGTTCCCTTAATCCTTTGCGCCATTGACCGCCTCCCTGATTCAGCCTGACGTCCCACGCAATTTACTTTAGTTTGGCGGAAAAGTCCTTTTTTGTGTGCCTGTTTTCCCTTCAACCACGTGGTCGTTTTTCTCCTTTTATCTACCCCCCAAAATCCAGGCACCTCGGGGGGACCCAAACCTGTGCTGTTTAGGTGTTGTCCCTTCTGGCCGGGAGGAGGGGATGTTAACTGTTTTTTGGCCGCGTCTTTTGATCCTTTGGCACCCCAAAATCCTAGGGGGGGGGCCGCCAAGTACGAGGATAATATTTTCTTGATGGTCTTGTAGGGTTATTGTGGGTTTGGCGGCTTTTGATTCCGCCTTAGTTTCCTTCAGACAGTACTTTCTTTTTGAATTACCCAGTACTAAAGGCCCATGGACGTTTCGTCTCAGCCGTGTCTATCTGTGAATGACACCGTAATGTTCTTTTTTATCCGATTCTATTTTCCTGCCGCCGATTCCGTTTTTTCCGCCAAGGCATGGCGATGGTTTGCGCGCGCTATAACACCCGGGGTATCCTATTACAGCTCCCCCCGCCGTTGGTGTGTCACAAAAGTGGGGTTTGCTGCCAATGTTGCCGCTTTTTGGTCTCGTTGAAGACCACCATTGGAAGACTTTTTCCCTTTTGTTGTGCCAGTATTATAAGCGGGGCTTTTTTTTTTTCTCTTGTAAATCCTCCGTCACCCCTCTCCCGCTATTCCTTGTCGGGGAGGCGTTGCCCCATTTGTTCTTTCAAGGCTAGTCTTCTTTTATCAGCTTGGAACATCCAATTTGCCGTGTTCCATCACCATAGCGAGAAGGGACACCTGCGCTAAGCGCCATTCCATGCTCTTCCTTTCTTATCCCCCCGACCACCTAACCACGGCCATCAGGCCAAGGTTTGTACTCTTTTTCCTTCCAAGTTAACTGTTTTGTTGACTGCGTTCCGGCTGATGCGCTCCCGCCCTTGTACATCTTTCCCCTGAGACTTTTTAGATTCCCTGTTTCGCTTTCCGTTCCTTTCCAGTTTCCCCTTTTTCGCCATTAATAAGCGCCCCCCTTTTTTTTTTTTTCCATATTCCCTCTCTTTTTCTCCCCCATCCGTATTTTTTTGTCTCGAGATCTGGTAACCCTGTGGTTCCCGATGGTGCGAAAGTTCCCCCCTTTTCACGAGACGTACCTCCACTGCTTCTGGTTCCGCTACGGATTCTTCTTTTTTTTTTTTTTCCGGCCTTTTCCCATTGCGCTTGATGCCTCCAGGCCTTCCCGCGCAGCGATAATGGAACTAAGTAATTTTGTCCAAGACCCTTTTTTCTTTGCTCGGATGGATTTTTATGTTCTCCCCGGCGGAAGATCCTCGTCGTGACGTTTCGGCTCACTTTTTTTAACGCGGGTTTGTCTCGTTTTGACGAGCCCGAATTTAACGCCTTCCATTTCGCGATCCCCTTGTCCTCCCCCTGCCTCAGTTTTTTGTTTTGTTTGCAAAACTTCTCTGCCTCAGTTGTTCGGCTTTGCTTTCTCCCCTTCGCCCGCCACGCTTCTTTAATACTTTGTAACCACCAATTGAGGAACACCGTCCCTACCGGCTTTCTCAAGCGTTTTGGGCGACCTGCCCGCCCACCCCCACTGCCTCTTTTTTTTTCCCCCCCTTCTGTCGATTTGACTGTGTCCAAAGTTTTCCGCCCTTGGAGCCCACCTCCTCCCCATGTCCAACATTGGTCTGATCGACTTTTCATGGCCCCTCTTGATTCACTTCCCCTCACCTTCTTCTGCCCCGTCCACCATCTATCAAGCGGAGGCCTCATTATAAAGTGACGGTGGTCCTCGGCGTCCTACATTGAATGGGTTGTAAGCCTCCCCTTCGATCCACCTCCCGACCCCCTCCCACTATTTGACAAGCATGCCCCCCGCCCCCCGGCTTAGAACACCGGCTCTTTTCGCGGGCTTTCCGGGGCTTTAGATTCCTTTTTTTCCCCCACGGCAACGTACACCGCTCCCCATTCATTCCCTTAAGATTTGTCCCCACACCGAACCCGCTTTGCCCTTTGAGTTTTAGGCGCTTTGTTTGTACGTTGCTTACCCCCCCCAACCGGCTTAGACAGCACATTTTGACCTTTGAAAACCGGCACAAAGGCCTCAACAGCACCGGATTCTCTGGTTTCTTCCACGTCTGCTTCGGTTTTTCCCTTTCTCCCCCCTTTTTTTCCTGTCTGTTTTGCTTTGGCGGCTCCCATCTAATCCCGTTGCTCTGTCTTTCAGCTAGAAGGGTGAAGTCTGTCACGTGACATTGATTCCTCTCTGCCAAACTTTCTTTCTCCCCTTTTTTAGGATGGCGGTTTTTGCGCTGCCGCTTCTTGTGTTCGCGCACGTTCTTCCCCCCCTCTTTTTTCCCTATCCAACCCAACTTTTTGGTGTCGTCGCGCCATTGCATCTCGTCACCTAATCCCCCGATGCCAGAATTGGTTCCCCTGTTCCGTTGGATGTTCTGGCAGAGGAAGTGACCCATTCCCAGACCGGTTCGATGCTTTTCCCTTCCAGGTCGGTTTACCCAGTTTCTTTTGCTTCCCCTCCGGCAGACGCGCATTCCCGACCTGTCCCTTTTCTCTTGTGCGTGTCCTTTTTCTTTGTTGCGCGTCGTTCCCACCCCCCCTTTCCTGGCGGAAGTCAAAACCCATTAATTTTTGCCAGCCTTTCCAATGTCTGTTACTGTTTCGTCCTGCCAACGCCCCCAGTCCGCGCCGCGCTTTTTTCACCGATAACAAACTTTTTTTAACCTCTCCCGTTGACGATACCGATCCTTAGCCCTTCCCCTAGAACCCCCTTTTTAATTATTCTCCCTCCGCTGCTTTTTGTTTTGATCTTGTAATTGTCGCGGGCTTGCGGCGTGAAGGTGACGTCTCTTTTCCCGTCATACTGGTTCTCTTTTCACTCGTCCCACCCCTTTGAATAGTTTCTTTTGAGTCGCCTCACTTTGGTTCTGTCCTGTTCCGAGTAAAAGTCAAAACAGTTTAGTCCGCGTTTCCCTGGCCTGTTTGTTCTCCTTTTTTCTCCTCCCTTCCCCCCCCTGTTTTTATTTTAGAGACCACAACCTTGTAATTTTCTTTTTCGTAAACGAATCTCGCTGCGGCAAATTGGATTGGTCCGGTAATTTCTTCTTCGGGGGATAAGCCCTCACACAGTTTGACCACCGCCCCCCCTGGCATGTATTAGATCAAAAGTCTGTGCACTTAAAGTTTAGGCATCCATTACACAGTTCCATGGTTTCTTTGTCCTGTGGGAGATTTCTTTGACTGTCTCTTCCATTTAGCTCGTTTTTTGAACAACCCAGGTCAACAGTGTTTTGTGTTGTGGTTTGGAGTTTACTGCTGCTTTGCCGGTTTTTAGAAACATCCGCGGTCATCGCTTTCCCTCATCTTTGTCTTCCCCCCTGCCAGGCCCAGCTCGTTTGGCGCGTTTACCTTTTATTCCTTGCTGAGTTCAGGCTTCTAGAGCCTGCACGGGGGCGCGAGTCTTTGAGCCTTACAATCCAAGAAAGACACTTGGCGAGTGTGCCTCCATGAGCGCAGCGACCTTAGTGGAAAGAAGGTCGGGGGGGAGGACGTGTGGTTTGGGCGGTGAGGAAACGGGAGGGAGACCGACAGGGGTGAAGTGTAGCAGGAACCCCCCCACCCAAAACCCAAACCCCCACCACACAAAAACCCACCCACCCCCCCCCCCCCCCCCCCCCCCCCCTCCGTGCATCCATGGTGAACAACCTCTCTCTCGGTGTTTCCTCGGCATGGTATGATTTAGTTTTTCCCTTTTCTTGTTGCCGTGCCGGCCGCATGGCCCCCCCCTTGCAAGCCGGTTTGAGCCAAGCCTCATCTGCCGCCGGGTGGCCGTGCTGTTGGGTCGTGGCTTTTGGCCGGTTAGGCCGGTCATAGCATTCTCGACCACCTTGTCAATGATTTCCCCAGTCCCACGTGCCCCTGCTTTTTCCCTATTTTGGATGTTTTGCCTTTTTTCGATCTGGTGCATTCCCGAATATTTTTTCCGTACTTCTAAAGTTCTTAAGACCGTGGCGTCCACTCGCATTTTTTGTTTTTTGGAATGTTTTTTTCGGCTCCCCGCCGCATGACCCTTTCACACTCCTTTCCACAGACCCCCTAGCGGTGTTCCCCCCCCCAGTTTTGGTTGGCTGCATGTGCGCCAGCGTTCCCGTTGGGCACCCCCCCGTTCACGGTCATGCAGGTTTCCCCCCTTATGTTTCCGATTTCTTTATTCCTTTTGTTGTCTGGCTCCCCCTCCCTTTCTTGAACTCGAATGAACAACTAGAGTCTTTACCCTTTGCTGTGAGCTTTTCAGTGTACTTCCTTGATAGACATCCCCCGGGTTTGTTCATCGGTAAACCCCTCCCATTTGCGGAGTTTTTTCCGAGCACCCGCGACGGTGGGCCTCATGTCAGAAACTAATCAACTCCTCATATCTCGGTGGAATGGATCAGAAGTAAATTAGTCCCTTGGCTTTTCTCTTGAACAAGGTATTTCCTTCCATTTCCCCTCTTTCGCGTCCGTTTTTGTATAGCTCCCCGCCTCTTTCCATTCCGGCACTGCTCCCATCAAGTAGTTTCTGTCCCAATAAGATTTTAAGTGTGGAAGTGTCTTTCCTTGCCCAGGTTCCCACTTTTCCTTCATCTTTCCCCCCCTTCCCGCCCCCCCTTCTTGCATCCCTATTTTAACTAATCAGTTGTTTTTCCGTTTCTTTCTCTATGGGACATCACCCGATGGCTCTGCTGTGGGGCACCTCTTTTGAATTCTTCTAATGTAGACACGCTTAACGCCATGTTCGCCGCCTCCTTTCTGCGTGTTTCTGGTTTTTAAGTGTCAGTCCCCCCCCCCTTTCTGAGCGCATAGGCGAGCTCCGCGATCTGCCAGTTCAAGACTGTTCAATCACCTTGGCCTTTGGTCCCTCAATGTGCTTTTTTCTTCCGGAACCGTTCTCTTCTTTCTTTTCGTTTGCCGCTATGCGGCCCCCGGCGCGTTTTCGAGTCTTCCTCTCCCGCCATGGTCCTTTACATCCCGTACATTCGAGTCTCCCCCTTGCCTCGCTTTTACTCGCCCCCTAAACGTACGTTGCGATTTTTTTTTTTCTTTTTTCAATCCCTTCCTTCATCCGCCCCCCGTCTGAGGGCGTTTTGACTGATTTGTGGCAACCCGGCATGCCCGTCGGGTTTCCTGTGCATCCCCTTCCTCGGAGCCATTTGCAGCCACCACCCACTCCTTTGACCCCCTATTCGTTGGGTAGCTTGAAGATTATTTTTGGACCCCGGTCAGGCTGCCTGTTTTGCAACCATCTGAACAACCTTTTTTCGATTTCCCCAGTCTCTCTTGAGGCCTAGCTGATCTATCGGTAAAAGAACATCATGAAACAGACGCCCTCTTTAGCTCCTCACTTTAGATGAAAGTGCCCCATTTTTTTCCCTTTATGAGGCGAATGCCCCTGGTTTTCAGGCCGAGTTAGAACCCTCCATCAATCCCCTCTCCAGAAGAAGCACGTTCTACATCGGCTTGGCCTGGTACACCAGCTTTTCTCCTTGTAGTCCCCCCCTGATCCCTCAGGCGTCCACGCCCCGTCAACCGCTACCAGTCTCCCAATGGTGTCGGGCCGCTGTTGGAGGTTGGTCCCCTCTTTCTCTCGTCGTACTTTTGCCAACAATTGCCTTATTTTTTGTCCCTCGGGAAAAACCGGACAACAACGGGACTTTCCTCCACCACACAAGATTTCCGAGGGTCTGCCGTTTCTGATGCTCTGTGAGGCGGCTTTCTCCCCCTTTATCTTTTTCTTTTTTCTGTGAACTCCTTCACTCCCCTTCGATGATTCTCGGACTGCCGGGTGCTTTCAGCAATTCTGACCCGAGGTTAGATTGTCCTTCTGCCGATGTTTCGCAATCTTCTTTCTGACCTGCGCTGTTTTGTGTGGCGTATTTTCTGAGTCAACTCCCAACAAACATGGGTAAAAGGTTTGTGTTTTTTTTTTTGAACTGGCATCCCTGCTTTTGCACCCTGCTTAGACCTTTCTGAAGAAATTTAAGGCTGATTCTTTTGTTGCCTGAGACTTCCTTGTCCCGCGTCGGCTGCGCCATGCCCGTTCGTTTACTTTTATTGGTCTGGCCGGCCACCCCCCCCTGCCGTCTTCGCATTCCGACATTAAAACGAAGATTTTCGCCTTTTCCCGAGAGTCCAGTTGTGGCGTCGTCTCTTGCCGGCCGGAACTTTTTGACGGGAACATCTTCCGCCGCACCCCTTTTGGTGTTCCGTGAATTCTGGCCGACCACCCAGGATCCGCCGCTTTTTCCCTCCTATCACACAATTTTTAATGAAACTTTTTCTTAACCTATTTTTTATTTTTGTAGCAACTGGCCCCGGCATCCTCCATCTCCCATCATTCTATATCCTTCCCACTGTGTTTTTTTCCTACTAGGTCTCAGGGGAGCGGCTTTTCGTCGTCCTTTTTTTAAGTGCTGTCTCGTCCCGCCTCTCTTTTTTGCAATTTGCAAAATTTTCTCTCGGTTGATCAGTCTTTTTGCTTAGTTGTTGTCATGGTCCGCCTTCATTCCACCTTTTTCTTCCCCCCGAGCTTGTGCCCTTTTTTTTTCCGTTACTCCCAGTCCGGTTTGTGGTAGTTGCGCACAATTGACGTCCTTTGGACTCATAGGCGTCGAATAGGGGACCTTTTGCTGGCCTTCTTGAGGATTCCTGCGGTTTTCCGGCCTTTCCGCCGACCCCAGTTGTGCCTCCGGGTTTTTCCTAATAGAAAGTGTGGGCACCTTCCTCTGGCCCCCCGTACCAGACTTCGTTTTTTGCCGAGGGTTCGCAGTGCTTTTGCGTCCCCTGACCATTTCGCGCTTTCTCACCAATTTCACACCAGTGTTTTTTGTTTTGGGTGTTGTTTCTTTGTTTTGAGTTCAGCCGGTCCTCCCACCATCCGCGGCCCCCATTTTCGAATCCCTCCATAATGCCGAAACGCCGGCAGTTTGCGCTCTCGCATCTGCCCAGTTTTTCCCCCCTCTCAATGATCTAGATCCCCTTGCACGGGGTACCTTAGCGGGTATCCCCCCCAACTGAAAACAGAATTTCAATAGAATTTCCGCCTCCCGAGTGCTCCATAGAGTTAACCGAGGGTCCCTTTTCTTTGGCGAATTCCCCGTTTTTTTCATTTTTCCGGCAACACGTATGTATCCGAATTTTTCAAGGGGTTACACAAAAATTTTGCCTCATTGGGGGACCCCCTTTTCGGTATTTGTTTGGACCTTTCTGGACATTGTTGTTATTCTGTACTGTTTTTTTTTGTTTTGGCTCTGAATTCTCTTGTGCACCTGTTAAGTCTGCTGTGTCCGCCCCCAGCACCCCGATTGTCGGCAAGCCTTTGGGCGTTCCTTGCTGGTCCCGTAGGTTATTTGGATTTTTTCGTCTTTGGTTCTTGTTTCACACCCCAAGGTCAATTCGACTCCAGACCCTTGCACGTTTCTAAGTTCGGTTTCCATGTTATTCTTTTTCTTTCGAATCGTCTTTTTCCGTCCTCTTCCAGTCGGTCACTCGATTTTATTCGCCATTTTGCAATTGCGAATGGTTTTGTCGCTTTTTTGTACACTGTTCAAAATCCTTTCGTAACCGCGCAAGTCTCTTTTGACAACCGTGGTTGATGCCTTGTTTTCCCAGCGTGCCCCTTTTTTTTCTTGTTCAACCCGGCCGGTCATGCTTGTTCCTTCATTGTGCTTACTTCGTACCCCTATTGTGTTGCCTATTTTTTTTCCCAACAAGACAGTATCCTAGAATTTTCGGTTTGTCAGTGCTTCGCCAAGGGCTCTCGTTTCCCCTACGGTTTTTTCATCGTAACTCCACTTGTTGAGAGAATCCAACTCCTTGTCCTGATATGAGCCCGAACCCCTGCCCCTAATCCTTCCATCTAGTTTCCGTGTTATCACCAGCATCCTTCGGTCTCAAGCACAGGTTCTTTGGTCCCCCTCTAATTCAAGATGATCGGGCGCTTGCCGGCCTTGTTTCCTCTCCACTTCCGTGGTACATTCCGGCACCACTCCTCTCGCTTGCGCCCACAGCTTTTTTTGTTTGAGCTTGTCCTCCTGCCCCGGGAAAATTTTCGACTCTTTGACCCCCCCCTGACAACATGTGTGCACCCTCTTTTCTTCTTTACTCCCCTCCTCCTTTGTGTTTTCGCTCTCCTTGGTCATCAATGTTGGCTCTGATTGGTCACGCTGTGAGTGTCCCGGGTGCAAGGATCCCCCCCCTCCCCAGGAAAAGTTCTTGTGTCGCCTCTCCTCGGAGAGCCTTGGTTTTTTTACCAGCCCCCATGCTGCTTCTTTCCCCAGGCGGATCCGTCCGCGCTCCATGGAACTTTGAATTGAAATAATTTTTTTACAGAACATTGGTCCTTTTATGTTTGCATTTATTTTTCTCATTTGCCCGGCCCGATCTTTATGTTCTTCGGGCGTATTCGAGCTATCGGCCACAGTGTAGGGTGCTAGGCTGCGTTTTCTTCATGGAGGTTCCTCTTCCAATTGTATTCTTGACCCCCTTTTACTGACCTTCCCGCGCCCTGCAACTTCCCGGCGAGTGTTTTATGGGTGTCCCTTTACACGGAGCAGCCTCGCTATGATCCTGGCGAGTTTTTCCACAATGAGTGCACACTTGTCATACCTTGCTGTTTTTTTTGGTCACTTCCGGTTCCCGCTAGTCCCTGATCCCCCCCACACGTTTTGAACACCTCCCTTCGGGGTCTTTGTTTTCGGAGGTTTTTGACCAAAATTTTTCGTGCGGTTTCGACATTCTTCAGGCCCCCCTTTTTATTCCTTGTGTTTCGTCTTGCCTGTACTAGCTGATGATCCAGGACCTAAAATATCTTCCTGACTCTTCCAGCGGACTTCCCTGACGCCCTTTGGTTTTTTACTGGTAGTTGAATGTAAATGGTGTATTCTTCTTTTTGAATACCAGCCGCCCAAGACCACCTCCCCGTTCCCCTTAATAAGCCACTGGCTCCCCCTTCCCCGCTTATTTGAGACCCCCCCCTGCCGGTCCGGGGGCCCCCCCCCTCCCAATTCGCTCATCGGCCCCCACCCCTGAACCGAGAACAACCCCTACCCATGGCAATTCCAGTGCCCCCCCACCCCGGAAACTCGCTCCCTTTTGTCCCCGATTGCTTTTTTCCCTTTTTACGGTCCCTTAACAAAAGGCCTTAGACAGGTGCCGTGTTTTTCAAAAAATTAAACAACCTTTTTGGTCCCCCCCCACAGACCGGATTTTTTTCTGTTAAGTTTGCTTCCTTTTTCCGGCCCTTTCCCCCCCCTTGATCTGTCTTTGTTCCCTTTCGGCTTCCCGCTACTTGATTCCCCCTTTCTAGGCCCCTCCTTTCAGGGCTGGAGCATCCCGTTTACGTTTGCCCCCTTGCAATCTGCCTTACTTTTAGCAAGCTTTGATGGTTCCGCGCTTCCCTTGATGGTTGCCGAGACGTGCCCGCGTCACACAACACCCCCCTTTACCGTGGTTGGTCGCCCGCTTTTCCACCGGCATCCTCCTTCCCCACGGCATGCTCCTGATTGATTACCCTTGAAGTCTGTCATGTATGACCGCTTTTTCAATTCCCCCCACTTTCTTTTTCAATGCCCAGCGTCCTGTAGTGTTTCGGATTTCCTCTTTAGCCTTTTTCCCCTCCTTTTTAAATGACAATTCCGTTGTGGGTGGGTTGGGTGGGCGGTTGTTATTGGCGCTGCCCCTATTTAAGAAGCTTCAATGTGTGCGCGTATCTCCCCCCCACCGGTCCTTTCGGAAGTTATTTTCCCAAACACTGCCGGGGCCCGCTTATCCGCAACGGGGTGGTCTTTAATGGTTGACGTCCCGAGCAAGGCGTTTTTGTTTTGATCAACGCCGATATCCCATTCCGCCAGTTGCACCTCTCCCAGTAGTTGGAGAGAAAGCTCCCTTGAGAAAGGCCGCATTTCACAGAGCGCCCCAATCTATCTCTTACTTCCTCTCTTTTTTGTGTTTTAGATCTTTTGCGCTTGATGCTCGTGACGGTTTTCTCAGATTCCCTGTTCAGAATGGAGAGTTGTTTTTTTTTTTGTTTTTTGTTTTTTTTTCGTTGTTTTGGGTGTGTTTGGTTGGTGTTTTTTTTTTTTTTTTTTGTGTTTTTTTTTTTTGTCTTCTCTTTGTGTTTTTGTTTTTTTTTTTTGTTTGTTTTTTTTGTGGGTTGTGGGTTTCCCTGGTTTTCTTTTCTGTTTTTTTTTTTTTTTTTTTTTTTTTTTTTTTTTTTTGGGAGTTTTTTCTTTCCCCTTGTGGCTTTATCTTCTTGTGATAATGCGGCGGCTGTCAGAGGGCGATTTGACCCCCATACAGTACACAGGGTTTTCTGCCGACTCTTTTTTTGCCTTTGATTTTGGTGTCTTTCCCTTTCCTACATTCCGGGTGGAGTTCTCTTTGCACCCACCTTTCCTTCATAGGTACAGCCTATTGTTTTAGCTCACTATCTGGACCTTTTCCCTCATGATTGCGTGCGGCGTTTTTTGCCCCTAACCCATGTTTTGCCTGCCGCCCTGGTTATTTTTTTTTAGCCCCACCCGGCGGTGTCAATTTCCCTTCCTCGCCTTCAAAGTACCTCTTTTCTCCCTGTACGTTGCTGGTAGACCCCCAGTGTCAGGTTGACGGCGATTCCTTCCATTGAGAGAGTTTTCGAACTAACCAGGGTGTGGGCGTTGGGCCTCCGTTGAACTCTTGGCAGCAAGTCCTCCCACCCCCCCGAAGGGTCTTAGCTTCCGACACTTAGCTTGCCCTCCCATTTGTTCATGTGGCCTAGCTTTTCCGGTAACCCTTCCTTGCGGCGCACTCCCCGTCTATAGATTCAGAACGTTCTTCGCGGGTTAGCCGCCCCCCCCTCAAACCGCCCCCAAACTGCTCCATTTCCTTTTCTGCCTCCTACCTTGCTCCCCCCCAGCGGACGAACATTCCCCGCGTCCCCTCCTTTTTTGGCGTCCAGTACATGTTTTGATGACCTTTTTTGTCACACCTTGTGTTTTCCACAATCCCCCCTTGATTTTTTCGGCCCCGTACCCACCCCCTTTACGACCCCCCCCTGTGGCCCAAACCGAGAGTGTTTCTGAATTATTTCCCCCTGGTTTTCTTATTCTTTTTTGTTGTTTCCCCCCCCTTATGAGGCCTTCCCCCGTCTCTTTAAAAGAAAGTGTTCTTTCCCTCCAAGAATCTCGGAGAACGTGGAGCTTTTTTATGTCTTTATTGTTTTTTTTTCTTGTAAGATTCTTTGTCTTTCTTTTTTTCCTGTCCCTTCGAAAACACCTGGGACTCTACCAGTCCAACGTAATGTTATGAAGTATCTTGGTAGCAGATTCCCTCTAGGTTTTCTAATATGTTCCCTCTTTCTATCACCCGATCAGGTTCCATGCCCCCCGCGATTCCTTTATTCTGCCCAATTTGGGCCCTTTTGCGATGGTTTTCCTCCCCCGTCCTCCTCCCTTTTCACACATAGTCCAGCGGATTCATGTTTGGTAACAAAGGCGTTTTTTGCTTCCCTTGGCGCATCGGTTTGGATAGTCCATCACTCGTTTTTTCTGACTTTTTCAGTGGTTTGTCCGGAGCCAGTTTCCATCATGTGGACTTTCGCCGCTTCTTGCCCACTACAGCTAACCCCTTTTTCTCCCCGTAGCTTCTTTGCCGTTTTGCATGTGTCTTCTCCCACTGGACGGAAATGTACGGCTGGGTTAAGTAAACTCCATTTGTTGCTTTCCATCCCAAACTCGCCCCCCGTTTGTTCCCTTCATATCCGGGCGTCACACGCCTCCCCCCCTTTCCGACCCAATCCCCCTCGTGCATGATCACATTTACGACCCGGTCCTTCCTCTGCCAACTTGTTTCTTTGGCCCGTATTCAATTTCATTTGTGCCTGGCGTTACTTCCATTTCTGCGATAAACAAGCAGTAAGGTCCAATTCCTCCCTTCTGGTTGCGCCCATACAGCTTTTGTGGTATGTACTTGCCCCCCCTCCCTTTCTCCCTCCTGCCCCCCCATTCGCCCCCCCCCTCGTTTTATGACCCCCTTTTCTCGCTCCTTTTTTCTCATCAGTTTTTTTTTTTGTCGGCATTTTCTTCCCCCCCCTTGTTGGCTCTTATTTTTCCCTCTGTTCTAATTGTCCTGGGCATTTCCCCGACCAAGCTCACAAGGCAACAAAGTCCTTTTCTCCTTTTGGATGGTGATCCTTTTGCGGTAATGTCAATGCTGCTGGAGACAGGCCGGATTTTTTGCCCGCCCCTTAATTGATTTAAGGAACTTTGGTGTCCCTTGGCCTTTGATTTTCCTCCCTGAATGTGACACTTTCCTTTGCTTTCATTCACGTACTCTCTGTTGCTTCGGGCGTTTTTCCCTCTGCGGCCACTGGCGAGTTGGTGCGTCTTTTTTTTTCCTCCTCCCTCACCCCCCCTTGAGGTTTCAGGACCCTCCCCCCCCCCTTTCACTCGATCTATTGCTAGCCACTGCCCGAGCCTTAAACCACTTAGAGGTGTTCGGCTTTTTTCAGCCCCCTCTCATCCCCCGCTATGTATACTTTTGCAGTTACACCACTGTTTTGAGTTGTCAAATGTCGACGTTTTGTTGCTCTTTCCCTTCTTTCCCAGCTGGCTCCAAGAAGCACCCACTTTGACCACACTCCTCTTTGTCGTTTTCCTCTTCTGTGAAAACGTTCCCGGCGGCTTGGAGCCACCTCGCCTGACCAAATTTTCCTATTCCGCCGAATGGATTCATGAATATCTGTAGACGTCCCCTCCACAATATGGTATGCCCCTTAGCGACAGCTTGCCTCCTGTGCCTTAACTCCTCGAGTTTTGACTTGGATTTTTCTGCTTTTTGGTCTTAGCCCCTCCGTGCGATTTCACAGACTTAACCCTTTACACATCCCCCCTCCGCCCTCACTTTCCCGAAACCTTTTCCCGACCGTCTTTTGCCCCGTCCTTCTTGCCTGGGGTCCATGCGCCATTCGTTTGACCAAGCCCCTTCCCCACCGATACCCTCCCGTAAGCCTTTCCCAAACCTCACCGCTGCGCATGTTTTTCCTATGAGGCGATGATTGTGGGTCCCCTTCTGACCCTTAACAATTCTTATAGCCTCAGGTTGTGTTCCCCGGTACACCGTTTACTGACCCCCCCATAACCCGGCTTGGCCTCTCTGCCTTGGTCATAGGGATCTGCAATCCGCCAACGTGATCCTTCTTCTGTGGCTATCCCTCATTCCTCCCTGCTTTGGCTCTTCAGATATTTCCCCATTATGAAGCCAATGGGTATTGCCACGAGTTTTCTCTGCGCGTCCCTGATGCTTGCTGTCCGCAAGTTCTGTAGGCCGGCTTTTCGCGGTTTTTTTTTCTGGTAGCCTCCCCTTCAACCTCTCCCAACACCCACCTTGATCGGTTTCCCCCCCCGAGCCCATGGCTCGCGTTGACCCTGACTACTGAACCCGAATGCAGAGAACTGACCTTTTTTCTTTCGCCGATGTACGTGACATTTGAGATGTAGTTCCCTGCCACCCGTTCGGAGTACCCTTGGTTCGTATTGGTGACACCGCGAAGACTCAGTCCCTCCCGCAACGTCCCATCTATTTTGGCGTCCTATCCTTCCGAAGACGTCCCAGGTTATTTGTACTTTTCTCACCCTTACTGCGCTTCCACCCTCCTTCACCAGCTCCTCCCACCTGGTTGTGATGTTGTTGTGGCCGCCAAGGATCTCGCGTGATCACCTCCGACCCCACCCTTTGTCCGCCCCGTGCCACTCTACCTGTATGCGTTGAGACTTTTGCATGACCCCTTCCCCCCTTCAAGCCACCCGCAAGAGGCCCCCTATCGATCCCCTCCCCCCCTATTTTTTGTTGTGAGATAGACTCTTTCGCGGTCTTCTGGTTGACCTGGCCTCATGCTAGGTCTAGTCCTGACCCTAGAGGTTCACTGGCGGTGCCCCCAATTTTTTATTTATCGGCATTTGCTGCCGGGGGCTGGCTCTGGGTTACTTCAAACCAACCCAGGGTTTGCGGCTGAAATCTTGTGGCAGTTTGTTGTCCTTCTGCCTCCGTCGTTTTTATTGTAGACTGGACGCGCCCACCTTGACGTATTTTTCTATTTGAAAGGCGCGACACTATCGGTTTGTCTGTACTGCTGATTCTGCCTTAGGTTTTGAAGTTTGAATAAAAAGGTGACGCCGCCCCTTTTCATGGCCGGGACTCGCCCAGGCTGTTTTGCGTTAGGCCGGCTCCCAGTACCAGCACTTCCCCAATTTCTGCGTGGTGAAGGTCAGTTTTTCCTGAAGAGGTTTTTTGATTTTAGGGCGACCCCCGGTAACCAGGGTGGAGGTTGTTTTTTTTATTGTGTGATTTGTCCCTCACGTCGCGCCCCCATCCCGACCCTTTTAAGTTTTTTTCCCGCCCCCAGTCTTCCGAAACTCCGGCTTTTGATATGCTTTCCCCCCGTCACTTCCTGCTTTTCTAGTCCCAGTTTTTCCCTATCCGCGATCATCCTCCGGGGATTTTGTTTTAAGCGGCACCAGCCACAACCCTCGACACCGGCGATATTCACATTTTAATTAGAAGCCTAGACTCCGCCCAACAGCCGCTTGCCCACGTTTTGTTGTGTCCCGGGCACCCTTTTTGTTTTTTTTTAAAGGCAACCTGTGGGTTGCCTTTTTTTCCGGTGCGCGTAACCATCCGAGAATCCCCCCTCTGGTTTCCCCTTCTCTCGTTTCGGTGGGGGGAAACTGCCAATTTTGTTGGTTTGGTGCTTGATTCAAGCTTTTTAGTTTCCCGGAACAAAGGCAGGCTGTTCATGACGGTGTCTCAGGGGGCTTGCTGCTGGGCTGGTATTGTTTATCGGTGTTCTTGGAGGATGTTATGATCGGCAGTCGGGTAAACCACAGTGGAAATTCGATACCTTACAATGCACTGTTCTTTTTCTGGCGGCGCCGCTTTATGTTGCCTTTCTCTATGTTCTTTCCGTCTCGATCAGATAGGCATGAAAAACCTTATTTGACATCAGGCAGTCTATGTTGGAGCCCGCGCCGACTTTTCACCTAATCGTTCACCCCATTTTTTTTCCCCCACCGGCGTTGGGTGGATGATCTTTTGGAAAGCTCCGGCCGTATGCAGCAAGCTTCTGACTTTTCCTCTGGTTTTTCCCTTTTTCCACCTATTACCTTCGGTGATGGCGCCTTCCTAACTCATCCCTTACACACATAGAGTAGAATTTGCGGTAGATTTTCGTTGTTTTCCCCTGGATATCGCTCTACGGGATTGTCAAGGTGCAACCTCTGGCGGATCTGCCACCTCGCCCCTCTGCGGTTGGCAGCATTGAGGAGAAAAAGCGATCTTCTAGTGACGTTTGACTTTTCAACTCCCCGTACCATTACGGGTAGAGTCCCAAGGTTATTTACCAGTTTTTTCTTCAATTTCAATGATATCCGGATTTTGGACCTGGATGCCGCTCGTCCAAGAAGGGAAAACTTCCCAAGGCTATCCAGTAGTCTGTCCGCACCTCAATTTTCCTTGGTTTGATTTCCTTCAACTTTTCTTTTTTCGACAATCTTTCCCCCCATCCTCCTCGCCCCCTTAACCCACTATTAGTGTTTTCTCCTCTTCTTTTTGTTTTTTTATCGGATAGGGCAACAAGTCGTGGTCCCTGTTCGAAATTTATCCCTGGGCACTTCCTTACACCGCCTCCACTGAAATGTGCCCGCTACTGGATGGAGTGCATTTTTCTTACTGGTCCCCTTCGTAGCGATCCTGCCTTTTGTTGTCCTGAGATATGTAACCTTGTCATGGAAAGAACTTTGGCCACCAGAACCTTGGTTCGTTAATTGACTTTGGTTACTTTTTTTCTTTTTCCTTCCTCCAAGTTTTGTCCTTTCTTTTGCCGCATATGACGGCACGGCGCTTGGGTCGAGTTTTTGGAGCCGCCCCATTGATTTCTCTGCCCACTCCCCTTACTTTCGATTGATTCCTTGCGAAGACCCCCCTCCTTTTTCTCCCTTCTACGGCGAGGTTCCCCCGATGGATTAAGGTTTTTCACGGCGCCAGCCTCTTCGGGTGAATACTGGTTTTTTCTGAGAGACACCCACTGCTGTAACACTTGCCTCCCCTTCTTTTTTTTCCCGTCTGGGGCTGGCGCCCATGTCACCACCCCCGTCCCTTTGTGCCCCCCCCTTTCCTGCGGGTATCGCTTTACTGATTGTCAAACTTGTCAGGCTCCGTCTCCCCATCGGCACCTTCCCACTTGGTTCTTGACCGGCCTTTGGCGGCCTATCTGATCGATCCTTCCATAAACATCTTAGTCTCAATCCTTACCGCCCTTTCTCTTCCTTCCCGTAAGTGCAGGTGTTACCCTTGTCTTCCCTTTCACTGTGGGTGGTATTGAAGCCCACTCAGGCCTTTTACCCGCAATCCCCGACATACGACCGAGACCCAGCCGAAAAGCCCCCCCCACCCCCTGCTGATCACATGTCCTGCCCTCCCTTCGCCGGGGTCCAAATGCGTCCCCCTAGCCCCCGAACTTAACCCGATAACATCTTCCACCTTTGGCCAGAAGTTGCCCCCCTCCCCTTTTTTTCTTTGGTACCCTTTCCTTTCGCGTTTTTTTTTTTTTGGTAGGCCCCTACAAAATGCTCGCCCCTCTTGTGTTTCGGTACACAATTGAACAAACAGTTCTCCGACACTCCCCCCCTTGATTTCCCGCTGTTTTTTCCGTCTCCTTTGCTAGGTAGAGTACCCCCCATTTTTTAACAGTGATCCTGTTTCTTTGGTTCTTTCTTCCCGCTAACTGTAATCTTGATGATTAGCTTCCCAGATCGTAATCTGTTCCTCCCTTCAGTGCGAGTGCTAGCCGCGCCCAAACTCTTTCCCGCGTTTTCCCCCTGCAAGTCTGATGGCCTTTCCGGAGCTGCCGCGGATGTTTGTCTCCGTGCTGACAAAGGCACCTCCCAACCCACCCCCCCCCACTTGTTAAGGGGGGCGCTGATCACATTGTCCTCGCCGTCCCTTTACCTTCGACCCGATTCGACCTAAAAATGTTAGCTGGTTTCACTGGTTCTGCTCGGACTTGGACAAGTGACCCATGCATGTTCCCCCTCTTCTTTCCATGCCCAGGCCTGCGTCACCCTTGTTTCTTTTTCTACCCCGAGGCAGCCTCACCATACTTCCCTTCCCCTGACATTGGATTAGCTCTTCTCATCACACCGGTGGTGGCGCGTCTTCTCCCCCCTGGGACTGGCTTGAACGTTTCAACACTTCTGAGGCACCAGCTTCGGCATCCCCCCTTTGCAACCCCCTTTTGTCTGGTTTAATCGGACCAAGGCCCCCAAAGGCCAGCCCTCCCCTTCTTGCCACCTCCTATTTTCATCCCATTTTTTCCGCCGTTGCACCTCTCCCCCGTTTCCTCTTCATCGATGACGCAAGCCAAGGACGCCTCCCCCCCAGCCCTTTCCCAATCT
>Ga0179591_1306152_pt1 | contig 18144 bp, 8 predicted proteins | sample CZOMad2_1_08_16f_FD_182891 | JGI IMG/M metagenome (GOLD analysis project Ga0179591, IMG submission 182891) | Vadose zone soil fungal communities from Angelo Coast Range Reserve, California, USA - CZOMad2_1_08_16fungal (PacBio error correction) | ecosystem: Environmental > Terrestrial > Soil >... | reverse complement strand
AGTTAATTGTAAGGTGACCGTTCATCTCTGAGAGACCCATAAGATATGGTCCTTTATCTATCCTCCCCTCCTTTCCCTCCTTAGACCCCTGTCCTCTGTAGATCGCATCCCCTTCTCCTCTATTTTTCGGAAATTTTTTTGAGGAAAATAGTCTCTCCTCTCTCGTTCTCCCTCCCCCCTCTCTGGCCGCGCCGTCCCTGAGATTCTTATTTCCTTTGCAGTTTGTCCGTCTCTTGATAGTTTACCTTAACTGAAAGAGTCTTTTAGAGAAGTTCCCCATCACTTCGAAAACAATGGCAATCCCCTCTATCCTAGCGTACTTCTGTTTGTGGATTCTGCTGCACGTGGTGATAGTCGCGTAGATCCCCCCTCCTTCAGAGACGGTTCTGGACCAGTTGCGCTGATCATCGAGGGAGCCGCTTCTTTACCCTGTTTTTTTTTTCCACGTGCTGTCTCTTTTTTGGATGTCTCTAGATAAGTCGGCTGTTCTCTCTTACCGTCGACCGTTCCCCCTCGGACGTCGCGTCGATTTTGGTCGGTCCCTTCGCCGGTCTCTTAAGACTTCTTCTTGGCGCTTTTGACCCGACTTTCAGCATTTCTTTTACTCTCCCCGATCCTCTTGTTATCAGTTGAGCTCGGTCTTTTTCTTTTTCGATGTAAGACCAAATCGACATTTTGAAACTTCCTTTCCGCATCGTCCTTTCGACGTGCGAGCCTATGATCGATCTTTCGTCGAGCCGTTTTCTGTTCAAATTATTTCCCCCGATTCTGAAATAGTGTTCGCTTTTTACGGCCCCGCACAGCGGTTCGTAATAGTCGCCCCCCCCCCCCACCTCCGATCGGCTCTCGGTCTCTTCGCCGCCGCACGATTAGTTTTCCTGGCCACTCTGAGGGTTACCCCTCTGAGAGTTCACGTCCGCCAAGGTCGCGCTCGCTTGCGATCCCTCCTCCGACCTCTTGAATCTCAAGTACCGCCCTTCTTTCTTTTTCCCCACAAACGCAGTCCCGTTTGAAATTCCCTGCTGACTTTGTCCCTCCTCCCTCTTCTTGACCATACGCGTATCGTTTACCCTCCTTTTTCCGGATCCCTGCTAGTGAACAGTACTAATCTTTCCTTCTTGAATCCCAGGGGTGGACTTATCTTCTTCCTACGCTTCGGTACTCCCTCTTCCGGGGTCTCACCTCCCGATGATCGCCAGTTTCTTTACGCCTTTTCCGTGAAGTGCGCGTCGCAACAGTTTGCCGTCATCCCCTAAGCTCTTGTTCCATGGCACTCCAAGAATGTCGCCCCGTTCCGCGCCGTTTTGCACCAGCTTCCTGCGTTGAACGCGGCTTCCTTTCCCTTCTCGACTTTACGCAGATGCCGTGATCTCCTTTTGACCCCCGGAATTCTTTTTGTCGTTTAGGAGTGACGTTTGAGCTTTCCCTACCGCTTTGCCGCTTGAGACAATCCTCCTCCCTGTTGGCCTCGTCGACGGAAGGGTTGCCGTTTCTTACGTTGATCTGCTGTAGGGGTGTCACTCAGCTTCGACTTTCATTGTCTCAGTTGATCTCTGCAGCTACCCTTTCCTCGCAGCTTTTTCCGACAGTTACTCCTAATGCTACGTTCTCTTTGCCCACTGTTCTGGGCTCCGGCCCTTCGCGCGAAACTTTTCCCTTTTTCCTTCACGTTGTTCTTGTTACAGGCCAAGTCTTTATCCGGCCCACTCGTCACCCCCTGGCGATTTGTCTTCTCCTTTTCCTTGGCGTGGTCTTTTTCCGTCTGCTTTGTCATGAATTCTCGTTGAACCCCCAACTTTATCCATATGCCCCCTTCTCGCCTTCCTTTCAGTTTGCGTCCCCTTCAGGCTCCGTTCCTCTGCGCGCAGGGAGGGGTTTTTAGGCTTTCCCGAAGGTTCGCAGGAGATCTGCGCGTACCGCTCCTTCTCCGAGGTTGATGCTGCCCTATGAAGTTACTTTCTCCCCATTTTCCTTTTCTCCCCCTACGACCGCCCCCTGTCACCGTTTGCGGCTTCCCACAACGTCTCCTGACGACCAGCTCTCCTTTTCCTTTTCATTACTTTCGTTTAACGGCATTACCCTGCCCTTCACTCCACCATCCCTTTTTCCGTGTGGTGGCGGGGATCTTCCGATCCGCGAACTGACCCTTCGATCCCTTTTTTAGCCCCTCAGTTCGTTCGACCCCGATCCCCGACCGACGTGTTTTTTTTACGTCGTAAGTCGAGTTTCCATTTTCCACCCCGCAACCTTGCGTATCTACTGAACTTCTGCTGAGTCCTTTTCCCTTTGCGCTGCCCCCCCCGCGTTCGTTTTCCTTTCCGGACGCCAAAGATCAAGTGTGTGAGTTTTCTCTTTCAATTCTTCGGGTAAGAACCTCCACCCGGCCTGCCCTGTTGGTTTCGTCCCCCCTCGAACGGCGTTGCGCCCGCGTAGGGACTGAACTTGACTTTATTTAATGAAATCTCTCACGCCACTTAGATCGGGAGGAGGATAAGGTCTTTTTTTAATCATCGTAAAGTACCCTTCAGCGAAGGTTTTCGGTCACCACTCTTTCTTCGAGGTATCTGCTAGTTGGCCTCACATTCTGCTGTTGATTGCAAGAGTACACCAACGTACCCCTTATTCCCTGCGCAAACCTTCCAAACGCTCGAGGCAGGTCGAGACTTCTTTTCGTTTTCTGCCTTCCCTACAGAGTTTCAGTTCGAATTTTCCCCCCTGGTAGGTTTGTTGCCCCCCTCTTGGCTCTGTACCACGTAGGCTGGCCCCCCCCTTTCCGTTCTCGTTTATTGACCCCCCTCTCGCGAGATTTCCTCGGATTTCTCACTAGAATCTCTCTATTTCCTCGTCCCCCTCCGTTTTGTTTTTCTCAATCTTTCTCGAATTCCGCCCTTTTTTTCTCCACCAGCGCTCTTACGAGTGCAGTCAGTCAAGTCTACGGGCCCCCGGTTGGTCGATACTTGTACCATTCTCCGCCTTGTGTCAACAAACTACAGCCGAATCGATGGACGATGCGCATTACCCGAGTATTGTCTACTTTCCGATTTGTGTTCTTGTCAAGCCCTTTACTCTTAGCCTTTTCCCTCTGATGCCCAAGAAATTTCCCGCGGCATTCCTTTTTTCGACGTGTACTTCCTCTATCATTATTTGGCCGCACTGCCGGTGACTTTCTGGACTCAAGATCGCTTAGAGGATAACCCTTTCTTATCCCCTACGAGTTAGCTCCTTTCCGGCATCTAATTTCTCGTCATTTCCCCCCCCCACTTTCCCCGGATTGATTTAATGCGCCCTTGCCGCCCTTTGCTGGACCCGTTTCCTCCCAAACACCATTCATGTGACTTTTTTGATGTTTTGGTCCCCTGACATCGTTGATCCGGACCATTATGGCAGGGTGTCCCCTTAATTTCTAAATGTTTCGCCTTCCCTCGGTGCATTAGTAGACGTGAGTCTTTAGCTGCCTCCGTTGGAGTCCTTTGCGTTTTGCGACGGATTCATCCATCTCCCTCCTTTTTCTTGTCTTCATAGGGCTACCCCCCACGTGTTCTTTTTCTGTATTTTCTGATAAAATCTTTTTCGCGCCTGTTCATCTGGCGTAGCATCTCCGTTTCGCTCCCCCCGACCCGCCCCCCAATTGGCGGGGTCGCTTCTGGCGTGCCTTTTTCCTCCCCCCCCTTTCTGCCCACCCCCGAATCTCTTCCGTTTATCCAGGTCCCCTTTTTGGTAGTACCCACAGAAAAGTTTTTTTCTTTCTGCAGCCCGGGCGGATCTCTCTCTTCAAGTTAGACTCTGTCCCTCCACCGGTCAGCCGGGATCGAGAGGCCGCGGTCCGGTGCGAATCACTCCGGTCGCTTTCTTCCGACCTTCTGCCGTCCACATCCGGTTCTAGCCCTCTGTACCCGTTTTCCTTCCCGTGATCTTAACGAACGCCTGTGCAGGTCTTATCCCTGAGCGCATTTCCCCGATTGCTCGTTTGCCCCCTGTCACGCTAGTTCCGCTTAGGCTGTCCGCCCCCCCTCCCACCCCCTCTCCCGCTCTTTGAACACTTTTTCCTCTTCCCACGGTGACGAGTTTCCGGTGGGCTAGACGTGCAAATGGAACCCCGAAAGACCCCTTGCCCCCGCCCGCAGTTTTTTCCGCAGGCCATTTTTAGACCACAAGTCTTTTTTATCTTTTTCGCCGCTGGCGGTCCTTCGCGACCTTGGTCATCTTTCGATTGGCGCCTATTTTTTTTTCACACTGCTGAACCGCACCTAGACGTCTCTTTCAACCCGACTTGTCAAAATCATGCCACTCCGAACCCCTGTTTCTAAATGTACCCAGGTCAGTTTCTGCTAGCTTTTCTCTGCGTCGCGTTTCTGTCAATCTCCCTTCACGATACTGACGCTGCAGGTCTTGCCTTTTTTTTTTTTTTCGACCCTTCGATCCGTACTTTCTATTGACTCGCGTGCCTCGAACGCGTTTGAAACAGTTTTTTCCGCTCAGTTATTTGTCTTTTTCCTCGAGCCCTTTCCCGCGCTATGAAGTTTCAGCGAAAGGATCGATCACCTCGTTCCCTTTTTCTTTGATCATTTCTCCTTTAAGACCAGTCCTTTTCCCTGTTTCGTAAAGACGTGTCTGATTCTCCCCCTTTTCTTCGGAGTTATCCCATTTTGTCCTGTAACGCCTGATATGCGTTCCATCAGCTGATCTCTTTATGTGCTGTGTCCTTCTGTTGTTTGAAACCGACCGCAAGGAGCAGCTTCTTCTTTTTTGCGCTCCATCGATTGTTTCCAGTAATCTATTATATTCTCCTCTAGCGTCGAAAGGACTTTGAGATTTAAATCTTTTTTCGAGTCCCCGTTTACCCCTTTTCTTAGTTTTCCCCGTTCCATTGCCTTTCTAGTAGGTTCTCTGGGCGAGCAGTCGCGAACCCCGTGAAGATCGTCCCGCTGCGTATTGCCCAAAACCGTTTTCGATTTAGTTGACGACCTCTCTTGATAGGACCGTATCTCTTCAGACATGACCCCATTCACCACGTTCGTCTTTTTCAGTGACCTCTCTCCCACATAGAAGATTCTGGGAAGTTTCCCCCCCTCTAACCTTTTTCGTCCTTGGGCCTGAACGACAAGCCCTCGTCCCTCCCCCCCCTCTTCCACCTAAGTCTTCCGCGAAGCGGGGCTTTCGACACCCAGCAGCGCTAGCGGAATCTTGCTCTCCCCCATCTCCCCCTTCCGCGTCACCGCTGCCCCGGCGAAGCTTTTTTTAGTCCACCCCTAAGTCTCTGCCAAACGTATCGTCGCGCTCCTGCAGGCAGCCCAAACCTTCTTACTCTTCAACAGTGCCGGAGTGCTCTCTCTTCTATCAGAATCCATACTTAGATTGCCCAATCTGTTCCTTCTTGGAGTCTGTCAACAAGGTAGTCTATCCCCCCCCTCCGGATCTCCCCCTCGGATTGTGTAATTTTCTACCGTGGCTGTCCCTTACAGGCTCTCTCTACTTTATTTTTTTTGATGTCTTCCGAACTTGGCTTCGAACGCGATTCCTCCCTTTCCTTTTTTTTAGGAACTCCGGAAACTGCACTCTCAGGAGGAGAACTTTGATTAGATCTCGATTTCCGCTCACCCTCTTCCTCCCCTTCGAAGTTTTGTTCAGAATTTTTTTTTCGTGAGATTTTTCCTCCGGCCCCACGGACTTGCCGAAGATTCGGACCACGTATCTATTACAGTTGCCACGCAGATGGTCATCCTTACCCTTCCCTCCCCCTTCCCCCCAGTCATTGGACCCCCCTGAGATCGTGCTAATCCGATATTCCCTCGACCACTTCTACGGGTCAGACCCGGGATCCCTTTGACTCCCTTTTTTTTTCTACATGTCAGAAGCCCGAGTTGTCTCTCGGAATAATTTTAGGTATCTTGCATCGTCGCCGCCTCGTTCTCTTCAATGGACGTTAGTCGAGAAATTAAGAAGTTTGGACCCCCCTCTTCAGCAAGAGCCCAAGGCGATGTTCTTACGCGTTTTCCTCAGTCAACTCTAGGTTAGTCACGCATTTTTCCGCCTGCGTTCCGAGGGCCAGCGCTGCCCGCGTTTCGTTCACTGACCTCTCCCCAGATTTTCTGGCTCGTCCTGCACTTGAAGACCGTTAGGTCGGCAGTGCGATCCCCGGATTTTTGATTAGCAAAGGCCCACTTGGTTACTCTATTTTTTCTGTTCCCCCCTCCGTGTCCTCTAGCCTTCCCCAGCCTACCTTCTGACCTCGTCTTAGCGCAGAAACTTTTTAAAGTCTCCCCTCCTTTTAGCTTTCCCAGACGTGGGCCCCTCTTTTCTTTGATTGTGTCTTTGAGGAAACTCTGAGGCAAATCTACGACACCCTCCTGATCTTCCTTCGTCGGCTTTGGAGCGTTCGATCGAACCGTCCCCCCTTCCCCCCTCTGCCGCGTCTCTTTCTTGCACGGATATTTTTCTCCTTGGATCATCTTTTCCTCTTCGTGGGTTCGCCTTCCTTGGATTTTTCCCTATTGTTTTTTGAGAGTGAGCTACCGCAGTCCCTGCTACGCCCTGATCCCCGCGTAGTATGATCCCCTCTCATGATCTTTGTTTTGAGGACGTTCACCCGAGGTTCTGTTGCTGCCTTGCACGCTCCCCCCCCTGGACGCGGCCGTCCGTTTCCGTTTGCCCCTTTTCTTCTTCCCCTCCACCCTCAATCTCGGACCATTTTTTCGTTTTTGTCCGGTTTGGGTTGCGAACCGTTTCTTTTCACTTTTCTTCGATCCCTTCTCCAGCGTGATGTCGTCGATTCGCTGCTCAGGCAGTTTCTCGACAACTTTTCTTTTTTGTGAATGCGCTCGCAAGAAATAATCATGGTATGTCGGTCTAGCTTCCCTCGACGAGCGGGGCTTTAGACACATGGTTGCGCGAGGCCCTTTCGTAAACGAGCGGCGGACTGTCTTTCAAGTCATCTCCCCGTTTAAGGACTTTCCTTTTCTCTCCACCCATGTTTTGTGGTGAGTCGCTTCCCCCTGGTTCCCCCCATGAATTTCGTCACTTCCCGCCTTCTCGCCAGCTTTCCGGCGTCCGCCCAGCCCTTAGGAACCCCCCGCTCCCATCGGAGTCTTTTTTGGCGTAACCCCGTTTCTCCCCTCTTCCCTGCTCCCAGATGAACCCCATTTCCTGATTTTACTCCCCATTAGTACTCTTTTTTTTTGCCCCTCGTTTTGGCCGGGTCCCCGTTGAAGGGAACTTCCGAAAGATATAACTTTGGGCCCTGATCATCTTCGACTAGACCGTTCCTCACCGTCAAGCTGCGTCGCCAGTTCTGCCGGTCCCTCCCCCTCCATCCCTCTTCTTTTCCGAGTTTGAGAGGCACTCGGATCAACCCGAGCGTTCTTCGACCCCCGCTTCTTTCGCTACTCCGTTCCCGCGCCTGACCGTCCTTTTGAAGCGACGGTTTTTTTCTTACTGCCAGAGTTTCGCGACGCATCCGACACTCCTGGCCCGAACCTTGACGCTTCATTCTCTCTCGAGCGTAGTGTGGAGTCTTTCCTTCAGGTTTAGTGGATTTGAATTATATTTTAACGCGACGGCCCCGATTTCCATTATTTTTCTCATATAGGACCTAGTCCCCTCCCCTTTGTAATCGTCCTATTTGTTGCGTCGGTCTGTGTGCTCTTAGAAGTCTGTTGTTGTTAGTCGCTATTTCCCCCGTTGACCGACCTCTACCGTCGCCGGTCTTAGGTTTGCTTCTTTGTCGATGGAGTCACTTTCTTCCCCTGCGCTTTTTTCACGCGATGAGGTTGCTTAGACTGGGCCCGCTTGCTCCTTGAGCCCCCCTTCCCTGCTTTCCCCCTGCTCTGGCTGTTTGAGTTGATGCCCCGTCAAATACGACTACACCTTTTCGTCCCCCCCAGTCAATTTCGTAGGCCGAGGTTCTCTCCCTAGGGATAGACTCGCCGTAGCCGTTTCCTGCCGCGTCCTGATAAGTATTCTAGATACAGATTTCCATATGCTCGCTACGGCTACCGCTGTTATGCAGGACTCATGCTTCGTTCGTAGTCCTCGAGATACGGGCATCCACCATCAGCCCGAGTTCCCGTCCTTGCCGGCCACTCTCGTGTCCCTTTTACCGCCTCCTCTTTCCCGAGAAAAACGATGTCTCCTCGCCTGCCCCCCCCCTCATGAAGCCCTGATCGTAACTCTGCACGTTCCCTCTTGAGCTGCCCCCCCCCAACGGACTGCTAAGACCTCTCCGCCTTGCAGCCAATCGAGGCTTACTTTCCAATTCCCGCGTATCGGTGTCCCCTGCGGTTTAGGTACAGTCCTCGTCGACTTTCCCCTCCGCCCAATTGTGTTTACTTTCCCCTTTTTGGAAGAAGCGTGTACGTACTAGTCCCAGGACTTCCCCCCGCGCTTCCTTTACACTGCTCTTGGGAGCGCAGTGCGAGTCGCCCAGGACGTCATAGCTTTTTTTTGAGGTCCGCGACAAATTTTCCCCGAATTCTATTTCCCGCGCCTGTTGTCATCGGTACTTTGTCCCCCCTGAACGAAGCGGTCTCTTTATCACCGTACTTCCTTTTTTTCGTATGACTTTTTTACCCCTTAGAATGCTGCGTCTTTCCTTAGTGTCCCCCCCCCCCCCCCCCAACAAACCCCCAAACCCACCCCCCCCCCCCACAACAAACCCCCCCCCCCACACACCCCAACAACAAACCCCCCCCCCCCCCAAACCCACACACCTTAACCAACACCCCAACCAAACCCCCCCCCCCCCCCCACCAAACCCCCCACCCCCCCCCAACCAACCCCCACCCAACCCCAAAACACCACAACCCCCCCCCCCCCCCCAACCCAACCCCAAAACCCCCCCCCCCCACACCCCCCACCCCCCCCCCAAAAAACCCCCCCAAAACCCCCCCAACCACACCCCCCCACAACCCCCCCCCCCCAACCCACCCCAAAAAAAAACCCCCCCCCCCCCCCCCCCCCCCAACCCCCCCCCCCCCCCCCCCCCCCCCCAACAACAACCAACACCCCCCCCCCCCCCCAAAACCCCCCAACCACAAAACCCCCCTCCAAACCCACAGGTTTCCCACCCCCCCCCCCCCAAACCCCCCCCCCCCCCCCCCCCCCAAAACCCCCCCCCCCCCCACCCCCCCCCCAACCCCAAACCCAAAACCCACCCCCCCCCCCCCCCCCCACCACCCCCCCCAAACCCCCAACACCCCCCACCCCCCCCCCCCCCCCCCCACCCCCCCCCCCCCAAACATGGCCCAGACCGCGAGCCTCTTCTAAAAATATAGATACCCTGCCGGGGGATCGTGTCTTCCTCCATTTTTCCGAATTTCTCCCCTTTTTGTTCGGCGGGGATTGTTTTCCCTGCCCCCCGCGATGATTATAAGTTTTCCCCTCGCGTCTGCCGTCGCCCTGTCAGCCGAGATCTAGAAGTGCACGCCAGTCGCGTACCTTCTAAGTTTTCTTGCGCTGCACATGCGGAGTAGTGCAACGTCGTGTCGTTCGCTAGTTTGTTACAGTTTCACTGGCTCGTCCCCCGTCACCCCCGATTTTTTGATGTTTTTCCGTGCAGCGTCGCTTTTCTGTGCAGGGCTTCGCCTCGCACCTCGTTTACGCCCACGAGCCCAACTCTTCCAATGAGCATCTTTCCATTCATTCCTGAGGCCGTTCGTTGCCCCCCCTCTCCTTGCTTAGAACGGGCATTTTTTGGTCCGCTTTTTCAAGCCTCTGTCTCTCCGGTTCCGGGCCGCTCCATTACCTCTTTGATCCTAAGGGCGACAGGTTTGGCGATTCACGTCCCCGCCTGACTTCCCAGTGCCATTATCGACGATACTCCCGTTCTTTTAACCCCTGTTTCGGACCTAGAACTCTTCCCCGACGACGATATGACGTCTTTCGTTGACTTACGTTTCCCCGGTCCGTCGAGTCACGCAAAAGACCTCCTTTCCCTTTGGTTTGCAGCGGTGGCTGGCCTTCTAGGGACGTTTTTTTTTCCCCCCCAAGCGCCCTCCCCCTTTGTGCTCAGCACTCCCGTTTCTCTTGTGCGTTCCCCGTGCCCCCCGCCTCCACCGTTGTCCTCCTTTCGTTTTCCGTTTCCCCGCGAAATTTCCCTACCTCCAACGGCTTTCTACCTGAACCCCTGCCATTTGCCGGAAATGCGTTGTCCCCGCAGCCCTTGTCAGTTTCGTACCGGCTCTTCCAACTATCCAGGAGTGCTTTTCTCCGTTTAGCCCACTTCCTTAACCGTCCACCCCCATTCAACCTTCAGGGGTTTTTGTTCCGGCGTTCCATCTCCCTTGTCTCCACTGGCGCAACAGAGACTGTTAATGAACCCCCCTTTACCTTTTCATTACTCTTATTCTCTGCCGCCCCCTGCCTACTTCGGAGGATTTCCTCCAGCCATAGCATGCAGGACCCCTTCTTGTGGCGGTTAAAAATCGTCTTAGGAGGACTTTCCCCCCCCGCCCCGCCCGCGTTCGGTCCGCGCAGTTGCCCTTGCTTGGCGTCTCCCCCAGTATCCTGGTCTCTGAATTCGTTAGTGCATTTTTGCCCGACTCCCTTTCTCTCTCCTGGACAGATTCCCTACGATGTGAGGAGACGCTGTTTTGGTGTTTTTGCCCCCGTGACGGGATGTCCAAGTCGTTACCCATTTCCTAAGCATTTTTCCCTGCCTTGACCCCCAAATCGATCGCTTTCTTTTTTCACTGGGATTAGCCCTATATTATATTCTTTACTCGGTACACCTTATTTTTTCTCGAGATTCTAGTGTCTGCAAGTGACTCCACTCGGATCGCGCGTGAGTGCATTTCCCCGCTTCTTACGCCAGGTGTTCGACGTACGTTTCCTCTCACCTAAGTTTTCCCCCACACCAATACAGTTTGCCTAAGCGACGATTATGTCTTCTATGGGCCTCAGATTCCGTTTGATCCCCTTGCACTCGAGCGTGTGTTCCGGTTGGGAATACCCCGAATTTCCTTCAGGTCGCGGCCAGCAATTGGGCAACTGAAAGCGTTCGGAAGATTCTTTTTGGCCGTATTACTTTTCTATTTCCCGAGTTGTACGCCACCAACGGTATAAGGAAGTGTCTGGAAGTTCCTTCGGCGGCCTACGACCTACCCTCCTAGCTCCGTCGGTAACCCGATCATTACTAGGAATAAAGGTAAGGTTGTTAGATTTTCATCTCTCTTTTCCCCCCCAGTTGCTCCCGCACTCGTTTTTGACCCATCCGTCGCACCCAACAAATTCCCCCTTCCTTTTTTTATGTTTTGTTTTCCCTGCCTGAAGGGATCTCCCCCCCACTCACTTTCTTGCGAGTCGGACGGAGTACCCCCTTCCTCAAGAGTCTAGCACTGGTATCGTCCTCTTCTCCTATGTACTAAGGTTAGATGCCCCGCAGTCGTTTCTTTTATATGTCCCCGCGAAGGAGACATTATCCCTTTTTATTTCGTTTTTTCATCGGGGCTATAAACCCCCTTGCTATTTTTGCGACGCCACGGTGTTCTCTCTTTGCTGGCCCTTGTCCTCGTATAGAGTGCCGCATTTAGAAACCCCACGGGCCCAGTCGTTTTGCGTGCTGGAGACTTTTTCTCCCCGTACTTCACGAAGAATGTCCCCCGATTATCTTTTCGCTGGTCACATAGTTGTGTCTTTCCCCGCTTCCTTTTCTGCAGTTCCCTGTGCTTTCGATTCTCACTTTCAAGCTGCCGTCGAACCTTTCCTCACAGGCTACTTTTTCGGAGAGCCCCGTCCCGGCTCGTCTATTTCCATGAACTTCCTTTCGACCATAGAATATAACCATGCCGACTCACGATCCTTATGGAATTGAAGTGCTCTGTACCTAAGCCTGGCGTCCCCCTTGTAATGAATGTAGGCGCTGTCATCCTTTTTGGTTCGGTAAATCTATTAGCTTCCAGAGATTTTTCATAAAAACCCCTTTAATATTTTCTGTGACCCCGCAGATCCGGCCCGGTTACTTAGATTCTCGTTCCCACCACTTGTCACCACCGAACTCGTGACGACCCCGATATGCCGCCGACCGCGTTTTCCCCTTCCGAAAAAATCCCTGTTTTATATGTCTGAGGCGTCCCCCCTTCGAGACAGTCGTGCCTTTCACTGAGTTTTCTCCGGAGACGAGATGTCCCTGCCACCTTATCCAGAAGACTCCCCCCCCCGTCCCCGACGCTACCGTCAGGTCCCCCTTCTGAACTGGTTTCTAAACCTCGTCCACTTTTTTTATCCTTTTGTTTCCTTATTACTATTTCTAATTCTCACCCCCGCTGGGCACCCGTCCCCTCCTGTGTAGACCGCGATCGCCTTCTCGTCTCACGTCCGATGTCCTTCTTCCCGAGTAGTTAAAGATTCCCTTCCTCGTGACCCACTTGTCTTCTCGACTTCGTAGACTTTTCGCACCCCTTAGCCCCGCCTGCCAGTATGAGTACTTTTAGCACCTGCCGACCCAATTTGGGATGCGCTGTTCCATATGTTGAGACCGTCCTTCCTATTGTTCCGCGCGTCTGTAAGAGTGTGAGACCCTTTACCCAACCCCCCCTTTGATTAGTTTGAGTTCTCCAATTGTCGTGACTGCCTAGCGCCCTGCATTGCGTACACCTGCTCCGCGGAGTCATTGTCTTTTTCTGAGGGACCCGCCGGTTTTTTCTCTGCACTCCTGCAGGAGAATGGATGAGTACGTCGTTGGGGGGTTGAGACCCCTTCCTCCTTGTGCGTCCTCGATCTGCTTCGCTTCGCGCTGGCTGCGAGAACGAGTTGGCTGTTTCCCCTTAGTCCCGCTTCCGGCCTGCGCTGTGGAGTTGGATTTCTTTCTTTCGGTTTGCGATGTCCTCAGATGCTGTGCCGCTCGACCGGATCTTTTCTTGCCTTTAACCTTCGTTCTCCCTTTTCGAACCTGAGAGCTTAGCTTAGCCCTTCCGTCCAGCGCATTCCCTGTCCGGCTTAAGTTATCCATTATCGAACCGAGAGTGACGGTTCGAACCGTTTGTCGTTATTGGTTTTATCCGGGATTCGCCAGACAAAGCCCGCGACCCTACCAAAAGTCTTTCCCCAGCGGATCGTTTCCGTCTCCCTCTGTCCGGGCGTACCCGTCATCAGACGTCGATAGACTTACTTCCCTTCCCCCCTCCCCCCCTAGAACACCTTACTCGCGAAGTCGAAGGTCTTGTCTTGTCTTAGGAAGATGCTATTTTCACACAGCGTAGCCTCGATCGGATCGCTCTGAAATCCCCTAAAGCCCTTTGACCCACTTTATGACGTCTCCTAGATGTCTGCCACGTAAGACATTCCCGTCTTGACCCTTCCTTTGACTGTCAGCCTCTACCTCGACTTTCTTTTTTAGATATCAAACCCCCCCCGTGCGGCATTAGTGATTCATGCGCCCCTTTCCTTCTTGTGAACCTGTCCTTATTGCCTCGCTCTAATTACATTTTCCTTTTTCCTCCCTGGGAGACGAGATTAATCAGATAAGGCGTCTGACGTCGCTTCCCCTCCGCGCCGTCTGCACGCCTCTCCAGCGGAGCGCTTCCCAGATCCACGCGCGTCCCCTCCCCCTGGCTATAGGCGTTTTACAGGAGAACTTCTTGTATGGAGTTCTCCGAGAAGGACTTTCACATCTCTGCCAAACCTTTGTCTGCGGTCGCTATCAGGTTTTTCCCCCGTTCTTGACCCCTGCCCCTCCGCCACTAAACGTTCTTTGAGGCCCTGACGATTGATTTTTTCCCTGCCTCTTTTCTGGCCGTTTCCCCCACGTAGTGAACTTTTGGCCAGCTTTCCAGTATTTCGAGCTTTTACCTTGAAGAACCCGCCACTCCCTTTTTTCGAGGATGGATACTTGGATGAGCGTCCGTTCTTCCCCCCCCCACGCTCGGCGCGTGGCGCAAGGACGCGTCCTTTTGAATTCCTCCTTTTTTGCCCCCACCTGAAAGATACTTACCCAGTCGCATTTCCCTAAGAGTTTTTCACCCTATAGTTTTCAGCCGGGTACTCCGTCTCGTTGCCTATACGAGCTCTTTGCCCCTCTTTTCCCTGCCGAGAACCGCCAGCTTTTTTGAGCCTGACCTAACTTACGAAGTTATTTCTTTCAGTTTTGCGCTCCGCCCATGCTGCGCCAAGCGCAAGTTTTTTTGCTGAACCCTTCTCCTCTTCTCATAGAGAAATCGAACTCTTCTTCTCCTCCTGGAAATGTGACCCGCCTTGTTTTAAAGAGAGAAATACTCTGTCAGTCTTTTTTGCTAGATTGTGAGTGGTCCCTGACCCCCCCCTCGTACGCACGCGACAGGCCTTTCTTTTGATTTGGATGAGTCGTAGAAAATGACACGATAGAGAGTAGATAGTCTCCAGCCGATTTTTTTTTTGAGGTGCACCCTTTTTTTATTGCCTAGTTAGTCGCGCCGTATCCGCCTCTTCTCCAATTTTTTTGAGTTCCCGATACCTCGCATGCTGCCGCCCCACGATCCCACTGATACCCTCTATCCGCCTAAAAGCCCTCAGAGTGCTATATGGACAACTTCCCCGCGTTTTACGGTGAGAATTTACGCCAAGAACAGACATCTGGACATCGTTAGCCTTTCTTCTAGTTGCATCTTCTTCGCTAACCCCTTTCCCCCCCCGATGTCTGGTCCCTTTATTGAGAAGGAATGTAGATTTAAAATCCCTTCTTCAGTGCGATTCTCTGTAGACTATGCTTTCTCTTCTCCTTCTTTCCTGCTCGACCCCTTGCGCTTGCGCGCCTTCCGCGAGCAGCCTTCAGACATTTTCCCCCTGGTCCTTCCTAGGTGTTGAGTTAAATAGACAAGTTCGCTGGGTATTGTACGAAACGCGTTCCAGAGCGGGGCCTTCCACCTCCCGAAGTAGTAAAAGGAGGCATCTCGGTTTTCGACAGTCCCGGTTCTTCCATGCGGTTTGGGTAGTCGTAGCTGTCAGGGTTTACAATTCGGACTTAGGGACCTTCCCGAGTTTTGTTGCCAGAAGTAGTTTGACTACTCCCTGCGTGCCCGACCAAGTCAGGCCATCCTCGAAGATTGGACAGGTGTTGCTTTTTTAAAAGTCCTAACCTATTCCCCGTCCCCCCGCTTTCCACAGTTCGTGTTTGCCTTCCCATATCCCGTGAAATGTGATTTTACCTCGCCTGGGGCCCTGATAAGGGGTTTCTTGAGAAGGTCCCCTTTCCCCTGCCTCGCTTTTTTTTTTTTTTTTTTTCTGCGACGACCGTTTTATTTAGGCCCTCCTCGACGATCCCCCAGAAATATGAGTAGAAGTCGCCGGCCAAAAGAAAGTTTGTTTACCATCTTGGGCTCCCTTAACCCCTGCTACTACGCTCCTCTTTTTTCTATCCGCGCCAGCCTCTTTTTGATGGAAGAACTTCTCAGAGAATACGTTCGGCTTCTCAACTCGTGCTTTCCGTGCATTTTGACCGTCCCGTCGTCGTTTTAGTGGCCTGTCCTTAAATTGGCGTCACCAATCGGACGCGATCATTCCCTGCGTTTCTCTCCGTAGTTTGTGCGAACTCCCGACAACTGTGATAGGGCTTCTTACCGACCTTTCCTAGTTCCAAGTTTTTTTTTTTTCCTTTCGTGTTTGCCCCTTATTAAGAGCATCTCTGAGACGCCTTTTTTGGGTAACCTGTTTCCCTTCCCTACGCGGTAGTCCCCCCTTTTTTCCTGTGCTGCTAGAGACGATTTGTTTGAGATGTTTCTCCTCGTGACGCTCTCCCTTTTTTCCGACTCGACCCCTTTCTCAGGTGAGATGGGCTGGTCTATGTGTCCGAGGTATCCCTGTAGAATATGTTTCTCAGTCTTCTTTTGTCATTCTAGCCATGTTTGACACGTCCCTTCCTCGCGTACCGATCCGCCTGTTCTTCCTTTTCCGGCGAGGGAGTGGAGGTCGTTTCTCCCCGTCTTAAACATTTTAAAAGGTGACCCTATCATCGCTGGTCTAGGTGCGATCCGCCTTCCCTCTGCTGCATATCCGTTGATGGGCTTTTCATGCTGAGCAGATCTTTTCCCCGATCCCTAAGCGCTTGCGCTCGTGACTCGGTTTGGGCAAGACTGTTTTTCCGCTAGTGAGCTGAATCGTTTCTCGCTTGCTGCCCGCCCCCGCATCCACCTAGCTATCACTTTCGTCCTGGCCACCAGATAGCTGTCCAGTATTTCACGTCCTCCAAACAAGGTTTCGCGCCAGAGGGCGATATTTTGAAGCCCTATGCTTACTCTCAGCGCTGTTCTCCTACCCCCCCCCACGTTAGAGTGATTTGCTCTTGTCGCCTCTTTCACGCACCCGAAAACTATAAGCGTATCGGGTCCGCTCTTTCGCCCGCGCTGCCAGTACTAATGTTCGAACGTAAGAAACGGTTTGTCAACAGGATCTTTTTTTTTATCCCGATGACTTTTACCTCGCCCCCGACGAGGCCAGGGACTTTCTTCAACGCGATTCTCAACTTCCCCCATTGCTAGCGCAGTGTCTCCTTAGAAAGGCGTCCCTCCCCTCTTCACTTGTCCTTGCGCCCAGCACGCGACGCTCTGTTTTCCTTTACTTGGTGTCACTCGGTCAGATTGCATGAATGGCCCTTCTGATCGTCATAGTATCCATTTACGTCAGATCGTCGTGTTCTCCAACAAGGCTTTTCAGACGTTGTCCCGCTTTGTCGGGTTCCTTTGACGTGGTGCGAGTTGACCGCGATGGATGCCCCCCCCCCCTCATACGCCCGTGTGGAAAGACTCATTTTTTTCGACGTCCTTACTCTCTGATGCGGGTCCGGTGTTTTTTAAATCTCTGCTTCGGTCTAATTTTTCTACAACTTAAGTAGCTCCGACGACTTGTTCTATACCGCCCCCCCCCCGAGATACAGAACCGAATTGTTCTTGTGGCGCTTCATTGCTGCCCCGGTCAACTTCTTTGGCAAGTATGTCTTTAAGTTTTGCCACGACCTTTTCAACACTCACGCTGTCCTTATTCTTTTTCGGAAGCGTTCTGTGAGTTTCCGCTCTCGTCGCCGACTAGTCGTTTTCCCGTCACCCGGCACCTTCGTCCCGCTGCCTCTGCACGACCGGCCTTCGTTTCTTCGTCCTGAGAACTTAAAGGAAACCTTTTTCCCTTTCGGCGTTTTGAAGGTCTACCTTCCCCCGATGTCTCCTCAGGTGCCGATTTCGATTCGTCCTACCTGCGCGCTCGATACCGGTCGACCTGTTTAAGAGGCGTACGAAGACCTTGTCTGGACTAGCCTGATCCGTCCGGTTCTGATATCATTTCCATTCTTTACTCCCACAATGGTACCGACGTCCTATAGAAGTTCTTGGAATATTTTTTCTAACTTTTTCAGTTTATCCCCACATTCACGACACAGATCTGAGCCCAGCTTGGTGTTGCTTTGGCTCTTATGAGTCGAGTTACTCTATGCCCCAGCCGAAAGCTTTTCAGGATCAGCCCTTCCTTAGCAAATTTGGGAGCTCCGTGACCACGCCACTGCCAAATTAGTTTCAGAAGTGAGCCTTTTAAATATAGCACCCCTCCTCCAACATAGTTCCCATTCCACTTCATCGTTTTCGTCCGGAGGACCGCGTGCGCCGCCAGAGTCCCCGTCTCTCCAGACGAGCATCGCCACCGCTCCATGTGTGCTTGGGATAAGAGCAATCATTTTTGAAAACAGAAATCCCCCCAACCCTTCCTGAAGTTTTTTTTGCGAATTTCCCCATCGAAACTTTTTTTCTCAGTTTGAAGCCCGAGCAGGGATCAGAAACTTGCACTTTTTTCCTTTTTCCTCGTTGAAATGCTTCTTATGTCCTGGGCTTCTTCTCCGCCCTATAGATATCCAAGAAAAGTATCCGCCCCCTTGTTGTCTTCCACCTCTGGCTCGAGGAAGTCCTCAAAGAGTCTTTATTAGCTTTCCCCAGTTGAAGTTCGGGATCCCCCCCATTCGCAGTCTTCGGTCGCTGACCAAAATTCCCCCCAATCTGATGCAGGTAGTCAGCACTTATTTGTCGTTTATTTCAGAAAGTTTATCCCCAGTCGAATTCCGTCCCGCTTTTAGGGTGTTTGTTTCCCCCCCGGTATTTAGGATACAAATGACTTTTACCCCCCCTTCCCTCCTACTGTGTGTGCCTTCCACTAGCCTCCCCCCCCCCCGAGCTTGGAGTTTACTTTTTCTGCTGTCAAGAG
>Ga0179591_1375058_pt1 | contig 18146 bp, 13 predicted proteins | sample CZOMad2_1_08_16f_FD_182891 | JGI IMG/M metagenome (GOLD analysis project Ga0179591, IMG submission 182891) | Vadose zone soil fungal communities from Angelo Coast Range Reserve, California, USA - CZOMad2_1_08_16fungal (PacBio error correction) | ecosystem: Environmental > Terrestrial > Soil >... | reverse complement strand
CGCCGGCACAATGCTGCCCTGCGAGTTGTTTTCTCCCTGAAGCCGCTTCTTCTTTCCCCTCAACAAGTGCTTTCCAGCGGCCCTTCAATGAGCCGCCCCAGTAAAGCGACTTTTCCTCTCTTTTTCCACATTTCCCCCCCCTGATGTTTTTGTGCAATCGCGAGTATAGGGATTTCGTGGTTTCTTTATACCTTTCCTTGATTTGTGCCTGATCTATGCTCTTCCGCACATGGGCACCCCTCCACAATGACGACCTACCCAAGCCCCCTTGATGATTAAATTTTATCATCCTTTCAATTATTGTCCTCTTCTTCAAAAATATGGTGATCCTCCCCCCTTCCGATTTCAACCCCCCCCCTTTTTTTTCTAAGGACGGCAGTGAGTACCCCCTCAGAAGACGTAATTTGGTTATAATCAGCCATGATTTGGTTCTCCTCTACTTCTCACTCTGGCGGACCTCGGAAGTTATTTGAGCTTTTTTTCTTGTCCTGCATGCCCTCTTCGCGAGTTGACAGATATGGGTGTTCGTATCGCCGACAGAGTGTCATGTGTATCCCCTCGAAGGATTTTGAACGGCTACAAACCCCTGTTTCCGGAGAGGCTTTGAGTCCCCACGTCGAGACCAATTGTCAATTGCATCTTTTTGCTGCCTGAGCGTTAATTTCCCTGCGTGTGAATCACTCCTTCTTCTTCCTTCCTAGTAGCGGGATGCCTTGGCATCCCATCTCAAATACCCCAAAAGTTTCTGCCCCTGCAACGGACGAGTCCTTACGGCTGGTTTAAAGAAAAGGTGAAGTTTTTCTTTTTACTCCCATCTAAGCGTGACCCCCCTTTCCCCCTCTTTTATCGTTTTTTTCCTCTCGACCCCCGCTGGAACCTTTTAATTTCCGTTTCAAAAAAAGGGTTTTTGTCAGTTGAAGTCCGGATTTTGAAGGTCTTTGGTTCCTTCATTGGAGGCCTTCTCCCCCGGAACAGTGCACCCCCCCTCCCGCCTTCTCTTTTCCACCCGGAAATTATCTTACTGACACCAGGCTAATGGAGACCAACCAATTTCCTCCTTAGTCAAGGTCCGAGAGGCAAATTTATCCCTTTCAGATGATAGGAGATTACCTTTCCTTCCCCTTGAAAGACAAAAGCCCCTTTTGTGTCGTAGTATCCACCTTAGCGTTTGTTTTCCGCTGTTCGACAAATAGCTATTAGAAGATAGTTGCTTTCCACTTAGCGCGGCCTCCCCTGACCTTTTTGCTGGGTAGTCTTTTCCACGATAGTCACACCACACGGCCTAGTATCCCCTGTAACCACCCTTTATCCTAATCCCAGTCTCCCGGTCTCGCCCCCAGCGCTCCGGGAAGTATTCTTGTCTCTCAAACTAGTCCCAAAGGGCTGGCCCCCTGATCGCTGATCCTCCCCCCCCCCCTTTCGGCGTTTGTTTTGTTCTTACACAGATTAATGAACTTCCAGCCGACCCCTTCTGCTCCACCGGTTAGTCGGCCTGAGAAGCGGTCTAACGAAAAACCCCCGGCGGCTCCACCCTCTTTCCCTTCCTTCCGCAAACAACCAAAAATGGACCTCGACGAAATTTCTTGCTTGGACTCGCCCCGGCCGTTCTAATGTTGACCCTCCTTCCCCTCTAGAAATCCCTTTCCAATCTAAGGAGTTTCCCTAAGTGAACGGAAGGCCGTCACTCAGGTCCTCCCCTCAGCGGGATAGCAGCCCCCTTTTCCCTCTCAATCTCAATTTTTTTGGACTTCAAGATCTTTGCTTTTTTCTGCGCAATGTAGCCAGTCTCTGTGAGACTCCCCCTTCTTCTGGGGCATAGTTTCTGCTTTCCTAGACGCTCGGACGGATCCACTTCCGACATCTTTTCCAAACATATTTCTGTTCGGCCCTCCAGATGTCGCCCCTTTCTCACGCCTACCTGGAGCTGTGGACCCAGAAAACTTCTCTCCGGGTCCTGCGCCCCCTTTTATGACTTATACCTCGGCTTCCCACAGCCTCTCCTGACTGCCCCAGTGCGTACCAGTTCTTCCAAACGCGGCTTGAAACTGACTCCTCTTTAAATGCCAGGCTCTTCCCCTTCCTTTAAGAGTATTGATAGCCTCCCCGGGTTCCGATTCGATTCAGACCTTTGCCTAAGTCTTCTTCTCTCTTGCGCAGGCATGTACTCAAGTTCAGAGGGAACCTCCCTCCCCCCACCACTGACTAATATCTCCTTTTTTCCCCCCCCTCCTCCCTTTACCCGCCTTGATAGGCTCGTTAAGTAGTCCTCGATTTCCCTTCCTTGCTTTCAACTCTGAAAGGGAAGTCCTGCCCGCCCAAAATCCATATTCTTTTCCCCCCCAATTGCCATGCAACCTTTGGTTCATCGCTATCGCTCTAAAACTTAAATTGGTATATAGCCGCTGCGTTTCCCTCTTAGCAGAATTCTTGCTTGAACGTCCTTTCCCTTTCCCCCTCCCAGTAGTTCTCTATTAACTCGGGGTCCATGATCCCCCAATCTCTGTCTCGCGAATTCCCGACGAGATAAAATTAGGATCGGCCCAGTAAATAAATCTGTCCAATGTCCCCTTCCCCCCCCCCCCCCACCGCCCTTCAATTGATTCCCGCACGAATTTCTTTCCCGCTTGCTTTCGCTTTCTGAATAGAGCTGCCAGGGTGGTTGAGGTTAGGTGTCCCTTTTAGTCTCTCTCCCCCCTAATACTCCTTTTTTTTTTTTCTCCTCTGCGTCTTCCTATGTTCCCCCCTCCTTTCCCTCCACCCTTGTCAGCCAATATTCCCCCGACTTTTCCTGAACGGTCCATCAATTCGTGCTCTCTTGGGCGTTGGTGAAATTGTTTCTGCGGATGAGGGAACTTATTTACGATCCCCCTTTTCCTTTGGATCGTGGTGATTACCTCTACTAGACCTCCACGTGATCAGGATTCCCGCCACTCTAAGCAAAACTCGGCTTCCCCCTCCAAAGTAGCCCTTTTTCAATTTAACCCCGGCGGACCTCCTTCCAACGCAGAGGTCCTATCCCCGCCCCCAATGATTTTTCGCATGTTGCTGGGTTCTATATTCCCCCCACGCCTTTTCCGTAGGCCTTTGTGGAAGAGAAGATATTTTTTTCGTCAGCTGCTCGGAGCACTTGAATTTCCTCCTGAATTTTCTGCCGCTCAGTTCTTGAAGGTTTCGCTCCTTCGATTGTCTTCCTCTTTTTTCTCTAGTGATTTCTGCCATCGGGATGTACATCGCCCGGCAGAGCCTTGTTATCCCGGACGCCGGATAATCTTTCCTAGCCCCGGAGTTTTCCCTCTTATAATCCTCTCTTCTAAGTGCACCTGAGTCCCTCCTTGACCACAGTTAAGTCAGAGTTGATTCGATAACTGGCAAGTGCGATCGGCTGAACGAGGATACCCCTCCCCTCCTTTGCCTCTATTCGGAGACTACTTTCTTTTTTCTCGCCCGCGGGTCTCTGGTGAGCACAGGACGCAGCCCTCTTTCTTGGGACAAGCCGCTATGAATGTACCTCTTCGGCCGGCGACTCTCGTTCATTCGCGCGTGCGTCCCTATCCCGCGCAAACGGAGTTCCCTACGATGCTCCCCCCTACGCTCCTCCGCAAAACCCATCCTCGCAATCCACGCAACACCACCCCAGCACACTCAGTCTCGCTTGGATTCATATGAAAACCTCGAGATCAATATCTTTGGCTTAATGCCGCTCCGCAGTCCCAGTTATTCCTTTCCAGCTCTATTGCAGGATTTCTTGTTTTTTCCCAAAGGCTTGATGCCGTTGCCCTTTTTTGATTCCACCAGGCCGCCCCCTCATTTCTTCAGAGGTTATTTTTTAGGCGGGGTCCCTGACTTCGGCCGCCGTTTTTTTTATGCGCTTTCGCCGTCCCTATCAAACCGGTGCAGAAGATGGTCATTGTTCTGCTCCTTTTTTTTCCATATTTTTAGAGCACCGGCCGAACCGTTGATACTCTCCTGCCGACGTACCTAGTTATTCAACATTCTGCCGTCGCCGCTCCCTAATTCGGGCTCTCTAATGGTGGTACCTTTTCCTTCCTCTGAGCGTTTCTCTATCCTTTGACACAGACCGACCCCGGCGCCGAGTTTCCCTCGCTCACAGGCCCCATCCCCCCAGTATTTTTTTTCCCTTTCTTCTTTTTCGCCCGACGCGCCTGCCGATCGGTTCAGTATTTCACAAACCGGGGCCTGTCTTCACTTTGAACATCCTATCTCCCCCTCCACGAATCCCTGGCCGCTGAACCCCCTGCCCCTGTCAATTTCCTTTTCTCCTTCCCCCCATGAAGGTAAATCCCTTCCCCCCTCTGCCGCGGTGAACCCCTTCTTTCTCCCTTTTTTGCATAGGTTAATGTTTGGGGCAACGGTCACTGAATTGAACCAATAACCCGACCTTTCACCTTAAGTCTTTACCCACACTTTTGCCCCCACTGCAATGACGGGTTCCCCGAATCGTATCGAACACAACGCTCAAATTTCTTTCACAAACTTCCTTAGGCGCAAAATTTTCCTTTACCCCCTCTTTCTAAGGTGCCCATTTGTTGAAGACCTTTTCCGATTTAACTCTCCATCTCCCTAGCTACCCCTTAGTTCTAACTAAACCGGGCGTTAGAATGAGCAAGCTTCCATCTACGTGATCCAGGCTCCCACAAATTCCTTCGTGGTGCGATCTCCTCAGTCCCTTCTCAAGGGGTTTTATTTCCTCGCCCACCCTTATTAGACGTTGTGATAAAACATACTTTTTTTTGTGTCCCGAACTCCCCCGCCTTCCCCCCTTCCAGTAGTCCCTCTCCAAACTCCAGGCGAAACAATCCACGCGCCCGCGTTTCTCAGTTCCTTGCCCTCCTTCTGCTCGTCCCCTGAATGCGAGGATTCTTTTATCGGCGATAGTTCGTCCCCCTTTCTGCTCAACCGACTGCTCTCGATCCGAAATGAAGATGAGACCACTCAGGTTCAGCTCCCCTAATTGAAACGATTTCTTTTTCCACCTTGGACCAAAGTTTTCCCTCAGGAGGGCTTTGTAGTTGTGCCTTTTTTCTCTCCGGCCGTGCGAATCTCCTGTTCATCTTCTCAACAATCCAAGACCCTGCGGGCCGCCCGTGCTCCCCTTTCGGGGCGAAGAAACAATTCCCATCCCGAGGTAGTCTGTAATCACCTTCTTTTGGTTGGGGTGTGGGGGGTGCGGGGACAGCTTTCAAGGGAGGGAGATTGCCGTCCACCTTTAAGCCTTCCTCCGAAACTGGCTCCCGACGAATCAAACATTCAGTCAATTAACCTTCGGTCAGAAATGCTCACTTCATTGCTTCTCGTTTTACTAATCACTCTTTCTGTTTTTTCTGCTAAATCCGACGTGTGCACAAAGTTTTGACCTAAGTTGGTAAATTCCTGAAGTTTCCTTCTCCGGGATTCCCTCACCCCAAGCTCCGATCTCTGGAATCTACGTCACCCTCCTCTGAACGATCATCTTGAACCGACCATTCTCTCTGTTCTGCGAATACAGCGCGGTTTTCTTTTTCGTTGGCCCGGGAGGCCCCCTTTCTTTCCTTTCCTGTTGTGCAGTATGCTGCTCGTTACATGGCTGTTTTTGCCGATCCGCCCACCACAGAGCCGACACCATCAATGATTCTTTACCTTTGGGCCAGGGATTTCTTCTTTAAGCGTTCTTTAATCACCTTTTTCTTCTCCCCCGCTAGCTGCCACCCTGGGTTTTCTCCGACGGAGGTATAAGCCGGAGATCGAAGGATTTCCGCTTTTCTACCTGAATTTTTCCGACGAAGCAGACTCTTTGCCTCGGAGCGCACTTCTTCCCCGCGGCGCAGGTATTTGAGTCGTCTTTTTTCCCCTCCTTTGCGATCTTGCTATTTGCCGAGCTGGTTTTATTCGCTCTCTTGACGCCTTTTCTGTCAAGTCTGAAGGAGTGGTTTCCCCAAAAAGGAGACAACCCCCCGTCATTTCCTTTCGATCTCACTCAATTTTCCGGGTGCCTTTCTCTTTCTGTTTGCTGGTCTTATGAGCTTGGCCTTATCCCACCCCCCTCTCGTCACTGACGACCACGTCCGATGTTTCTGCGGCGGTGCCTTTTAGGGTAAACACTTTTACATCCTTAAGGACTTCCGATCATTACGCGCTTTGACGAAGGCCATATTTCGACTTCCCCGCGTATTTTTTCCCTCCCTTTGATTTTTAGTTTTTTGAGCGAGGGATAGAGATTTCAACTTGACTTGACGAAAAAGTTTTCATATGAAGACTAATTCGGGATGGCCCCTCCCCCCCCCCCCCAGACGGTGAACAACCCTGCGGAACGTTTGTAACACATCCCTTAAGTTTCTGGGCCCGGCTTTTAACTTTACCCCCCCCCCCCGGCGAAAAATCAGGCCCTCGAAGATTTGCTCACAAATCACTTAGGTTATAAGCCCCATTTTTCCGGATCTACGTCCCCGCGAACAAGGGTAACGTTGCCTACAAAGCCCAGGTATTGGTGACTCGATCGTCCTGTAATCTTTCGGCAGCTAGGGCACTTTACCTGCAAGAAAAACCACTTTATCGAAGAGTACGTTGAGAAAGGGTCGCGGGAAGTACAATAGAAGTGGCAGCGGGTCCTGGTTGTGAAACGATCTCCCTTCCCCGCTCAGTCGTCAGTTTCAACTGTAGTCTTCGGAAGATCTTTCGAGCGGGCGTCTTTTCGGCGTTGAACTTTATAGCAATCGCAATATTGTCTCTGATCAGCGTTTTCCTTCGTTTGTGTTTATTCTATAAAGATTGAAGAAAACATAACTCAAAAATTTACCTCTTCCCCCCCGCAACGGTTTGAGCGTTCACCATCCGGAATCCACCCCCACAACACCTTTTTGAGTAAATTCTCCGAATTTTTTGCCGACAAAAATTCCCCCTCCTGAATGAGAAATAGTCTTGCTCAAGGGATCACCCATTCAAGCTAAAGCCCCGTGTGGGGACACTCGGGAAAAGACTCCACTTGCCAACATCAGATACGGGTCGCCTTGAAGGATGCCCGGCGTTAGGGTGGACGACGGAATGCCCGAAAAAATACGCTGCCCCCCCTACCCCCCCCACCATGCGCGTTTGAGATGTCCAAATATTCTCCATTTTAAGGCTCCCCTTCGGCTGGTTCTTTTTGGTCTCTCTTAGTCACCAGGTACGCCCTCGCCGTACAAGTCGAGTGAGGGATTCTATTATCACTTGACGCGGCCACCCGATCTTTTTCCTGCCTCCCGTCCCCCCCCAAAATATTCGGCGCTAAGCCCTCCAGAGGCTGCTTCATTTTGATAACGACCCGTCCCCCCACGTCCTGCTCATCGTAAAACCCCAATTATATATACGTCTAACTCCCTCTTTTACTCCAAGCTTCTCTTGTCCAGCCGCGCTGATGAGTACGTTGAAGAATAGTCTTTCATAATAAGCTTCCCCTTTATTTCTCGTTCCCTTGCTTCCTGATCTGATCAAGCGCCAACTCAGGGGAGATGAAGCCCTGCGTCCAGCGTCTTTGATCCCTTACCGCCTCTTCTAGGAAAGGACATTCAAGTCGATTGCACAGCATGCCCCAGACTTCGCATACCCCTTAGACTTTCTTTCCCCTTCCAAGGCCTCTTGCGTTTCACTCCTGGGAGTCGAGTCGGTCAAGGGGCTTCAATCAATCCAGGCTCCCCTTTTTGCTTCTCGCCCCACGCCCCCCCAAAATTTTCCACTCGGTTCAACACGGAAGGCCCAGGATTTGCGGATCATGTCTCTAATGAAACAGCTCCCCAGAAACTGAAGTGGGGCTATATATCCGTCCTCCCTTCAAATTTCAGACCTTACCTTCCTTCTGACTTTGCGACAGCAGTCTTGTCTAATTTGAAAGGTTAGGGACTCTTCCCCCTTTCGGCTTCTCTATTCCCAATGCCTCTATAAACTTCGTATTCCCGTACCTATCATTCCCTGCAAATCCACAATGGGCAACAACATCCGACCCTATCCTTTCTAATTCCCGTCTCTGTTAGCTTGTCGATGGATCCCATTAATTAAAACGCTTGAATAGGTCTGCCCGTGGATGGTTTTATGAGTTTTTGGTCCCCCTTATAGAATATCTCTCCCCTCTAATCCTTGTGTTTGTGAGAGGTTGTGTTGGAGCCGTGTTTTTTTGTTTTTTTTGACTATCCCCAAGTACCACCCTTGCCAGACTCTCCCATTCTGGGATCCCATCACGCCAAGCGGTACCCCGCTTGAAGGTCGATATGAGGCGGTTTTTGACCCCTTGGTGTAAGGGCAGTCTTCTAAATTAGCGACTCATGTTTCTAAGAGGGTGTGTGGGGGGTTGTTTTTTTTGGAGGGGGTTGGGGCGGTTTTGGTGAATTCTCGTAAATTCTCCTTCAGGTGGATCAGTATTTTACTTTCCAATCGCTACCGACAATACGTTCGCTACGTCGCCTTCCACTTTTCCCCCTCTTTCGAAATCTCTGAACGCAGCTTTCTTATCAAGGAAAAGAGATGGCGTCCCCTCGAGACGATCATCCGATGATCACGCAGGGCCCCCCCTAGGCTTGTGGACTTAACTTCTTCCCTTTTCGTGTCCCCCTTTATCCGGATTGTCTTTTTTCATTGTCAAGCCAAGTTTGAAAGACTCTACAGCGTCTGAGTTGGTTTTACCTGTCCATACATCTAGATTGCTGATGCGACTTGTCGTTGATGAGTGACAGCTTGGGATGGTAAAGTCCTAGAGGTTTTCTCCCCCCTCGATGACGCCGTTTGCCTCTCTTCGCCCCCCGGCGTGGGTCCCGGCTAATCCCCCATAAGGGAGTCTGCCTGGAGAAGCATTTTTTCCATCTTTAAGGTTTCAAGCCCTTTCTTGAAACTTACATCCCCAAGTTCCCGTTGATCGTGTTTGGACGAGGCCGGGCTTTCCGTACCGCCTCTCTTGCCTATTTTCGACGACCTCTAGAGGTTATAACTGAATCCTTGGCCTTTTTCTGAGCCAAGGAAGTCCCAGTTTTTGCCTTTCCACAGCCTCAGATTTATTTTTCAGTTGAAGGTTTTCCGATTCTTTCTATATGATCCTCCCACCGATACCCCTGGTTCAAGTATCCCGTGGATACATCCTAGACCGCAAAACCCAGCCCCTTTTCGACGCAGCTCAAAACTGACATGGTACAAAGACCAACTCTATCTCCCCTATGGCCTCCTGACTGACGCCCAGAGTTCGTTATTTTCTAACAGATGTTGATCTTTTTTCCTTTTCCGTTAAGCCACTTTCCTTTTTCTGTTCGACTTTTCTGGCAGTCCGAAGAAGATTACTAGTTCATTGCGTGGCTTTTTTTCCCCCTCATAGGAAGTGAGTGATTGCTCTGCGGCTTCCGTAACCAAGATCAAAAACCCGGTATGGCTTCTCCGTTTTGGCGACGCTTTCCAATATGTTGTTATATACAAAGTCCGATTTATCGCCCCGAGAAGGCCTACTTTTTCTTATGGCTCTTCACTCCTTCCTCCCTCTCAAACTCTGTTGTTGTTCTTTTGGCGGACCATGACCTGAAGACCTGAATCCCTTTGATGGGCCCACGATTTGCAAACCCCATTAACCCAGTCCCCCGCTGTCATGGCCCGCGAAAAGTGCCGAAACAGCTCGTAGAATCCAGTGGTGGTATTCCAAGGCGCGCCTCCCTTCCAAGGAAGTCTTCAATAGCCCTCACCAAACTGTGTTTTTGTTTCCCGTTGCCCCATTCCAGCCGATGTCTGCCCTGAAAATGTCCGTCTTCTTTTCAAATGTTTTTGGTGGAGGCAGGATGACCCTTCAGTATGTCCGATTCAAGTTGCCTCCCCCTTTTTTCAATACACGGGACTCTTTGTCTCCCTCTTCAACGGTGGGCCAAGGCGTCCCTTTTTTTTGAGTTACACATACCGAATCCCTAGTTTTTCCCAACTTTCTTTCTCTTCCTTCTCGCCCGCGGTCCCATCCCCAGATCAACTCGGGCCCGAACCCCCCGTCACCCAGTTTACAAACTCCAGCTTCTCTGATCGCTGCATTCCTCCGTTCACATCTCTAATTCTCGTCGTCTTTGCGTTTCACTTTGTAGGTTAAGGATTTCGAAGAAATAGTAAGCACCTTCACCTCCGGAGTTTCCATTCCCACGGTTCGTGATAGGAATTTCGCCCTAGATTCGCGCCCACCAGGCCTTCCTGAACATTTTCCCCACCTTTCTTCGTTTTTTGCGATCTCCATTCTCCTTTTCCGTTTTTTTCCGCGTTTACACCCCCCCCGTGGAAAACTCACGGCTGTGTTCGAGCGATACTCCCCCCCATATTCCCCCTCGCCTGTCAGTCTGGAACGAAACACGTTATCTAACCAACGACCCGTCAATATTTTCCCCTACGAGAAATCCTGGCCTCGTAGCCAAATCATTATACTGCCCTTGATTCGATCCCCTAATAGGATTTAAACCGCCAGTGGTTGCGGGCCCTGATGATGAGAAAAAATCGTGTGAAGAACTCGAAACCTACTGTCCCGCTTCTCCCTCATGTCCCAAAGTTTTAAAGCTCATTGTCGGGCCTTGTTGTAGACTTCCATTTGAGGATTCGCCCTGCCCGATGTACTCTGAATCTCACCCACATCCCTACCTGGAGGCAGAAAGTTCGCCCCTTTTTTAACCCCCCCCTTATCCCCCTCTTGATTCGACATCAACCTGAGGTAGTGGTAACCCAGTGAACCTGTTTGGGCGGAGGGGAATCTGGTGGTGCGGTGGGGGGGGGGGGGTTTGGATCGGGCGGCTCGACGTTGTCACTTTTCGCTCTTGCGCGAACTAGGCGCCCGTCTGAGAACCCCTTGAAAGACCAATTCCGTTCAAGCATTTGTCATGGGTATATCTATTACATACTCCTCTTTTTGTGGTGTGCGCCAGAGATTATCCAGGGCTTTACAACCTGTGCCGCCCGTTGTTCGTTCCCCCCCTTTTTCCCTCCTTTTTAAGTCCCGGGACCCGACACGACCCCCTCCTCTCGCTCACTCCACGAAGCAGGGAACGGGTCGTCCTCGACAAGAAAGGATCACGACGGCACCAGGGATCTTGCCAAACTACCCCATGAGATTTATTTGCATCCCTCTTCCCCTTAGTTGAACGGGATACGAAGTGTCTTGATTGTTTGAGAATTGTTCTTATTTAGAGGACCCCTTTTCGATACTCCCCTTAAACCATGAGCTACAAAATTTTTATGGATTCAAGGGGTAACGAGGTTCTCGTTCAATTATGGTGTTCTTATCCATTTTCTCACTCTCTTTTCCCGCCTCTCGCTTGACCCCCTGGTTGCGCCTCCCCTTATTTACTCAGGCAGAATTCATTGGATGGCCATATTCCATCCTGCATTGGTCCCCCTCTCCTGGACTTATTGCTCTTTAGACTGGCCTTACCTTCCGTTCTCCCGGCGATTTAGCGTTTTCGACCTGATGCGCTGGCTGGAGCCGCGTTGCAGTCCCGGGTGGTTATTCTCCTAAGGGACCTAATTCTTCCCCTCGAAGAGTTTTTAGTGCAACGTCTTCAATAATCTTCTTTGAGATCGCCCCTTAGCCTTGAATGTGTTCATGATCAAGCTTCTGTTTTTTTCGCTTTGCTCCCCTTTCCCCCACTCTCCTGTTTTTGACCCCCGGTGAGAAGCTTCGGCAGTTACGTGAACTCCGTTCCCTCCCCCACCCTGTTCTGGCACACCCACCTTAAGAAAGTCCCCCCTCTCCCCTTACGCTCGGTCAGAAAAAATATTTGCGATGACAGCGAAAGCGTTATTTGACCTCATTTTTATCCGTTTCTCGTCTAGTTGCCCCGAGATGTCCGTGCACCCTTTGAGTGTGTCAAGGTGGTTCAAAGCGGACCCTTTTTCTTCCGGATTGTCAAGTGAAGGCTTTCCCCACCGGTCCGTCCCTATGATCACCCAATCTCCGCCATTTTGGTTGTCGGGCACGGTCAATGGATAGGGACCCCCTTATTCCACTCTGCCCTTCAAAGGTTCTTTATTAGTCCTGCCGGCTGCCAAAATTTCTAGGCGATTTCCCCGTTAGGGAAAGCCCAAAAGACACGTCTGAGTTCGGTTATATTGCAATCCGCTTTCGTACCAGTCCTGCGCTAAGGGAGTTTCGTCCCCAAAATCGGACAGTGGCAAATGGGGAGCTCCCCTTAAGGGGTATGACCCCCCTATTCCTGAGTCTTTCGGTCCCAGTGTCGTCCCAATTGGCCAAGAGTCTCTCTCCTTCTTCCATTTTCCCCCCCAGTACTACCTGCTCCGAGAGGGATCAGGCAGGCGTACGATACCTTCTCCCTTGTAAAGTCGTTCCTTCCTCGCTCTCTCGGGGTTTGGTCGGTGGTTCGTGTTTTTTCTTCTCCCCCCTCTCAACAGCCTCAAGACCTCTCCAACACACATTCATATCCTCTGTCCCCGGTCTTAGCGGAATTACATAGCGGCAGCCACCAAACCGTAAGAGCGAGCTTTCCCTTCCAGTCAAAAACAGATTAAATCCAGGAGGCGGCCTGTTCCCGTGTTTCTAACAGGGCAGAAGAGTGAGTATTCCCCGTTACTAAACCATGACACCCCTCCATGCCTTGCTCCGACAATTAAAGGACGTCCCCCCTCAGTTATAGGAATGACAGCAAACCTCCCGGGATATCTCTAGTGGCGACTCCATCTGAGGAGGCCTTTCCCTATAGTGTTTTAGGTTGAAGAAGTCGATTTCCAGAAAGCTCGATAGTCCCTCTTTCTTTTTGTCATTTTTTTCATTCCCTTACTCTAGAATTCCGCTTTAGGAAGGGAAAGCTCGAACCCATGAAAAAATTACTTGGTGCTTGAAATGAATCAGTAGCCTCCCTGTCTCATGTGCCAAGTACGGCGGTGTCGTCCCCAAAGATGATTAGGTCCCCGAATCGCGCCCGGTATACCGCGTCTTCTTCCTAACTCTTTCTCCGGGACTGCCGTGCCGCCTCAACTTGATTGAAACTTTTCCTGCGGATTTCAACCGTTATTTCTTTCCTGCCGACGAGGAATATTAGTACGCCGACCGAGGTCCCGATGAGCTCATGAAGGAGTCCATTCGGTGGGAACCTCTTCTTTTCAAACTTCCCCCCTTTGGGAGCAAGCAACGAATAATAAATAGAACAATTTCGTCCCCTAGGTCGTGACTTTCCCCTCCTCACTGCCGAAGACCCGTAAGTAGATACCAAACTGTTTGCAACTGGAAACTCGTTCGACAAGGACTCACGCCACCGCCCAATCTTATATTACCCCCTGCCGATTCACCTTTCGTGTATCATCGATTCCTCACTCCCCCCCACCTCCCTATTTTCTTTTAAGCCCGCTGGTTTTTTCAAGACCCCTTTTCGGAATTGAAGCTGGGACACTCCCGATTTTTCTCTATTGGAAAGCCCTTTTTTTTAGTCAATTCCTATCCCCCTGAAGGTCCCCCCTCATGTACTTACGCGACACCAGCGCACCTTCGTTCTCGACATTAACCCATACTTTCTCCCTACACCCCCCGCCCCCCCCCCCTCTTCACATACTCATTTCTTTAAGATGGAGCCCCACAACTCCGGAATATGATTGGATGGGGTAGTCTTCTGTAAAAGCCCACATCTTCCTTCCCTTTTTTTATTTCAGACTAAGATAGTTGAGAGAGGAGGAGAAGAACCCTCATCCTCCACCTCTGGCAGCAACTTCCCCCATGACGTTTCTCCCCCCAACGCGGAAAATAAATTTTTTTGATCTTGTAGTTTTTGAAATTTTCTTTTAGGCTCAGGTATCGCCGATCCGATTATTTCTCTTGTTTGACCTCGCTTACACGTCCATGTGTCTTCTCAATGAAACCGATCTTTCCCACCTTCGCTACTACCCTTCCGCGCCAGTAGGTATCAATCTGAGTCCCAAATCGTTGAACTCACTGCTATATACCTTCCCAAGCCGGGACTTGTTTTCCTTTCGTCTTTCATATTATTACCCCTAAGTTTCCCTCTGGGAAGCGTTGAGTTGGGCGCTCGCCGGGTTTTGGCCAGTGCTTGCCAGCCCATTTCTTGCCCCTTTAGGATTCCCCCGGGCCTCATCCCGCTGGGGAAAGGTACATTCTGTTCGATGGGCCTATTGCTTATTTTTGCTGCGTTACCCCTCGGTGTTACAGGAGAGCATGCGTTCGCCCTACGTTCTGTCCCCTGGTATCTCATCGCCCACGGCTTTGCTTTTATTCCATGGGGCAAGGACGAGCCTTTGAAAAGCTACCATGTTCAATCCTTTTCGTATGCGAACTTTTCCTCCTGGCTGATTCTCTTGGAAGAGCCGTGCCCCCGAAGTACCGAGGATTGATCCCGATAGAATCTAGGCTTTAACGAGCAGGAAGGTGAAGATTTAGAATTAAGATAGGGACTGGGAGGAAACTCGCAGAATTGGGAAGCGGGAGGCAGGAGACGAGCGTATTCTCGATTAGCTTTCCGAATCGTTCACCTCCCCCGCACACTTTGGAAGAATCTACGCTTTTGCCCGCTCCTTCACAACAAACGATATTTCAGCCTCCCCTCCAAACCCTTCTTCTTGATGCTCCTTCCCCTCCCCCACAGAGAAGCTGAATGGTGTAGGAGATTTACGATTCCCGGTCCCTGTCTCGCAATATGGGAGCTTCGTTTTCCTCGGCATGTCTCAGGTTTGATCGGCCTGGGCTCGAACGGTCCTTTCCGCCATCGTCCTTTTTTGCTTGAAAGGGCTCCCTCTTTTAAGTGCCCGCCGGCTGTCCTCCTATGCATGTATTCCTGCTCCCACCGGTGAGTATGGATGAGCTTCCGGCGCGGTTCTTCATCTTTTGAGTCAGCTCCTTTTTCAGCCCCCCACCAACACCCCCCAAGCGGAACTTCACGGTCCGATGAGAATCTTTCCCTCCTCCAGTCCCTCGAGAACGTCGGGTTGATCGTCCTTTCCCATGGTAGGCCACTTTCACGAAAGAGGAGACTCGCATGTATCCGTTTTTCAAACATCCCCGCCGACAAGTTGCGCTGTCTTCCGACTCTCAAAGTGCCGCACTTCTAGTCGAATCGATTGCCCCTATCATGAACGATGTCTGAATCCTCCCCCTTTTCCTTGCATATAAAGACAACTAAGTGTCTGTTTTCGCAACTTCTTCCTACCCTTCACTCCCATGATCCGAAGCATGTCCGCTAGCCCGACCTCCAACTGAAGCTTTGATGCGAGGAACGTTTATGAGTGTCGACCCTTTTTTTTTTTTTTTTTTTTTTTTTACCACGAATAATTGCCTCCCCTGTGAGAAACTCGTTCCTTTTTCCATCTGTTCGTTTGTCGGAGCCATTGAACAACCTCAAGCATTACCTTCTCTTTCCCCACCCTTTGAGGCCCACTTCTCCTTGCCTTTGTAATATAGATCAAAATAGAACAACTGTGTATAAACCCCTTTTTTTTTTCCAACTACGCGTCTGCGGAGCCATTCTTTTCGTTCCCCCCGCTTACCGACCCTCTCCCCCCGTGGCCCCCCCCTTTTCAACCCCCCTTTTGGTATGACACCCGGATTTTCACGTGAAGAACCAGTAAATCCTTTTTTCCCCCTCCGGTCTTTGTCAGAACACCAAGAGGTCGTTCATACTTCTGTTCCACCAAGCCAAAACTTGACTTCACAATTCAACCCCCCCTTTTCCGGCGTTCTATTTTATTTCTTTCACCAATTTCGTTTCGTTGCGGAAAACCCACCGACGGTGTGACCCCCCCCCCCGCCGCCCCTCGACGATACTCACACCCTTATTGTAACTAGATTAGAGTACTCCTCGGAAAGCCCTCGAAATCTACTAAGCCCCCTTTAAGACAGCGCGATTCCTAAAACTCTCCGCCACCTGAATGTATTGTATTATCGCCACTTCCTCTTCGGTCTCTGCAACCGCCGTCGGCTCAAGGGTAGGCCTCTTCTAAGTCCTCGAGTCAAGGGTTCTCCCCTCCCCGCTACCATAATATGATCTCCCTCGTCCCCACCTGGGTTCCTGGATTTTGGCTGGGAAGGGATTCTCCCAGCTTTCTCTCTCAGAAGCCTTATAAAAAATACCCTGTTTTGCCGCCTACTTCCCCCAATAAAAGATCTCTTCTGACCCACAACGCTTGTTTGCATAAATGACTTCCCGGATATGGTTTTGTGCAAGTCCTTTCTGCGCGTCGAACTTGTCTGGACTCTCTCATTAAAATTGATTGAAAGCAATCGGCTACTCCCTTTTCCATCCAAGGAGATATCTATCTTTCTAACCTCGTTTCGATCGATACCCTCGCCCTTTGCTGCACAATGCCCCCGCGATTGTTGCGTGATCTTGAAGTTTTTACTATGTGTAGGCGTCCCCATTTTCCCTAGGTCGATCGGAAGTTAGTGGAAAAAGAGACCCCCCCTCCAATAAAAGAGATGCCCACATAGTTTGACCACGCCCCTACTTGCTTCTTACTAATCCCCCCGTCTTATCTGGGATCGTTTCCAGGGCAGTTCCCCGCCGTATTTTATTTTTTTCCTTTTAGATCTTTGCCCTTTTTTACGATAAGAAAAGCCCACCCAGTCCCCCCCCCTGCCCTATATTTAATGGGGAAATGGGGCTAAAGGGAGGGGATGACTTCTCATCCCCCCCCCCCTCTTTTGTTAATCCCTTCCTCGAGCTTTGCCACCCCCTGTTGCCCCCGCCTCCCCGTTTTACTTGAAGAGCCGAAGATCTTTCCCTATCAGCTCCCGAGCAGACGATGCTCGATTTCCCTTGCCTTCTGGCAGAAGTTCGTACTTTCTTTGTCAGTAATCCTCCCCTGCTGGCGAGCTCCGGTGCCGATGTTTTCGTTGAGGTTTCTCTGCCTACGGGACACGCCGTTGTATCAAACTCCTAGTTGGCTTCAGAAAAGGATACCCCACCAGACAGGTAGATGATCTCCCCCCCGCCCTGAAATTTTTCAACTTTTCTTCTTCCCCCTCCTGATTTCGGATGCACTTTCTTGTCCCGAATTCATACCAGCATGTGTTCTCGAAAAGTCCTCTTTGGCCTTGATTGTCTACCACGGACCTGGGAACGGTCGGAGGGACATAGGTTCACCCAACCCTTTCAGGACGTCGATATTCTTTTTTTTTGAATAACCTTCCTCTCCCTTTTCATGAGCGAAGAGTCTTCACTCTGATTTTTATCCCTTTTGTTTCGGCCCGATTTTGCTTCGAGAGACCAGCCCCATGGTCAACCAGTTCCTCGCCCCTTTTGGCAAGAGGAGATTCCCTAATTGGGATTTTTTCACTTCCTGTCCACGGTGCCCACCCCTTCTTCCCCTTCCTGACACCAACAAAGATTCCTCCCTTGATGGGTCAAACTATCCTTTCATCCCGCCAACCCTTCAGGCAGCCACGAAATAGACCCCTGCGGTTCATTCTGATTCCACCCCCCCCCTATTAGGATCGTTTGATCGGTGATATGTTTCCCGTCTTTAACGTTTCCGGACAAACGCCCCCTTCTGGAGCGGGCTAGGTGTCGTACGCCTTGTTCCTGATGACTCCAGGCCGAGCCACCCACAAAAGAGAGTTTCCCGTTTTAGCCGTTCCCGGAAAGGGAGCTCCCCCGGTATGCCCAAAGAGCCCTGGAGGCGGGTCGTTTCCCTTTTCCCTATCGTCACGCACCGCCCAGTTTCCCCTGTCATCCCCCCTTTTTTACCCGTTGATCCCGCTTTTCCCTCTGGCGCCGCAGGCGTTGAAAGAACTATCAACGGACTTCCTAGACGCCGGAGTCCGGTGTACGAAGAAACATTTTTTCCCTCCCCTCCCCAGACCACAAATCTAAACCCATCAAAAACGGTCTGAGATCGGCGAAAGTGCATCTCTTCCCCCAACGGAGGACCCTCCTGCGCTTAGCAAGAGCCCCCCCCAACACCGGTCTTGACAATACCCCGCGGCGCTCAGTGACCGGTCCCGCCGGCCAGCTTAAGCCCCCCCCCTTTTGATTCTAAAGTGCACTCCTCACCCCATCGCAAGGTCTCGAGATACTTTCCCATTTCGGTAGTCAAAGTCTCATGGACCCCTCCCCCTCCCCTCCCGGAGATCTGAGACCACTTAGAGTCGGTGGTTCGAGGGAGTCACCTATTACTTTCAGATTTCTTAGTGAGGCTCACCCAATATTGCGCGTGGGGTAGTA